>Ga0181528_10001209_pt1 | contig 16201 bp, 7 predicted proteins | sample PEATcosm2014_Bin_47_FD_119742 | JGI IMG/M metagenome (GOLD analysis project Ga0181528, IMG submission 119742) | Peatland microbial communities from MTU Mesocosm Facility, Houghton, MI, USA - PEATcosm2014_Bin10_10_metaG | ecosystem: Environmental > Terrestrial > Soil > Wetlands > Peat | place...
CCTTCCCTCCTCCTTTCGCCGAAAATCGAGAGGGGTTATCGCCCGAAACGCGATCGTATTCTTGCTGAGTGACTTCATAAGCACCGAGATAGTATGGTTGCGTCAAAGCCACTTTGTGCTGAGGTCCCTCGCTACGGATGAATTCCCGTTCGAGTCGATTGTCGCCCGGGACAAGCAGGGCCGCCTCGATATCGGCGGTTGTCGAACCCATCAGGAACTCTCCCGGCGGTATGAGACGGAACTTCATCCCGATGCTATTTTCATACTCCAATGGCACCTTCAGGTACGCGGCCCATTCTTCCTGATATTTTTTCGCCTGTGCAACATCGAACGGAATGATCGCCGGTTTTGGTGCATTCGTCGGCCAATCATGTCCTCTTACGTTGTTTTGGGTAGCGGCAGCCGCAGTAGCCGTCCCAAGCCCTACCAGCGTCACCCGTACCACTTCCCGACCACCCCGGACGATTGTAACCAGATGTTGTAAGACGGACTTTCCATCTTTAATAGCCGCAACCTCATACTTGCCGGGCTTGAGTGAGAATTCCTCGACGCCAGTGCCTTGGATACGGACATCTTCACCATCAATGGTCACTTTCACGCCAGGTTCGTCGGTTTCGATCACCAGAGTACCTGAACCGGTCGTCAGACGGATGACAGTCGAGGTCAATTTCGTCACGCCCGTCGCTTCGGTGTACCCCAATCCGACGAACAGCAACGGGAAAATCGCCGCCGCTGTCAACCAGCGTCGTCCAATGCCGTCCCGACGGATCGGTTTTGCCAATTCTTGGCGAAGAACGACCGACTCAGGAGATCCGGGCGTCATGGCCAGTGACGGCACCGGCATTAGGTCTTTCGGCAGACTGACCTCACGATTCGCTTGCAAATCGGTAAGGCACTGGCCCAACAAATTCGCGACCTCATTCGCCGACGAAAATCGATTCGCAGGCTCCTTTGCCTGCAATTTTGCAATGATGGCGCAAAGCCAACTCGGGACATCGGCGATGATCTCTGGAATTGGCCGGGGGTTGTCTTCCACAACACGCTTGATCACGGCGAGCATGGTCCCAGCGCGGAAGGGAGGTCGGCCACTGATCATCACGTACAGCACACTGCCGAGGCTGAACAGATCGGAACGTAAATCGATAACGCCGCTCGAAGCCTGTTCGGGCGACATGTACATCGGTGTGCCGGCAATCAGTCCGCTTTGTGTCAAGCTGGCATCATCTGCTGCCCGCGCCAATCCGAAGTCCGTGATCTTCACCTGTCCGGAGACGCCATTTTCCAGCAGAATGTTGGCGGGCTTGATATCGCGATGAATCAGGCCTTGGGCATGCGCCGCTGCCAAACCGCTGGCAATCTGCTGACCCAACCGCAAAACATCCGGCACATCAAGCGGGCCGTGTTCGCTCAGCAGACGATGCAATGTCAAACCGGGAACGTGCTCCATAACGAGGTACGGGATCGGTGTTTCTTCAACGGCGTAAACGGTTACGACATTTTCATGCCGAATTGCAGCGGAAGCCCGCGCTTCTCGCAGAAACCGCTTCCGTGGGGGTGACGCCGAGGCTAGTTCCTGCGACATCACCTTGATGGCCACCGTCCGATGCAGCTTTTCGTCGAAGGCCTTCAGCACAATTCCAAAGGCGCCGTGACCGAGGACCTCCGTGACTTCATAATGCCCCAGATGCCCTAACGATCCAGGTTTGGTGGACGAGGAAAGAAAGCCCAGGGACACTTGCTCGTCTTGCAATTGGGGATCTTGAGAGTATCCGCACGTCTTTTCGAGTTCCTTAGAACTTAACGAAACCTGAACGCTTCGGTTGTCGATGGTCTTCGATTTGTCCGACAATTGCTGCATGGCTGGCATTGCCAGGAAGTCACCAGCAGTGGCATGAACCTTAAGCAGCGATTCGACTTGCTGGCGCAATGTCGAATTCCCAGTACAAACCTTGTCGAGAAAGGACCGACGGCCCGCGAGATCGGAGATCTCGATTGCCGCGAGGAAGATTTCTTGTTCAGACATGCCGCTAGCCCCTCAGGAACACAGGAAAGCGAACATCTAATGAACTCTTCCCGGTGGATTTTGGCTCGTCAGTAGATGCAAAATTCTAACTTCACTAACTCTCTAGGCGACAACTGAGTGGAAACACTGCCAAATAATTCTATCTTTTTTCGGCAGGTGACTCCGTTCCCTCAATTTCCCGAAGCAGCCATGCCTTGGCATAGGTCCAGAGCCGTGCAGCAGTTCTTTCCGAGATTTCCATGGCAGACGCGACTTCTGAAATCGTCATTCCGGCGAAATATCGGAGTTGGATCAATTCAGCGGCTTGCGGGTTCGCCTTGGCCAGTGTCGTGAGCGCCGAATCTAAGGCCAGGAGATCTTCCCGGAAATCAGCTTCGATTACCGGAACGTCCTCGAGTTCGTGCCGGGCGAACTCACCGCCGTGCTTGAGGCGACGTTTTCGTCGAGCATTTTCGACAAGGATTCGCCGCATTGCCTCGGCGGCCGCCGCAAAAAAATGGCGGCGGTTATCCCATCGCTGCGAATCCTGTCCCGATCCGACGAGACGCAGATATGCCTCGTGGACGAGCGCTGTCGTCTGAAGCGTTTGCCCCGGCTTCTCGCCAGCCATTGCCTGTGCTGCAATTCGACGAAGTTCTTCATAGACATGCGATAAGAGCTTTTCCGCGGCGCCTGGGGCACCCTGTTCCATCGCCGATAGAATCAATGTAATATCGTTCATCGCAGTGACTTGCGGTGGAGAAAATAAATTCTGAGCGTTTGAAGCGAATGATATCGTTGCGAGCGTCGCCGCCGCAATCGTCCAGCACGGCGTTCATCACCAGTCGAACTCTATCGCAAATCTCTCCGTGACAATTGATGCAATGATTGGTGGGCTGCTGGGAATAAGTTGGAAAACACGACTGCGCGGCCCCCTCTGAATTATTCTCGCTGGAAAAATCGATCTGGCATCGTGCGATGCGTCATCGCTACGGGATTTGTGTCGGGTAATATTGCGCGAGGCTATTCCGTAAGTCTCGCGTTTTTTTCGAATTCCCATCAAACGACCGAATTTCGAGACAAAGCGAACTGAAATCGATGCGCATCGTTGGCGCTCAAATTGTCCGACTTCAAACACTCTCCGCCTTGGACTGCAACTGATCGAGTTTCAGAAACTCGTCATTTGTGACACGTGCCATTTGAGGAACGTTTTTGGGACAGACTCCCTGTTGCCCCTAAACTGCACGAGGTCGATTGTGAGGCGTCAATTTCGCGGATAGATGCTCTCGACCGTCGTACTGTCCCAGACGTCGACGGCCCGTTCCAGTAGCTGTATCCGTTCAACATACGGCATATAGCGCGCGGCCAGCGGTTGCTGGTAACCTCGCGCAGCCAGATGCCGTGCTTCGCGCAGGTCGCTTTCCATAGAGTCCCAGCACGCACGGTTAGGGATCAGATTGCGGATGTTCTTCAACCATCCATGAATCTGCTCCGGGCGACCTAATTGCGCTTCGTCAACAGCGAATTCATCAGTCCGATCGATAGCGCGAATCATTCCTTCCAAACGTTTCCAGAAACGTGCCATCGGGACAGCGGCCGGACCGTAGTAGTTTTCGATAAAATCTGCGACTGCGGATTTCGGTTCGAGATTGGGATTCCAGCAAGCTTTGGCGTAAATATGGAAATCGAGCAGGTTGTAGCGCCAATGTTCGGTGATAAACAGTCCAGGTCGATCGTCATACATTTCCATTTGTGCCGGCGTCAGCGTGACGTTGTCGACGTTTCCGCGGAACCCCAGTGACCGCAGCAATCGCAGATCTTGGACGATTTTTTCCGTGCGGGCGAATGGTAAACCTTTCATGAAGTTCCATGCCCAGTAATAGGTCCAGTTGATTGTGTTCTCATAATGTGGCCCCCAGGCACGGGCCAAAGGTTCAATCCGTTTGCCTTTGGGGCAATCAGCATCTGCGATCGCATGTCGGCTGCACTGGCGATAATCATCGACGGCAGACAGCGCTGTTCGCGCGGGCAGCAGCGTCAGATCCTCGGGCAAATCCTCTAAGTTGTAATAGTGATTGAATGCCAGCCTCCGACCGGGCAATGCCGCCTGTACTCCTTCATTGACGAGTTTGATCAGACGGCAGTACGTAGCAGAGCGATTCAGTCCGCCATATGCGGTGGGTTTGTCCGGCTGCTGTTCGAGTTGGCGACAGTTGTCGCACTCGCACCACTGAGTTGTGTCGTTCGCCCAGAGGAACAAGACTTCGATCCAGGAGTGGTTTTTTAGAAAAGTTATGGTGTTATCGATTAGGATCCGCGTGACCTCGGGATTGCTGGTACACAGTTGCCAGCGTGCTTGAACATCTTCCAGTGCCGGATCGAGCCTTTTCCCGCGGATCTGTGCAAAGTATTCCGGGTGGTCCGTATATCGTTCGGCGGGAAAAAGAATAGGAAGGATATGGCCGCCCCAGAAGATCGTCATGCCACGTTCGATCATTTCTGGAACCGCCGCGGCTTTCAACTGGATTGACGACGCCGTCAAGTCATGATTTGGGGCGTATTTTTCGGGCCATGCGACGTTCAATTTTGCTTTGGCCATCCAATCGACCACGGCTGGATTGCTGCCAGCAATCAATTGCAGTCCGCGCCAGGTCATCACCGGAGCCGAAGACGTGTCGATGACAGGAAGCTTGAATTTCAGAATTTGTGGGACGTGTTCTTCCAGGGGACCGAACCAGCGACAACCGAACCGTTCCAGCAGATCATAGACACCAAACAGGATCGCTCGATCAGATCCCCCGGCGATTGCTAACTGTTGATTGTCTCCTTTCAATAAGTACTCGTCAGAAACAGCTGCAGGTAACTTATCCGAACCGAGTTGCTTGGAAAGTTGTTCGTTTGGCGATTGAGGACTCGACAATGCGATCCACGGTTCCGAAACATTCATTGAATCGTCAACGACATTGCATCGAACTCCGGCAATTTTATCGAGATATTTTTGCAGTTCGCGTGCAGCGAACACCAGGGTGGCTCCAGCTCGTTTCGGAACAACAATCGCCACCCGGTCCTGTTCTCCGGTCTGCCCGCAAACGTCCTTCATTGTTGTAACAGTGCCAACCCATCCTGCCGCACTCGTCATTTGTAAAAATCGTCGTCTAGATAATTTCGGCGTGATTGACATGATATTGGTTCCGATCAAAATCAAGGACGAAATCTGGCGTAGATTGCTTACATTCCCATCGAATTCGGCAAATTAGCGAGGAGGGTCGATCGTCATGGTCGACCCTCGATTCGCAGATACAGTGCAACATAATGCAAAGCTGACTCATTCTTCTAGTTCGCTCGCGCTTCGGCTAACGATTTCCGAATCACGTGTTTTTCGATTGAGTAGTGCATTTCAACACCTGTCGTGTCCACTTGCAGCGAGATCATCTCTCTCCGACCCATGTTGAACCTACAACTTTCGCGAGAGAACTGTCCTCATCTCACATATCTCCGGATTCTCATCAAACGAACGAATTGTGAGACGGAGCGAACGTGACTCGATGTGCATCGTTGACGGCCAAATCGTCCGACTTCGAACACCCTCCGAATGAACTGCAACTGATCGAGTTTCAGAAACTCGTCATTTGTGACACGTGCCATTTGAGGAACGTTTTTTGAGATCATCCGGTTGGGCGCATCGGGCGGTGTGAACAACTCGGGCGATGCTTGCAGCTAGCGACGACGTAAGTTGGCAACAGTGGCGGAAGACAATAAGTGTTCGGTCATGACGCAAGATTGCAAAAAATGATTTGAAGAATTCTCAAATCTGAACCGCTTTCCTCTGAATTCCGACCGAAAGTGCATGCCGGAAGCGGGAGTCAAAAATCGTCGCGAACCATTGCCAACAATCAGAAGGACCTTGTTTTCATGGTTTTTCAGAATCCGGGATTCGCACTACGGAACCGAAAAGAAACTCAGCAAGAAAAAAATGGATTACTATGGATCTCTTACAACTCGCAGTCCGTGGCTTTGGAATGGGTTGTCCGGTTCGAACGCGCCGCGAAAGGCAGAACGGGAAGTCCGCGGACTATTGTCCCAAGAACCGCCGCGAATCACACGTTTCGGTCCTTCTGTCGTGATTCTTGGGTTGGTTCCCCCTGAGAGTCTGTCGACCTTCACATCGTCGCACCACTCCCAGACATTGCCGTGCATGTCGTAAAGCCCAAACGGATTCGCGAGCTTCTGCCCAACCTCATGCGGGTACTCTTCATTGTTTTTGCCGTCTTCGTAATACCATGCGTAGCGTCCTAAATCCGATTCGTTTTCTCCGAAACTCCAACTTCTCGATGTCCCCGCGCGGCAACTCCATTCCCATTCCGCTTCGGTTGGTAACCGATACGTTACCCCTTCTCGCACGCTCAGTTTCTTGACGAAGTCTTGAGCGTTATTCCAACTAATGTAGCTTGCCGCGTGGTCCGGTCCTTCTCTCACAAACTCCTTTCCCTTCCAAGGCGCTGTTCCCATGACACTTTGCCATTGGCTCTGTGTCACTTCCGTTTTCCCGAGCCAAAATGGCGAGGTCAGCGTTACTTCCACTTGGTTTTGATCAGGAAATGCGTCCTTTTGGCCCGAAGGACTACCCATCATAAACTTACCGGGCGGAATCAACACGAACTGCATACCATCGCTGTTCTTTCCGACAACATTTTTACCCAAAGCCCTCGAAAAGGCATCTTGCAACGCAGTCGCTTGAGAGGCCGTAAATGGCCACGGCAATTCCATTTTAGATTTCGCAAGCATGATGGCGGGTAGTTGTTGGTGAAGTGTGAATTCGCCGAATTGGTTGCCGCGCGTGCCAACAATGAAGTCAATCTTGTTGCCGAGATCGCCGATGATTAAGGTTCCATGATTGTTGCTTCCAGGGTCGCCTTTTATGGCTTTTGCATCTTTGGCAAACCACTCGATCGTGCCATTCTGAACGGTACCTGTGATATTTCTTGAACTGTCATCAAGCTCGAAATTCGCTTTAAAATTGACGCCACTTCGTTCTATGACGGTCAGAATTCTTTTTGGGTTGACGCTCGCCCAGACAGAATTTGGTTGAAACGAATCTATCGCCGGTTCGTTCGCGCCCCGATCATTTTTGGCTTCGGGCAAAGGCCTGTCCCCGATGGGTTTTTCAACTTGCTTTGCCCACGGCAGAACGTTGAACGCAAAAATCGCCATTACGGCAAACGCAACGCACAAAATCGCAACCATCCCGGCGAATTGACGAATTATCGAGTTGTCTTCACCAACCGTCTGTGAACTAGAACCGTAGAGAACACCGGTTCCTTCAAATCTGCGTCGCACATGTTGACGTGCATCACCCAGCTTTTTGTCATACTTTCGACGCTTGGCATGATCAAGAAGGATGCTTCTCGCTTCCGCCAACTCAAGGAGGATCGAAGCCGCGGCATCATGATGCGGTCCACCCTGAAACTGAGTGACGAACGCTTGTTGCCGATCAACGGCGGCAGAAATGACTTCGACATCCGTCTCGGTTGGAGAGATTCCGAGCAATTGGTACAGAGTCGGGGGACGCTCATCCTTCGGAATACCGAGCCATTTGTGATATGGATCGAAATCCTCGAACCCGCCGGAAGATTTTGCGGCCATTGAGTGTACCTCAAAGAAGGCGAATCTTCGAATCAACTCTATTGTACAACGAGAAGGATATAATTGTCACAGCAATCACAGCAATGGGCGTCCATCGCGATCGTTGATTGCCAAATCAGGAAGTTTTTCAGAAACTTAAGTCCGATTTGTGCAGTACGGTTTCCTCACCAGGTCTACAGCCGGGAGGTATTGCCACATGAAATGGAATGTTCGCAATTGGATCACAATCCTTGCTTTCACCGCCGCTGGTTTCGGCACAATGTCTCCCATATGCGCGCAGCCGAGTGAATTCCGGTCAGGTCAATATCAGATCCACGCAAGCAAGACCCGACGGGTCAAAGCAAACCTCGTGGCTCGTCTAAAATACCGGCCAGTTAACTCGAACACGCTACGTTGGTGCCTGCTAATCGCTGACGCTCCAGAACTTGATAGGCAGTCGGATGTCCAAACGCATGGATTGCGAGTCGCGGAGCTGCCTGAGGCCAAGGCTGAGTTACTACGCGACAAGACGCTTGAGCCTCGCTCGTTCTACCGACTTACAATTCCCGCTGGCTCCGAAGGAGGGTTGAAGACGACGCACGGATTGACCATCTCGGTCACGTACGAGGCCACGCTGTACGCCCGCAAGCTCGTCCAAGGTGCGCCGAAAACTCAAACCGTGCCGCTATCCAACACCGAGAGCAAGATCTATCTGGAGCAGAGCAAGTCCGTGGATTTCCGAGAACCATTGTTCCAGGAATGGTTGGACAAGGCAGCACTCCGGAGGAAGGACGAAGAAACAGATCTTTTGTTCGCGTTTCGGGCTTTTAAGCATATCCGGGAACATTACCCGGAGACTGGCGCGCCAGGTATGAAGGCCTCAGAGGTTTGTGCCTCCAAGAACGGGTCGAGCTGCGGGGGTTGTGCAGTCCTGTTTTGCGCTGTCCTCCGGGCAAACGGTATTCCTGCCCGCAGTCTCTGGGGCCGGTGGGCCAGTTCGCGGCGGCAACCCGAGCAGATCGTTTGGCATGTGAAGGCGGAATTCTACGCGGCGGGAATCGGCTGGGTGCCAACCGACCCTGGGGCTGGCCGTGGCCACCAAATCCCGCCCGAGGATTTATTCGGGAAAGACAAAGGGGATTTCATCACGTTTCACCTTGACCCCGACATTCAACTGCCCGACGGTTTTGATGGAATGTTGGATGTTCTGGCGGCCCAGAGCATCCAGACCGTGTGGCAGAACAGCGGCGGCATGAATGATTGGAAGTGGGATGACAATTGGACCGTCACTACCGTTCCTGAACGAAAAAAGTAAGACCTGCGAAACGGAATCTGTGAGTGAGGTTTCAAGGTGTCACCTGTTAGCGGATCGAATGCTATTATAACCACCCATTTTGGCGGAACGATCCGTCCGACACACCAAAGCGTGTAGGGGGGCGATGTCCCATCAAACGACCCAATTGCGAGACAGATCGAACTCGTAGAGATGTGCATCGTTGGTACGCGATTCGTTCGACTTCGGACACTCACTAATTGGGCTGACGCTGATCGAGTTTCGGAAACTCAACCGATTTCCGGTCACTCTCGCCTGAGTAACATTTTTTGACATACGTCCGGCCGTCAGCAACTCAAACGTTTTCTGGAACGTGTGATGTGATATCGCTCGGCTACGAAGTGCTAACCTGAGCCGGTGCGGCATGGAAGCCAAATGCGGTGTAGCATGGTGTCCTCCCTCGAAGCCCTTTGATTTCGGTGTCGTCTGCGTTTCGGGCCGAAACACGTTTGCCCATGGGAGGGATATTCACAGAAACCACGGCCTAGAGAAAGCAGGCATGGGGAAAGGTCGACAACATCGAGTGAAGGCCTGCGGGCACTTGGAAGCAATTTGTTATGGCCGCATTAGCCGGTAGAGCCCAACCGCCAGAATTGCTCCCACGATCGGGCCGAAGACTGGAATGAAGGAATAACTCCAGTCTGAATCGCGTTTACCACGGATCGGCAACAGCGCGTGCGCCAGTCGAGGTCCCAAGTCCCGCGCGGGATTGATCGCGTAACCGGTCGTTCCCCCCAGCGACAGTCCGATGGAAAAGACAACGATGGCAACGTGAATCGCCCCCAACGAGCCCAACCCCACCTTGAATCGCACCTGATCGGGTGATGACATCTCGGGCGACGAGAACGAAAGGACGGCCAGGACCAGAATGAGTGTTCCCATGACTTCACAACCGAAATTGAACGGCAGATTTCGGATCGCTGGGCTGGTGCAAAACGTCGACATCTTAGTATCGGCGTCCGGCGTGGCTTCGTAGTGGTCGTAGTAATAGGCATAGACAACAACCGCCCCCACGACGGCACCCAGGATCTGCGCCACGATGTAGCCCGCAATACGCTCCCATTCAAATTGACCGTTCACCGCCAGTCCGATCGTAACGGCCGGGTTCAAGTGCGCGCCGCTGATTTGGGCGGTGCAAGACACGGCGGTGAAGACCGCAAAGGCCCATCCCGCAGTGATCACGATCCAACCGCCCTTGTGGCCGCCGGTTTTTTCGAGGCTGACATTTGCCACGACGCCATTTCCCAACACAATCAGCAGGGCCGTGCCAAAAAATTCGGCAATGAATGCGGACATTGGTGCCTCAACAGAACCAGGACTGAGCGTTAAGTCTGCGCGCTAAATGGATCACAGGGCCAATACGGGCAAACCAGTTGGGATGTTTACCAAGAGATTAGGCATTCGCAGCCGGCATCTCAACCCGTCCGTGGCTAAATACTGGCACATGGGGGCCATCACTACCGCGTTCGGCGGCGTCAGCCCCAGATCACAATCGGGGTTAACAGGTCCGCCTCGGATAGATTCCTGTCATGTGCGTCGGCAGTCGGACAGCGACCATGGCAGCCCGCCAATACTTGGGCAGTGACAATATGTTATGACCGGAGTATTGCGATTTAAGTCGAGCTTCGAACCGGAAATCGGGAATCTCCCACGCCAGCCAGAAAAAATTCGATAGCTGTTTTGTGACCCGGATCCTATTGAGATTGAGTGCGGAGACGCAGGGGCAGATTCTCAGAAACTCGACGCTTTCCTAAGAACGTCGTTAAACGACCGTTTTCTGACGCACGCCTGACGATGCCATTTGACGGCAACCGCAGGTGCGGGCAAACAAAGTGTCGATTGCCGGAGCCGCCTCAGGATCGCGTCTTCTGCTGCCCTAGCCGACTCCGATCCGTTCGATTTCCAAATCGGTTGCGTTTCCGTGAGACGATTTGTCGCAATACTGGCGAGTGTCCCTGTTCCAGTATCGTGCGAGAACGGAATATGGGCGACTATTTCAAACTGTGGCGACGAAGGATTGGCGCGGTGACGCTGGTGATGGCGTGCCTGTTCATGAGCGGTTGGGTGCGTTGTTACAGCGAACACGACAGCTTCAGGCGCTCATCTGGAAAAGATTCCTCAATTCAATTGTTGTCGGAATGTCGATCCCTGATTTTCACAAAAACGCTTTCCAATGAGTCTCAACAGGCAACATATTTCACAAGGGAGGTTTGTTCGTTGTGTTTTGATGCAGCTTGAGCCAGCGGGCGCGGCGGACCCAATAGAAGCGCACCGGCAAAAACAGATCGACGACTTCATCCGAGATCAATAGTCCGCCAAGAACCGGTAGCGCCATTGGTGCGAGAATTTCGCCGCCGACGCCGCGTGCGAAAACCATGGGAAAGATTGAGATGATCGCTACACCCTCGGTCAGCAGCTTTGGTCGAAGACGATGGACGGCGCCTTCGATCACGGCTTGTCGAAGTTCTTCCAGTGATTCAATCTTTTCCAAGCCACCGCGTTTATCAATCGCCTCTCTCAGGTAAACGAGCATGATGATGCCGGTTTCCGTCGCCATGCCGAAACAGGCAATGAAACCAACCCATACGGCGACACTGAAATCCATGGGTGGTGTTTCCCATCCGTGCATGATCTTCGGAAACAGGTACATGAAGAACGCTCCACCAGCCAGCGCTTCGGGGACGGTGAGCATCATCAGCGCTGCATCTGCCAGATCCCGGTACGTTAGATAGAGAATCAGAAAGATCAGTGAAATGACGGCAGGGAAAACGAATCGTAGCGTCTGCGCTGCACGGACCTGATGCTCGAACTCACCGCTCCATTCGATATGGACGCCTTCGGGAAGTGCGACCTTTTCTGCCACGACTCGTCGGGCTTCGTCGACGAAGCCGACGATATCGCGTCCCCGGACATTGAGCGTCACGTAGTTTAGCAACCGACCGTTTTCGCTCTTGATCATGGCTGGACCTTCGACAGTTTTCACGACAGCCACGGCGGAAAGGGGAACCAATATACGACCCCGGTTGGCATGTCCGGGTGATGCTGTATGATCACTGCCATCCGGTGAATCGGCGACAGTTCCCAGACTGCCACCGGGTGACGAGCGCATGGCTGTGGTCGTTGTTGAAGACATCGATCCCGTGGTTGAACTTCCTGATCCGCCGCTCATCGATGGCGTTGATGACATTCCACCAGAACTGATCAACAGGCGGCGGATACTTTCTTCGTCATCGCGAGCCGAGCGGACATAGCGAATGCGCACCGGGAATCGTTCACGTTTCTCGACAGTGTAGGTCACAGCGCGACCTGCCAGTGCGACTTCGATTTCGTTTTGAATATCTTCAACGCTGATACCAAACCGAGCGGCAGCTTCACGGTCGATGTCGATATCGAGGTATCCCTTACCCATGATCGGCGCGGCAATCGCATCGCGTGCGCCATTCAAAGGCTTGAGGACCACTTCAATCTGTTTACAGACACCGTCGATTGTGTCCAGATCGGGACCGAACACTTTGACGCCAATATCGGTCCGCACTCCTGTCGACAACATTTCAATGCGGTTAATGATCGGTTGAGTGAAAATATTGCTCCAGCCAGGAACCTGCAGTACGCGGCCCATCTCGTCGTCCACGAGATCGCCCTTCGGTCCTGTCCGCCTTGGCCAGAGAAAGACTTTGTCCGAAAACGGCTTTCGGAGTTCGTCTCGCATTGCCAGGAATGGTTGAGCAGCGTCTTGATCGCCAATTTCAGTGAGTTGGCTCAATACCGATGCTTCGGCAAATCTCAGTGTCTCTGTTCCGTGCGGAGCACCATCGAGAAGTGATTGTCCCTTGGCGGCGCGTGCCACTTCCTCGAGTGCGTACCATGTGTAACTTTCGATCCCGTGATCAAAAAGTTCATAGTTGACTCGACGCACGTGTTCATGCCAAAGATCGTTGTAACGCTGCTGAACGCGTCGCAGCATTTCAGTCGTCAGTGTGGGGCGAGGCCGACCTAGCGTTTCAAATATTACATCACGTGTATCGCCAAACCAGGTGGACTTGAGTTCCATCGCCCGAACGGCATCCGTCACCGCTCCAATCTGTTCCCCGTTACGCAAAACGTCTCGAACGAGTTCCCGGATATCTTCCAAGGCCGGCAACGTGGCGAGCCACGGCCCAAGTCCTTTGTCCAGACGCGTCGTCAATTCGTCGAGGCTCGTTTCAGGAACTATCCCATTTGGCCAGTTCCAGTCACCCGTTTGAGTCAGAAGGCGAATCGTATCGTTAATCGCGAAATGAACCAGATCGGCGCCCAATGAACGCTCGAATTCTCGATATCGTAATAACGCCAACTCACGTTGCGTTTCGTCGAATCGTTCGAGAGCCTTCTGGGTCGCATCATTGATGACTGATAATCGGTCTTCGCGCGTTTTTACGCTCAGTACGAAACCGTGCTTTTCGAACGCCGTCAGGACGGCCGTCGTCTGCCGTGTGGCATCGTCAAATCGCAAAACCCGTTTTGGCCAGAACTCGCGCGGACGGAAATTCACAAATGTCTCAACCATATCCAGAGGTGCTGGATCCGTCGGAGTATCAGCGCGTCCTGCTTTGCCGATGACAGATTCCACTTCGGGAAATCCCCGCAACAAAGCATCGCGCGCCTTCAAATCATCGGCGGCCTGAGTAATGCTGGCGCGAGGAACCGTGATTGGCATATCGAGTGTTGTTCCTTCATCCAGCGCGGGCATAAACGCAACGCCGATTTTGGGAAAGTGATACGCCCAAAGGCCAATCATCGTGAGCGTCATGAACGAGAGAGCCTGCCATTGAAATCCCTTCGTGGAAATCACCGTCAGCGAGACGACGACAGCGAACGTCAACAAAAACGTTGCTTTCCAAGCGGTTTCTGAAGCTCCCTGTCCCACGATCGCCTGCAACGGAAACATGCCTGCCGCCAACACTAGTAACACGGCAAACATCCACATCACGAGATTTCGGCGAGGTAATGCCCACGTGAGCATCGGTTTGTAGATGTGGATGAAACTCCTCACGATCCAGTTTTCTTCCTCACCTCGAAGTCGACCACGGATCAACGAGGGAATGAGTGCGGGAACGACAGTGACCGAGATCAATGCGACACCGATCAGTGCGAAGCTTTTGGTAAACGCCAACGGATGAAACAACTTTCCTTCGCGACCGCTCAGCATGAACACGGGGACAAAAGAAAGCAGCATGATTAAAACAGAGAAGAAAATCGGTCGACCGACCGTTCGACAGGCGGGAATGACGAGTTCGCGCGTATCACCAGTCACAGGGTTGTCGCCAAAATGGTCTTTCAGCGTATGAGTCGCGTTCTCGACCATTACGATGGCTTGATCAACGAGGATGCCGATGGAAATCGTGATCCCCGCCAGAGACATGATGTTTGCTTGAATATCGATGATTCCGAATGCCCTCAATAGCCACATCATCAAAAAGGAAAACAACACCGCCAGCGGCAGGGTGATGCAGATCGCGAACACACTGCGGACGTGCGAAAGAATCAACAGTATCGCAATTGAGGCAATCACCATCTCGTGCCACATCACTTCAGTCAGGGTGTGAATCGCACCGTGAATCAGCCGAGTACGGTCATAGGCAGGGATAATATGCACGCCTTCCGGCAAGCCGGGTTGCAATTCCTGAATCTTCTCCTTGATCAGTTCCGTAACAGCCAGTGGGTTTTGTCCGTGTCGCATCAATACGACTCCACCGACGACTTCGTTCCCGTTCTTCTCGTAGACGCTGCGACGGAATTGGGTGCCCAGTTGTACCGTCGCGACGGTTTCCACAAAGATTGGCGTCCCATTCACTTCGCGGATGACCGTCCGTTCGATATCCCGCTTGTCGCGCAACCAGCCGACACCGCGGACGATGTATTCCGCATTGTTTTTCTGGATCACACCACCACCGGCTGGCATGTTGCTGCGAGCCACTGCCGAATAAAGTTCACCCAGCGTGATGCCAAAAGTACGGAGCGCTTCCGGGCGAGCATCAATCTGGTATTCCAGAGGCATTCCACCGACCGTCGCCACATCTGACACGCCACCGGCTGCATTGAGCTGCGGTGCGATATAAAACTTGTTGATGGCCCACAGCCTTTTCGGATCAATGGGTCGAGTCGCGTCTGCTTCGACGGTGTACCAGAAAATCTGCCCCAAAGCAGTGGCGTCGGGAGCCAGGTACGGAACAACACCTGTCGGAAGGTACGTCCCCGCCTGACTAAGTTTTTCCGTGACACGCTGACGAGCAAAATAAAAGTCGACTCCATCGTTGAAGATGATGGTGATCATTGAGAAATTGAACTCGGACGAGGACCGCACCGCCCGCACGCCGGCCAGGCCGCGCAGCTTATTGACCAACGGGTAGGTGAGTTGATCTTCGATTTCGCGAGGGCTGCGACCCATCCAGTCGGCGAAGACGATGACCTGATTTTCGCTCAGGTCCGGGATGGCATCGACCGGCGTGTTTAAGAGGGCGTAGATCCCCGCGACCGTCAATAAGGCCGTGGTAATCAGCACGAGGAAGCGATTTCGAATTGATGCTTCAATCAGTTTTTCAATCATGGTGTTGGCTCCGCTTTCGGGCCATCGATTGACTGCAGCAATTGTTTCACTCGAGTGAGAGTTTCAGCAGGCTTTTCCAGTGCGGCATCTTTGCAACCTTCACAACAGAGAAACACCGGCTGTCCGTCGATCATGACTTTCACCGGGACATCCATCGATCCCAACCGACTGTCATTCATGACAGGACAAAATCGCTGGGCGACAGCGAGTTTGCGATCTGATTCGCTTAACTTGTTCAATGCCGCGCGAATCTCCCGATTCGGCTTATCGTCCTGATTTTGAGTTTTGGGAGAAGGGGTCAATTGTTGCTTGAGAGACCGCACTTTCTGAAGTGTTTCTTCAGGCTTGGCTTTTGCCGCCTTCACGCACCCGGAGCAACATACGAACACAATCTGGTTGTCGAGGATCAATTTGATCGGAGTTCCCATCGAACCGAGTCGGCTTTTGGGGAGTATCGGGCAGTTCTTCTGAAGTTCTGCCAGTCGGCGATCAGCATCATTAAGTTTCGCCAGTGCCGTTTGAATTTTTGGATCACCATCGTTGTCAGTTTTTGGAGGCAAATTCGACGGCGCTTCCTTGTTGCCGGACTTGAGTCGCTCAACTTTTTGCAGTGTTTCTTTCGAGTTCTCTTTCGCATTCGATTCGCACGCCGGGCAAC
>Ga0181528_10001211_pt1 | contig 16174 bp, 10 predicted proteins | sample PEATcosm2014_Bin_47_FD_119742 | JGI IMG/M metagenome (GOLD analysis project Ga0181528, IMG submission 119742) | Peatland microbial communities from MTU Mesocosm Facility, Houghton, MI, USA - PEATcosm2014_Bin10_10_metaG | ecosystem: Environmental > Terrestrial > Soil > Wetlands > Peat | place...
CTCGCCGCAACCCGAAGGGACGGGGCCAATTTTTCCCATTTCTTCGTTGCTCGTCGCTCCAGTAACCGGCTACAGTTCGCTCCTCGCGCCTCGAACTGAGAAAAATTGGCTCCCGTCGCTGTCGTGCCAGTATAGGTCGATACAGCCTAGCGATTACAGATTGCCGCCTCACGCGATTCAATCGCCAGTTCACGGCCTCGCGCCAGCGCGCGCTTGTTCAACTCCGTGAAGCGCGGATTCTTCACCAGACGCTTGAGCGCCGCATCGACATTCACGTCGCGCAAAATCCCGGTGATCTCCAGCAATGCGCCCAGCATCACCATGTTGCCCGCGCGCGCACTGCCCAGCTCGTTGGCGATCTCGGTGAAGGGCTGCGCCAGCACATGGACGCCCTCCTGCGCGCAATCGCCTGGATACGCATCGCCGTTATAAATCACCCATCCGCCCGCGGAGACGCTCTTCACAAATTTGCGCAGCGACGGTTCATTCATCGCCACCAGCACATTCGGCTTCGTCACCATCGGCGAATCGATGACGCTTCCCGCCAGGCGCACATGGCAATTCGAGGTACCGGAGCGCATCTCAGGACCGTAAGACGGCAGCCAGGAAACCTCCAGCCCTGCATCGAGTCCGGCCTCGGCCAGCACCTCGCCCAGCAGCAGCGCGCCCTGCCCGCCAAAGCCCGCCACGCGCACGCCCAGATTCAACTCCGCTGCCCGCTTCGTCCCTATGGGATTGCCCTCGGGCAGATCCTCGTCGGCGACGCCGAGAATCTGCGGAAGCCGGTCGAGCGCCGGCGCAGCCTCTGCCGCCGGACGCGGCTCTGCCTCTTTGGTGCGATCGCAAAAAACCCCCAGCGGAAAGGTCTTCTCCATCACCTCGCGCACCCATTGCTGCGCCTCGGTGGGAGATTTCTTGAAGAGCGTCGGACAGGGCGAGAGCACTTCAATGAGTGAGAAGCCCAGTCCGCGCACCTGATTCTCCACGGCGCGCTTGATCGCCCGCTGCGCCTGCATGATCTGCTTGGTGTCTCCCAATCCCACCCGCTCAATGTAGACCGGAGCCTCCAGCGTCGCCAGCAACTCGCAGACGTGCAGCGGATAGCCTTCATTCGCCGCGCTTCGACCCGTTGGCGTCGTCACGCTCTTCTGCCCCAAGAGCGTCGTCGGCGCGGATTGTCCGCCGGTCATCGAGTAGATGGCGTTGTTGATGAAGATCACCGCGATCTGCTCGCCGCGATTGGCCGCGTGCAGAATCTCCGCCGAGCCGATCGCCGCCAGATCGCCATCGCCTTGATATTCGATTACGATGCTCTCCGGCCTGCTCCGCTTTACGCCCGTCGCCACCGCCGGCGCGCGCCCATGCGCTGCCGATACATTGCCCACGTTGAAGTAGTTATAGGTAAAAACCCCGCAGCCCACCGGCCCAACCAGGATCGTACGGTTCTGAATCGCCAGATCGTCGATCGCTTTGGCCAGCATCTTGTGCACCTGGCCGTGACCGCAACCGGGGCAGAAGTGCGTCTGATGCTGCAACTCGCCCTTGCGCTCGTAGCGCTCGTAGAAGGCCTTCGCCTTACCGTGCGATACCTCGTATTCAGCAATCATCTCGCTAGACATTCGCCGCACACTCCCTCTCCCGCAGCATCTCCGGCAGATGGCGCCGCGCCTGCCCGCGCACAAACTTCAGCACCTCGTCGTGCGAGGGCACATTGCCGCCCACGCGGCTATAAAACTCCACCGGACGCGCGCCGTTGAGCGCCAGCCGGACATCTTCCACCATCTGGCCGTTGCTCATCTCCACGACGATAAAAACCTTTGCGCTTTTGGCCAGCCGCTTTAGATGCAGCTTGGGAAAGGGATAGAGCGTAATCGGCCTGAGCACGCCCACCTTCAGCCCGTCCGCCCGCGCCTCGGCCGCCACGGCCTTCAATATCCGGCCCATGATTCCATAGCCCACCAGCACAATCTCCGCGTCCTCGGTGTGCAACTCTTCGGCGCGCACCTCATGCTCCTCGGCCTGGCGATACTTGGCCTCCATCTTGCCCTGATGTGCCTCCATATCGTCGATGTCCAGATGCAGCGAGGTAATCAGATTGCCACGCGTCTCCTCGGTGCCCGTCACCGCATAGGCCGGCGTATGTGGCGCAACCGCCGTCTGCGGAAACTCCACCGGCTCCATCATCTGCCCGATGAATCCATCCGCCAGAACCACTACCGGATTGCGATAGCGGTCGGCCAGCTCGAAGGCCAGCGCAGTCAAATCCGCCATCTCCTGAACCGAATGCGGCGCCAGCACGATCGTCCGGTAGTTGCCGTGTCCGCCGCCCTTCACCACCTGATGGTAGTCGCCTTGCTCGGCAGCGATGTTGCCCAACCCCGGCCCGCCGCGTGTAATGTCGGCGATCACGCAGGGCAGCTCCGCACCCGCCATGTAGCTGATGCCTTCCTGCATCAGGCTGATCCCCGGACCGCTCGAGGCGCTCATCGATCGCACCCCCGCCGAGGCCGCGCCGTAGATCATGTTCATCGCCGCCACCTCGCTCTCCGCCTGCAAAAACACGCCACCTGCCTGCGGCATATAGAGCGCAGCATCCTCGGCGATCTCGCTGGCAGGCGTGATCGGATAGCCATAAAACGCGCGGCAACCGGCCAAAATCGCGCTGCGCACAATCGCTTCATTCCCCTTCATCAGTTGCTTGCGCATACGCTTCCCCCCACAACGGCAGTATCTTTCTTCACCAGCCGCAAAACTGTGATCGCCCCCGGCTCCGGACAGACCACAAAGCAGATTCCACAGCCTGTGCAGCCTGCGCCCGCATAGATCGCCGTGCGATAGCCATAGCGATTCAGCTTCTCGCCCACCGCGATCAGCTTGGGCGGGCAGGCCTCCACGCAGAGTCCGCAGCCCTTGCACTCCTCACCGTCCACCCGCAGTTGCCCGCGGTCCTGCTTCTCTGCATTTGCCATTTCTACCCCTCAAGGGCGAGCGCTCAGCCCTCAAATTGCCGCTTTGCCTCACTCCGGATCAGCACAGTCATTGAAACCCTTAATTTTCGGCTTCGCAAAGCTCTCAGGCAGTGATTTGCATCACCTTGACCGGCATAGTCATGCGCCGCGCTTTCCCGGCCTCCAATTATCGGACGAAGCCGTACCAGCCTCGATACTCGAAAGTATCTTCCAGCAGGGCTACACTGGAGTTGCTCTGGATTCTCCGCACGCTCCCTATGCGGCGAACCTTCTTCATCCTCTTGTTGCTGGCCGCTCTCGGTGTGAGCTTGGCCAATGGCACGCCGAAGCCTCCGGCGAAGTCGCACAGAGCCGTTGCGCCTGCCGCCGGCGCGCACCGCTCCGGCTCCTCCAAGTCGAGAAATGCAGCCAAAGCAGAAAGCCGAAATCTCTCCCGGAGAGCCTCGTCTCTCGCACGTACACCGCGCAAAAATCGGACCACCGCGCACTCCCGTCCCTCGCAATTGGATGCAAGGCCCCGTTCCTCCAGGCACTCCCGTGCGGTAAAGCGCCCTCGCGCAGACGGCTTTGCTCTGCCGGCAGTCGCGGCGGAAGATGCCTCCTTCCGTAAGACGCAGTTGCTCCCGATGCCGTCGCCCTTGCGCGGATCGCTGGAGTCGCTCGTCCGCCAGAACGATCGAACCGAGGAGGATGGTTTGGAGCGCATTCAGGACGACGACGATCTCAATGATCGCATCAGTCGCGGATTGCTGGTTCCGGTTCCCGTCTCCGCCGCGCTCACGATCAACGGCAATCTGCCTGAAAACCGGCGCTACTGCCGTCCCTGGACCGCCATCTTTCTCTCCGATCTCGCCCGCGCTCATGCCGCCCGCTTCCATGCCCCAATCGAAGTCAGCTCCGCCGTCCGCACCGTCGAATACCAGAGAAAGCTGATGGAAATCAACGGCAACGCCGCCGGTGCCGAAGGCGAGGTTGCCAGCCCCCATCTGACCGGTGCCACCATCGACATCGCCAAGCAGGGCATGAGCCGTCAGCAGATCGCATGGATGCGAAGCCGCTTGCTCACTCTCCAGCAGGCCGGCAAGATCGATGTGGAGGAGGAGTTTCGGCAGGCCTGCTTCCACATCACCGTCTACAAAAGCTATCTCCCGCCCAAGCCGTCGCCCGATCCCTCCCCGGTTCAGACCGAAGTTCCTGTCGAAGGCCAATAGCGCATCTCTGCGATCATTGACAGATTTTGATTGTGCGGGATATGCCCTTCAAGGTTACAATCGCGGGCAAGCGCATCTCGACTCAGACGCGGAAGATGATCTCCGCGCGGATGGGAGTTTCTTCAGATAATGCATCCGGACGCCCGAAAAGGCTGTCCACGTGGAGAGATGCCTTTGACCCAATCCCGCAGATTTTCGAGAGGTAAGAAAATATGAGTGATTTTGACCTTCCACCCGTTCCCGCCGCGTCACAGGCTGCCCCAGCCCTTTCCCAGTGGCAGCGCGTTGTTTGCACCTTTACCGCGCCGTCGAAGACCTTCCAAGACATCCACCTCGGCAACAAAAGCTGGTGGATGCCATTTCTGATCTCGATCCTGGCCGGCTACGTTTTCTTTGCGGCCGTTACCCTCAAGATCGGATGGGCGCAGGTAGCCGAAAATGCCATTCATCTCAATCCCAAAGCCGATGAAAAGATGGCTCAGGTTCCCGCGGATCAACGAGAGATACAAATGAAGTTCACCCAATACGGCATGGAGGGCAGCTTCGCAGCCGCTCCAATCCTGATTCTGGCCATCGGCGCGCTGATCTCGTTGGTGCTATGGGGAACCATCAACTTCATCTTTGGCGGCAAGGCCACCTTTGGAAGCATCTTCGCAGTCTGGATGTATGCGAATCTTCCGGGAATCATCAAAATGCTTTTGGGAGCCGTTGCGATCTTTGCGGGAACTGCGCCGGAGTCCTTCAACCTGAATAACTTTGCGCCGACCAGCATTGGAGCCTTTCTGAATCCGCTGGAGACCAATGCGGTTCTCTACAAATTGGCCAGCGCATTGGATGTTACGACCATCTGGTGCCTGGCTCTGCAAGGGATCGGCGTTGCGGCCGTGGCTAAAGTCAAGAGCGGTTCCGGCTATATCGCGGTCTTCGGATGGTGGGCGCTCATTGTATTGATCGGCTTGGCTTTTGCGGCAATCTTTGGCTGATGCCTTTATGCGCTGACAAGCAACGGGCGCTCATCCTATGGATGAGCGCCCGTTGCATGAACACTACCAGATGTTAACGGCTTAATGTTGCTTCAATCCGTCCAGCGCCGCAGGATCAGCGAAGCATTGATGCCGCCAAAGCCAAAGGAATTCGACAGCGCAACATCGAAGCTGTGCGCAATGGCTTTGTTGGGCACATAGTCCAGACGGCATTCCGGGTCGACATTCTCCAGGTTGATCGTCGGCGGAAGCATCTGGTGCTGTAGCGCCATCACGGTGATGCCCGCTTCCAGTCCTCCCGCGCCGCCCAGCAGGTGCCCATGCATCGACTTGGTGCCGGAGATCTTCAGCTTGTGGCTCAGAGCGTGCTCGCCGAAGACCTTCTCGATCGCCTGCGATTCATTTCCGTCTCCGGCCGGAGTCGAGGTAGCATGAGCGTTCACGTAGCCCACCTCTTCCGGCTTGATGCCCGCATCCTTCAGAGCTGCGCGCATACTCCGCTGCGCTCCCTGGCCCTCCGGCGCAATCGAGGTGATGTGGTGCGCATCGGCGCTCATGCCATAGCCGATGATCTCGGCCAGAATCTTTGCCCCGCGCGCTTTGGCGAACTCCAGCTCCTCAAGAATCAGGATGCCGGCGCCCTCCCCGATCACAAAGCCGTCGCGGTCCTTGTCGAAGGGCCGGCTCGCCCGCGTGGGGTCGTCGTTGCGTGTGGAAAGCGCACGCATCGAAGCGAAGCCACCCACCGAAAGCGGTGTCACCGCCGCCTCCGCTCCGCCTGCGATCATCACATCCGCATCGCCGTGCAGGATCATCCGCGCCGCATCGCCGATGGCGTTGGCGCTGGTGGCGCAGGCCGTCGCCGTCGCCGAGATCGGCCCTGAAGCTCCATAGCGGATACTCACCTGTCCTGCCGCCATGTTGACGATTGCAGCGGGGATGAAGAATGGCGAAATCTTGCGTGGACCGCCTTGCATCAGGGCGGTATGCTCGCGCTCGATGATCTCAAAGCCGCCGATGCCGGAACCGATGAAGACTCCCACCCGCTCGGCGATCTCCGGAGTCACCTGGAGACCCGATTGGGTCATCGCTTCCTGCGTCGCGGCAAAGGCGAAGTGGATGAAGCGCGCCATCTTGCGCGATTCCTTCTTGTCCACGAACTCGAGCGGGTCAAAGTTCTTGACCTCGGCGGCAAAGGTCGTCGAAAAGCCAGTGGTGTCAAAGGCCTGAATCGGCCCCATCCCGCTAGCTCCCGCCATCAGTTGCCGCCATACCTCGGGCGCGGTGTTCCCCACGCCGCAGACCAGCCCCAGGCCGGTGATTACAACTCGCCGGGTCACGATCTACTTGCCGCCTTTCGCATTCTTTTCAATGTAGTCGATCGCATCCTTTACGGTCTTGATCTTCTCCGCGGACTCGTCGGGAATCTCAATGTCAAAGGCCTCTTCGAACTGCATTACCAGTTCCACGACATCCAGCGAATCCGCGCCCAGGTCTTCCTGGAAGCTCGCGCCAGGGGTCACTTCCGCCTCGTCCACCTGCAACTGCTCGACGATAATCTGTTTGACTTTCTCTTCAACGGCCATGCGTAGTTCTCCTCATGATTTTTGGAACTTGGAAATCTCTCCGGGGCTCACCCTTTCAGGTGCCGCTTGTTTACCATACCGGCTCAAGGCATAGCAACACAACCGCCGCACGCAAATAAATTGCACACTGCTCCCCGAATCTTCAAGTCTATCGGGCGCGCCGGAGTGTGTAAAGGCAGACAACAGGGAATCGCAAACAGGAAAGAGAAAACCGGCAAAATTTGACTCAAATACACAGCCGAAAGGCGTATATTAGGCGAAAGAAGAAAAAGGGGATCGAGATGCAGGATTTGTTGATCGGTGCAGTGGCAGTTCTTACCGGCGTGCTGCTTGGCTATTGGCTCGGTAAGAACTCTTCGCAAGCTGAGCGCGGTTTATTGCAAACTCGCATCTCGGAAATCGAGAAGGAAAAGGCTGCACTGACCATCGAAACAAAACAGCTACAAGAGGATAAAACTCGCTTGACAGCTGAGGTTGCCACGGAGAAGGCAAATGTAATTGCGGAGCAGAATAAGTACAACTTGATGAAAGGCGAGATTGAAACGGCCTTCGGCGATCTATCGGCAAGGGCGCTGAGCGCCAACAACAAATCCTTTCTTGACCTGGCGAAGCTGGAATTAGGCGGACAAACCAGCGAGGCCAAGCTGACCCTGGAAGCCAAGGAACTGGCGATCAAAAAACTCATCGACCCGCTTGACGCCGCTCTTAAAGCCCTCGAAGCGCAGGCCCGCGAGATGGAGACCAGACGCGCTGGCGCATATTCCGAGGTGAAGACTCTCGTCGAGAGTATGCAGAAGTCCATCCCCGCTTCGCTCGATGCGCTCAAGAATGAGACAGCGCAATTGATTACCGCATTTCGCGCCCCCAAGACACGCGGCAACTGGGGCGAGCTGCAACTGAAGCGCTGCGTCGAGTATGCCGGCATGGTCCCGTATTGCTCCTTCTCCGAGCAGGTCACCGCACGCGATCAGGACGACAAGATGCTGCGCCCGGATATGACCATTCAACTGCCCAATGGCCGCGAGATCGTCGTCGATGCCAAGACTCCCCTCGACGCCTTTCTCGATGCCAGCGGCGCCGGGGACGCAACCGCGCGCTTTGCGGCCCATGCGGCGCGCGTCAGAGCGCATCTGAAGGAGCTATCGGGCAAGGCCTACTGGAAGCAATTCGAAAAGGCTCCCGATTTTGTCGTCTGCTTCCTGCCCAGCGAAGCGCTCTTCAGTGCGGCCCTTGAAGCAGATCCCTCCCTGATCGAATTCAGCGCGCAGAACCACGTCGTCATGGCCACGCCAACCACGCTGATCGCCCTGCTGCGCGCCGTCGAATTCGGCTGGCAGCAATCCAAGGTGACCGAAAATGCAAAGACGATCCAGGAAGTGGGCCAGCGAATCTACGAAAAACTGGTGGTTGCCCAGGGACATATTGAAAGGCTAGGAAATTCGCTCCGAAGCGGCGTCGATAGCTACAACAAGTTTCTCGGTTCCATCGAAGGCAAGGGTGGTGTCTTCTCGCACGGAAGGCAGATCGGCGAACTGACCAGCTCCAAAGAGGAGTTGGCGGAGACCGCGAAACTGCAAGTCGAGATACGCGAGATGCGGTCGCCGGAGTGGTCCCAGCCCGGCCTCTCTCTGGCCGCCGGAGCCGAGGAGAGCAGTGAGCCGGAGTAGCCGACGCTGCGACGAAAGAAGGGGCTTTACTGTCTCCGCGAATCCATCGGATTAAAATGAAGGATATGAGCGACACACTCTCTCTCGAAGCCCAAGTCAACCAGCAGATTACCGTCGCGATGAAGGCTCACGACGCCACGCGCACTACGACGCTGCGTCTGATCAAGAACGCACTGAAGAACAAATTCATCGAAAAGCGCGAGGCGCTGACCCCGGCCGAGGAGCAGCAGGCTCTGGCCACCATGATTAAACAGCGCCGCGACTCGATCGACCAGTTCACCAAAGGCAACCGCCCGGAGCTGGCCGCTGCCGAAGCCGCCGAGATTGTGGTGATTGAGGAGTTTCTGCCCAAAGCTCTGGACGATGCCGCGCTCGCTGCGCTGGTCGCCGAAGCCGTCGCCGAAGTTGCAGCCGCCGCCGGCCAGAAGCCTACGCCCAAGGAGATGGGCCAGGTAATGAAGGCCGTCCAAGCCCGGCTCCAAGCCAAGAGCCTCCGCGCCGAGGGCCGTGCCGTCAGTGAGTTGGTCAAGAAAGCGCTGGCAGGTTAGTCTGCCTCAGGCGATTACCTCTTTCCCCAGCCGATTTGATCGAGAAATTGATCCAGAACCTCCCGCTCCACGCCTTCTGTTTGCGGTCCGCGAACCACAAAGCTCAGGCCCACGCCATCATTGCCCCAGCGGTTGGCCTTCGCAAGTAAGGAGATCGAAGACTCGATCCTCGTTCCCTCGTTGGAGGCTTTCTTCAGCGTCATCTGAATGATCGTGCCCGGATACCAGCGCTCCTCGGTCAGGACATACAATCCCGTCGAGCTGATATTGAGAATCGCGTGCGGCTTGGGAGTGCCGCCTGTAAAAAAGTATGCAGCCAAACCGGGCAACGCCTCACGTGTCGCCTTGCGGGGATCCTCTGGCTCCGGAGAGAGCCAACGTTGCAGCCAGCTTTTCGGCTTGCTGGCTTTCGGCTTCCATGGCGGAGTCTCAACCGGGACCTCTTCCGGCTGCGGCGCGGTGTTCTTTACGTCCGGACGATCCTCGTCATGGTGAAATTCCTGAAGGCTGTGCGCCGCCATCTCCTGCGCCCCGCTACCGCCTCCGCTGGACGCGAAAATCCGCGCCAGATCACTCTCAATCTCCTCGGCTAACCCAAAGACCACCTGATCGCCGGCTTGCGTATGCGAGGAAAAGATCGTATGCGTCGGCAGAGCCAGTACGCTTGCCGCGGGCGGACTGGAAGGCGAGACACGATAGGTCGGAAACAACTCCACTGCCTCAATCACCCGGCAGTCTTCATCCAGATAAATCAGATCGAGCGGAACGCGCACATCGGCCACGGGAATTCCACGGAAGGGAAGCAGCCAGAGACCGGTCCCCGATTTCGGCGTCAGTTTCGGCAGCCGCTCGGCAAGGCTGGCAGCCGACAAATCTCCGCAGGCAATCTCCACTCCCAGAATGCAGCCGCGAGTCTGGTTGTATGCAACCTGATAGCGCGCTTCCACGTAGCCCTCCGCCCGTGGCGAATAGGCACTGAATGAGGATCGGATTCCAGCTTCGAAGGGATTCTCCAATGAGGCATCTCCAACCCGTGGCGCCGCCCTTGCACCACACAGTTTTCCAATGCCTTCATCGGCAAACTCTTGCTTATTCTTTAATTTCCGCCTATTCCCTCTTCAAGTTATGACCCGGTGACAAGGATTGTTTCAGGTGCAGAAAAAGAACGCGGACCGCACCGTCTGCGGCCCGCGCTCTGGAGAACGATCTTTTTGCCAGTTACTGAACGATAACGGTCAGAGGAATCACCTGCACGGTGCCGGCGGTGATCACCACTTGGATGTTGTAAGTGCCTGGCGTGGTCTGCCTTGTGCCTGACGAACCGCCGCAGCCGCTCACCGCCGCCAGCCCCGCCAAGCCAGCCGCCAGGACAACCAGCAGCATCATGCGCCGCAGCATGGGTCTCCTCCACTTCGCCAGACCAAAGAACCCAGCGAAGGCGCATGGTAGCCAAAGCCCGGCCACAGAGATAATCGACGCTGGCGAAGCTCTGCCAGGGCCTTGCTGCGATACGAATTGCCCTGACGCGCCGGAAGCGCCGTTGGTCGAAATCGTGAGTACTGTGGTCGCTGTGGCGTTGGTGGAGGTGAATGTAGCAGAGGCCGGGTTGAAGCTGCACGTCATCCCGGGCGGCAGGAGTGCGCAGCTATAGGTTGCCGTTCCGATATAGTTGACCGCCGTCAAGTTTAATGTCACGGTGCCCGATGATCCTGACTTGATGGTGATACTCGACGTGGAGGGTGTGCCTGTCACACCCGGCGTCGCAACGATCTCGGTTAGCCCCGCAGAGGTGGAACCGGCAAAGTTCGTGCTACCGCCATAGGTGGCAGTAATGACCGGAGAGCCGGCGGGCAGCGAACTGGTCGAGCATTGGACCTGGCCACCGGCCAGAGCCTCCGTGCAAAGTGTCGTTGTCCCGGAAGAGAAGATCACCGAGCCGGAGGGTGTGCCAGTGGAGGCGGAGGTTACAGTCGCGGTAAAGGTCACCTGACTGTCAATGCCTACGCTGGGCGCCGAAGCGGTCAGACCGGTTATGGTCGTCGCCGGAGTGATGGTGAGAACGCCATTGGAAACCGTGCCCAGCGTGTAATTGCCGGCTGCCGGACCCGTCAGTGAGTTTGCGGTGATCGGATAGGTTGATACCGGAGATGTCAATGTGGCCGTGGTCGAATAGACGGCAGAGACGTTGCCCGCATCCTGCGAGAGCACATTGCTGAGGGTTCCGCTAAAGGTTGGATTGGCCAATCCGTATTGACGGGTTGCGCTGTTGACGCTTACGCCGGCTGCGATCGGATTGATCGTCAGGTTCCCGGTTGTCACCGTGCCCAGCGTATAGTTGCCTGTGGCCGAGCCGGTCAGTGTCAATCCTGTGACAGTGATGGCATAAGGCGATCCGCTCACTGGAGAGGTTTGCGTCGCTGCCGTCGAGTAAATGGGAGTGACATTCGCGGTATCCGCGACAAGAACTCCACCGAGCGTGCTTGTGAAGGAAGGATTGGCCGCGCCGTATGCCCTGCTGGTGCTGTTCACCGAAACGGAGACGGCGGCTGGTGCGATCGTCAGATTCCCGGCTGTCACCGTGCCCAGCGTGTAGTTGCCTGTGGCCGAACCGGTCAAGATCAGAGCGCTGGCCGTGATGGGATAGGGCGATCCGCTCACCGGCGAGTTTGCCGTCGCGGTGGTCGAAAAGTTTGCCGTCACATTCGCCTGATCCTGAGCGATCACGTTGCTGAAGGTGCCCGTGAATGCCGGATTGGCCGCACCATACCCTCTGCTGGTGCTGGTTGCCGTTACATTGACGATCGCCGGAAGGATGGTCAGAGTACCGGGTGTGACCGTGCCCAGCGTGTAATTACCGGCTGCCAAACCAGAAAGACCAGTCATGGTAATCGGATAACCGGTGGCGCCATTGACGGGAGAGGTCTGCGTCGCCGTCGTCGAGTAAAGAGGAATCACATTCGTGGAATCTGCGGGAAGAATTCCATTTAACGTGCTCGTGAATGCCGGATTGTTCGCTCCATAACTTCTGCTGGTGCTGTTCACTGCGCCTGAAACAGTAATCGGATTGATCGTCAGCGTTCCCGCCGTCACCGTGCCCAGAGAATAGTTGCCGGTTGCCGAGCCGGTAAGCGTCAAGCTAATCGCTGTGATGGGATAGCCGGTGACGCCGTTGACCGGCGAAAACTGCGTCGCCGTCGTCGAATAGTTCACCGTGACATTCGCGGAATCCGCGGGAAGAATTCCATTAAACGATCCTGTGAAGGTCGGATTGACTGCGCCGTATGTCTTACTGGTGCTGTTCACCGAGCCGGAAACAATAGCCGGATTGATCGTCAGCGTTCCCGGTGTCACCGTGCCCAGCGTATAGTTGCCCGCTGCCGAGCCGGAAAGCGTCAAGCCCGTCGCCGTAATGGGATATCCGGTTGAGCCATTGACAGGAGAGGACTGCGTCGCCGCGGTCGAATACGTAACAGCGATATTGCCATTGGTTGCATCCGCTCCATACGTGCCGCTCAACGTGCCCGTAAAATTCGGATTGATCGCGCCGTAGCTCTTTGAGGTGCTGTTGACCACGACATTGACAGCGGCCGGTTGAATCGTAATCGCCGTTGCGCTTCCGCCCGCAAAGGTGGATTGGTAATTACCGGAGCCGGAGCCGAAAAATTGCACGGTGATCGGATAGCTGCCGCCCACTGGCGATCCTGCGGATGCCGAACTGCTGAAGGTCGCGGTAATGCCTGCGGGAAGCGCGGGGTTGAAGGTGCCGGTGATCGCCGGAACCGCCTGACCATAGGAAACCGTCGTCGTCGAAGTCACGGTCACCACTTCGCTAACCACCGAAGAGGAGATCGTCAGCGTGCCGGTCGTTATGTTGGCGAGTGGAAGCGTATAGTCGCTCGATCGATCTCCCGACGATCCGGCCTGCAATCCCGTAGCGGTGATGGTGTATTGCCCGACCGGCGAGCTGACGGTAGCCGTTGTTGAGTAGACCGGCGCAACGTAGTTCGCATCCGCGGGAAGATATCCGCTGAGGGTTCCGGTAAATGTTGGAAGGGACGATTGTCCGGTGCTCATACTAGCGTTGTTGATGACCAGGGTGAGTGCAGCCGGCTGAATCGTAACCGTCGAACTGCTGCTCACGGACACCGTGTAATTGCTGTCCACCCCACCGCCGGATGTGTACAGTGAACCCGTGATCGCATAAGGCGATCCGCTCACCGGCGAGGTTGTCGTGGCAAGCGTTGAGAACTTCGCCGTGTCGCTGGAGTCCAACGGAAGCAGGCCGACGATATTTCCGCTCGTACCAGCAATCGATGAAATCGTGATCGGTGAAGATTGCCCATACGTGATCGTCACAGGGCTTGGCGCGACGGTAACGGCCATCGGCAGAACCGTCAGCGATGGACTCAACGTTCCGCTGCTGCCCGCAAATAGACTGCCGGTCCCCGGATTGTAAGTTGCCGCAATCGTGTGTGCGCCGGCAGAGAGCGGCGACGCGGGTGTGGACAATGTATAGACATACGAGCCACTGGTCAGCGTGAATGGCGCAGAGGACAGACCGCTATCCACAACAAATGAAACTGTACCGGAAGGCGTCGTGCTGCCGCTGTTCGCAGCTACGGTGACCGTTACCGTGATCGTGTCGCCATAGGTCGGCGAGGAGGAGGTTGAAGTCACAGTGCCGAGGGTGGTCGTGGTTCCCACCGCCGGCGACAGATTCAACGTCGAAGTGCTGCCCGTGAATGAAACCGTATCACTTACGCTGCCGCCTCCCAGCAGGCTGGAGGTCAATTCGCAAGTCGCTCCCAAGTCCAGGGTGAACTGTGCAGTCGTGCTGCAGATTCCATCACCGACGACGCTGAAGTCCACGCTATCGGTCTGCGATGTGCTGCCGGTGTAATTCACATTGCCGATCTCTGTAACAGTGGCAATCTGAGGCGTGCCGCTGGCAAGCGTTTGGGACGCCGCCGTGCGAGCAAACTCGCTTATGCCGGAGTTGCTCTGGCTATCAGCCACATAGAGGTTGCCGCTGGGGTCGAGCGCTATGTTTGCAGGATAGGTGAATCCGCTCGCCACCACTTCGGTTGTGCCGCTGACCGGGACTTCGACAATCTGACCCGTATTATAATCGCCATAGTAAATGTCGCCAGCCGCATCCACAGCCACACTCGCCGGATGAGCGCCGGATAGAAGCGTTACCGCCGCCTGCTGCACGACCGCGCCATTGACTATCGTCAGCTTTTCCACTTCTTTCAGACTGCTGTCGGCCACGTAAACGTTGCCGGAGGCATCGACAGCTACGGACACCGGAAGACTAAAGCCGCTGCCCAAGACCATCTGCTCTCCGTTGCCGACCGGTTGCATCAGTACTCTGTTGTTGTAAGTATCGGCAATGTACAGGTTGCCGGAGGCATCCACTGCTACGCCCTGGGTGTCACTGCTAAGACCGCTGACGATCGGCGTTTCCGTGATCAGGCCAGCGCTGGTGCTGGCCCCGGCAAATTCATAGATATTGCCTGAGATAACAGCAACATACAGATTTCCCGCTCCGTCAACAGCTATCTGGCATGGAAAATCAGAGAGGCTGGCAATCTTGACGGGTGTGCCGCCACCGCTCGGTATGCGGTAGATGGATTTAGATGCAAAATAGTCGACATAGACATTGCCGGCTGAGTCGGTGGCAACGCCAGATGTCTGGTTTTTACTGCCTAACGTGGAAGTTGTTCCCGGATCGATCGCCAGCTCCGCGCCATTGCCCGCGCCGTTCAAGTAAACGGTGCCAAGAAGCGTGGAAACCGAATTGATGGTGCCGGAGATCTGCACCGCGCCGCTGCGCATGCCTGCATACATCGGCGTGAAGGTGACCGGGATGATGCAAACATCGTTGGCGACATTGGTGCTGCCGCTGAGGAAGACAGCCAGGGTTGTTGTGCCGCCGCACGAATCGCCAATAACCGCATTGGTGAACTCGGAGCCGGCGGTAATTCCCTGCGTGGTGACGGAATCCGCCATAGTGCTGCTGGTGACCGTATCGCCGGTATTGCCTGTGAACAGCACAAAAGCAAGATTCTGCGTGGGCGCCGGGCTGCCCACCGTCGTGGCCGGGAAGCTGTTGTTGAAGCTCAGCTTGCGGATCAGGCCGTCGCCGTTGTCCGCATAGTAGATATTGCCGGAGGGATCGATGCCGATGTTGCCTACCGCGTTACTGGTAAAGCTCTGCGGTGCCGGGCAGCCGTCGCCATATTTATCCAGCGTCAATGGTCCTGAGCCGGTGACCGTTCCCGACGAGCAATAGACATTGGCTCCTGAAAATGCCACGCCTGCGGTCGGCAATCCATCCGCGGAGAGGAAGGTTAGAATCCCGGTGTTCGCGTTGACTTCGGCAAGCTCGCTGTGAGAGCCGTAGTCCATGACATAGATGTTGCCGTGGCCATCGAGTCCAAGTCCTTGGATTCTGTCAAAGGCGACTCCACTAGCGTTGGCGATTAAGCCTGCGCCTTTTGCTGAAGAGCCCCCAACCGCGTCGCCGGCAAGAGTGTAAACATAGTTGGCCGTTGGCGATGTAACGCCAGTTTCCAGCTTGATCAGGTTCGCCAGCGGATTGTTCGTGCCCCCGGCGTAGATCACGCGCACGGTCGTGTATACGGACGCCGTCCCACCACTGTTATCGGCAATATAGACGTTTCCGCTGGCGTCCACTGCAACCGCGCCCGGCAAGGAGAATGCGGCTCCCAGGGCCGCTGCATTGCTAGTTGGCGCAGTCGATGCGGCCAGCGGCGTCGCTATCCCAGTACAACTGGCTGTACTGCAACTTCCAGCGCCAGCAATGGTGCGGATGTAGCCTGGCCCGCAGGTAGTAGAGCCGCAAATAGCAGTCGTTTCGCTCGTATTGGGTCCGTTGACCATGCGGACAGCGTCATTGGTTTCGTCCGCGATGTACAGGTTCTCGCTGGCATCGACCGCGACACTGTAAGGAGCGTGAATCTTGCCTATACCATTCGCCAGTGCGTTGTCCGTCCACCCACCGCTGGAGCCGACGATCTGGTAGATGAAACCAACCTGCGGAGCCGCGCCGGTGCAACTCAAGACAGAACTGAAGGTGGTGCAGGTAGAAAACGTGGTGGGGTTCTCGGTCGCAACTAGTTGCGCCGCAAGGCCGGTGGCATTGGCGAGCACCACGTAAATCAGTGAGTTGCTCTTATCCGGGATA
>Ga0181528_10001213_pt1 | contig 16163 bp, 9 predicted proteins | sample PEATcosm2014_Bin_47_FD_119742 | JGI IMG/M metagenome (GOLD analysis project Ga0181528, IMG submission 119742) | Peatland microbial communities from MTU Mesocosm Facility, Houghton, MI, USA - PEATcosm2014_Bin10_10_metaG | ecosystem: Environmental > Terrestrial > Soil > Wetlands > Peat | place...
CCCACTTGCGGCCGCCCAGCACGAAGACGAAGCCCTCTTCCTCCATCGACTCGACGAACCAAGTCTCCAGCGTGCCGATCTCATCGCCCTGTCGCGTCTGCACCACTACCTGCCGCGGCGTGGTGAAGACGGAGTACAGCTCGCTGAATCGTCGCCGCGAGAGCTTCCGCTCGCCCTCTTCGCCGAAGGCCAGCAACCCGCCTGACAGGTCGAGGATGTCGGTTCGTACCAAGTGATCGAGCAGCGCGTCGAACTCGGCTTCGGTGATGCCCCGGAAGCAGGCCGCCTCCCACAGGTCCTGCTTCAGCCGTGCGCGACTGACCCCGTGGTGCTCACGCACCTTGGCCAGCACCTGGTGGACCAGCACGTGGGCGGCGCGGGTCGGGCATGGCACCGGCTCCACCCAGCCTCGCTCCGCCAACCTCACCAGCGCGACGGCCAGCAGAAGTTCGTCCTCGCCAAGGGTGATGAACTCCATGTGCGGCGCGGTGCCCGGCCGCCGTCCAGTGCGGCCCAGCCGCTGCAAGTAGGAGCTGCCGGTGCCGGGTGCGTCGAGCTGTAGAACGACGTCCAGGTCGCCGATGTCGATCCCCAGCTCCATGGTCGAGGTGGCGACGATAGCGCCTCGCTCGGACCACTGGAATTGCGCTTCGGCCTCCTCACGCCGCTCGCGGGACAGCGAGCCGTGGTGGGGCCAAGCCTCCAGCCCTTCTTCCTGCAGCGCCACGGTGATGCCTTCGACCATCCTCCGGCTATTGACGAAGAAGAGGCCCTTGCCGGGCCCGATGATCTGGCGCGCCAACGGCCCCACCCCACCCTCATCCTCCAGCCACCGCACCGCCAGCCGCTTCGGCTGTTTGGCCTTCTCCGGGTCGACCACGCTCCACAGCCGCTGGCTGGAGCCGGCGAACCAATGGGCCATCTCCTCGGGGTTGCCCACGGTGGCTGAGAGGCAGATGCGCTGGATGTCGTGGCAGGTGAGACGCCGCAGCCGCTCGGTCACCGACAGCAGGTGTGCCCCACGGTCGCCGGCGGCGAAGGCGTGCGCCTCGTCGACAATCAGGTACCGCAGCTCGGCGAACAGGGCTGCCGTATCCCGCAGCTCTGACTGGAGCATGGCCTCCAGCGACTCGGGTGTGGTCAGCAGCACCTGGGTCGGCTCGCGGACGAACCGCTCCCGCTCGCCTTGCCGCACGTCGCCGTGCCACTTGAAACTGTCCAGCCCCACCAGGCCGCACAGCCGCTCGGCCCGGGCTTCCTGGTTGTTGAGCAGCGCCCGCGTCGGCGAGACGTAGACGCAGCCGACCGGCCGCGACTTCTGCGTGTAGAGCAGGTCGAGCACCGGCAGAAACGCCGCCTCGGTCTTACCGCCGGCGGTCGGGGCGAGGATGACAGTGTTGCGGCCGTCGAGGATCTCCTGGGCCGCGATCTTCTGGACCGGCCGCAAGTCGTCCCAGCCCAGGCCGTGGGCGATGCCCTGGCGCATCCGCTCCGCGAAGCGGTCGACGACGCCCTCCGGCACAGTGCTCGCGCGGCAGATGTTGGTGTCGAGCGTCATCTCACACCACCGGCGCTGCCTCGAACTCGCTCTCACCGCCGCGGGCCGCCTCTTCCTCCTCCGGTGTCAGGTTTCCGGCCTGGAAGTCGTACCGGCCCAGCGGGTCGTAGTCCGGGTACTGCTGCACTAGGTCGAGTTGGTTCACCCACTCGCGCAGGAACAACCGCGGCACCACCGAGACCCGACCGCCCAGCTTGCTCGTCACGCGGTCGGCGATGGCCTCGATCACCTCGTCGCCGGCCCGCATTGGATCCAGCGGCAGCTCCGGCCGGGCGTCCTCGAACACGGTGCGGACGCGCCGGGCCACCTGAATCAGCCGCTCGCGGTCGAACGGGCGCAGCGCCACCTGCACCTGGCGGGGGTTGCTGAAGGCCGGATCGCCCACCAGCTTGATCCGCTCGTACAGCGGCTCCAGCTTGCGTACGCCGCGCGGGCCCTCGAAAAAGTCCTCGGTGCCCGTACCCAGGAAGTAGACGTACGGGAAGCTGCCGCTCTGCACGTCGTCGACGATCTGGCGCAGGTTGTTGAGCGCGGTGTCGCGGTTCGGCCCGGTCAGCCGCTGGATGGTCTCCAGCTCGTCGAGCGCCACCACCAGACCCTTGGAGCCGGAGGCGACGGCCAAGGCCGCCACGCCGCGCAGGAAGTCAGGCACCATGGTCCGCTCGACCTGGCCGGTGAGCAGGGCGCGGCGTTTGATCTCCGTGCCGATGGCGCCCTGGCCAGCCAGCCAGCCGAGCACGCCGTTGGCGGTGCCGAAGTCGTCGGCGCGGGTGGCGTCGTAGTAGGCCACCACCGCCTGGCGGAAGGCGGACGGCAAGGCCACGATGGCGCTCAGGTCACGTCGCAGCCGCACCTTTGCCGCTTCGAAGAGGGCCGGGTCGGTCTCGCCCAGCCCCTGGTCCTCGATGATCGCTTCGTCGAGGCGGTAGAACCAGCGGTCCAGCAGCCCTTTCAGCGCCGCGTGCTGTCCTCGCACCGTCAGCGAGCCCATCAGCTCGCGGTAGACCGCCTCCAGCTTGTGCAGCGGCACTTGGGCCGAGATGGCGCAGCGCGCGGTCACGAAGCCGCGCTGCTGCGCTTCGGCCAAGGTGAGGTTGGCCAGGAAGGTCTTGCCGGAGCCGTAGGCGCCGCGGATCAGCTTCAGCCGGCCCTGGCCGCTCGCTACAGCATCGAGCTCCTCGGAGATGGCCGCCCGCTCACGCTCAAGGCCGACGGTCAGGTGTTCCAAGCCGGCGTCCGGCACCGTGCCCTGGCGCAGCGCCGCGATGATGTTGTCGGCGGTCTGGGCGGACAGACTCACGACGCCGGCTCCGGATCTGCCCACTGGCTGAGCGGCAGCACCTCGATCAGCGGCTCGAACCGCTGGAAGTCGGCGACGTTGTGCGTGACCAGACGGGTAACCCCATTAACCAGCATCGTGGCCACCAAGTTGGCGTCGTGGATCTGCTTGCCACCCATGGGCACCAGCAGCGCGAGGCGCCGCAATTCAGCGCCCACCTGGGCCGTCTCGTCCGCCACCAGGAAGACCTGCTCGAACTGCTCCACCTGCTGCGTCAGGACGGCCATCGGCGCCGGCGCGCCGAAGCCCTGCGGACGGGAGAGCGTGGCCAGGTACTCACGCAGCACTTGGCGGCTGATCCACCGAGGGCGGCCGAGAAACGCCTGCAAAGCCCGCACCGCGGCCGTGTGCTGAGGCACGTGGGCCACCGCCGAGTAGATCAGCACGTTGGTATCGAAGAAGACCACCTAGCGCCCCCAGTCGCCGTACATGTCCTCGCGCCTCAAGGACAGGTCCGCCGGCCACGGCCCGAGCTCAAGCGGCGGTTGCGCCAGGAAATCCCGCAGCGCCTGGTCCTGCCGGGCTTGCTCTTCGTTGTCCAGCACCGTCAGCACCACTTGGTGGTCGCCCGGCGGCAAGCTGGCGCTATCCCCGAGCCGCACCGTGCCGTCGGGCAGGACCTGCATCGTCGTCTGTATGCTGCGCATGACGGGCTCTCCGCTGCCATTATACCTTCGCCGACCCGCTCACTCACCCATGTCCAGCTCCAACTCCGGCTCGGGCAGCCGGAAGCCGGCGTTCTTCCCGCGGCCCTCTCGCGCGATTCGCCCCGCGTCGCGCAGCCGCTTGAGCGCCTTCTTCAGCCGCTTCTCATCCACTTGCGGCAGCTCGCCCAGCAGCTCCGGCAGGGTCAACTTGCTCCGCTCACCCAACGCCTCCAGCACCGCCGCCTCGATGGCGGCAATTTCGGCGGTCGCGTCGCCGTCCGCTGCCGGAGCCGCCGGCTCCGCGGCGCGGCGCGTCGGCGCGGTGCGGCGCGAGGTGCGCACGTCCCACACCCCGGCCAGATCATAAGGACTCTCGCCGCCCAGCGGCCAGCCGGCCAAACTGCTGTCGCCGGCGATGTGCACCAGGTCGTGCCACTCCTCGTGGCTGACATCGCACGGCGGCAGCGGCGAGACGCTGGGCTGCGGGTCGTCCATGGCGACGAGCTGGCCTTCGTCGAGGATGCGGTGCAAGGGCGCCATCAACCGCAGCCGCGCGGCTTGGTCCAGCCCTTCGCGCTGCGCCCGCTCCAGCAGCCAGACCAGCGCCCCGGCCCGTTGCCGCGCATCCCAGCCGGCCCAGCCATACCAGCCCCGCTCGTACTCCAGGTAGTGGATGAACCGCTCCCGCGGCACGTTGAGCTTGCCGCGCAGCGACCAAGTGTGCGGGCTGCGGTGGTCGCCCGAGACGAACTCCGGCGGCTTGGGCTGTCGCGCCGCTTCCTCATCGGTCAGCTTCCACGGCGTGCCCCAGGCGCGTTTCTTGAGCAGCCCCGACTCCTTGAACAGCAGCTCATCGCTGGCCGGCACGCTGACCTTCTCCATCAGCTCGGCCAGCAGCGCCTGGGTGTCGAACTGGTCGCTCCCGGCGTAGACCGCCATCACCGCCATGGCCCGCGGGTCCTGTGAGAAGCGGGCCGCGAGCTGCGTCAGGTGCACCGGTGCGGCCAGCCAGTTGAGCAGCCGCGTCCGCTCCGCCGGCCCGATCTCGGCCTCGGCGAAGGGCACGTACACGTCGCTCGGCGTCAGCCCCGTCACCACACTGAACCCCGGCCAGTGCTCCAGAAGCCACTCGACCTTGTCCAGCATCCATTCGACCAGCGCCTGCGTGAACTCCGCCTCCCACTCCGGCTCGATCCAGCGGCGCTTGTAGACCGGATCCTCGATCAGCGCCACGGCCTCGTTGCGCGCGATTTCGGCCAGCCGCGCCTGCCACACCGGCTGCATCTCGGCCGACAGCGCCGCCACCGCGTCTGGATTGTCCTTCACCTGGAATGGCCGCTGCTCGGGCCCCAATTCCGGGGTGTGAGTTGTTGCGTAGAGGGTCTCCGGTGTCAGCACCGCACAGCCGTCCGGCCCGCCGCCGGCCGCGGCCTCGTCGCTCAACAGGCCGTACGCCCCATAGGCCAGCCAGTCCATCTCCTCCTGCAGCCAGACCATGCGGCGGCGGATCGAGCGGCACTGTTCAAGCGCTAACGTGCGTGCACTCTCAAGCGCGGTCTTGGCTGTCCAGTCGAACAGGTCGTCGCTCGGCGGCCGATAACCTCGCACCCGCTCGGACCAGCCATGAAAGGGGCTGTTCGGCCCGCACAGTAAGTGCCGCGGATGATGAGAGGAAAGTGATTCGCCAAGTCTCTGCGTCTCCACCGCCATGGTGGTCAGGCGTGCAACCCAGCGGGAGTCCCGAGGCGGCAGAGGTACATTCGCCACAGGCGTGCTCGTGAATTGGTAAAAGTTCGCTTCCGGCGCTGCAACGATTCTCCCGCCGGCTTTCTTGCCATAGCCCTTATTCAAAACGGAATGCTTCAGTACAAGACAGCAGACTGACGAATTGAGTATCCCAGCCATGCGGCTGCTGTCGTCAATAGAATAATTTGGTGCCAGTTTCACGACTGGTGCGGATTGGTTGTAAACAACTGGGGGCGAGAAAGGAACGAAGTGGTTGTGAGTTTCCATGAACGCGAACGCGATGCCAACACCAGGCCACAGTCGCTCTGGATAAAGCTCCCGCAAAGAATACCAGGGTATGCCACGGACGGCCATCTCTACGCCAAAGCACTTCCGCGCTTGGAGCACTGGTCGCCATAGCCGGAGAATACCCGAGAGGCCAGAAAGTTCCGACAGCGGGAGAAGACCAAAGTCGTCGTCATAGGGGAATGGCATCGCAGATTCAGCACCGACAGCCCAGTCTCTAACGCTGTCTCCGCAGATCACTCGTACCAGGTGCGTCGTTGGTAAGCGCAGACGTCGCCAGACGCTGGGTTCCTGCAAGAGCAGGTCGTCGGCGCCCGTCACGGTGCCCGCGCCAACAGCCAGCGACCTCTGCCGAACCGTACCGGCGGCGGCCGCCTGGATGCGATCGAGAGTGGCGGCGGTCATATTCCCGAAGATCCATGGATGCGTCGCCAAGGCGGAGCGTTCATACTCCTGCAGCTCGACAAATTGGAGCCCATCGACAGAGTCGCGTCCGCGCCGCTGCGCAACCCACTTGATCTCTAGCCAGCACGGCGACATCTCTGCGTTCTGGTCGCCAGAGCTGTCAGCTCGTGTGCACGCTATGACTGGGGTGAACGAGCCGCAGGCTGGGCGCTTGCAGCCGATCAATATCACTGTTGGTGTGCCGTGCCCGGGTATGTTCACGCCGCTGCAGTCAACAATGAGCCGCAGCTCATACTTCGGCAACACGCGTTCTATCAAGCGCGCACCGAAAGGTCGCCGCGCGAACGTGTTGCTGTTGATGAGGCCAACCCACCCGCCTGACATCGTCACCTCGAAGAACCGCTCGGTGAACGGAACGCCAAGGGGGAACTGCCCGGAGATCGATGCGTAGCCGCTGAAACCCGGGACCCGGCGCGCACCGTCGACTGTGCCTGACCGGTAAAACTCCCTCTTGCGCGGGTTATCGCACTGGACGTAAGGCGGGTTGCCCACACTAACGGTGTGCTTCCTGTGGAGAACACGCCAAGCCTCGCGTTGTTCGTGGCCGGTGCCGACCACCCGTTCGATGGATGCGGTGCGCGCCGCCTCGTCGGCCTCCTCACCCGAACCGGGCAGCGCCACGTCCCGGGCCATGCCCACGACGCGCTCGTACGGCACCAAGCTGTCGCAGCAAACGATGTTGAAGTGCAGGCCCTGGAGCGGCGTGAGCGGGTGGCCGTCGGGGCTGGCCATCTCCAGCGCGTCGCGGCCGACGAAGTCAATGCCGGCCAGGAGCAGCCGGAAGCGGGCCAGCTCGCAGCTCAGCTCGACGATGTCGGCGCCGAACAGGTGGTCCTGCACGAGGCGCTTGAAGATGTCCAGGCGATCTGGGGGGACACCTTGCGGAAAGGTGTCCCCCTTGCCTGCCAGGTAGCGGCGGGCGAAGTGCCAGAAGGCGTCGAGCAGGAAGTGGCCGCTGCCGCAGGTGGGGTCGATGAGCGTGATCTCGGCCAGCGGCCGTTCCTCAAACGCCGGCACCAGCGTCTCGGAGAGGATGAACTCGGCGATGAACGAGGGGGTCTGGCAGAGGGCGTAGCGACTGACCGTTTCGCGGTCGAGTTGCTCGTAGACGTCGCCCAGGAAGCGCGTGTCGAAGCCCTCGGGCGCGCCGACGGCGTCCAGGTCGACCTCGGCCGGCCGCCCCTCCTGGCCCTGGCGGAAGTCGAACATCAGTCGGCCGCCGCGGTCGGGGTCTGGCCGGCGCCAGGCGTCAAGGAAGGCGCGGCAGACGTCGTTGGCCGGGAAGCCGAAGTCGCCGGAGTCGTCGAAGAGGTCGGGCAGCAGCCGCCAGCCCTCGCGCAACGCCGAGCGCAGGTAGTCACGCGCGCCGAGCATGGGGAAGGCCCGGGCGAACGGCTCGTCCACGTCGGTGCCACCCAGGCGGCGCAGCGGGAGCAGGCCGCGGTCTTCCAGGACGCGGAGGAAGAGGCAGCGCAGGGCGATGGCCACGGCCGTGCGGCGGGCCAACCGGGGGATCCACTCCGACTCGAAGTCGTCGGTGGCGTCCTCGGCTTCGCGCTGCGCCAACGCCCGGCGGCGCAGGTCGGCGTCGGCCCGGATCTGGCCTTCCAGGTCCCGCGCCATGGCCTCGACGTGCTGGCGCAGGAAGTCCACCAGACTGCGCAGCTCTGCGTGACTCATGCTCTCCCCTTACGCCTTCAGCACGTAGACGGCCTCGCCGCCCAACCCTTGCTGCTCGACCCAGTCCAGACCTTGGTCCTGGAGCTTCTGCACCAAGCTGGCCAAGGCGCCGTCCACGCGGCTGAGCGAGGCGGCGACGCGGGCCGCGCACTCCGCTGCCGACAGCCGGCCGTCGCTCTGGTCGGCGAGGGCTTGCAGCACCTGGCGCTCCAAGGGCCGCAGACCCTCCGGCCAGGGGAGCAGACGGACTTGCCCACCGAGGCGCACGACGAGTTGGTCCGTCGCGCTGGTTGCCACCGGCGCCGGCTTGGCGGCAGCGGCCGCCAACGACGCGGTCGCGTGCGCTTTATGGGGCACCGCCCCACCCCACCAGGTGGGTAGCTCGGGTCCCGGGCCGCCGGGCTCCAATATCGCCACGGCGACCACGGCCTCCTCCAGCGAACAGCCGCCGTGCCAACCCGCATGACGACTACCGAGGTAAGCGCCGCTGCGCCAGAGCATGGCGACCCGCTGCACACCCAGCGTCTCCCGCGCCGGCGCCCAGTCCAGCTCCACCGCCTCATCGGGCAGCGGTGCCTGGGGCGACAGGTCCAGCAGCCGCGCGCCACGCGGTTTCCTGAGCGTGGACCGCAACTCGTTGCCCCGCTGGAAAGTGTGGCCGTGGTCGGCGGTCAGCACGATGGTGCGCGCTGTCTCGATGGCGGCTTGGCACAGTTCGGCCAGAAGATGGATGTCGCCTACCTCGGGCAGGGAGTTGTTGGCGGTGTCGACCTTGTAGCGGTCATCGAGATCGTTGAGCACCACCGCGACCACAGGCACGTCGGCGTCCCGCACTGCTTGCCGCAGCGCCGAGAAGCCGCCCGCCAGATCGCCTTTGAGCAGCAGGCGCGAAGCGTCGCCGCACGCCTGGCGGAACGCCGCGCGCTGTGGCAAGGCGCCCGGCAGCTCGTCGGCGCTGTCGAGGGTAAGCGGGTTGTCGGGCAGGCTCCCGCCCAGCAGTCCCAGGCGGGACACCTCGGTCAACGTCGGCAGCAGCGCCAGCCCGGCCTGCCAGCCCCCTGCGGCGAGTCCCAGCCCGGAGCGCGCCCGCAGACCGTCGAGCAGAGCCGCGGCATCGGTCACCGGGCAGCCATCGAGGACCACCAGCAGCGCGCGCCCGCCCGCTTCGGTCAACGGCTCGACCACCCGCGGCAGCACCTGCTGCACGCCCATCGCCAGGCCCGGCGGTGGGAAGGCAGCATCGGGGTAGTCGCTGGTGTAGGCCACGGCGAAGCGCTGGTTCAGTGAGTCGCGCCACGTCCACCACCGGTCGAGCACGGCCTGGCACAGCCTGGCCAACTCGGGCGTCAGGTCTTCCAGCAGGCGCAGCCGCAGGAGCCGCGCCTCGCGGTCACCCCAGGCCCCGTCCTGAAGGTACCAATGGGCCAGCGCCGCCACGTCAGCAGCCGGCGCGCCGGCCGGCGGCGGGACCGTGGCCGCCGCCAAGGCGCGGGCCAGGCGCGTCGCGTGCTCTGTCGCTGCCAGGGCACCCTCCCGCTCCGGCGCAAAGAGGTGCTCACGCAGCGTCGTCAGCTCTGCTTCGGCCACCGGCTGACCCTCGGCGGCGGCTTGCGCGGCGCGGGCCAGCGCATGGTCGAGGGCCTCCGGCGTGACCGGGTTGTATTGCTCCGGCCCGACCGGGCCGAAATGCTGCTGGTTGGCCTTGACCAGACTGCGGCCTGTGGCACCCAGCGCCTGAGCCGCGGCCCACGCCAGCTCGGCCACCCGCTGGCGGAACTCAGCCTCCACGGCCGCACGGTGGTTTGCATCCTGCCAGCGTGCGGTCAGCAAGGTCTGCAGTCGGCCGAGCGACGGCGCCTGGCTCAAGGTGGCGAGAACCAGGAGACCCAGCCCGTCAATCAAGAAGCTCTCGGCGCGGTCAGGCCCGCACAAGGCCCAGGCGAGCAGGTCGGCATCGGGGCCGAAGCGGTCGGCCAGTTCCTCTTCGACCAATGTGCTGGCCGGCGGAGGTGGTGCTGGCCGTTGTCGCACGGCTGCCACCAGCACGCCGACCGCATCGAGTCCGTCGAAGCTGAACCCGAGCTGGGCCGTCACCACCAAGCGGCGCAGCGCCGGCAGGTCCAGCCGCAGCGGGTCGCGCGGATCGCCCGCTGGGGCGTGCGCCACGAGCTTGGCGAAACTCGCCTCGGCCAGGGCGCGATAGGGGTTCCAGGCGACCTCTGCGGGCCAGCGCAGGCCCGGCGTGGCTGCCGCCAGGGCGTCGCGCACGGTGACCGGCCGGGGCCTCCGCTGGTGGACCCGCTCCACCAAGTCCAGTGGCAGGTCGGCCAGCAGCCGACCGCGCACCAAAACCACCAACTGGCGCCACCGGCTCTCGATCAGGTAGCGGCGCAGGGCGAGCTGGGTGTCGAACGAGACGATGGGCCACGGACCGCCGCCCAGGCGCGCGTGGCCGAGGAGTCCGTCGTCCGGCGCCGCGACGGCGTCGATGTCCCAACGCAGCAGCAGCAGGTCGGCCTCGAGGTCGTCCCTGAGCTGCTCAGCGTGGTACCCGATGGCCGCGACCGGGTCGAAATCAGGCATCGCCACCCTTCACCTCGAGGCTGAAGATCACCCTTGCGGCCCCATCGTCCAGCTCGGCGACGGCCCGCTCCCGTAGCGCGTCGACCGTTTCGGCCAAGTTCGCCCGGTGGCACGCGATCTTCGGCACGATCACCGTCTCATCAGCCGGCCCGTCCGGCTCGCCGTCGTCAGCCGGCCCTGCCTCAACCGGAGGAGGAAGAGGAGGAGGAGTCGCCGTCAGTTGCTGCTGGACCCATGCCTGGGCGGCGTGGTTCCAGGCTTCGATGCGGCTGGTGAGCTGCCCCTCTTGGCCGACGTTGTTGACGTGCTGGGCCAGCCGGTGGAGCAGATCCTCGGCGCCGGATCGCTCGCGAAGGGGCGCGACCTGATCGAGCAGCGCGTTGTTCAGGACTTGCAGCCCAGCATCAAAACTGGCGGCGGGGCCGAGTTGCCCCAACCACTCGTCGGCAGCACCCTCCGGCGGCTGCCACGCGGTGACCTGTTCCAAGGCCTGCTGGGACTCGTCGGCGCCGTTCAGCACCACGGCGTTGACCTCGTCGGAGCGGTCCAGATTGGCCCGGCGCGCCGCCACGGCCGCCTCGCCCAAAGCTGCCTCCAGTCGACCCAGCGTGGCGCGGCCACGCTTCAGCGGCTCGCGGAGCGTCCGGGCTGCACTCCGCCAGACGCGCCACAAGTCGTCCTGGGCTGGCAACGAGCGATTGGCCTGCCGAGCCTGGTCCAGGTCAGCGACAACCAAGCCAAGATGCGCCCGGCAGGCCGGTGTGCTCCAGCCGACGCCCAGCCGGCGCTTTGCTTCGGACCAAGTCGGCGCAGCGACCAATTGGCCCCGGTAGAGGCGCAAGCCCTTGAGACGCCCCGGCCGCAGATCCGGCACCGGCACCGCCTTCTGGTCCCGGAATGCCCGGTAGCCGAAGCCGTGGATAAGCAACAGGATGAAGATGTCGGTGAGGGCCGCCTGGAAGCCGTACTGGCCCTGGAGGTCCGCAATCAGGTCGTCCGTCTTGCCGGTGTCGTCGATGACCCGCAGGGCCCGCCGCAGATACTGGCTGCCCTTGTCGAGGGACCACCACTCGGCGCCCGCCGTGCCAAGTCCCAGCGGTTGCGCCACCGTGCTTACCAGGTTGCGCGTCTTCGCATCGAGCTTCAGGGGCTTGTCCGACTGCAACATCGGTAGCGCCACCGTGCTGAGGAAGTCCTGCAGGGTGCCCGCTTGCACGAGCGTGGGGAAGCTGGGGTGTTGCGGGTGCAGCCGGTCCAAGGCTTCGTTGCTGATGCGGCCCATGGCCTCTTGCAGCGAGGCGGCATCGAGGTTGGGACGGATGCGGCCGTCGAGGAACACGCAGCGCGCACCATCGCGCATGTAACAGGCGTCGATGCGCCGAGCCAAGAACCCGCGCTTGGTATCGCGGAACTCCAGTGCCTGCCGGGTCAGCCGCTCGCGCTCGTCTGCCACCAGGTGACCCAGAAGGCGCGTCTGGATCTCGCTGGCCTGAGGGTCATGGCCGGCCAGGAGATCCAGTCGCGCCAGCGTCTCCAGGTCGCTCCGCTCCGCCGCGGTGAAGGGCACCGGTAGCCAGAACCCGAGCGGCTGGACGCCGAGCCGCTTCTGGGCCCGATCGATGGTCACGTCGTCGCTGCCGGCAGCGCGCTGCGGGTCGGGGTCGTACGGCTGGCCGATGACCAGCGTGAACTCCGGCTCAACCGTCAGCGTGTCGATGTCCACCTCAGCCACGTTCGCCAGGCGGATCCGGGCCGGGCGCTCAGTGCCACGCCAGATGTGCCGGTAGGCCTTGATGACGCCCATAGCGTCGAAATCCTGGACCAACTGTCGGGCGAGCAGGTCCTGGAACACGCGGGCCACATCCGCCGGCGAGATTGGGACATGCGGCAAGATGTCGCGATCCAGGCTGAGCCCCTCGTGGACCGAGATCGCCACCTCGACGTCGGCGCCGGGGCCGCTCTCACCGCGGAGCAGCACGTTCGGGCATTCGTGAGCCAGCCGTGCCAGCAGGTCGCGCAGCGTGGCGTACGTCGCCACCGCGTACCTCGTCTGCAACTCCTCGCGGTTCAGATGGACAATGCGCGCGAGGGTAATGTGGCTGCTCGAGTCACGCGTGAGTTGGCACAACAGGACGGTCTTGACCGCCACCTCGACCTGTTTCCTCTCACTCTCGCTGTCCGCCCAGAGCCGGTCGATGACCGGCTGCAGTTCCTGGTAGTAGAGCTTCTGTGCGGCCTCCAACGCCGGTGCGTGACGTGGCCCGCCGCTCAGCAAGCCGCCGCCGGGCGGTAGCACCACGTCGAACACCGAGTGATAGGGCACCATACGCCCGAGCGTGAGGTCGGGGTGTTTGACGATCAGAAGCTGGTAGAGCACCGACAGCGCCGTGCGCTCACGGCTCAACTGGTTGCCCAAATCGACCAGCGTCTGCAGCAGCGCCGGATGGAAGGGGTACAGGTCCCGCAGCGCCTGCTCGCCCCATTGTCCGGCCAGTTCGCGGCGGGTTTCCGCGTCCAGTCCGTGGAGGCACGTGTCCAGCGCTGCTTCGAGTCGCGCCTTGGCGTGCTCGTCCCGCGGCCGCAATACGCGCTCGCGCACGATCGGCACCAGGTCGTGATCCTCCAGGCGCGTCTCGTACGGGAAGCGCTCGCTGAGCCGCTGCAGCTCGTCGTGAATGTCCTTTTCGGATTGATCGCTCTGCCGCGTCTCGCGAATGTCACGCTGTCGGGTGACCATCACCCAGATGGGGCAGGCGCGGCCACCGGTGTCGTCAACCAGACAGCCAAGGCTTGCGATCTCCTCCTTCCAGGTCTGGCCGGACTTGGTGCGCAAGTAGAGGATCAGCTCGTCGATGAGCAGCATCACTCCGGCGTAGCCCAGGTCCACGACGTGTTTGCTGAGGGCGACCATGCCGGCGACCATGTCTTTGGGGTACAAGCCCCGGGCGTTGTCGAGCTGGTCGATCCCGTAGGCTTGGCGAATGACGGTCGCCAGCTCGAACTTGCCGGACTCGTCGGCCCGCAGTTGGTCATATCGCAGGCAGTCAACGCCGAAAGGCATCAAACGCTTCTCGAAGGCGATCTCACCGTAGTCGGTCAGCTCCTTCTCGAACAGGGCCAGGCTCGCCTCCACGTCGTAAAACGGGCAAGGCGGCTGTCCGTGCCGAGCGAGGCTCTCGTTGACAGCGGTGTAGATCTGGCGCTCGAGGTTGTCGGCGCCCAGCATGAAGACCGGTACGCACAAGAACGGGTTCTCTGCCAGCCATGCGCGGTCGCCTGCGCCCAGAGCTTCGCCGAGCACCGGGTGTCGGCAGACCGACGACAGGTCGGACAGCAGCAGGCCCAGAATGCCCATGAAGTGAGACTTGCCGGAGCCGAAGGAACCGTGGATCCAGTGCCCGTCACCAGACGCGTTCTGCTTGACCGAGGCTCGCAGCCGCGGCAACAGCCCCGGCGGCTTGCCCTCTGGGCCACCCAGCAACTCATGCCGCAGCTCATCGGTCAGCACGAACTCATCGAGCAGTTGCTTGGCTTTGTCCCGTTCCTCGAACGTGCCAATCTCGACGACGCACCTTGGCGGCGTGTCGGGCAGGTTGAGGACCTCGCGAATGGTGCTCATGGCTCCTCCTGTAGCTCAACCACCGTGGTGCAGTCCTCCGCCAGAATCGAACAACGGCCGTGCAGGCAGACGCGACCATCCTCCACGCGGCCCACCACCGCCAGCACCACCAAGCCCTTGGCACTGGCCACGTACAACTGTTGCCCGTAGGCATCCCAGTCGGCGAGCAGAGGCAAGTTGACGTCGGTCACGACCAACGGTCTTGAGCCGACCCGGTCCGCCAGGTCGTCCGTGACCTGTCGCAGGGCAGTGCGCAGCGGCTCGCCTCGGCCGGCACGTTCAGCAGCCAGCGCCGCGGACCAGTCGCTGGCAACCAGCTTGGCTATGACCTCGGCGTCGAAGTCCACCGTGTTGGACCAACACGCTATCAGCCGTTGGCGTGTGGACCAAGCCTGCGCCGCCGGGACCAGCAGTACCACCAAGTTGAACTCCTGGGGGTCGTGCCAACCCTGTAGCTCTGTCAGGACCTGAGCCAGCGTTGCCTTAACTGCCACGGCGCACCAGCTCCTCTGCAACCCGCGCGAGCGCATCGGGTCCGGCGAACACCACATCCTGGTCCGGCCCCACCGTCGCCACCGTCAACAACCCCGCCGCCTCACCCAGCCCCAGCGCATGACGGACATCGGACTGAGCCGCCGGCAGCAGACGCCGCAGTCCTTCGCCGCCGAGCACGTAAGCAAGGCCCCGGCTGCGCCACCGCCGCACATGCGCGTCCACGGCCATGGCGAACAAAATGAGCCAAGCGTCGCCCTGGAACGGCCGCACTTGGTAGGTGCCGAGGCCGTGGAGGTACCGGAAGCGGCGCAGCATCGCCACAAGGGTGGCTCGGGTCTTGGTCAGCACTGTGGTACCGGAGGTGCCGACGCGGTCTGCCAGGTAGCGGTCCACTGTCGCCGTGTCAAGAACGGATCGACGCTCCGAAGTCTCCAGGCACGGCAACAGGAGGTCGCTGACCACCTGTGCGGCCAGTGACGTGTTGGCGCAATAGAGGATCCCCAGCACGGTCGCGACCTCGGCCGGCGCCAGGCTGTTCACCACGCGGCTGGCGAACTGGTGCAGCGGGCCCTCTGGCTCGCCACCGAGGATGTGCTTGACGACCAGCCCGCCGATCTCGCGTCGGCGTTCTGGTGTCGGGCAGCTCAGCAGCTGCACGGCTCTGGCGGGGAGGTGCCCCACCGGACCGTCCGCCAAGAGCCGCTGTACGTCCTGTACGGTAAAGGACTTCGTTACCCCCGGCAGCCGAGGCTGAACACCCGCTGGCGTCAAATCAGCCACAGCTTCCCCCCAGGGGCCAGGAGATCCTCAGCGAGCGCTTGATCTGTCTCACGTTCGATGCCAAGCACGGCGTCGTAACGTCGGCTGCGGACCGTCAGCGAAGAGAGACTCGGGTCGATCACCACCGCTCCCCGCTCACTGAGGATGCGAGTCGAGGAAAGCCTGCACTCGAGGGCCACCAACCCGGCCAGTAGCGCTTCCGCGCGGTCACGCACGGCCACAACGAAGTTGGCCGCCCAGCCCAGATGCGGCTGGCTCTGTAGCACCGTCCGTGCCAGCAGGCCGGCTGTACCCGGCAGTTCCAGCAGCCGATCGGCACGGTCGAAGGTCGGCATTTGCGGCGGGATGACGGGAAAGGGCCGAGCCATGAGACACTGCCAGCAATGTGCCAGGAACTCGTCCGGCGGAAGCTGTGCGGTGTGCTCAGCGTCGGCCGCGTGCTGGGCCAAATCACGGTCATCGACCGCTTGCCAGTCGCCGCCCAGGTCCAGCAGCTCAGCGAACGGCAGGGGCGCCTCGACAGCCTTATCCCGTAGCGTCAACTCCAACAGGTCGCTGCGCTCCAGCTTGCCCTTCAACGACGAAACCGGAGCCGTTGGCTCGAACAGCAGTATCTCGGCTTGGTCCTGGCCCCCGCGATGCCGGAGCAGAGTCGCGACAGCCAGGCATTGGATCTCGGCTACCACGGTCGCACCGTGCGCCAGACTCGATGTTGAGACCACCACAACGTACCCTCCGCTGTCCTGCATCATGGAGCCGCCAAGCAGGCTCACTGACGTCGGACGCAGCCAGGTCGTGAGCATCCAGCCATCGCGTCACCACCAGCCGGCTGTACCAACTCAGGGACCGGATTGTGGCCGAACATGTACCACACCACCGCCCGCGCCTTCGGCGACCAGGCCGGCGGATCCTCCTGCTCTGCCCCACACAGTGGGCGTATTTTGTGGCGACGCCGGCGACAACGCC
>Ga0181528_10001214_pt1 | contig 16161 bp, 16 predicted proteins | sample PEATcosm2014_Bin_47_FD_119742 | JGI IMG/M metagenome (GOLD analysis project Ga0181528, IMG submission 119742) | Peatland microbial communities from MTU Mesocosm Facility, Houghton, MI, USA - PEATcosm2014_Bin10_10_metaG | ecosystem: Environmental > Terrestrial > Soil > Wetlands > Peat | place...
ACCGTCTCGCAAATGCTGGAGCGCGACGACTTCCACAAGCGCTACGAGGCCGAGCAGCCCATCAGCCTGCACGAGTTTCTCTATCCCGTCATGCAGGGCTACGACTCGGTCTGTCTGGAGGCCGACGTCGAGTTGGGCGGCACCGACCAGAAGTTCAATCTCCTCTGTGGCCGCGAACTCCAGCGCCAGTACGGCCAGAAGCCGCAGATCGTGCTGATGACGCCAATCCTCGAAGGCCTGGACGGCGTGCAGAAGATGTCCAAGTCGCTCGGCAACGCCATCGGCATCAACGAGCCGCCCGCTGAGATGTATGGCAAGCTGATGAGCATCAACGACGAGTTGATGTGGAAGTATTTTGTCTATCTGACCGACCTCAAGCAATCAGAAGTCGATGCGCTCCAGGCCGAGGTCGCTGCCGGCGCGCTGCATCCGATGGAGGCCAAGAAGCGCCTCGCGCGAACGATCACCGCCGGCTTCCATGGCGAAGAGGCCGCGCAGAGCGCTGATGAGAACTGGGCAAAAATGTTCCAGCAGAAGGAGACTGCGGAGGATCTGGAGGAGGTTGCCGTCACCTATGCGAATGTCGCCGGTTCAGAGCCGAATCAGATTCGCCTGCCCAAGCTACTCGTAGCGATTGGCCTCGCCGCCAGCAACGCCGAGGCTAACCGCAAGATCGCCGAAAATGCCGTCAAGCTGGATGGCGAACCAGCAGCAGGTAATCTAATCTCCGTCGCTGCCCTTCCCGCTCGCATCGTCGTCCGCCTCGGCAAGCGGGCTAAGGTTGCTGTGCTTGCGTAGGCTTCTGTAAGGCTAGATTTTCGATGTCCTTGAGGATGTCATCCATGGTTGCCCCATCCAGCCACTTGTGCCGGTCGCGGGTGTAGTCGCCAGTGCCGCTGCGATAGGTGCGCAGAAAGCGAGCCATTCCGTAAGGGCCGAGCTCTTTTTGCAGCAAACCGAGTGTATGACGTTCAAATTGTTCGTCTGTCATCTCTTGCAGAGCGATCATGGCTTCACCTCCTGCGCATATTTTAGCGGATTTATAACTCGAATGAAAGGGCTTCCCACTCCACGCTCTGCCAACCGAAGGAAGCGGTCGTCCGTCGTGAGCAGCAGATCAGCTTTGTAGTCTTCAGCAATCGCCAGATGCAAAGCATCGAACTCGCCATATCCGAGCGTATTCAAAAATCTGGCCCGATCCGCCACTTTTACACTGGCGCTATGGAATTCAGAAGCAAAAGGCAGCATACTCAGCGCATCTTCGCGAGATTGCACATCTGGGTTCCTGCGAATCTCCGCCTCCAGAATAGTACTGGCAATCCAAGCGACTTTGCCTCCGAGCAGATGCAGAAAGAACAGCTCAATCGCCTCTGCCTCCATACGAACGCGCATCTGATTCGGATCATCCATCAATCGATGGAGTGCGCAAGTGTCCAGATAGATTCGTGGAGTTTGTGCCATTTCTGGTCCATATTACCGCACACGTCTTACTCCCGTTTGGATTCGCCTCAGATCGCTACCCCTCCTCCATATCCGGCTCGGTCCAGAGCAGGATGGCCTGCGGCAGCGTTTGACAGTATTGCTACAGCAAGCATGGCAAGCCGCTGATTTACCTGGCTTTCCTTGCCGATAATTGCCCTTTTCCAACGCACAATGAGAATTGCATGGAAGATAAGTGTCGGGAGTTGCCGATTCTGATCCCAGATTTCTCCACGCTGAGGGATCCGCATCCCCTATTTACTGTGATACGGTGACGCGCACTCTCCAGAGTCCAAACCAGCTACAATCTACCCATGAGAGTTACGGTCGGAGTCTCCGGCGGAATTGCAGCTTACAAGGCGGCAGAGTTGGTGCGGGCGCTGCAACGCCAGGGCCTCGAAGTTCACGTCGTGATGACCGAAGCGGCAACGAGATTTGTTCAGCCGCTCACCTTCGCAGCGCTCACCGGACATAAAGTCATCACCAGTTTGTGGGATGACGCAGGAACCGCCGAGGGCGCTTACGATTCTTCCATCGAGCATATCGGCGAGGCGCAGTGGGCCGACGCAGTGATCGTCGCTCCCGCCACGGCCAACACCCTGGCCAAGTTCGCGCACGGAATCGCCGACGATTTCCTTACCACCATGTATCTGGCCACTCAGGCTCCTGTTTTTGTCGCTCCGGCGATGAATGTCCATATGTGGGAGCACGCGGCGACCCAGGCGAATCTGGAGACGCTGCGCCAGCGCGGCGTGCGCGTCATCGAGCCGGGCACGGGAGAGCTGGCCTGCGGCATGGTGGGCGCGGGGCGGATGGCTGAGCCGGAGGCCATTGCAGAAGCGGTGCTCTGCGCTTTGGGACGATGCCGTGATCTGGCCGGCGAAGTAGTGCTGGTCACCGCCGGCGGCACACGCGAAGCTCTCGACCCGGTGCGCTTCATTGGCAACCGTTCCAGCGGCAAGATGGGCTACGCGCTGGCCGAGGCCGCGCAGAGCCGAGGCGCAAAGGTGGTTTTGATCAGCGGCCCCACGGCGCTGCATCCGCCGGCGCGCTGCGAACTGGTAAAAGTGACCACCGCCAACGAGATGCGCGAGGCTGTTCTGGCGCACATGAGCGAGGCCACACTGATCGTCAAGGCCGCTGCCGTTGCCGACTACAAGCCCGTCAACGTCTCCGGGCAGAAGCTCAAGCGCACCGGACCGCTTACTCTCGAACTTGCGCCGACCGAGGATATTCTGGCCGAAGTTGTCCGCCGCCGCCGTCCGGGACAACTGATCGTCGGCTTTGCCGCCGAGACCGAGAATCGCATGGAAAATGGCCGCGCCAAGCTGCTGCGCAAGGGGGCCGACGCGATTGTGGTCAACGACGTGAGCGGCGATGGCACTGGCTTCGACGTGGATTTGAATGCCGCGACATTCCTGACGCTTTCGACCGCAATCGAGCTGCCCGCGATGGCGAAGCGCAGACTCGCGGATCGCATTTTGGATGAGATTCTTACCTTGCGCCGGCCCAGTTCGATGCTTCTGGAGCTGGACGAGCAGCCGGAGGCTCCGTCTCCCCAGGATCGCGCGCTCAGCGAAGCGCTTCCCGCCGCGCGCCGGCAACTGATTGTGGAGTAGCTACGTTGGCGCAATCCTTCGATCCCGCAACCCGCGAAGCCTTGATGGACCGCGTCCGCTTCTACCGCGATCTCGGCCTCACCGAGTTCTATCGCCGTCCCGTGGATGCAGCGCTTGCGGCACAACTCGCCGCGCAGCCTGAAGCCGCACAAATCTCTCAGGAGGATCTTCCCATTCCGCCCCGCAAGCCCATTCCAGCCCCGCCTCAGATTGCCGACGCTGTTCCCGCCGCAGACCGTGCCGCCGCTCTGCAACTGATCCGCGACGAGATCGGCGAATGTACGCGCTGCCCGCTGCACAAAGGCCGCAACAAGCTGGTCTTCGGCGATGGCGATCCTGCCGCGCGGCTGATGTTTGTCGGTGAAGGTCCGGGCGCCGACGAGGATGCGCAGGGATTGCCCTTTGTCGGCAAGGCCGGGCAACTGCTGAACAACATGATTACCGCGATGGGACTGAAGCGCGAAGAGGTTTACATCGCCAACGTCGTCAAATGCCGTCCGCCGGGAAATCGCGTTCCGGAGCAGGAAGAGGGCGCCACCTGCACGCCATTTCTCTTCCGGCAGATCGATGTGGTGCGGCCGCAGGTGCTGGTTGCGCTGGGCGCAACCGCGGCAACCTGGCTGCTGGGAGCGCGCCAGCCGCTGGCCGGACTGCGCGGGCGAGTGCACTCGCTCCGCGGCGCTCAGTTGATTGTTACCTATCATCCGGCGTATCTGCTACGCGACCCGCGGCAAAAGAAGGAAGCGTGGGCCGATTTGCAGATTGCAATGCGGGAGCTTGGCCTGAAACCGCCGGCAAAGAGCTGAAAGCCGCCTCCCGGTGCGCTACCATGCTTGCATGGATGTTCTCTACGCAGCGGAGATGCAGATCTGCGATCGCTTGACCGCGGAGCAATATCAACTGCATTCGCTCGATCTGATGCGGTGGGCGGCCTCGGCGGTAGCGGATTTCGCGCGGGCGCAGTTTCCGCTGGCGCGGCGCGTGACGGTCGTTTGCGGACGCGGCAACAACGGCGGCGACGGGATGCTGGCCGCGCGGATGCTGGCATCGGCGGGCCTGGAAGTGACCACGCTGCTGATGGGCTTGCCGGATGGATTGAAGGGAGACGCCGCTGCGGCCTGGGCGGAGTTGACCACGCAGAAAAGCGGCGCGGCCTCGAATCGTGTTCACATCCTTGCGTCGGCGGAGGATCTGCCGCGATATGCGGGCAATCTTGCTCTGGATAGCGATCTGATTGTCGATGCCGTGCTGGGCACGGGCTTCAAGCCGCCGCTCAGAGGCTTGGCGCTGGCGGCGTTGGATTGGATCGACGCAAGTAGGCTGCCCGTTCTCGCCGTCGATCTGCCCTCCGGCTGGGAGGCTGACGAGACCGGTGCGGCGGCGCGCGGACCCCACTATCCCGCCGATGCGGTGATTACGTTTATCGCGCCCAAACCGGCGCACGTCTTCGGCCATTTGACTCGGCGCTGGAATCAGCCCGTGGTGCTCAAGCCATTCAATTCGCGGGAGCCGGTTGCCGTCGCGGCATCGGGAGCAGCTTCACCGAGGCTGAGATGGGCCGGCTCGTCGCTGGCGCTGGCGCAGTCGCCGCGCGCGGCCAATGCCAATAAGGGCAACTTCGGCCATGTTTTGGTGGTGGGAGGCTCGGTCGGCAAGTCGGGAGCGCCAGCGATGACATCACTGGCTGCTTTGCGCTCCGGAGCAGGTTTGGTCACTGCGGCGATTCCCGCGCCAGTACTGCCGATGGTTGCCTCTGTCGCTCCGGAGCTGATGACCTGGCCACTGGCGGCCAGCCCCGGCGGCTGCATCGCGTCGGAGAATTTGGCTTCTGAGTCCTTGTCCGCGCTTATGGCGGGAAAATCTGTGCTGGCGATTGGCCCCGGCCTGGGCCAAAGTCCGGAGACGGTGAAATTCACACTGGGATTGCTTTCTGCCACCAAGATTCCGGCAGTGATTGATGCCGATGCGCTCAACATTCTGGCGGCGGGGCCGGAACTCGCGGCCGGCTTAGCCAAGATAACCAAAGATGGCCGCACGATGGTGCTTACGCCGCATCCGGGCGAGATGGCGCGGATGGCCGGCGTCACCATCGCCGAGGTGCAGGCCAACCGCCTCGAAGTGGCGCGCGGCTTTGCGCAGAAGGCTGGCGTCACACTGGTGCTCAAGGGAGCGCGCACGCTCATCGCTCATCCCAATGGACGCGTCGCAGTGAATACCAGCGGCAATCCTGGCATGGCCAAAGGCGGCAGCGGCGATCTGCTGACTGGGTTGATCGCGGGCCTACTCGCGCAGCATCCCTCCGAGGCGGCGCTGGCAGTCGAGGCAGCCGTCTACCTGCACGGACTGGCCGCGGACCTGGCAGTGCGCGCCGGCGACGAGCACACGCTTCTGGCCACGGATTCTCTGCACCATCTGGCGCAAGCCTTTCGTTCACAGGCTTTTGACTTTCGCGCTTGCGGTCCCAGCAGGTATCTTTGGTTGCAGGGGCTGCCGCCGGAGATCGAACCATTCGCAGCCATTCACGAGGCCCTACCATGAGTTCAGAGTTCCCTGCCGCCGCCAACCGGACGCACGAGTTCACCACACAGAGCGGCGCGGAGAGCATCGAAGCCGGGCGCAAGCTGGCGGCTCTGCTGGCGCCGCCGCAGTTGCTGATTCTGCGCGGCGACCTGGGCGCCGGCAAGACCACGCTGGTCAAAGGCATCGCTCAGGCTCTGGATGCAGCCGATCCCGATGAGGTAACCAGTCCGACTTTTACTCTGCTGCACGAGTACCGTGGCGCGCGCGAGGGCCAGCCGGTGAAGTTATTCCATTTGGATGTCTATCGCCTGGATGGCGAGCGGCAGTTGGAGACGCTGGGCCTCGATGAGCTGCTCACTCCCGATGCGCTGGTGCTGATCGAGTGGGGCGAAAAATTCAAGAGCATCAAGAAGAGATCGACCGGCGAGATCGTCATCACATCGACCGGCGGCGACGCGCGCAAGATTACCGTAACGCTGAAGGACAAATAACTCTGCTCAGATGCAACCACGCATTTTCATATATTCCAAATCACCAAAAGCCTTCCAAGAATTAGTTGTAGATTTCTTCTTCTGGTCAAGTACCAAACCGAGTGGCTGATCAGCACTTTTCTTAAATCCCTTTCGACGCTTCTCGATCTGTACGGTGCGCGATTCCAACTCAAACTCGACGGCCATGTCCTCCGAGAGTTGACCCTTGACTTTCGCTAAGGGCGCATTAGCCGCTCGCCTTTCAGACTGATGACTTGTCTGCTTACTCTTAGGAATGTTCTTTCTACTCGCCTTTGCATTTTCGCCGTAAGTATTACGACGATCTCGTTCAAGACTCAAACTCTTTTTTTGTTTTGGCGATTTGATCGAACTCATAGAATCTCCTGTTGCACTCAGAATCCCATGACGTTATAGCCGCAATCGACATACAGGATTTCGCCGGTGATGGCGCTGGAGAGGTCGCTGGCCAGGAAGAGCGCCGCGCCGCCGACCTCCAACTGATCGACGTTGCGATGCAGCGGGGCGCGCTCAGCGTGGGAGCGCATCATCTCGCTGAGGTCGCCAACGCCGCGTGCGGCGAGGGTCTTGATGGGACCGGCGGAGATGGCGTTGACGCGAATGTTCTTGGAGCCGAGATTCCAGGCGAGATAGCGGACGGTGGATTCCAGACCGGCCTTGGCGATGGCCATCACGTTGTAGTTGGGAACGACCTTTTCGGCGGCATAGTAACTCATCGTCATGATGCTGCCTCCCTCGGTCATCAAAGGCGCCGCGCCGCGTGAGACGGCGATCAGCGAATAGACGCTGATGTCGTTGGCAATGCGGAAGCCTTCGCGGGTGGTATTGATAAACTCGCCGCGCAGTTCCTCGGCGGGCGCGTAGGCCACGGCGTGAACCAGCACATCGAGCTTGCCGAACTTCTCCTTGAAAATGGCAAATACGGCGTCGATCTCATCATCGTTGGAGACATCGCACTGGTAGCCGCTGGCTCCCGGCAGCTCGTCGATGAGACTCTGCGCTTCAAGTTTCATGCGCTCATTCTGGTAGCAGATGGCCAGGGTTGCGCCGGCCTGATGCAGTTGCTGGGCGATTCCCCAGGCGATGGAACGCTTGTTCGCCAGCCCGAAGACGACGGCTGTCTTACCCGTCAGATTGATCATTCTTGCTTTCTTCCTCCAGGGTCCGTGTTTGGGGAAGCGGACACCTACTGTCCTAAATAGAATATCAGCCGCCCAGGTCAACCAGCTCGACCTTGCCGGTGGGCTGGTTGAGAAAACGCGAGCCGAGCCGCTCGAATTTTTCGACGGAATCGGTGGCGAAGCAGCGAAGTTGCGTGGGCGGAAACTGCGTCTTCGGCGAATCCTTCTCAGAATCGTGCGGGCCGAAGAGGCGGACAGCGGCCTCAGCCGTGGCCTCAGCGGAGTCGATCACGCGCATTCCGGCTGGCACGGCACGCTCGATCAGCGGCCGCAGCAACGGGTAGTGCGTGCAGCCGAGAACCAGTGTGTCGGGCTTCAGGCCCTGGGCGGCGGCCTCAGCGGTCAGTTCGGCAAGATAGATGCGAATCACCTCGGCGGTAACCTTCGCCTGCTGGCTCGATTCTCGTGTGGCGCAAGCCGCCTCTGCCCCACCGCAGGTGGTCCAGCCCTCCTCGACCAGCGGAACCAGCAGCGGGCAGGCCATTTCGAGCGCTCTCAAGCCGCGCGCTCGGCAGGCGGCGGCATAGGCGTGGCTCTGTACGGTGGCATCCGTGGCGATAACCAGCACATCGCCGGTACGGGAGGCAGCGCGGGCGGCCTCGGCTCCCGGCTCGATCACGCCCAGCACCGGAACCGGCACTGCCTCCTGAATCGCATCCAGCGCCAGGGCGCTGGCCGTATTGCAGGCAATGACCAGAAACTCCGCACCCTGTTCGCGCACCAGAAACTGCGCGCTCTGTGCGGCGTAACGGGCGATCGTCCGGCGGGACTTGGAGCCGTAGGGCAGCCGGGCCGTATCGCCGATGAAGGCAAAACGAGCATCAGGCAGGCGGGCAACCAATGCACGCAGCACGGTGAGACCGCCGAAGCCGGAGTCGAAGACGCCGATGGTGTGAGCCGGCGTGCTTGAAGTCTTTGCCGTGTCACTCATGGCTGTGCCCCTTGGGATGCAGGTGCATCGCCGGTCAGGTAGGTGCGTGTCAGATCGGCGTGGCCTGCAAGGGTCGAGCGCGGCTGGCCATCCACCAAAAATCGCACCTCGGTAACGCGGGGCAGATTTGCGTGCAAAGTGCCGCAGATGGAGAGCACCGTGAGCATCTCCGTCTCGATACCAGAAGGGTGTCCGGCGGCAAAGCTGCCAGAGAGATTCACGACCGCCAGCAGCGGGCCGGTCTGCGACTGCTCCTGCGGCGGGGAGGCGGCATGAGGGTTTGCTGCAACCGCTGGAGCGGGCAGCAGAAAGACTTGGAGCACCGCGCTTCCGCCTCCGGGAACAGGATGAGAGGAGTCGGAGGCGGCATAGAGATCGAGCAGCTTGGCCAGCACGGCGCGGGCACGGGCGCCGGAGTCGGCGGGGAGGGGCAGCGAGTGCAGTTGAGCAAGTAGAGAGCCGTCACTGTCGCTTGCCACCATCAGAGTCGCCGGTTCGGCAGGTGCAACTTCAGGAGCGCTGGTGGGCGCCAGGTCCTGCCCGGCAATCAGCCGCTGATGGGCGCGTTCGCGCAACTGCCACAGCACCAGGCCCATCACCAGCGAGCCGAGCAAGAGAACGGCAAAGAGAATCTTCTGGTAACGGGGAATCATGGCTGCCGTGCCTCCGCGCGCCACTCGACGAGCGCGGCGGCAACTGCGGCGGCCACGCGCGCCTGATACTGCGGATCGTCAAGCCCACCCAGTGCAGGATGGCCGGCATTCAGATCGGGCGCGATCTCGATGGCCACGGCTGGACAGGTCATGCTATCGATGGTCGGCAGGGATGCTCTGCCCAGTGTCACATTCATTCCGGCCTGTTGCAATGCGGAGTTGAGCGCTCCGGCCAGCGCCAGCGAGCGCGTTATCCAGGCGGACTGCGCGGTCTTCCAGGCGGCAAGGCGCGCGGACGCGGCGGGAGCCAGCGAAGAGGTGAAGAGGTGAACGCCCGATCCGCTCTCAGTAGCATGGAGGCTCAGGCAGGCCTGGGCTTGCAGGTGATTGGCGAACTCAGCGCGCTGATCCGGTTCGACCGTCCCATCCGCATCGCGGGTGACGACGACTTGAATTCCGCGCGCCTGAAGCAGCGAACGCAACCGCACGCTCAGTGCGAGAGTGAGGGTCTTCTCCAGCTCTCCATTTGCCAGGCGTCCGCCCGTATCGTCGCCGCCATGAGCCGCATCCAGCACCACAACAAAGCGCGCCTGCGGCGCCGGCGGGGCCGGCTGCGCAAAGGACGGTTGCGTGGAAACTACGATGAGCGCGAAGGCCCCCGCCATGCCAATTCCACGAAGACGCTGGATGCAGAATAGAGATTTAGACCGAATTGCACGTCTTACCGGCAAGAGCATACTCCGCATTTACAGCGACCACACCTTATGCTTCTGGATCGCCGAGTACATCGCATCCGGAGCCAAGTCCAGTTCGCCGGACCAAGCTACAGCGCCGTATTCGAGCGTGACTTGAGCAAACAGAGCCGGATCGGCAAGCTGTGCGAATACCCCCGCGTTCGGCGATTGGACCAGACCGGAGAGATCAACCATCCCTGTGAGTCCGTCGGCAAAAACAACCCGCAGCCGATAGCCCGGAAGAGCTTCCACTTCGGTAACACGCCAAGGCGAACGGGGCGTGACTTCCTCAGCTAAGGCAATGGGGGAATTTTCGCTGGTGATTGATTCTGCACGCATAGTTCCCAATCCTTTCTGAGTTCGTCCCGGTGTTGCTGCTCCCATTCCAGTACAAGCGCCATGTCGCGGCTCGGAAGATTCCCACGCATGACCTCGAAGGTTTGAATGTCGATCAATGCTTCAAATTCAGCATACAACGCATGGAAGTGCGGCGGAAGATGATCGCCGAAATACATCTGAATCAAGATACCGTAAAACCTGCTGATCGTTGGCTTTGGTCTCCTCGGCTCTCATCTCAATACTTCCGCGCATTCGGACACTCAATCCAGCGCATAGATCGTCAGACCGCTGAGCAGCTTGGGAAAGAAGTCGGTGGATTTCTGCGGCATCACGTCGCCGGCAAAGGCCACTTCCTTGAGTTGCTCCATCGAAACCGGATTGGTGAGGAAGGTTACATCGGCCTCGCCACGCCGCACCTGATCGACGGCTTCAGCGGCATCGCGCAGATAGCGCAGATTGGTCTGTTCGCGCACCTTCTCTTCATTCAATCCCAGCAACCGGTCGAGCACGATGGAGTGCAGGCAGCTCAGATCAAGCTGGCGCTGGCGTTCGGGCAGGTGAGCCAAAGCGGCGGCTACCGGCTCCGATTTGGAGCGCAGCAGATAGGCTCCGGCGCGCGTGACGGCGACAAAGACCGTGCCCTGCTGACTGTCGAGTGTGCCGATGTAATTTGCGGCTTCGCCGCGAGGCAAGGCCTCGACTGTGAAGAACTCCTCTGCAGCTTGCAAAAAGGCCGCCGGATCGAATGCTTGCAGACTATGGACCACGCGATGTGTGGGCAGGACAACCAGCCCATCGGAATCCATATTGACAAACGTCATCATCACAGCAGCCTCCGGATAAGGCGGCTGATGGACCTGGCCGGTGACGGATTCGCTCTTGGCAGGCGACGCGGGCGCGTGCTCTTTGGAATAATTGAGCGCGGTCTCGTAGCGGTGGTGGCCATCGGCAATAATCAGCTTCTTGTCGGCCATTGCGGTCGTCAGCAGATTGATGACATTCGGCTCGTTGACGCGCCATAGCCGGTGCAAAACACCGTATTCATCGGTGGTTTCGGCGTCGGCGGGTCCAGCGCCATCGTACAGAATCTTCTCGATGCTGCCTGCCGGGTCGGAGTAGAGCATGAAGATCTGGCCGAAGTGCGCATGGGTAGCCTTGAGCAGATTCAGCCGGTCGCCCTTGGGTTTGCTGAGCGTCTGCTCATGGCGGTAGACCACCTTTTCGGAGTAGTCGTGAACCTTGCCAAGTGCGATAAAACCGCGCCGTTCCTTGACGATTTCGGTTCCCGGCACCTTGAAACGCTGGGAATAGGCGAAGATGCAGGGATCTTTCTCCTGCACCAGCACCCCCTCCTCGCGCCATGCGCGGAAGTCACGGCCCGCCCGCGAATAGACGTTCTCGCCCTGCTCGGCATCGAAGAGTTCCGGCTTGCCCAGAATAATGCGGACCAGATTGTAGGGGCTGCGGTCGTAGTAGGCCTGCTGCATCGCCGGAGAAATCTTGTCGTAGGGCTGTGTAACCACGTCATCCAGCCGGACGGAGGAGGAGTTGTAGCGCCATGCGCGAAAGGGGTAAATGCGGGCCATGCTGAAGCTCTTGCTCCCGTTAAACGGTTGAATTTGCGCTCAAAAGCCCCGCTTTGCTCACCGCGAAACTTCTGCGCGCTTAGCTCGATTGTACTCCCCCTGCCGTTCCGCTCTCAGCGCCGATTGCCGGAATCTGACCGCACTCCGGCAACAGGCGTAAAGTGAAGGAATGGGGCACTCCTTCAGCGGGATTGCCCCGACTCCAACGTCAGGTATGCACCGGCTTCTATGCGCCTCTGTCTTTACGCGATCTCCGCGCTTCTCATTGCCGGATCGGCCCTCGCTCTGGCAGCGCAGCAGACGCCCGTTCAGCCAGCTCCCGCCGGATCTCGCAATCCCGCTCCTTCGCTCACCCTGGACCGCGACCCGGTGCCTTCGCCGGAGGGCGCAGCGCCTCCGCCGCCAGTGCTGCAAAAAGAAGGCGAAGGTTATGTGCTGCACGCTGACGTTGAGGAGGTTGTCCTCAACTGCACGGTACTGGAAGGCACGCGTCTGGTTCCCGATCTGAAGAAAGAGGATTTCCACGTACTGGAAGACGGTCTCCCGCAGTCGCTGATCAGCTTTCAGCACAACGATGTTCCGGTTTCAATTGCGATCGTGGTGGACAACTCCGGCTCGATGAGCCGCAAGCGCCCCTCGGTGAATAAAAGCGCCCTCGACCTGATCGCAGCCTCGAATCCGGAGGATGAAGCCTTTGTGGTCAACTTCAGCGACGAGGCCTTCATCGACCAGGATTTCACCTCGGACCTGAACAAGCTGCGTGAGGGGCTGTCGAACATCGATGCGCGCGGCGGCACGGCGCTCTATGATGCCGTTGTGGCCTCAGCCGACGAGCTGGCCGCCGACGCCAAGCACCCCAAACAGGTTCTCATCCTCATCACCGACGGCGAAGACAACGCCTCCAGCACCTCGCTGGAACAGACTATCCTACGCGTACAGAAACTCTCCGGTCCGGTCATCTACTCCATCGGATTGCTCTTCGGCGACGAGATGAGCCGTACTGAGGTGAAGCACGCCCGCAAGGCCCTGGAGATGCTCTCCACCGAGACCGGCGGCATGGCCTTCTTTCCCAAGAACATTGAAGATATCGATCCGATCGCCGCCGAGGTGGCGCGGGATATTCGCAGTCAATACACGCTGGGCTACCACTCCACCAAACCCACCACCGTGCCCGGCTTTCGCCGCGTTGAAGTGACCGCCGAAGCCAAAGGCCACGGCAAGCTCACCGTACGCACACGCACCGGCTACTTCCCGGTGGCGCGAGTGGCGAAGAAGCCTGCCCCAGCGGAGAAACACTAGGACTTGTTCACGCTATCGCTCAGAAACGGTTGGCTCGTCCGGCAGTCCTATGTACTCCCTCCGGCAGCTTCGTGAGCTATCTCTCCTGTTGCAGTTGAGAGCCGATCTCGGGAAAGCGCCGGGTGATGGCAACGATAACTGCCGTCGCCTGCTCGCGATTGAGTCCGGGCAGAATGCATTTGCCTTGCATACGGATCGCCCCCATAACAATCCGTGAGTTCACACACAATCCACTCGGCTTGTATTGGCCGTCTCCAGGTGAATAGCTGAGCATCTTCACTTCGGATACAGGTAACACAACCGTGCCAGGACGAGTATAGTGCCCCATCCAATCCGGCTTCAGATTGTCCCCCGTCGCCTCGATGCGTTGGGCCGTAGCGGTCAGCGTCGTTTTATACACTCTCTTCCAGTTTCTTGCCGTGTCGGCTGCCATCCACAAGGCCCACCCAAGGAATGCTGCCGATACGGTGGCGAAGATCCAAAACGCCTCGGGACGAAGTGACGCGGGAATGAAAGCGGCTATGGCGGAGACGAGCGCCAGAACAATCGCTACAATCTGCATCGTCCCGCTTTGCTCCCTGGCGAAGCAGAATTCGAGTTCGTTTGGAAGTTCTTTGGTCGTCAGTCCGAGTCGTGCACTGTCGTTCACAGCTTCTCCTTGATGCATTTCGAGGGCGCTCTTCGAGCGGATCATTTTTCGGATGGTTCCGGGCGCCTAAACTGAGCAATGGCAACAGCCCAGGGGCGCACCTGCGTCTACCGTCCGGCTTTCCGTTTATCCTTTCAAATTCTATCTTTGCCGGGTCAAGCGCTTCGATGAACGTTCGTTGAAATGAGCCGGAACTGGGTCTCCGCCGATCCCTTCCGTAGTATCTTCGTTTGACGCCAATACTCCAATGCGTACATCGTATCCCGCAGCTTTCCGGGCACTCCAGCGCCCCGCTGCGATAAGCTAAAAAACAGGAGATCAAGCGCGAACCATGACAGATTCCCCATACAAATACTCGACTCTTGCCGTGCATGCTGGACAATATCCGGACCCGCAGACCGGCGCCGTGAATGTGCCCGTTTATCTTTCCTCAACCTTTGAGCTGACCGGCATTGGCACCGACCGCGGCTGGGATTACTCGCGCGCCGGAAACCCCACGCGCGACCGGCTGGAGGAGGCGCTGGCCGCGCTCGAAGGCGGACACAGCGCCCACGCCTTCACCACCGGCATGGCGGCCATCTCCGCACTGGTGGCGATGCTGCGTGCGGGCGACCACCTGATCTGCTCCAAAGATGTCTATGCCGGCACTGTGCGCCTCTTTGACCGCATCGTCTCCGGCTATGGCATCGACGTTGAGTATGTAGACACCAGCAACCTGGCCGCCGTCGAAGCCGCAATCCGCCCCGCCACCAAGCTGATTCACATCGAGACGCCCAGCAATCCGTTGATGGTTCTGACCGACATTGCGGCTATCAGCAAGATCGCTCACGCGCGCGGCGTTGAGGTCAGCGTGGACAATACGTTTTTGTCGCCGGTGCTGCAAAGACCGCTGGCCTTGGGCGCGGATATCGTAATGCACTCGACGACCAAGTACCTCAACGGCCACTCCGACGGCCTCGGCGGCGCGCTGATCGGCTCCACGCCGGAGCACAAGGAGCGTTTTCTGCTGGTGCAAAAGGCTGCCGGCGGCGTTATGTCGCCCTTCGAGTGCTTCCTGGTTCTGCGCGGCATCAAGACGCTGCCCCTGCGCATCCGGCAGCATGAAGAAAATGGCCGCGCCGTCGCCGAGTTTCTCTCCACGCATCCCAAAGTCAGCAAGCTGGCTTATCCGGGATTGAAGAGCCATCCGCAGTACGATCTTGCGGTGAAGCAGCAGCGCGGCTTTGGTTCGATGATGAGCTTTGAGGTGGCTTCGCGCGAGGCCGCGGGCCGCTTCCTCGCTGCCATCAAGCTCTTCCTGAGCGCCGAGTCGCTGGGTGGAGTCGAGTCGCTGGCCTCTCATTCGGCAACGACCACGCACGGCTCGGTCAGCGAAGAGGTGCGCGCTTCCATGGGAATTACCCAGGGCCGCATCCGGCTTTCCATCGGCATCGAAGACAAGGAAGACCTGATCTCTGATCTGGAGCAGGCGCTCGGAGCCGCGTAGGAGGATCGGCGATCCCCTCGCCTTCCACCTGCTTCGGCCTCAGGCTGTGGAGTGCTAAAATCATCAAGTGCCGGGTCCTACGCGACGTAATCCCGCCAACCCCGCCAGGTCCGGAAGGAAGCAACGGTAACGGGCTAGTACGGGCGCAGTAGGTCACCCGGCGCTTTTATGCCGCGGGCGCTTTTCCTGTTTGGCCCAAAGACGCAGTTTTAGAATCGCCGCAAGGAGAAATGCATTGACCCTTAGTGTTCGTCCCGTCGTGGGTTGCCGCGCCAAGATTTCGGCCTTTGGAACATACGTCCCCCCTCAAGTTCTCACCAATCAAGACCTGGAAAAGCTGGTGGATACCAGCAACGAATGGATTCTGGAGCGGACCGGCATCCGCGAGCGGCACGTGCTGGCCAAGGGGCTGGGCGTCAGCGACATCTGCACCGAAGCGGCCAAGAAGTGCCTGGCGATGCGCGGCATTGACGCCAGCGAGATCGAGCTTATCATCGTCGGCACGGTCACTCCCGACATGATGTTCCCGGCGACGGCCTGCCTGGTGCAGAACAAGATTGGGGCCAAGGGCGCCTGGGGCTTTGACGTATCCGCCGGCTGTTCCGGCTTTGTCTATGCGCTGCAAGCTGGCGTCAAGATGATCGAGAGCGGCGCGCACAAAAAAGTTCTGGTCTGCGGCGCTGACGCCAACACCCGCATGACCGACTACACCGACCGGACGACCTGTGTGCTCTTTGGCGACGGCGGCGGCTGTGTGCTGCTGGAGCCTTGCGAAGAGGGCGAAGTCGGCTTCATCGATTATGTGCATGAGGTGGACGGATCGGGTGCCGATGTGTTGAACCTGAAGGCCGGCGGCAGCCTCAATCCCGCCAGCCACGAGACCGTGGACAAGAAGATGCACTACATCTACCAGGACGGCCAGCAGGTTTACAAATTCGCCGTGCGCAAGATGCTCGATGCAACCTCCCGCGTATTGACGCGCAATGGCGTCTCCGGCGCGGATCTGGGCTGCTTCATCCCCCACCAGGCCAATCTGCGCATCATCACGGCGACCGCCGACAGGCTGGGCATGGCGCGGGAGCGGGTGATTATCAACATTGAGAAGTACGGCAACACCTCGGCGGGAACAATTCCTCTGGCCATGGAGACTGCCGTGGAAGAAGGTAAGTTGAAGAA
>Ga0181528_10001217_pt1 | contig 16156 bp, 13 predicted proteins | sample PEATcosm2014_Bin_47_FD_119742 | JGI IMG/M metagenome (GOLD analysis project Ga0181528, IMG submission 119742) | Peatland microbial communities from MTU Mesocosm Facility, Houghton, MI, USA - PEATcosm2014_Bin10_10_metaG | ecosystem: Environmental > Terrestrial > Soil > Wetlands > Peat | place...
AGCCGATCGCCTTGTCGGCCGCTCCCAACAGTGGGCCGCCGGCGTCCGAGGTCACCGCCCCGCCGTCGAATTCGGCCACCACGGACCGCCCGTCAACGCGGGCAAACTCGCTCGGTTTCGCGCCACGCTCCGTCGGCATCGGGGGCCTTCGCGGCGTCAGTCTAAGTCGTTCGAGCAAAACAACTTATCGCTGATTCGCAGCCCCGATGCACCCTGCGCTTCGGGAAATTCAGGCTAGCCCAGCGCGAAAAGCAGGCATGTTTTCGAGCGGCTTAGCATAAACGGGGGCCACTGACATGAGCCTGGAATGGCCCGGCGTCGTCGAGCCGCCCGCGGAAGTGAGCGAGCGCGTTCTGCTCGTCGAGGACGACGTCGCCATCCAGAACATGCTCGTCGACGCGCTGCGTGAGTGCGGCTTCAACGTCGCCATCGCCGCCTCCGGCGTGGAGCTGGATCGGGCGATAGGCCGCGAGAGGCCGAACCTCGTCTTGCTGGACTTGATGCTGCCTGGCGAGGACAGCCGCGCGATCTGCGCGCGGCTGCGCTCGGCGACGCCGAACCTCCCGATCATTATGGTGACGGCGCTTGACGATGACATCGACCGCATCGTCGGCCTCGAAATCGGCGCCGACGATTACGTGACCAAGCCCTTCAACACCCGCGAATTGGTGGCGCGCATCCGCGCCCTTCTGCGTCGTACGCGCGCCAGCGGCGGCCAGCGCACCCGTCCGGGGCCGCTCAGTTTCGCCGGCTGGCTTACCTACCCGACCGAGCGCAAGCTCGTCGATCCGCAGGGCGTGCATGTCACCAACGCCAGCGCGGAGTTCGACTTTTTGCTCGCATTCTGCACCCATCCCGGCGAGGTGCTGTCGCGCGAGCAATTGTTGGAGCTGACGCACGGCGGAATCGCCGGTCCGGTGGAGCGCAGCGTCGACGTGCATGTGAGCCCGTATCCGCCAGAAGATCGAACCCAATCCCGGCGATCCCGTCTACATCAAGACGGTGCGGCTCGGCGGCTACATATTCACGCCGCAGGCGGCGTTCGCATGACCCGGTTTCTGCGCCGCCTGAAACCGACGACGGCCGCCGGCCAGCTTATCGGCGTCATAGTGGCGGCGGTGTGGCTGGGCGTCGGGCTGACCTCGGCGGTGATGCTCTATCTCGTTTATTCCGGCGGCGTTGGGCCGTCTCACGATACGATGGTGTAGGTGCGCGCCGCGCGTATCGCCGCCATCGTCAACGGCGTCCTGGAAGCGCGCAGCCTCGGCGAGTCGCTCTATGTCTCCGACCGCGCGAAGAAAGACCCAGTCTACGTGTCTTGGGCGGCGCTGCCGCCCGCAACGCCCAGCGACGGGGAGGCGTGCGATCCCATGGTCGCGCATATTGAACAGGATCTAAAAATGGGGTGGCGGCTGGAGCCGCTGCCGCATGATCGCACGGGCGGCGACGACAACGCCATTTACGTCAAAGTCGACGGCGCTCATGCGCTTCGCTTCACCGTGAATTCGTTGCACGGATTTGGCGACCTGATGCTGACGCAAACGCTCATCACGTTCGCTGTCATCATCTTAATCATCCTGTTCGTCTCGGCCTATGCGGTCCGGTCGATCACCGCGCCGCTGACCTCCATCGCGTCCGCCGCGCGCGCCTTTGGCCGACCCGGCGGCGAGGCGGCGAACTCGACGAGCACGGGCCGATTGAGATCTCGCAGGCTGCGCGGGCGCTCAACGACATGCGCAACCTCGTCGACGAGCGCACGCGAATGCTGGTGGCCGCCAGCCACGACCTGCGCACGCCGCTGACGCGCCTCAAGCTGCGGATTGATCGCCTTGCCGACAGCCAGCCAAAATCGGCCATGCTGGAGGAGATCGCCACCAACAACGAGATGCTGACCGAGACCATCGCCTATATGCGCGAGATCGGGCGGACGGAGGCGCCGATCGCAACGGACTTGCCCTCGCTCGCGCAGACCATCTGCGCCCAATTCGCCGACGCCGGCCGCAACGTCGCCTATTGCGGTCCGGACCAGCTCGCGCTCACCTGCCGCCCGCGCGCGCTGACCCGGGCCATCTCGAATCTCGCGGATACTGCGAGCAGGACCAGCGCGAGCGTGCAGGTCAGCGTGGAGCCGCGCGGGGCGGATGTGTCGATCGAAGTGCGAGACGACGGTCCGGGAATCCCGGAGAGGATGCTCGGCCGTGTCTTTGAACCCTTCTTCAAGGGCGACGACGCCCGTACGCGCCGGCTCGGCGGCGGTTTCGGTCTCGGCCTCTCTATCGTGCGCGAGATCGCCGCCGGGCACGGCGGCGAGGTGGAATTGGAGAACATTCAACCGCACGGCGGGCCGCCAAGATACGGTTGCCGTAAATCGGCTTCGTCAATTCGGACAGCGCTTTAACCGCCATTCCTGCTTGACCGCCGCGAAATTGTCGTCGAACGCCCGCGAGCGGGGGGAGGCGAGGCGAGCGCGCCGCAGACACCGCCGTCGTCAAATTTTGAGCCTGCCTGGCGGCCGATGCGTATCTGGACTGCGACCTGGAACGCCGCCTTCCGAGCGTCAAGGAGCCGCAAGCCACAACGGCTATCGGCGCGCCTCATGACCCCATGCCCGCGCGCTAGCTGGGCCCTTACGTAACGCCATTCCTAAGGCCTCCTTTTGGCTTGAATGACGACGAGCAAATGAACCATTGCGGTCGGTGTCCAGACCAATCAATGTCACCGCTCGCGGATCGACTGCATCGGCGCGACAATCCGCCGCGGACGGGACTGTCGGCTCTCGGGACCAGAAAAAAACTGAACTTAAGAGCCCCTTAATTTGATAGGCTCAGTTAGTGCGTAGGACGTGTCGCCTCGGGGAAGCGTTTTCCCTTGGCCGATGGCATGACGCCGTACGTTCATCCGGAAATAACCCGGACGCCTGTCCCCACGATCCGATCAAGAACAGGGCTTTTGGAGTTTACGACGAGCGCTTTGGCGTTTGCGGTCCCAACTATTGTTTCCCAGTGGAACTATCGCCGTAACTTTCGGGCGTTCGTCGAACAGTCCGGAGTCGAACGGCGAAAGTGTGTCTCTCGTTAACCCAGTTTCGGGAACGCGTCGCGGCGCGTCAAGATGCATATGGTTGCGTGAAATCAAGCAACAGATAGCTATCGATTTAAATGAATTGAAGGGTTCGTCGACATTCGTTTTAGATAAATAACGATCTTATGTTTTATTTGCGCGCCTGTAAGGACAATGCACTACTCACGTTGACCTAATGGCAGAATAGATCGCGGTCTTGTATGGGGTCGATGAGCAAGATGAATGTCAACACGACTGACGCTGGTACGGAATCTTCGAATGCCGCAAATCAGGCCGTCGCGCTTCTGCGCGTATCGGCGGACAAGGTGATCCGGCTGATGGATTTGGTCGGCGAATTGTCGCTGAGCGTCTCCGAAACCATACGTTCTTCCGATCTGGCCGGGCTTGAACTGACCGAGTTTGAGAAGTCCGCCCATCGGCTGATGATGGTCGTGCGCGAGGTGCAGGACGCGGCTTCGGAATTGCGCCTGGTTTCGATCGGCGAGGTCTTCCACCGCATGCGGCGTATCGTGCGGGAGTTGGAACGCGCCACCGGCAAGCCCATCGATCTCGTCTTGGGCGGCGAAGACACCGAGATCGACAAGCTCGTGGCGGACCGTCTGTACGAGCCGCTGGTGCATATGGTGCGAAACTGCGCCGATCACGGACTGGAGACGCCCAACGACCGTGAGGCGGCCGGCAAGCCGGCCAAAGGGCGCATCACCCTGACGGCGGCCGCGGTCGGCGGCGATATCCAGATTACGATCGCCGACGATGGGCGCGGTCTCAACCGCGATGAGATTTTGGCCCGCGCGCGCCAACGCGGTCTGGTGGGTCCCCAGGAGGAGCCAGAGGACAATGTCCTATGGAAGGCGATCCTCCAGGCGGGGTTCTCGACGGCGGAGACCGTCACCAATCTTTCGGGGCGCGGCGTCGGCATGGATGTGCTCAACAACACCATGAAGGAGCTGCGCGGCCGCATATCGATCAGCAGCCGTTGGGGGCAAGGCTCGACTGTCGTCCTGGCCATCCCGCAAACGCTGGCGTTCCTCGATTCCCTGGTGATGCGGGTTGGGGCGCGCCTCTATGCGACGCCTATCGACGTGGTTGCGGAAATCTTCCAGCCTGGAACCGAGCAGATCACCCGCGTCTCGGCTGCGGGCGGCGCCGAGATGGTGCGGGTGCGCGACGCCTTGATCCCGATCTGCCGGCTTCAGCATTACTACGGCGAGCCGGAGCTCGCTCTTGCGCCGCTGGAAACGCTGATCATCGTCGTCTTCAACACCAGCTCCGGGCAGATCGGACTTCCCATCGACGAGATCTTCGACCAGCAGCAGGTGGTGATGAAGCCGCTGCAAGGCCAGTTGGAGAAGATTCGCGCCAGCTTCGGCTGCGCCCTGCTTGCTTCCGGCGAGGTCGCGATTGTGCTCGATTGCGAACGCCTGGCTGAAAGAAGGGCGGCATGATGGCCGATCCCGGATTCGACGAGAGATTCAGCGATTCCGGCTATGAGCGCATCCGCTCCTGGTTGAACGCACGCTGCGGCATTCATTACGCCGAAAAGAAGAAGGACCTGCTGAGCCAACGATTGGCCCGCGTCCTCGATCAATTCGAGCTCGACAATCTCGACGATCTCGCCTTCTGCGTCGAGATGGGTCAAAAGGAGGATATCGAACTGGCGGTCGTGCACGCCGCTTCGACCAATCACACCTTCTTCTTTCGTGAACCCCAGGTACTGAACTACTTTCGCGACACCATCCTGCAACTGACCGCGCATCAGTCCGAGCTGCGCATTTGGAGCGCCGCGGCCTCGAGCGGCGACGAGGCCTATACACTGGCGATCCTGGCGGCTGAAGTTCTGGGCCGCGAACAGGCGGCGAGCCATGTCTCGATTCTGGCCACCGATATCAGCGCTCCGGTGATCAAGCAGGCCGAATCCGGCGTCTATAGCCTACATCACTTCGAGCACACGCCCGAGCACCTGCTCAGGAGCTACTTCGAGCCGCTGCCGGACGGGCAGTTTCAGGTTGCGCCGTTCCTGCAGAAAATGTGCACCTTTCGGAGATTGAACCTGAAGGCGCAACCGTTTCCGTTTCGCCGGCCGTTCGACGTCATATTCTGCAGGAACGTCCTCTATTATTTCGATCGCGAGAACCAGCAACGAACCATCGAGGCGCTCTACGATGCGACGGAGCCCGGCGGCTGGCTGCTGACCAGCGTGACCGAGTCGGTGCGCGACCTGAAGACGCGCTGGTGTTGCATCGAAGGCGGCGTCTACCGAAAGCTCGCATGAGCCGGCTCGATAAGAATCGCGTCCGCGTGTTGATCGTCGACGATTCCGCATTGGTGCGGAAGATTCTTTCGGTCGGCCTGGCGAAGGACCCCGAGATCGAGGTGATCGGCCAAGCCAGCGATCCCTACCGGGCGCGTGACCTGTTGGTTGAATTGCGTCCCGACGTCATCACGCTGGACGTCGAGATGCCGAAGATGGACGGCGTCACGTTCCTGAAACGGTTCATGCCGGTGTTGCCGACGCCGACGGTGATCATTTCGTCGTTGACGCAGTCGGGCAAGCGAATCGTGTTCGAGGCGCTCGAGGCTGGCGCGGTGGACGTCGTCGCAAAGCCGGTTCTCGGTCTCGTCGATGGTCTGCCGCTGATGCTGGAGGACATCTGCCGGCGCGTCAAAGCGGCGGCGGAGGCAGACGTGTCCGGCTTCGCCCGACATCGCGCGACCTCGCCGATCGAGCCCGTCGCCTCGTCGCTGGAGGAGACCACCGACCGCGTAATCGCCATAGGCGCCTCGACCGGCGGCGTCGAGGCGTTGGGCCGCATCCTGCCGGCCTTTCCCGCTGACGCGCCCGGCATCGTCATCGTTCAGCATATGCCGCCGGGCTTTACCGGCACCTTCGCCGAACGGCTCAACCATACCTGCCAGATGCGCGTCAAAGAGGCGGAGGCCGACGACCGGGTGATGCCGGGGCGCATTCTGATCGCACCCGGCGGCGTCAGGCACATGAGCGTCCTGCGCTCGGGCGGCGAGTACCGCGTCGCGCTGAAGGAAGGGGATGCGGTCAACTACTCGCGGCCCGCCGTCGATGTGCTGTTCCTGTCGGTTGCGGCGGCCGTGGGTCGCAACGCCGCGGCCGCGCTGCTGACCGGCATGGGCAAGGACGGCGCGGCGGGGCTGTTGGCGATCCGGCGCGCCGGAGGGCGGACCTGCGCCCAGGACGAGGCCAGTTCGGTGGTGTTTGGCATGCCGGCCGCAGCCCAGCGATTGGGCGCGGCCGAAGCGATGGCACGGTTGGAAGACATTCCCGCGCTGCTGGTGCGGGCTCTGAGAACCCATTGAAGGAGGAACGAATGGCGCAGATGGCGAAAGACACGGCTCCGCAAAGGCCCGGCGGCGACATCAACGCCGATCTGAGTTTCAACGAAGAGAACAATATCGCCGACATGTATCTGACGTTTGCGGTCGCGGGCGAGGATTACGGCGTCGGCATCGGCTTCGTCACCGAGATCGTCGGCATGCAGAAGGTGATGGAGGTGCCCGATGTGCCACATTTCATCCGTGGCGTCATCAACCTGCGCGGCAAGGTCATCCCGGTGATGGATGTGCGCCGTCGCTTCGGCCTGCCGGAAACAAGCTACACCGAGCGCACCGTCATTATCGTGCTCGATGTCGACAGCGTCCCCATCGGGTTGGTGGTCGACGGCGTCAGCGAAGTTCTTGAGATTCCCGAAAACCAGATCGATCAGCCGCCGAAATTCGGCGCCAGCCGCGACGGCAAAGGGGTGATCCGGGGCTTGGGCAAGCAGGGCGACCGGGTGGCGATCCTGCTGGATGTCGACCGTCTGGTGTCCGAAGACGCCGTCGATCGTCGCGGCGATCCGACAGCCTTGCGCGGCGCCGCGTGATCCTATGCGAGTGCTGATCTTCAACCAGAAGGGCGGCTGTGGCAAGACCACGACCGCCATCAACCTCGGGGCCGCGCTGGCCCGTCTGGGCGATGCGCCGGTGACGCTGGTTGATCTTGACCCGCAAACGCATTTGACGGCGGCCCTGGGGCGCCGGGCCGAGGGACAGGCCTGGAGCGTCACGCAATGGCTGGCGGGCAAGCCGGGTTCGGCGCTGCCGGTTTCAGAGCGGCTGTTTCTGGTTCCGGGCGATAGCGAGGCGCAGGAGACTCCGGTGATCGTCAACCCGCTGGGCGGCATGGAGGGAATTGTGCTGATTGACGCGCCGCCGGTGTGGAGTTTCACCGTCGCTCGACTGGTCCGCGATTGCGACGCGATACTGACTCCGCTGGAGCCGGACTATCTGGGGTTGCAGGGTTTCAACCGACTGCTGCGCACCTTGAAGACTCGCGGCGTTCCCTGGAGCCGCCTGCGGATCCTGATCTGCCGCTATGTCGATCGGCTCTCCGTCCATCGCGAAGTGCGCGAGCGGTTGGGGCAATTGTTCAACAACGGAGGTTTGTTGCCGGTGGTCATTCGCAATTCGGTGCGCTTGGCCGAGGCGCCGGGCTTCGGGTTGCATATTTTCGATCACGCCCCCGACAGCGCAGGCGCCTGCGACTACGAAGCGGCGGCCCGGTTGCTGCTGGTGGAATGGCGCGGGCTGTCCGGCCCCGCGGAGATACCGCTTCGGCGCGCGTCTTGAGAGGAGGGGTAAGCCCAATGACGATCAGGAAGCGGCCAGGAGGGCCATCCGTTGGGCGGTTGCCCAACGACCCACTCGATTGGGTCGAAGATTCATCAGCCGATGAAAAGCCGATGGCGGAGTCGGTGGATCACGTGAACGAGGCGCCGGAAAGTCCGGCTCAGATATACAACGAGGGGAATGAGTCCATGTCTGAAGCGGTCAAGTCGGGGCAGGGTGAAGGCGCCCGTCAAAATCTCATGCACGAGGTCCTGCGATTGGTCGAGGCCTCGCGCAAAGGCCAGTTGGACGAGCGTGCGAACGTCGCGGCGTTCGACGGCGACGACGCCAAAGTTCTGCGCGGAGTCAACGATATGCTCGACCAGATTCTCGTACCGATCGCCGAGGGCAACCGCATCCTCGACCAGATCGCCAAGGGAAAGATCGACGAACTCGTCGCCAAAACCTATCAGGGCGACCACGAGAAGATGAAGCAGAACGTCAACGGCGTCGCGCTGGTGCTGCAGAAATTCCAGGAGGAATTCGCGCAGATGGCTGAGCACTCGCGACAGGGCAAGCTCGACAAGCGCGCCAAGGCGAATTCGTTCGAGGGCGTCTACCAGGAGATCATCAAGGGCTTCAACGAAACTCTCGACGTCATCCTGCTGCCGATCGGCGAGGGCAACCGGGTGCTCGACCGGATCGCCAAAGGAAATATCGATGAACTGGTGGTCCAGACCTACCAGGGCGACCACGAGAAGATGAAACAGAACGTCAACGCCATTGCGCTGATGCTACGCAAGTTCCAAGCCGAGTTTGCGCAATTGGCCGAGTATTCGCGCCTGGGCCAGCTCGAAAAACGCGGCGCCGCCAGCGCGTTCGAAGGCGCCTACGGCGAGATTATCAGAGGCGCCAACGAGATGCTCGACGCCATTCTTCTGCCGATCGGCGAGGGCAATCGCATCCTCGATCAGATCGCCAAAGGAAAGATCGACGAACTCGTCGCCAAGACCTATCAGGGCGACCATGAGAAGATGAAACAGAACGTCAACGGTATTGCGCTGATGCTACGCAGGTTCCAAGCCGAGTTTGCGCAATTGGCCGAGTACTCGCGCCTGGGCCAGCTCGACAAGCGCGGCAACGCCAGCGCGTTCGAAGGCGCTTACGGCGAGATCGTCAAGGGCGCCAACGATATGCTCGACGCGATTCTGCTGCCGATCGGCGAGGGGAACCGCATTCTTGCTCAGATCGCGGTGGGAAACTTCAAAGAGACGGTCGATCTCGCCTGCCAGGGCGATCATCAGAAGATGAAAGACTCCATCAACGCCGTCCACAGCGCCGTCAGCACGTTGATCGGCGATGCAGGAAACTTGGCGCAGTCCATCGTCGATGGCAACATCCACATCCAGACCAACGCCAGCGCGTACCGGGGCGATTACCGCAAGATCATCGACGCCTTCGAAGACGCTTTCGCCGGGCTCAACAAGACTTTCTACCAGATCGTCGATTCGGTTGAGCAGGTCGGCCAGTCGGCCGAGCAACTGAACGCGGCCTCGCAAAACATGGCCTCGACCTCCGAGGAGCAGGCGTCCTCCGTTGAAGAGGTGACCTCCAGCCTGGAGGAAACCGACAGCCAGGTGAAGGCCAATACCGATGGCGCCAACACCGCCAACCAGTTGGTTCTGGGGACCTCGCAGGCGGCCAACGCCGGCCAGGCCAAGATGGAGGAGATGAACAAGGCGATGAACGAAATCAACGCCTCCGCCCGAGGCATCGCCAAGATCATCAAGGTCATCGATGAAATCGCCTTCCAGACCAATCTGCTGGCGCTGAATGCGGCGGTCGAGGCGGCGCGCGCGGGTCAACACGGACGCGGCTTCGCCGTGGTGGCGCAAGAAGTGCGCAATCTCGCCGGCCGCAGCGCCAAGGCGGCGCGCGAAACTGCTGACCTGATCGAGAACTCGGTCAAGCTGGTGTCCGATGGGGTCGCGATCGCCAAGGAAACCAGCGAAGCCCTCAACCAAATTGTCACCAATGTGGTCAAGGTGAAGGATCTCGTCGGCGAGATTGCGACCGCGAGCGCCGAGCAGTCGCGCGGCGTCGGTCAAATCAACGTGGCGATGAACCAAGTCGCCAAGGCGGCGCAGGAAGGGTCTCAGCAGTCCGAGGAACTGGCCTCGGCGTCGTCGGAGCTGGCCAATCTGGCCGACCGCATGCGCAGCGAGGTGCGTCGCTTCAAGCTGCGCGAGCGCAAGCAGAGCGGGAGCGAAATCGCCGGCCTGGAAGGCTTGACCGCCGATATGCTGGTTCAGTTGAAGGCGATGCTGGCCGGCCGGAACGTCGCGCCCGCTCAGGCCGCGGCCAAGCCGTCCAATTCAGCGCGCAAGTCGCCGCAATCGGTGCTGCCGCTGGATCATGACAAGCGCGGCTACGGCAACTTCTGACCCCCGGCGCCGACGCCGCCTCCCGAAGTCTCGGGGGGCGGCTGTTCGCCGAAGGAACTGAGAGGACGGAGTCAATGACACGCAAGGTAATGATTGTCGACGACTCGGCAATGATGCGAATGGTCATCCGAAAGTTTGTCACTGACTTGCATGGGTTCGAAGTGTCGGCGAGCGTGTCCAACGGAAAGCTGGCTTTGGCCGAGCTCAAAAAACAATCGGACTTGAGTTTGATATTGCTGGATATTGAAATGCCGGAGATGGATGGCTTCGAGTTTCTCCGCTATGCGCGGATCAACACCAAAGCCAAGATTTGCATTCTGTCGTCGGTGGCCGCGGTTGGTTCGCCGCAGGCGGCCAAGGCCCGCCAATTGGGGGCCGACGCCATAGTCACCAAGCCCTCGGGCGCCGTGTCGATCGATTTGGCCGAAAAGCGCGGCAGCGAGTTGGCCCATGTGATCAGAAAGCTGGTGGCGGCATAGGGCCAGGGCTCGCGCGGGCGCCCTACGGCGCCTGAGGAGAGTTCTTGCGACCGACAGATGGCGGCGGCAGTCCGAACAAGGTGATGCATGTCCGAAGAGATGGATGAAATCTGGCAGTTGTTTGCCGATGACGGTGGCCAGTCCCTCGACACGGTCGAACAATCCTTGCTGTTTGCGAAGGAGAATCCGTGCGGCGATGCCGATATCTCGGCGCTGTTTCGCGCCATGCACACGTTCAAAGGCAATTGCCGCGTGCTGGGCCTGGGCGTCATCGAGTCGCGCGCGCATCGAGCTGAGGACTTGATCGGTCTCGTGCGCGACGATGGCGCGCCGTTGGACCCGGAAATGCTGGATCTGCTGTTCGAAACGGCCGACGCGCTGCGCGGCATGTTGGAGGCGACCGTCGCCTCGCGTCGCGATGCGGATGAGGCTGCGACCGCGGATCTGGCCCTGCGCATGCGGGCGAAGTTCGAGCGTTGCAAGGCCGAGCACGCGGCTGGAGCGCAGGCGCACGAGCCGGGAGGAGCCATCATCTTTGAGCCGGTTTCGGAGCTGTCGCTCGCGCAGGACCCGATTTACCGTGACATCTTTTCCGATCTGGCGCGCGACGTGCTGCGCGAGATGGGTCAAGCCGTGGAAGCGTTTGCTTGCGATCCCGACGCGGCGCAGGGCGCGCTCGCGAAGGAGGCCGAGCGATTGTGCTTTGCCGCTGGCCGTATCGGCATGGCGCAATGGCGTGACCTGTTGACCGCATTCCTTGCCCAGCAGGCGCCGTCCATCGAACAGGCGCGCTCGGCGATTGCGCAGATTGCCGCGATGTTGGAACGCGACTTCGGCGCCGGCGATTGTGCAATCGCGGAAGAAACAGCCGCCGCGGTGTCCGGTCCCGCCTCGGATGACCCGGTGCGAGTCTTCTTCGGTTCGTTGGAACCCGTTTTGGCCGTGATCGCGCAGGCCGACGATCGGTTGTCGAGGGGGGAGGCGGTCGCGGTCGCCGATCTCGACCGGATCGCCCCTGCAATCAGGGCGGTGGTCGAACCGCTGGGCTATGCGCGACTTGCCGCCGCCGCGGACGGCTTCGCTTTGGCGCAGGACGATTTGACCAAGTTCCGGCGGGCGAAGTTCGCCCTCTATGAAGAGTTGGCCGCGATAGCTGACGCCGGCGGGGTGGATCGCGAGGACGCGCGGATTCGTCCGCTGAAGGTGTTGCGCGCCTGGTGCGCCCAAGGGGCGTTCGCGATTCTGCTCGATATCAGCAATGCGCTGGATCGGATAAAGTTCGGCGAAGACGCCGCCGAGCCTTGCGCGCGGCTGCGCGAGTTGATGCGTTGGGTCTATCACGCCTGTCAGCACTACGAGTTGGAGATCGCCGCGGACCTTTCCATGGCGTTGCTCGACGTGTTTGCGCGGGTTGAATCCGGCGAGGCGCCCGCCGATCCCATGTTGCTGCATATCGCGCGATCCTTCGTCTGCGACATGGAAGTGGTGTTCGACGCCGCCAACGCCGGCGGCAGGCCGGATATGGCGGCGATCGAGAAGCTGTTCGAGAAAACAGCCGTCGCGGCTTCCCAGTCCGCGTCCTATATCGAGGCGCGCCTGGGGCTGCCGTCGTCGTTCTGCAACGTGCTGTCTGCGGAGAGCGTCAAGACGGCGCTGGCGGCGATCGAGGCGGGACGCCGCTTCTACATTGTGCGAACCAACTTCAATCAGGATGAGGTTTTGGGGGGAAGTTTCCTGAGCTGGGTCAGCAACGGCGCGGCGACGGCCGTTAGCAGCGTCACCGTGTTTGCAGGCGACGTCACGTTGTTCGACTTTCTGCTCGCCTGTCCGCTCGACGAGGCCGCCCTGGCGCAGGTCTTCGCAACGCTCGATCCGGCGGGAAAATCACTCAGGATCGAAGAGATCCTGAGCGACCGCGAGGCGGAAGATGCGATTGCGGCCGCATCGCCCGCGGCCGCGAGGGATGAGGTCGACCCCGTCGTCGCCGAGGTCCCGGAGTTTCAAGACACAATGTCGGCGGGGATGTTGGAAACTATCGGCACGATCGTCACCGGCCAGGCGGTGGCGCATCATACGCTGTGCGAACTTGCCGGGCAGGATCTCGTCCACACAGTCGAACTCGAACTCCGCAGCGCCCGGGGCGATTGGGATCTCGCTCGCGAACCGGTGTCGCGCTATCTGGCGACGTTGCAGGAGAAGATCGAAAAGCTGGCGCAGGTCGAATTGCAAGTCAAAAGCCTGCTCGACCGCTTGCAGGAGGAGGCGATCGCGGTGCGCAATCGCCCGGCATCGCAACTTCTGCGGCCGTTGGCGTCGTTTGGCGACACGACCGCCGAGCAATCGGGGCGAGAGGTCGTCGTCACAACCAAGGGCGAGGAGACCCAGCTCGACTTCAGCACGCTGGAAAATCTCAAAGCCCCGTTGCGCACGCTGGTGGACTTTTCCATTCGGCACAGCCTCGAGCCGCCGGAGCGCCGAATCGCGGCGGGCAAGGACCGACGCGGACAGGTCGTCGTCGGATTGGAGAAACAGAACGATCAGGTCGTCGTCAGCGTCGAGGATGACGGGGCGGGGATTGATCTTGCGGCGATCGCCCAACGTGCGCGCCAATTGGGATGGCCGTTGGAGGAACCTTGCCTGAACCTCGTCTTGCGCGACGGTTACGGCCCGCTGGTCGGGGACGGCGGCGGCGGCGAGGGAACGAACCTCGCCGAAATCCATGCCGCCTTGCGCGCACATGGCGGCAATCTCAGCATCGTCGACCGGCCGTCGGGCGGCGTGCGCTTCCTCGTCACCATGCCACTGGCGATGGCGGTGCTCGACGGGATGGTGGTGCGTGTCGGCGAGGTCATGTATGTGCTGCCGATCGACGCCATTCAGCGCATCGTGCATTCCGACGCCGGCGATCTGATGCGGATCTCCGCGGCCGATGGGCGCTATATGCTGAAGTTGGCCAAGGACGACGTGCTGCCGATACAGTTTCTACTGCAGAGCGGCCCAGCCGATGCGGACGCGGACGCCGACCCGTTCCGGCTGGCGGCGCAGGCCGCGACCGCGGATGAGGAGGACGCGCAGAAGTATCTGTTCGTCGTTGCGGGGAAGGCGACGCGACGAATAGCCCTTGCGGTTGACGAGTTGGTCGGTCAGCAAATCGTCCTGATCCGTCCTCTGCAAGGGTACCTTTCCGGCATCCGAGGCGTCACCGGATGCGCGCTGCTGGGCAGCGGCGGCGTCGGAATGGTGCTCGACATGGGCTATGTCCTCGGTCGCCCTTGATTGCTCGCATGTCGCCGTCGCGGCGTTTTGTGCGGACGCCGCGGCCCGCCCAACCGTCAGAACGGATAGTGCCGCGGCGTCGTTTGCAGCGTCACCCAGCGCAGGTCGGTGAACTCGGCGACGCCCGCCTTGCCGCCGAAGCGGCCCCAGCCGGAATCCTTGACGCCGCCGAACGGCATCTGCGCCTCGTCGTGCACGGTCGGTCCGTTGACATGACAGATGCCCGACTGGATGCGCGCCGCCACCCGCAGTCCGCGCGCGCTGTCTCTTGTGAACACGGCCGCCGAGAGACCGTAGGCGTTGTCGTTGGCGCAGCCGATCGCCGCCGCTTCGTCCTTCACCCGCACGATCGGTTTGACCGGGCCGAAAGACTCCTCGCTGTAGATCTGCATTTCCGACGTAACGTGATCGAGCAGCGTCGCCGGCATCAGCGTGTTTTCAGCTTTGCCGCCGCAGACGAGCATGGCGCCCTTGGCCAGCGCGTCGTCGATGAGGTCGTTGCAGCGCCTGACGTTCGCCACGTCGACGACGGATCCCAGGACGCAGGGGCCTTTGCGCGGGTCGCCGAGCGGCAGGCTCGACGCCTTGGCCGCCAGCTTGGCGACGAAGGCGTCGGCGATTTTCTCGTCCACCACGATGCGCTCGGTCGACATGCAGATCTGGCCGGAATTGGCGAAGGCGCCGAAGGCGGCGGCGTTCACGGCCGCGTCGAGATCGGCGTCGTCGAGCACGAGCAGCGGCGCCTTGCCGCCCAGCTCCAGCACCGCCGGTTTCAGATGTTTGGCGCAGGTCTGCGCGGATCTTGCCGACGCGCGTCGAGCCGGTGAAATTGACGCGCCGCACGGCGGGATGCGCGACCATCGCCTCGACAACAGCGCCGGCGTCGGCCGGCGCGTTGGTGACATAGTTGACGACGCCCTCGGGGAAACCCGCGTCCGTGAACGCCTCAACGATGAGGCCGTGCGTCGCCGGACAGAGTTCGGAGCCCTTCAGCACCACGGTGTTGCCGCAGGCGAGCGGCATGGCGACGGCGCGCACGCCCAGGATGATCGGCGCGTTCCAGGGCGCCATGCCGAGCACGACGCCTGCGGGCTGACGCACGCCCATCGCCAGGCTGCCCGGTACGTCGGAGGGGATGATCTCGCCCGTGATCTGCGTCGTCATCGCCGCCGCCTCGATGAGCATGCTCGCGGCGAGATGCACGTTGAAGCCGGCCCACAGCCCCGAGCCGCCGGTTTCCGCCGCGACCGCCGCCGCGAACGCAGGCGCCTTTGCCTCCAGCGCATGGGCGGCCTTCACCAGCAGCGCGCGCCGCTGCGACGGCCCCGTGGCGGACCACGCGGGGAACGCCTTGGCTGCCGCCTCGACCGCGGCGACGGCGTCTGCCGGCGTCGCCGCCGGGGCGCGCGTCGCGACTTCGCCGTCGAGGGGATTGCGCCGCTCGAACGTCCCGCCGTTGCTGGCGGCGCGCGCCTCCCCGGCGATGAGCATGGATATCGTCGTCAAAGCTTCCTCCTCGTTTTGCTTTTTTGTATATAGCGGCGGCCGCCGGTAGGGAAGGATGCGCTCAGGCTCTCACGCCGAATAAGGCTGGGCCGGGCGCCAGGTCAGATAATCCTGATGGCGGCCGCCCTGCGCGCCCGAGAAACAGCCCCGGCGAGCGCATCTGGGGCGCGATGTCGCCCTGGATAGCGAACAATCCCGGGATTGCGAACATCAATCAACTGTCAAAGCCAGCGGGTGTAGCTTCGGCTCTCAACCCGTGGCGGCGGCTCCGGCGGCGCTTTCGGCGTTCCCAAATAGAGGAAGCCGACGATCTGATCCTCGTCGACGAGACCGAGCAGCCGGTGCAAAGTGCGGTTGAACATCGGCCAGCCGGAGCGCCAGATGCCGCCGTAGCCAAGCGCCAGCGCCGCCATCTGCATCGCCATCGCCGCGCAACCGGCGGTCATTGTCTGCTCGATGCGGCGAACCGTCTCATTCTCGCGCGCCTTGGCGACGACGGCGATCACCACGGGAGCGCGCAGCGGCATGGAAGGGGCACGTCTGACGTTGCTCGCCAACGCTCCTTCGGCGATCGCCGCCTCCTGAAACAAGCTTCCGAGCCGCTCGCGCCCTTCGCCTTCCGCAATGAGGAACTCATAAGGCCGCAGCTGGAGGAAATCGGGGGCGCGCAGGCCCGCTTGCAGGATGAGCTCGAGCGCCTCGCCGCTCGGTCCCGGCGCCGTCAGCGCCTTGCACGAACGACGCTGCAAC
>Ga0181528_10001218_pt1 | contig 16138 bp, 15 predicted proteins | sample PEATcosm2014_Bin_47_FD_119742 | JGI IMG/M metagenome (GOLD analysis project Ga0181528, IMG submission 119742) | Peatland microbial communities from MTU Mesocosm Facility, Houghton, MI, USA - PEATcosm2014_Bin10_10_metaG | ecosystem: Environmental > Terrestrial > Soil > Wetlands > Peat | place...
ATCGAACGCGTCGACCTCCTGGTGAAATTGATCTCGGCCCAGATCGGGATGCCCAACGCCGATATCGACCGCACGGTGCAGATCGTCGACCAGCGGCTGAACGAGCGGCTCGAGGCCGGCGAATCCGGCGCGCTTTGACGGGTTCGCATCTGCATTCGAGGGTGGCGCGCCCAATGATGATTGAACGTTTGGAATCGCGGTCGCACACTGATGACGGAAAAACTGGAGTCAACCGGGGATTTTCCTGAAGATTGCGCTGCTATCGTCTGGATGCCATGCGACGGTTGATGAAATTCATGCATACGATGGGAGCGATCGGCTTCATCGGTGCGATGGCGTGCCTGCTCGTGCTGCTCAGCTTCACTCCGGCGCCGGCCTCGCTGTCCGAATATGCGGTCATGCGCCAGGCCATGGGTGGCGTCGCGACGTGGATATTTCTCCCGTCGATCGGGCTTACCTTGATCGCCGGCTTGCTGGCAATGGCCGTCAACCGCGCCTATCAGAGTGCCGGATGGGCGTGGGCCAAACTGGTTTCGGGCGTCCTGGTTTTCGAATGGGGCTTCGCGGCGATTCAGGGCCCGATGCAGCAGGAGGCGGAACTAAGTGCCCGTGCTTTGGCTCATGAGGTCGATCCCTCTGCTCTCGGAGGATCGCTGGGCGCGGAATGGGGCTCGCTTTGGGTGATGCTGATCGTAGCGACGGTGAACGTCATCCTCGGGATATGGCGGCCGCGGCTGACGAGGCTGCCCGACTAGAATTTTTTTGTAGGGTGTCTGTCCGTCGGTTTTGCCTCCAGGAGGCAGACGCCTGGGCGATTAGGCTGATCGGCGCGACGGCAATTTTCCTTTCGCTGATCGCGCGATGACATCGGTGTCGACGACCGGCCATTAGAGCGTTTTCGAGCGAAGTGGAAGCCGGTCGCGTGAAGAAAACGCGTCAAAACAAGAAGCCAGAGCTTCGGCTCTGATTCTATCAGAACCGATAATGCTCTGGCGGAACAGGCTTTTGCCGGATGCGAAACTCCGTTTTCCGCCGTAGCTCGAACGGTGGGTTTTGGTCGAGAAAGACCGAAAATGCCTTATCTCCGCCACGCTACGCTCTCCCCTGTATAAAGCCACCGAAGAATTCCGCGATTTTGCGCTAATGTTTCGCGCAAGCTGTAATTTTTCGGCGTGGGTTCGGAGGAGGGTTCTTCCGCCACCGCTCTGTTCTCCTTTGAATCCCATTGTTCGAAGCGGCGGCAAAAACAACGCTCAACCGGACTCGATTTCGCGGAATGAGCGGTTATGGAATGACCCCCTGTGGCGCGAAGCGGCCACTCTCGCGACGAAGTTGTCGCTGCCGCCGCCGCGTCGATCAGCAGTTTTGTTACCGTACACTTTTCTTCGGCGTGAGGCACTGCTCGTTGTTTGGCGGGAACAGAAAGCAACGTGGGAGCAGTCGTGGGTGAAGCCCACGGTTCGCCGAATTTCGACGCAAGATCAATAACGCTTGGCGGAAAGTTCTTCCGCCGAGAATCCCTTCACGGCTCAACTGACGAAACGCTCGCGGTTAGAGTGTCGTTTTGGTTCACGCCTAAGAGCGCTCATAACCGCACGTCCGTAGTTGAGTTTCTCGATAAACCGACGAAGCTCCCACGCGGTCTTCCTTGGAACAACGACCAAAGTCAGCGAGGAGCGCTTATGCCCCACGAGGAGCTTGGCCGTGCTCTCGACGCCTTGGCCCTCCACGCCGTTTTGCGCAAACTATCGGTGGAGACTCGGTGCGATCACGACTGCCGCCCGAGATGGCAGTCGTGATCACCGCTAAGGTGCTGGCGCCTTTCGAAATCTACAAACGCCGGTAGTCGTCCTCGATCCGTACGATATCGTCCTCGCCAAGATAGCTGCCCGTTTGAACCTCGATTAGTTCGAGCGGAATCCTCCCGGGATTTTCCAAGCGGTGCACGGCGCCGATCGGGATGTAGATTGATTCGTTCTCGTGAACCGTCTTGAACAGTTCGTCTACGGTGACCTGCGCGGTACCGCGCACGACAATCCAGTGTTCTGAACGATGATGACAGGAATTGAGGCCCACACATTGTGGCTCTGGCCCAGAATGCGATCGTGCGATCAGTACGGCCGGCTACTCTTGGTTTCAGGCGTCATCTTGAAAAAGTCGCCGCAGCGCTCAGCGTCGTTTCTCGCGGTGCCGCTTTGGACTTGCGAGGCGCCGCTTGTGGCGCAACCCAGCCCTTCCGGTGAATTCAGCCACTCACGGCTTGCTCATCGCCGGTCCGGTATTTTCGTCTTGCGAGAGGGATTCGACAAAGCCCCCTATCAAGGATCGCAGTTCATCGATGGACGGAATGTCCATCAGCAACGCCACATAACCACCAATTTGCTTTTGATGAATCTCGAATTTGATATGCAAAAACAACACAAGGGTCGAGGTGGTCGTCTCGAACATGCGTTGCCCGTCGCCGCGGATAACGATTGGAAGCGACATTTTCAGCGCGCTCTTCAGAAGGTTGGCGATCGTCGCAACCCAGCTGTTGAGAATAATATTGCCGGTTTCCGCCAGCGCTTCGTCTTCCAGGTCCACGATGTCTTCCAGCGCCAGTTCTCGGCCCACCACCGCGCGGACTAGTTCGAGACTGTTGGTTTCCGGAAAGATCAAAAGCGCCCGGCCGGAGAACGGACCGGCAAAATCCTGACGCACCGCGACCAGCTGCTGATTATTGGGTTTCGCGACCAGGTGGGCGGCCGCCGCGCTGGTCAGAATATCGACGGAGGGCACAGCCAGCAGAACCTCGTGCTGAATCATCTTGCGCAGGCTGTTGGCAGCCTTGGCCATTGCAATATTTGAGAGTTCCGCAAGGGCATCACGCTCAAGCTCGGTCAACGGCACGAATGGATCGGATGTCATCAAGCGTCTGTTCCCCTGGGGGCCGCCCGACTCCTGCTGCTCTGTCCGTTGGTCGACATTCGTGGCGTCGCGGGTGGCGGTCGGTCGCTCCAGTTTGATACAACCGGGGTTCGATGGGAACCTTTGTTTCGCTTGTATGAGCCCGCGCAGACCGCGTAGTTTGCGGCCAACGACGATTTCCATGCCGAACCTGTTGGCAATCTTTGAGAATACGGATCTTGCAATGCGGAAAAAACCCGGCATGACTGAGCATCTCACGCCAAAACCCCGGCGGCCCGGACCGGCGGGGAAGCCGCCGCAAACCGGCTCGACCGGCTCGAACTCGGAGAGTTCGGCCCCCTTGAAGACGCTCGCGGCGAGCGGTCCAAAATCCCTGATGAAAACGTCGGCGCTCGGCGCGGGAAGGGCTGCGGAGCGACGGGCGAGCGCTCAATCGGCGGCAAGTTCCGTTTCCGTTCCGACCCAGCGCCGCAAACCCGCCCGCGGCGGCATTTCTGGCGCGCGTCAGCAAAAGATCGAAGAACGGATTGCGGCGGCGACCGAGGAGCTTTCGGCCGGGATCACCGAGGCAGCATCGGCTGCCGAGGAACTTCGCCGTTCGATGGAGCAGATCGCCAGCGGCGCCGAGGAAGCCGCCAGCGCGGCTCAAGAGACACTCGGGGTCGCGACCTCGACCGCCGCAACGCTGGTGCAGTCACGCGACCGGTCCGAGGGCGCGCGGCGCCGGACCGACGCGTTGGAGACGCTGCTGATCGAAACCTCGAACCAGATCGGGACGTGGGCCGGCAACATCAAGCACAACGGAGACCGGCAGGCAGGGACCGTCGAAATCATGGCGCAGCTGAGCCAGCAAGCGGCCAGCATCGGCGACGTCACCAAGACCGTCAGCCATGTCTCGGACCAAACCAATCTGCTCGCGCTCAATGCGGCAATCGAGGCTGCGCGAGCCGGCGATCACGGCCGTGGTTTCGCGGTCGTTGCCGATGAGGTGAGAGCACTGGCCGAGACGTCCGAAAAGAGCGCGCGCGACGTGCAGAATCTTGCCGCGCAGATCGAGTCCCAGGTCGGCTCGGTGTCTTCCATTATCAGGACCGCGGCCGAGACGGCCACCACCGAGGCTCAGAAGAGCCAGACCGTCGTTCTCGCGCTCGGCGAGCTGCGAAAAGAAGTCGGCATTTTGGCAGAGGGAAGCCAGTCGATTGCGCTTGCGACGCTGGAGGCTGAATCGGCCGCGCGTGAGGCGCAGAAGGGTGCCGAGATTATTTCCTCCGCTGCCGAAGAGCAGGCCGCCGCCGCCGCAGAGGCGCTTCGCAGCGTCGAACAGCAGGCCAGTGTGCTCGACGAAAGTCAGGCGGCATCCCGATCCCTGTCGGCGCTCGCCACCGACTTCCAGTCGATTACGACCAGCGATGCCAGCGCAGATCAACTCGCCTCCGCGGCCGAGCAGCTATCGACTGCCGTTCAGGAGATGTCGGGCTCGGCGGCGCAGATCATGAGTGCGGTGGATCAGATCAGCCGCGGTGCCCAACAGCAGGCGGCCGCGACCCAGGAAGCCAGCGCGGCGATGACCCAGGTCGAAACGACCGCGCAATCGTTCCGCGAGAGCGCCGCCAAATCCCTGGAACGAACCAGGCGGATGGACGCGATGCTTGGCGAGTGTCGATTGCAGATCGCCGGCCTGTCGGAAGGCGTGACGCGGTCGATAGGGACGACGCGCCAGAGCCTGGATCTGATCGCAGGTCTCGAAACCATCAGCCGCAACATCGACAAGATTGTCGACAGTATCGGAATCGTTTCGATCCAGACAAATATGCTTGCGGTGAACGGCTCGGTCGAGGCGGCGCGCGCCGGAGAATTCGGCAAGGGCTTCGCCGTGGTGTCCAAGGATATCCGCAGCCTCGCTCGCGATTCCGGCGAGAACGCCGCGCGCATCAAGGACACGGTGCTCGCGATCCAGGGTCAAATCGCTGCGGTTCGTCGCGAACTCGAGCGCGTGATCGCTGGAGCGGAAGCCGAAAACCAGAAGACCGATGCAGTGTTGGCAAGCTTCGATGTCGTGCAAAAGGACGTCGGCCTGATCGCCTCCGTCAACGAGCAGATCGGCGCCAGCGCGGACGCCATTCTTGCCTCTATGAAGGATGTCGCTCGAAGCGCCAAACAGGTCGCTTCGGTCGCTGAGGAGGCCGCCAGCGCATCGGCGCAAGCCGCGGCCGCGGCCAAGCAGCAGGCTCGGGGCGCCGAGGATCTCGCTGCCGCGATCGAGGAAATTGCCTCGCTCGCGGAAACCATTCAGCGTCGCGATGGCCAGTAGACGTCAGCAACCCCGGCAGATGGCCGACCTGCCGGCGGCCGCGGACCCGCCGGTGGCGGGAGCAGGGGAGGCTGCCTCGGAGAATCTGCTGATTTTTCAGCTTGCCGGAGAATCGTTCGCGCTACGGCTTACCTCCATCGCCGAAATCATCCGGCTGCCCGATCTGGTCCATATGCCGCTGGTGCCGCCGAGCCTGCTCGGCCTGGCCAATTTGCGCGGGATTGTCTTGCCAGTCGTCAGCCTGCGGGCACTGCTGCATCTGCCGGATGCGAAAGCCGATGATCAGACGCGTGTCACCGTCCTGCGTGGAGGCGCTGCGGTCGGCCTTGTTGTCGATCGGGTCGATCGCCTGATGGCGCTTGCCGTGGATCAGCTGGAACACGACGATGCCGGTGCCGGTAGCATCGATCCGGCGCTGCTGGACGGCGTGATCAAGGGCGCGGAAGGCCAGAGCACGATCAAGCTGTTGAATCCTTCGCGGCTGCTAAGCGGTCAGTTCACCCGGCTCGGCGTCTCGACTACGGGAGCTACCACCAGGTCGCCGGTCGCCATCGGCGGTCCGGCCGCGACGCAGATCCAGGCGATTTCGCTGCTGAGCTTTCGCCTTGGCGAGCAGGAATATGCGCTTCCGCTCGACCGCGTGCGCGAGATCGTTCCGCTGCCTGACCATATCCCGGCGCTGCCCCGGCCGGAAACGGCTGTGCTGGGGGTCATTACGTTGCGCGACCGCCTGCTGCCATTGGTGTCGCTCCGTGCGCTGCTTGGGATGGCGGCCGACGACGGCAGTGGACCGCGCGGCAAGGTCGTGGTGGTGTCGTTGGGCGATGGTGCGGTCGGCGTGGTGGTGGATGCGACCCGGGAGATATTGCGGGTCGATCCCAACATCATCGAGCCGGCGCCGGCCTTGCTCACCCGCGGCGACGGTGACGCCGAAATCGCCTCTATCTGTCGGCTCGAAGACGGCAAGCGGCTGGTCGCACTGCTGTCCCCGGACCGGCTTTTCCGGTCCGAACTGGTTCGTCGAATTCTTGCCGAGCAGACCAGTGCAGGGAAGATTGACTCGCAATCGGAAGCAAACGCGATGGCAGACGAGCAGTTCATCATTTTCCGCCTTGGCGATCAGGACTACGGAATTCCCATCGCGGCGGTCGGCGAGATTGCGCGGCCGCCCGATCGTTTCACGCGGCTTCCGAAGGCGCCCGCGTTCATCGACGGCGTGATGAATCTGCGCGGCACCGTGGTGCCGATCGTCGACCTGCGCCGGCGGTTTGATTTGAGCATGACGGAACATGCCGGCTCGCAGCGCATTCTCATGGTGGCAATCGGCGCCGTCATCGCGGGTTTCCTGGTCGACAGCGTATCGGAGATCATGAAAGTGCAGATCGATGCCATCCAGCCCGCGCCCGAATTGTCGGCGGACCAGATGCGCCTGATCTCTCGGGTCATCAATCTGGAAGCCAGCGGACGAATGGTCCTGCTGGTCGATCCGGCACAATTGCTTGACCAGGTCGAGGCCGATGTTCTGGCCAAATTCCGTCCCACCGAACTCGACGTACCCGTGACGGTCCGGTGATCAGGCTTTTGATCGCCGACGATTCGGCTCTGATGCGCAAGTTACTCGAAGACATTTTCGTCCGGGAAGGTGACTTCGACATTCGTCTGGCCCGCAATGGCAACGAGGCGCTCGACCTGGTGCGATCGTTCGATCCCCAGGTGGTCACGCTCGATGTCCAGATGCCCGGCATGGACGGTCTGACCTGCCTTGGACAGATCATGATCGAGGCGCCGCGTCCGGTGGTGATGATCTCTTCGCTGACCGCGGAAGGCGCCGAGGCGACGCTGGAGGCGATTGAACTTGGCGCCGTCGATTTTATTGCCAAGCCGGGTGGCACCGTTTCGCTGGAGATCGATCGGTTGCGGCCGATGCTGGTAGAGAAGGTTCGGGCCGCGGCCAATGCCCGCATCCGGCGCACGCTGCGATTGGCCGAGCGTGTCCGTCATCAAATCCGCGGCGCTGGCCTTGCGACGCGGGTCCGGCCGGCGGTCGCACCGGCGATCAAGCAGCCCAAGGCCGGCGCAGCTGCGGGCAAGGGAAGCAAGGGCGCTCCGCCGGGCCTGGTGCTGATCGGCACTTCGACCGGCGGTCCGGCCGCGCTCGACATCGTGCTGCCACAGCTGCCGCCGGATTTTCCTTGGCCGGTGCTGGTTGCCCAGCATCTGCCCGCGAGTTTCACCGGCGCTTTTGCCAAAAGGCTTGACCGGGAGTGCCACCTGAATGTGGTCGAGGTGGACCAGCCGATGCTGCTGAAGCCCGGCACCGTCTATGTCGGCAAGGGCGACGCCGATGTCATGGTGGCGCCGCGGGCCGCCGGCCTGATCGCGATGCCGGTGCCGGCGAAGGCCCAGTATTTGTGGCATCCGAGCGTGGAACGCATGGTCACCAGCGCACTTGAACATTTCGAAGCCCCTCACATGATCGGCGTGATGATGACCGGAATGGGAAACGACGGCGCCGAGGCGATGAAGCGGCTGAGGCAAGGCGGCGGCCGCACCATCGCCGAGGCGGAATCGACCGCGATCGTCTGGGGTATGCCGGGCGAACTGGTGAAGAATGGCGGCGCCGAAATGGTGCGGCCGCTGGATGATATCGCCGCAACGATCATCGAGATGGTTGGTTCCCATGCCTCTTGTTAAGGGAGGGCCGCCGAAGGGCTCCGGCAACAGCGGAAATATTGCGCCAAAACGACCCACGCTCGCCAGTTCCGACGCAGAAAGCCGATGGACAGCCGCACGCGCGCTGGCCGGGCACGCCGAAGCCGTGCCGGATCTTGCCGCAGCGCTGGATCGCGAGACCGTGCCGCGCGTGCGCGAAGCCATCATGACGGCGCTGATGCGGGTTGGCGATCGCGCCAGCGTGGCGGCGATACTGCCCTGTCTGCGCTCGCAGGATGCGGGGCTTCGCGCGGCTGCGATCGAATCCCTGCAGGCGCTGCCCGATGCCATCGCACCTTTCCTGCCACCCTTGTTCGCCGACGACGACTCCGATGTGCGCCTGCTTGCGACTGAACTGGCGCGCAACATGAAAGCATCGGAAGCCACCCGGCTGCTCTGCGACCTGATCGAGCGCGAACAGCATCCCAACGTCTGCGCCGCCGCGATCGACGTGCTGACGGAAGTCGGCACGTCGCAGGCTATTCCCGCGCTGGAAAACTGCGCGGCGCGTTTTGCCGATACGCCGTTTCTGCCGTTCGCCGTCTCGGTGGCGATCGCGCGCATATCGGGTTCGGAAGGCTAGAGGAAATGAGCGGCTCAGGGCGCCCAGAGTCGCGATCCGTGCATATCGAGCCGGAGGAAGTCCAGCGTTTCTGCGAATTTCTCTACCGTCGCACCGGCATGTCCTTCACCCAGGGCAAGCGGTATTTTATCGATCGCCGTCTCGAGGACCGCATCGCTGCGACCGGCTCTTCATCGTTTCAGGCCTATTTCTCGCTGCTGCGCGCGGATGCCGATCATGAAATCGAACATCTGATCAATTCGTTTACCGTCAACGAGACCTATTTCTATCGTGAGGATCACCAGCTCCGCTGCATGACCTCCAGCCTGCTCGGCGGCATCGTCGCTCTCAAGCCGCCGGGGAGCACCATCCGAATATGGTCGCTACCCTGCTCGACCGGCGAAGAACCGTATTCGATCGCCCTCTGGCTGATGGAGAACTGGCCCCAGGTCGACAATTACAATATCGAGATTGTCGGATCGGATATCGATACAAGGGCGCTCAAGGCCGCCGCCGAGGGCATCTATGGCGAACGGGCGCTGATGAGGTTGTCGCGCGACATCGTTAGCCGTTATTTCAGGCCGCTCGGCGACGGCAATCATCAGATCGACGAAGGACTGAGGGGCTCCATCGAGTTCACCCGCGCCAACCTGATCGATACGCAGGATATGTTACGGTACCGCGATTTCGACCTGATCTTTTGCCGCAACGTCCTGATATATTTTGACGATGCGTCCCGGCGCCAGGCGGCGGAAAATCTCTATGACTGTCTGCGGCCCGGCGGCTACATTTGCCTTGGACATTCGGAAAGCATGAGTCGGATATCCCCCTTGTTCAGCGTATGTCGGTTTCCCGACGCGATCGTCTATCAAAGGCCGGAGGCGGATCATGGTTGACGTCGGCGCGCCCGCCAGAGCGCGGATCCTGGTCGTCGACGATTCGTCACTGGTGCGGCTCTATTACCGTTCGACCCTGGAGAAGGCCGGTTTCGAGGTCGAGCAGGCGATCAATGGCATCGAGGCAATGGAAAGGGCGCTGTCGCAGCCGTTCGATCTGGTGATTGTCGATGTCAACATGCCGCGAATGGACGGCTTCAGCTTTCTGCGCGCGCTTCGCTGCGGTGCGGGCGAGATGGCGACGCTGCCGGCGCTTATGATTTCAACCGAAGCGGAAACGCGGGATGTCGCCGCTGCCAGAGCGGCCGGCGCCAACTTCTATCTGGTCAAGCCGGTCGCGGAAGCCGAACTGGTTCGACATGTCTGCGCCCTCACAGGAGCCGCATCGTGAGCGCATTGCAGGAGCAATTCGTCACCGAGGCCCGCGAGCTGATCCGTCAGGCCACCGACGACCTTATCGTCCTGGAACGCGACGGCGCCTCGCCTGAGCGGATCGACCGGGTGTTCCGCGCCTTTCACACGCTTAAAGGCTCTGCGGGCGTGGTCGAACTGCCGGCCATGGGCATCATGCTGCACGCCGCGGAAGATCTGCTCGCCAGCGTCCGGCAGGGAGTACTCGGCGGCGGTCCCGATATCATCGATGCCGCACTGGCCTGTCTCGATCAGGTGTCACGCTGGGTCGACGATTTTGAGGCGTCCGGTGCATTGTCCGCCCAGGCCGGCGAGGACGGCCGCATCTTGGCACAACGGCTGCGATCATTTTTGCCCGCCGAGGCGAACCGGCAGCCGCCGGGATCGACCGCCTCCAAATCAACGCAAGGGATCGAGGCTCGTCTGCCGGAATGGGCGGCGCGCCTGATCGCGGCCGAGCACGACGCGATCGCGTCCCGGCTACCAAAACAGGCGTCAGCCGCCGTGGCGATTTCCTACCAGCCGATCGCGGGCTGCTTCTATAACGGCGACGATCCGCTGCAGCTGATGCGGCAGGTGCCCAACTTGCTGGCCCTCCGCATCGAACCGCGCGAGGCCTTTGCGCCTCTGGCGGATTTCGATCCTTATGCCTGCAATCTGCGCCTGCAGGCCATTTGCGCCGCCGACCGTGACGAAATTGCCGGTATCTTCCGGCTGGTGCCGGATCAGGTGCATATCGCCAGCGTACCGCTGGATGCGCTTGCGGCTACGCCGCCCGACGACGGCGATGCCGGCGTGACCCTGGTCCGTGCGGTCATCGAAGCGCAGTGCGAGCTGCTGCGCGTTTCCGGCAGAACCGACGATTTCGCCGGTTGCACCGGCGCTGCCGCACGTGTCGCGGCCAATGCCCTGCATCACGCCGATCGACCGCAATTGGCAGATACGGTAGCGCGCGCCGGCGCCGCGGCGTTGGTTCAGAACGATCCCGGACCGTTGCTGGCGGCGCTCGAACAGGCGCGAGTTGAACTCGCCGGTACACGATCGACAGCGGCGGCGGAGGACGGTCGTGGAGCGGCAAACACCGCGGGACGGCCGGCCGAGCGGGTGCTCCGGGTCAGCGAGGCCAAAATCGACGCCCTGGTCAATCTGGCGGGCGAACTCATTGTTGTGAAGAACGCCCTGGCGCATTCCGCCAAGGTCGTTGAACACGAGCTTGCCGGCCATGAGGTCGCAGCGGCAATCCGACGCGATCATGACGCCATCGATCGCCTGTTGGCCGAACTGCATGGCACCGTCCTGCAGTTGCGGATGGTGACGGTGGCGCAGGTGTTTCGATCGCTTTCCCGGCTGGTCCGGGACGTGTCGCGCCAGCTCGACAAGAATGTCGCCCTGGTGACTCGCGGTGAGACCACGGAAGCCGACAAGACCATCGTGGACCGCCTTTTCGAACCCCTGGTGCATCTGGTTCGCAACGCCGTGGATCACGGCATCGAAAGCCCCGGGCAGCGGGAGGCAGCCGGAAAACCGGAGACGGCAACGATCTCGATCGAGGCATCCCGGATCGGCGACAGGTTCCTGATCGAGGTGACCGATGACGGCCGCGGTATCGACCCGGCGGTGGTGCGGCGGAAGGCCTCCGAGAAGCGCTTGCTGCCGGCCGATGAACTCGCCGTGTTGGCCGACCAGCAGGTCATCGATCTGGTGTTTGCGCCGGGCTTTTCGACCGCGGCCGAAGTCTCGGATATTTCCGGCCGTGGCATCGGAATGGACGTCGTACGCACCGTGATCGAGCAGATCGGCGGCCGGGTTTCGCTGGCAAGCCGGTTAGGAACCGGCACCACGGTGCGGCTCGATCTGCCGATGACCATTGCGATGTCGCGTATCATGGTGGTGGAGGCGGGGGGCCAGTTGTTCGGCATCTCGATGGACGCAGTGACCGAGACGGTGCGTGTCACGCCTGACCGGATCAGCCGGATCAAGAACAACCTCGGCTTTGTGCTGCGCGAGCGCATTGTGCCGGTGGTCTCACTGGCCGAGCTCATGAAACTGCCCGAACGAGCGAAGGAGGCCGCTGCGGCGAGACTTGTCGTCGTCATGGAGGCTGCCGGGAGAATCGCGGCGTTTGAAGTCGACGCCATCCGGGACCGCCTGGATGTCGTGCTGAAGCCGATGCAAGGGCTGCTCGAAAACGCGCGCGGCTATGCCGGGACGACCCTGTTGGGCGACGGTCAGATCCTGCTGGTGCTGGATGTAAAGGAAATATTGCCATGACGGTTCGTTGCGGCGACGATGGCGTGATCGTGCTGGGGGGGGTATGCTCGGTCGAGGATGCCGAGCCGCTGTTGCAGATGCTGCAGACCATGCCGGCTGCGCAGGTCGACTGGCGGCCCTGCCATCAGCTGCACACCGCAGTACTACAGCTCGTCCTGGCGTCGGGCAGGGTCCTGGTCGGGCCATGTGGCGACGCGTGGGTCGCGCAATGGCTGGGACCGAAACTGCCCCAAAACGGGGCTGGCGGATGATGTCGGACAGCGGTCACGCGCATATGGAACAAGTCCGGCAGACGGCCATTTACCCCCTCGCGACAAGGCGTTAGAGCTAAACGGTCAAGCCTTCAAACCGCAGCCGAGCAGGCGCTCTCAGCCACGAGAAACTCCGAATGCCTTACAAAGTTCTGATCGTCGACGACAGCAAGCTTGCCCGGATGGTGATGGCGAGCGCGTTCCGACGGATCCGGCCGGAATGGAGCCTGGTCGAAACAACCAATGCCGACGAGGCGCTCGCCGCCGTGTCCACGGTGGACATCGCGCTGATCGATTTCAACATGCCGGGAACGGATGGTCTGGAACTGGTCGCAAGAATACGTCAGAGCCATCCAGACATGCCCGTCGCGGTGGTTTCGGCGAATATCCAGGACGAGATCATCGGACGCGCCCGGGGGCTGAACGCCGGGTTCATCCCCAAGCCGTTGACAGATGAGGCCCTGGCCGCGTTTCTTTCAGGCGCCGCGCTTCGCCTGAAGAGGGCGGCGCCATGACGGAAGATGCGGACCAACTCACCGATATTGAGCAGGACGCGCTCGCCGAAATCGCCAATATGGGGGTCAGCCGCGCGGCCCACAGCCTGCGACAAATGGTCGGCGAGGAAGTGGTTCTGTCAGTGCCCGCGGTCAAGATTGTCACGCGCCAGGCCGCGTCGAAGCTGGTGGAGCGCAACAATGCGAAAAAGCTCGTCGCCGTGCAGCAGTCCTTCGAAGGGCCATTTGCGGGCCGGGCGCTGTTGATTTTTCCGGAGGCCCAAAGCCTGGAACTGGTCCGCGCGATTGTCGGCGACGAACATTCCCTGGAGGATGTCATCGATCTGGAGCAGGAAGCGCTGGCCGAGACCGGTAACATCATTCTGAACGGCTGCCTCGCGACGATCGCGAATGTTCTGCACCGGACCATGCGAATGTCGCTGCCTTCCATCGTCCGGGGCGATGGAGCCAGGCTGTTCGAGGTCAATGAGACCAGTTCGGGAGGGCAGTTTGTCCTGTTCCTGTATATCGATTTCAATATCAAGAAGCGCAACGTTCATGGTTTCATCGCGCTCCTCATGGATCTGCCGTCGATCGCCGCCCTCAAGGACATCGTGAACGATTTCGTCAGTGGTATCGAAAAGCAACCCTCAGGCCATGCTGGATAACGCATCCGATCTCGTGGTTGGTCCGGTGTTTGACACGGTCGACATCGGCCTCGTCGTGCTCGATAGCCATTGCTGTATTGTCGGTTGGAATGAATGGATTGCCCGTGTTTCACGCCGGAAGGCTCGGGACGTGCTCGGGAAGACTCTTCTCGAAGTGTTCCCGGAGGTGCAACACACCCGTCTGACTGAAGTCATCGACGACTCATTTCGTGCCGGCAGTTCGAGCATCCTGACCCACACTCTGAACGAATTGCTGCCGTTGCAGGGCGAGAGCGGCGAGCCGCTGCTGCATAATATCGTGGTGCGTCCGGTATCGACCGTGCACGCGAGTTACTGCCTTTTGCAGATCACCGACGTCACAGTGGCGGTGACGCGCGAGCGTGTTTTGCGGGAGCGACAGAACGCGCGCTATCACGCTATCGTCGATTCCGCACCGGACGCGATCGTGACCATCGATGACAATCGCAACATCCAGTGGGTCAATGGCGCGGTCGACGACGTGTTGGGTTACAGCCATGCCGAGTTGCTGGGACAACAAATCGATATCTTGCTCGAGCCCGGCAGTCCTCTGCTGCAGGCGCTTGCGCAGACCTCGGTCGACAGCAAGGCCGAGAACGCGATATCGGTAGTCGGCCGACACAAGCACGGAAAGTCGGGTTATTTTGACGTTTCGCTGGGACATTGGCGGGCCGACCAGCGGAATTTTGTGACTACGATCTGGCGCGATGTGACGGAGCGGATGGAGGCCGATGCCGCCTTGCGTGACGCCCGGGACGCGCTGCAGAAAAGCAACGAAGAGCTGGAAAGCCGCGTGGACGAGCGTACGCGCGAGCGTGAGATCGCGCTCCAGCAGCTGCACGAATCCCAGAAGATGGAGAGCATCGGCCAATTGACCGGCGGCGTCGCGCACGATTTCAATAATCTGTTGGCCGTCATACTTGGCAGCCTAAGCCTGTTGAAAAAGGCGGTTCCCGACAATCCACGGGTTTCCAGATTGCTCGATCGCGCCATCCTGGGCGCCGAGCGTGGCGCGACGTTGACGACGCGCCTGCTCGCCTTCGCGCGGCGGCAGGAATTGAAGGTCGAGTTCGTCGCCCTGCAAAAGCTGATTCCGGAAATGCTCGATTTTCTGCGTCACTCGGTCGGCCCGAATGTCGTCATTCATATCGAGATCCTGCCGGAGGTGTGCGCGGTCGAGGTCGATGCAAATCAGCTTGAACTGGCCCTCATCAATCTTGCGGTGAACGCGCGCGACGCGATGCCGCAAGGCGGGACACTGACGATTGCCTGTCACAACGAGAACCACGGCACGCGGGTCGGGCTGCCGCGGGATCCATTCGTCTGCATCACTGTCACCGACACCGGTGAGGGCATGAGTGCGGCGACGCTGGCACGGGCTCAGGAGCCCTTCTTCACCACCAAGGGTGTCGGCAAGGGCACGGGCCTCGGTCTCTCGATGGTGCAGGGATTTACGGCGCAGTCCGGCGGCGCCATGCGGATTGGAAGCGAGCCGGGCAAAGGCACCAAGGTCACGCTGTGGCTACCGCGTGCAAAGGAAAGTTCTGCGGCGGCGAGAGAAGAAACTCAGCCCATCCAGCCGGCCGAGGCGAGAAGTTTACGGGTTTTGCTGGTCGATGACGACATCCTGGTGAGCATGGGCGCAGCCGATATGTTGCTTGATCTCGGGCACTCCGTGACCGAGGCGCAATCCGGCTCCTACGCCTTGAAGGTGCTGGAATCCGATGGGCCGTTCGACGTCGTCGTGACCGACTATGCTATGCCGGGAATGAACGGGTTCGAACTCGCGCAACGAATTAAAGCCGGCCATCCACGACTTCCGATCGTCCTGGCGACGGGATATGCCGAATTGCCGGCAGATCGGTCGATCGAATTTGGGCATTTATCGAAGCCTTACACTTCGAAGGATCTGGCGGCAGCGCTGGAAAAGGCTCTCGTGGCCAGGCGCCCATAACGCTCGCCCATTTGAACGGCCGCTTAAGCCAATTTTCCGGTAACCAGGACCGTTGGCTCAAACGTACTGGAACGAAAAAACAGCTTGTACATCAATGGGATTGACCGACACTCTCTCCGCCAGGCCTCAAAATCCCGCTAAAACGTCTCTCTTGGACCAAGGTCGCGTCCCCCTGGCGCTTGCACACCGATTTCATTGCCACTTATGATGGTAACGTCATCGTGAGTAGCAAGAATGAAGACCTCCATCAAAGCGATCGTTGTTTTCCTGGGCGTGGCCTTTGCGCTGTCGCCGTCCGCGTCTGAAGCGCGCGGCCCTTACGGCTCCATCACCGTCGGCAATTGGAAGGGTGGGGCCTATACCGACGACAAGAGCGGCGCGTTTTCCAATTGTGCCGCGGTCGCGAGTTATCAGAACGGCATCGTCTTCCTGGTCTCGGTGGGCCAGGATTACAGCTGGACGCTCGGATTCGCGCATGAGAGCTGGAAGCTGACCCCCGGCGCGGGCTTTCCACTGGCGCTGACATTCGACGGCCAGGCCGCGATCAACGTGCAGGGACTGCCGATCGGGGCCAATCTGGTCAAGGTCAGCATGCCCGCGAACTCCGCGCTGATCGGCCAATTCCGCAAGGCCAAGGTGATGACGGCGTTCGCCCAGGGCCAGCTCATCCAGCTCAATTTGAC
>Ga0181528_10001219_pt1 | contig 16125 bp, 9 predicted proteins | sample PEATcosm2014_Bin_47_FD_119742 | JGI IMG/M metagenome (GOLD analysis project Ga0181528, IMG submission 119742) | Peatland microbial communities from MTU Mesocosm Facility, Houghton, MI, USA - PEATcosm2014_Bin10_10_metaG | ecosystem: Environmental > Terrestrial > Soil > Wetlands > Peat | place...
TCCATGTGACGGTAGCGGGCCATTCCGGCGGCGGCACCGCAGTAACCGTGGCTTACGGCCGGAAGTAGCGGCTTTCCTGCGGCGCCGCTCTCAGTGTGGCCTACGGCCAAAGTAGAGGCCTAGCCGTGGCCGAAGTACATCAGCCAACCCAGACCGAATAGCGCCACAAAGAAACAGACGAAGGTATAAATGCCGTAGTGGAGACGGTCGCGATCGGTGCGCTTGGTCACTACGCCCAGCACCACCGATGTGAAGAGCGAAAACAGCATCGACGCCTCAAAATGCGAGAGAGTCATTTTGGGCATCTAGTCTTTCCTCCGGACGGCGATATCGAAAGCGTCCACCATCGCCAGAATGTTCAATAATCCGGCCGTGACCAGGAACTTGGTGCCGTAATCGTGAACCGCGCCCGCTACGTCGGGCTGGTTGTATCCCAGCCACTGGCTCAGAAGGTACAAAATGCCGGAAGCGACGTCGCCGATGAATCCGCCGGTGTTGATCAGGGTGGTGAGCAGATCGCCGGATTCGGGCTGGAACATGGCGCCGCGCATCATCAGTCCGCAAACAAACATCAAACTGATGGAGGCCATGAGCAGGAGACCGCGGCCGGTCTTCTTGAGAAGCAGATGGCCGCCGCCGGGCACCAACCAGCTTAAGGCAAGCGCCGGCGCCCACTCAGCCACCGGCGGAAGCGGCTGCTTCTTTTCCTTTTCTTTTGCCATTGGTTCCTATTGAGTTTAGCAAACCCGCCAGCGAGTTCACTTGCGCGCCGGTTCGAGAATGGAGCCCCAAATTACCTGGTACGCTTCCACCTGCTCATAGAGATTCCGCCCCGCGCGTATGAAAACTCGCATATTGGGGCGAAGCTGGGCAGCTTCCACGGTATCTCCGTTGTCCACATAGCGGGTGTCGCGGCGGATGAGCAGCGTCTGTTCCCCGTCGCGCGTGCGCAGCACCAGGCTTTCCCCGTTGAGCCGCGCCACCACGCCGGCGAACGTAAGGTTTCCGGTGCGCGGACTCAGATCGAGTAAGGGAAATCCGGTGCTTCGCAGGCGGGTATCCGCCAGCGTCATTGGCGGGGAAGAATTGGACACTTGAATCCTGTGTGCGTGGCGTAACAGCGAGCCCGTCACGGGGTCGCTCTCGACGGTGACGCGGTCGCCAACACGAACGTGCCCCATGCCACCGCTCAAAGTGTCGCGTTCCACCAGCGTCTTGGCGTCGAATCGATAGCGATAGACCTGATTGTCGGGCGCGCGGATGGCGAACTCGCCGGAATCGACATTGCTGTCGCGTTCGAGCAGAACTCCCGCTTGTTCCGGGGCGGGGAACTGCGCTCCGGCGATCAGCGGCATCAGCAGGAGGAGCCAACACGCACGCATGGCAGCCTAATAAAAATACCACAGGAAGAGTGCGCGAACGTGTTACAGATCGAACGATCGAGGACGTGGACTTGGGCCACGGATGGAGACGGATTCACACGGACAAAACCAAGCCTTCTGATGGGTGTCAATCTTGGTCCATCCGTGGGCGAACTTGTTTTGCGAAGCTGCCTGCGCCACGTCATGAATCACTCGTCGCGTAAAGCGTCCATGGGCTGGAGCCGCGACGCTTTCCACGCGGGACCGTAACTGGCGATCAACGCCACCGCTCCCAACAGCACCACCGCACCGCCCAAAGTCAACGGATCTCGCGGAGTCATGCCGTAGACGAGCGATGCCGCCGCCCGCCCGGCCCAGAGCGCAAACGCCGTGCCGGCCGTCAGCCCGACGGCCAACAGCACTACGGCTTCCCGCAGAACCAGCCCGATCACGCTTCCGCGGCTGGCGCCGAGTGCGATGCGTACGCCGATCTCATTTCTCCTGCGCGCCACCATGTACGCGATCACGCCGTACAATCCGAGCACCGCCAGCGAGCCGGCGAGCACGCCGAACGCGCCCCCAAGTGCAGCCATCAGGCGGTCGCGCATCAGCGACTCTTTGAGCTGGGCGGTGAGCACCGTGAAGTCTACCCCAATGGCTGGATGGATGGCCGCCACCGCCTGCTCGGCGTTGTGGTAGAACTGGCCCAGCGGCGCGTTGGTACGGAGCACAAAGTTGGAGCCGGACCCGGGATCTTCATTCTGCCACTCCGGCACGAAGGCGATCGGCCGGAAGTCTTCGCGCAATTCGTAATACTTGGTGTTGCGCACCAGGCCGACAACCAGAAATACCGAATCGGGCTTTTCGGCCGACTCTTCGCGCCGGAATGACAGGCCGACCGGGTTCTTGCCCTGAAAGACTTTGCGCGCGAACTCCTCATTCACAATCGCCACTCTGGGGGCGCTGAGATCGTCGTGCTCGTTGAAGTCGCGGCCAGCCACGAAAGAGGTTCCAATGGTGCGGAAATACCCGGGACCGCAGCGGTTGAAGAGGCTATCGGTGCGCGGCCCGGACGCTCCATCGGCCCATGCCGTCTGATCCCAGCCCGAGCCGCTGACGGGCGTCATATCGACCTCGGCGGCGGCGATCGCTCCCGTGCTCGCCTGGAGTTTCTCCAGCAACTGCCGCTTCAATTCGGGAATCCGCTCTTTCGGGAAGTGTGCGGCGCGATAATCCACACCCACGGCGACGATGCCTTCCGGCCGGAAACCCGGGTCGACCGCCATCAGCTTCTGCAAGCTGCGCACAAACAGCAGCGCTCCCGCCAGCAGCACCATCGACATCGCCACCTGCGCCACCACCAGCATGCGCCGCAAGCTGAATTTCTCGCGCCCGCCGGTGAGCCCGCGGCCGCTGGACCGCATGACCGACGCCGGCGCGACCCGCGTCGCGCGCAACGCCGGCATGAGCCCGAACAGAACGCAAGTAAGCATCGCCACGCCCGCGGTAAAGCCGAGTATCCGCCAATCGATTCCGAGCCCAACGAACATGCGATTGCCTGCGGTGGTCAGGAAGGCGATGAGCGCGCGGCTGAGCAACGCGGCCAAGCCTGCACCCACGCCTGTGCCGAGCACGGCCAGCAGCAGGCTTTCGGAGAGCAATTGGGCGACAAGCCGCCCGCGGGAAGCGCCGATGGCTTGCCGCACCGCAATTTCGCGCTCGCGTACACTGGCCCGCGCCAGCAGTAAATTCGCCAGATTCGCGCAGGCGATGAGCAGCACCAGCCCGGTGGTCGCCAGCAGAATCCAGAGCGGATCCTGATAATCCTGGCGCAAGTTGGAAACCCCAGTCGCGCCGGAAGTGACGGTGAGCTTATTGGCCAGATATTTCTTGGCGTCGTCGGTGCGGTAGGAAGTCGGCAGCGAGTCGCGCATGACGGCGGGGGCAATGGCCTGGATTTGTGCGTTGGCACGCGCGATGGTCCATCCCGGCTTCAGGCGCCCCATCAAGGAGAGCCACCAGTCGATGCGGGAGGGGATGCGTCCTATGCCTCGCTCCGAAAACATGGGGTCGGAGCAGAGGGGCACAGCGACATCGAAGCGGTTGCCGATCTCCACGCCGAAGAATCCGGGCGCGGCCACGCCGATCACGGGAAAAACGTTGCCGTCGAGCCGGACCGTTCGGCTGGTCACCGCCGGATCGCCGGCAAATCCGCTTTGCCAAAAGGAATAGCCAATCACCGCGCCGGGCGAGCCGCAGCCCGGCTGATCGTCGCGCGCCGTAAATACGCGGCCGACCACTGCCGGCACGTTCAGTAGGTTAAAAAAGTCGCCGCTGACGAACAGACCGTCGACGAATCGCACCTTGCCTTGGGGATTGAGATTGAAGTTCGCGGCGCTCCAGGCGATCATGCCCGAAAAGGCCTGCTGGTGCTTCTGCAGACTCTCCCATTGTTTGTAGGTAAAGGTGGCACTGCGCGTGGACCACCGGCCGGAACGTTGGGATCCATGCGCGAAATCCAGATATGCCAGCTCCTGCGGGTTGGCGACGGGCAAGGGGCGCATGCGGATGGCGTCGATCAGTTCGAAGATCGCGATGTTGGCGCCGATGCCGAGCGCGAGGGAGAGCACCGCTACCACGGTGAATAAAGGATTCAAGCGAAGCTGGCGAAGTCCGTAACGCAGGTCCGCGGAGTACTGGCTCATTTCACCTCTCAGGCATTAGACTGTCGCCGGGCCTGAACGGTTAGAATGTCGGTGTGATTTACCGGGTAATTCTCGCATGTGTGGGCATTTGGGCGTGCGCGCTGGTTCACATTTCCGCCCAAGACGTGAAACGGGCGGAATTCGAGGTGGCTTCGTTCAAGCCGTCGCCACTGGCGCAAGGGCCCACCATCGTCATCAACGGGCTGGGCACTTTTCGCGGTGGACGCCTCACGTTCACCAACGCCAGTTTGAACGACCTGCTCAAGTACGCGTACGGCATGACTTCCGACGCGCAATTGGCGGGGCCGGAGTGGATCGCGTCGAAGGCTGTGCGATTCGATATCGAGGCGCTGGCGCCGGTGGATACGCCTCGCGAGCGGCTGGCAATGATGCTGCAAGCGCTGCTGGCCGACCGGCTGAAGCTGGCGGCTCACCACGAGCAGCGGGAGCTGCGGTACTTATCGCTGACCGTCGGCAAGGACGGGCCGAAGATGCCTGCGGCCGAGGAGCATCCGCCGTCGGATACGGCTTACAACGTGGCGGGGCGCATCGTGCGAAAACGCCTGTCGATGCCGCAATTGGCGCTGCTGATGGCGCGGTTTGAGCGGCAGCCGGTGATCGATGCGACCGGTCTCGGCGGATTTTATGAGGTGAAGCTGGAGTGGGTGCCGAGCGATTTGTCGGCGGCGGAGCCGGCTGACACTCCGGCCGGTCCGTCGATTTACAGTGCGGTGCAATCGCAGCTTGGGCTGAGGCTGGAAGCGCGGCGTGGGCCGTTGGATGTGCTGGTGATCGACAGGGTGCAGAAAGTGCCGGTGGAGAATTAGGATTTGGACAAGCTGAAGCATGTCCCACGAGAGATCTACGCGATCACCGCTTCGATCAGCCTGGGGCCGCGCTCCGCGATCGCAGCGCGGAATTCGCGGATGAATTCGTTGGCCGTAGTGGCGCGCACGGCCTCGACGCCGAATCCGCGCGAGAGTTGGATCCAGTCTGGCTCCGGGTCGGTGAGGTCGATCATCTCTTCGGCACGCGGTCCGATCGCGCCGGCGCCGGTCCGCTGCATCTCGATGTCGAGGATGCGATAGCGGCGATTGGCCAGAATCACGATAGTGACATCGAGCCGTTCGCGCGCCATGGTCCACAGCGCTTGCAGAGAGTACATAGCGCTGCCATCGGCCTCCAGCGCCACCACTTTGCGGAACGGGCAGGCCAGCGCGGCGCCCACTGCTACCGGCAAACCCTGACCGATCGATCCTCCAGTTACCGGAAGATGATCGTACATGGCGGCGCCGGCGAGGTGCGGCCAGATGGGCTCGCTCGAGGAGATGGCCTCGTCGGCGACGATCGCGCCTTCGGGAAGAAGCGCGCCGACGGTTCGGCCGACGGTCGCGGCGGTGAGCGGCTCGCCATTGGGAAGTTCAGGACGCGGCGCGACGGCGGCCTCGGAAGGCGGTGCGCCGAGCTCATCGGCCAGCCACTCCAGTGCGCCCGCGCCGTCCTGGCCCTCGGAGGCCAGCACGTCGAAGACGCAGGTCTCGGGCGCGAGAGTGCTGCGGATGCCGGGATAGCCGAAGAACGAGACGGGCGGCCCGGCTTCCACCAGAATCAGCCGTTCGAATCCGGCCAGCAGCGCTTGCGCCGGCTCGGGGAAATACGGAATGCGCTCGATGGACGGGACGCCGGCGCCGCGGGTGGTTCGCGCCGCGTAGCGATGGGCGAAGATTCGGTCGCCGGTAGCAGCACGCACGCGCCCGGCAGCGGCCAGACCGCGCGCCTGGAGCGCCGACCCGGAGAGCAGCAGTCCGACCCTCTGGCCGGAGCGTAGCGCGTTGGCCTTGGCTCGAAGTTGTTCGCCATCCGGTAAAGGCTTCGCGCAGCGCGGCGCCGGAAGGCCCGGCTCGCCGGCTTCGCTCCAGGAAAAATCGGCGGGCACGATGAGAGTCGCAACTTTACCGGGCGGTCCGAGAGCCGCGGCCACCGCCGCCGATGCCGATTCGCCCATCTGGCTCGCGCTCTCGACCGTGCGCACCCAACCCGACACGGGACGCGCGAACGCCTCGATATCGGCCGTGAGGGGCGCGTCGTGCTGCAGATGCGCGGTGGAATGCTCGCCCACAATATTGACCACCGGCGAGAGCGCTTTGCGGGCGTTGTGCAAGTTCGAAAGCGCGTTGGCCAATCCCGGGCCGAGGTGCAGCAGCGTGGCGGCGGGCTTGCCGGTCATGCGGGCGTAGCCGTCCGCCGCGCCGGAACAGACGGCTTCGAACAGACCGAGCACACCGCGCATTTCGGGGACACGGTCGAGCGCCGACACAAATTGCATCTCGGATGTTCCCGGGTTCATCAGGCACAAATCGACGTGGTTGGCCAGGAGAGTTCTGAGGAGACACTCAGCGCCGATCATTTCAGGCCGTCCACCACGTAGAGATCGGAAAGCAGGCGCGCGTAGCTGTACGCGTAGGCATTGCCATCCTGCGAGAAATGGGGCGGGCGAATGTAGTAGATCCCGGCGGGATCGGAAGGCATCAACTCTTTCCAGAGCTGTTTCCGGCCGGTGGAGAGATTCAAGCGGTAGACTTTGGCGGGCAACTCGCCGGGACGGTAGACGTAGAGACCGGCGCCATCGGCGGTGAAAGTAGATGGCACGTCGCCGCGCTCGAGCCCCGGAATGGGGCGGGAGCCGGAGCCATCGAGCGCATAGAGGGCGAAGGTGGAATCGGGGGCCATGGCGGCCGCGTACTTGCCGTCGGGCGAGACGTTGTTGACGTACGGCAAGAGGCTCACTCCTTCGGCCGAGACGGCTTGTGCGCTGGCCTGGTCGAGGCCCGCGACATAGAGACGCACGCCATGGCCAGGCTCGTTCCCCGCCAGCAGGATGCGATTGCCATCGGGAAGCCAACTGGCCCATTGCGCCGTGAGACCGCGCAGGGGAAGTGGCCGGGGCGAACCGAGTCCGGTAGGTACGACCACCCAGTGCGGGCCCTGAGTTTGCGTCTGCGTCGACGATCCGAACGCCCATTTGCCGTCGGGCGACAGATCGACGCAGGTGCCGGCGCCCAAATCGACCGGCGGCGAGCCGTCCGTCTTGCGGAAGTAAATTTCCCCGGTGGCTCCGCCGCCATCGGCGGTTTCGTCGAAGAGAAGCTCGGTGCCGTCGCGCGTCAACCCGCGCAGGGCGCTGTAATCCATCCAGGAAAGATCGGCCGGGACCTTTGCTCCGGGCGCGAGCGCCATGATTCCGAGGCGCAGATAGTCGCGCACCAGCAGGACCCGGCCGCCGCGGGAAACATCTTCGAGGCGTAGCGCATCGGGAACGCGCGCCAGCAATCGGACCTTGCCCGAAAGCGAGAGGGCATAGAGCGCGCGGGCGCCGCCGGCGTACGTTCCCGTGAACCAGACCTCCCGTCCGCCGGGTGGCCAGGCGAGGCCCTGGATGCTGTCCCACTTATCGGCGCGAGCCGCAATGCGGCCGTCCAGACCGGCAATGGTCGCGGAGCCCTGATCGCCAGCGCGCGCGGGATGATCGAGGAAAGCTACATGCTGTCCATCGGGCGAGACGCGTACGTTGGCGATCCAGCCGGCGGACTGATGCAGCACCGTGCCTGCGGGGAACTCCAGGCGATTCGCGCCGGCCACATCGTGAACGATGGCGAGAGTTTTGCCGTCGGGCGCCCAGTCGGCCCACTGGATGTCTTCGAGGACTTCACGCGGCGATCCGCCAGCCAGCGACTGCCGCGCCAGGGTGCCGGTCTGCAGGAGGAAGCCGATGAAATGGCGGTTGAGCGCCAGGGCCATTTCATCGGACTGCGACATGGCCAGGATATCGGCGCCCGGCGGCCCCAGCGGGCTCGCTTCGCGGCTTCCCAGACGCGTGGAAAAGAGCTGCCTGGGACGGCCGTCCCAGGCGCCGGAATAAATTACGGTCTGGCCATCGGACGAAAAACGCGCCGACCAGACAGCGCCGCGGCGGAAGGACAGGCGCGCAAAAGTCGGGATTACGGATGCCACCGGCCGGCGGGCCCACAGGAAAACGCCGGCGGCGATCGTCAGAAGCAATGCCCCCACGACAATCGGCACGGTTCGATTGCGCTTGGGCGGGGCGGCGGCGGCCACAGTAGTGGACGCCTCGGAGAGCCGCTCGCGCGCCTGGCGGAGCTCGCGGTAAAGGTCGCGGGTGGAGTCGTAGCGCTCCGACGGGTCTTTGGAAAGCAGGCGCTCGACGATCCATCGCAGGGGCGCGGGTGTGGCGGCGGGCAGCGGTGCGGCATCTTCGCGAATAATCGCGGCCATGGTTTCCGCCGCGCTGCCGCGTTCGAAGGCGCGCTTGCCGGCGGCCAGTTCGAACAGCACCAGGCCGAGCGAAAACTGGTCGGACTGCACGGTGAGTTCGACATTCCCACGGGCCTGCTCGGGGCTCATGTAAGCGACGGTGCCGACGGTGGACCCGGGGTTCGTCAGGTTGACGGTGCGGGTGGCGTCGTCCTGCGAAGTGGCGGCCGCGGCGGCCTTAGCGAGGCCGAAGTCGAGGATTTTGACGCGGCCTTCGCGCGTGACCAGGATGTTATCGGGCTTGAGGTCGCGATGAATCACGCCCGCGGCGTGGGCGGCGGCCAATCCGTCGGCGATCTGCACGGCGAGGTCCACGAGCTTGCGGGCGGAGCCGGGCGCGGCGATGGGAGCGCCCTTGATGAACTCCATTACCAGGTAGTTCGGACCGACGTCGTAGAGCTGGCAGATATTGGGATGATTGAGCGCCGCCACGGCGTGGGCTTCGCGCTCGAATCGTTCGCTGAATTCCGTTTTGGACGATTTAATGGCTACAATGCGGTTGAGGCGGGTGTCGCGCGCTTTCCACACTTCGCCCATTCCGCCCGCACCTAAGGGCGAAAGGACCTCGTATGGGCCCAATCTGGTCCCCGCGGAGAGGTTCATGGCTTTTGTGATTGTAACTGCTAGGTGGGGCGGCCGCCCACGTCTGGCCGACTCGTTTGAGAAGAAAGAGCGGGACGTGGGTGTTCCGCTCTATGGGCGCTAACTTAAGCTAGCCGGCCCTCGCAGGAACTGTCTTAGTGTAGGTCCGCTGCACGCCTTATTGGATGGCTTCCCGATAGTGCCGCGATTCCGGACTTGAGCATCCAGAGGCCCAATCGGCCCCCTCCGGTGATAGAGTGAATTTCAATGGCCTGGTGCCCGTCCTGTTCCGTCAAAATTCCAGAGCACAGCCGCTTTTGTCTGAGCTGTGGCGCAGCGGCGGGAACGGCATCCGAGGCGCCTACCGACGCGATGGCGACTCCCAGCACGTCGGCGTCCTCTGGTTACTCGGAAGAAGGCCGATACCCGGCGGGCACGGTGCTTGCCGAGCGCTACCGCATCGCCGGACTGATCGGCCAAGGCGGTATGGGCGAGGTGTACCGCGCCAGCGACCTGAAGCTGGGCCAGCCGGTGGCGCTCAAGTTTCTGCCCGCGGACACCGCTAGGAACCTACAACTGCTGGCACGCTTCCACGCCGAGGTACGGATCGCGCGCCAGGTATCGCACCCCAACGTCTGCCGGGTTTACGATATCGGAGATGTGGAGGGGTCGGCATTCCTTTCGATGGAGTATGTCGATGGCGAGGATCTGCGATCCTTACTGCGCCGCATCGGACGCCTGCCGGGCGACAAAGCCGTGGAGATCGCGCGCAAGCTCTGCGCCGGGCTGGCCGCCGCGCACGATAAGGGCGTGATTCATCGCGACCTGAAACCCGCCAACATCATGATCGATGGCCGGGGCCATGTGTTGATCGCCGATTTCGGTCTCGCTGCTCTAGCCGGGCAACTTGACGGGGCGCAGGTCCGCGACGGCACGCCCGCCTACATGGCCCCGGAGCAGCTCGCCGGCAAGGAAGTTTCGGTGCGCAGCGATATTTACTCCCTGGGGATGGTGCTGTACGAAATGTTTACCGGCAAGCTCGCCTTCGAGAAAAGCTCTGTGCGTGCCACCCCCACCGCCATAAGTTCCATCGCGAAAGATATCGATCCCCTGGTTGAGCGGGTGATTCTGCGTTGTCTGGACGTGGATCCGCGCAATCGTCCGGCATCGGCGCTGGCGGTCGCGGCGGCGTTGCCGGGTGGCGATCCCTTAGCCGCCGCTCTGGCTGCGGGAGACACACCTACTCCCGCGATGGTGGCGGCGTCCGGGGACACGGAACAGATTTCGGTGCGCGCTGCCGTCATTTGTCTGGCCTGGATTCTGGTGGGCACGGTGGGGTTGGTGATACTGGGCGGGGAGACCAATGTGCTCCAAAAGACTCCCTTCCCCAACTCATCCGAGATCCTGGCGCAGAAAGCGCTCGAGACGATCCAGAGCCTGGGCTACGCCGCCGCTCCTGCCGATCGCGCCTATGGGTTTAGTTATGACGGCGCCTACCGGGCTTACGCCGCAAAACAAAAGAACTCTACCGCGTATTGGGAACAGTTGGCAAATGGTGAGCCCCCGATGGTCGATTTCTGGTATCGGCAGAGCCAGCAACCTCTGGTGGGGAGTGGATCCACGGCCGCGGTTTCGCCTGTGGACCCGCCGCCCATCGACTCCGGGATGATTGGTCTGTATCTCGATCCGCGGGGCCGTTTGCTTCGGCTCGACGTTGTGCCTCCGCAAGTAGATGCGAACCCTTCGCCGCCGGCTCAATTTGACTGGAAGACGCTATTCACGGCGGCTGGTTTGGATATGAGCCGTTTCGCCGCGGCGGAGCCACAGTGGATTTCGCTCTCACCATTCGATGCGCGAGCGGCATGGACAGGATCGTACGCGAGCGCGCCGGGGATTCGGATGCGCATCGAAGCTGCGTCCTGGCGTGGGAAGCCGGTGTTCTTCCGGATCGTTGGACCCTGGTCCAGGCCGGAACGAATGCAGCAGGCCGCAGGCACGACAGCAGCCGCCCTACTCTTTATCCCGGTTGTGCTGGTATTAGGCTGTCTCACCGCGTGGCGCAACTTCCGGGCGAAAAGCAAGCTCGGGGCGAAAGCCGGAGACCTCCGCGGAGCGAATCGGACGGCCGCCTTCGTCTTCGCCGTGGAATGGCTGGGTCTCCAGTTGAACGCCCACCATGTTGCCGCCGCGGACGAAGTGCTCGTACTGGTTCCCGGCACCGTGAACGCCGCGCTCTCGGCCGCAGCCGTGTGGTCGCTGTACCTGGCGTTCGAGCCTTACGTGAGACGGCGCTGGCCGCAGAGCATGATCTCCTGGAGCCGCGTGCTCAGCGGCGGATTTCGCGACCCGCTGGTGGGCGCACACCTGCTTTTCGGCGTGGTTGCCGGGATCGGACTGGCGTTGATACACTCAGGCACCCGGCTAGCTATAGCGCACTATGGCATAACTTCGCTTTACGGCAGCGCGTACTCATTGGACGCGAACCTGCTGTTCCTAAATACGCGCGGCGTGGCGGGCGGACTACTGGTTGGGCTGATCGCCCGGTTAGCTGCTGGAATGTTTCTCACGTTCGTTTTCATGTTGCTTCGCGCGCTGTTGCGGCGAGAATGGCTCGCCGGGGCCGCCTTGATCCTGCTCTGGGGTTCCATCGGCTTCGTAGCGGCTCACACTTGGGTAGGCGCGCTGCCCTCGATTGTGTTTGCGGCGCTGTTCGCCGCAACCCTGCTCCGCTTCGGAGGATTGTTGCCGACGATCGTATGTTTTTTTGTGGGCAACGAGCTGACTCTCTCCCTGACTTCGGATTTCTCCACCTGGTACGCGAGCACAACGGTCTTCCTTTTGGTTGTCATCCTCGTCCTGACCGCTTATGCCTTCCATACCGCCCTGGGAGGTCGTCCATTGTTCAACCCAGGCTTCCTGGAAACAGATTGACCCGGATCTTCCCGACCCCCTGCACGGCCGTCCATCGGTCAGCGACTTTTGTAAACTCGACCGTATGCCAACCACAACATTCAGACCTGTCACGGCGTCCGGCCGCAGATCCCGCTGAGCCCGGGCCAACCGAAGATCCGGGTGCGTGGCGCGCCGGGCGATCCAGACGCTCTGGCCCCACTAACGCAAGCGCCTCGGCCATGCACCCGCTCAATCCCTGGAGCGTTTGGCATTGGTGCCCGGGCGCGGTGCCCACTGGCCGTGAAACGTCAGGAACTATCGGAAAGTGATTTTAACCAAGACGAGCCCCAAGTCGCGTTGACCGGCTAAGCTTCACTCGACGAACGGCGCAATAGGGAAGGGCCCCGGAACGGCCTGCCAGCGGAGTGGCATCTGAACTTTGGCACGAGCGGCCGACGATACGCCCGAGGCCGGCACGATGCCAGTTCGGGAGCTTGGGCGTAATGCCGAGCGGACTGGAGCGAACCTTCGACCAAAGCTACGGCACCCGACCTGGAGTCGAGCTCGGTAGATGATGGTCAACGTCGTGAAACGTTGAAGCCCCTTGCGTGTCCGGGTTTTCCACTCGCGATGACCATGCCCGCCAGCCGGCGGCTTTCCGGCCAGCGGCTTTCCGCTCTCTAAACTAAATCCGGATCAATCGGAGCGCCGGGTCAAGCCGTTTCAGATCCAGGGGGTCGCTTATGACGATCGCATAGTCTGCCGTCTGCGCACATACTACAACATGGGCATCGCTGATGTCCGATGTGCTCGTCCGCGCGAGCAACGCGCCGACGGCTTGAGCCTGCGATCCGTCCAACGGGATAACCTCGGTCTTGTCGAACCGGATCATCCGCCAAAGGCGTACTTGCCTGGCCGGGTCCGAATGACTTACGCGAGAGCAGTCGCCGGGACGAGATCCCGTCCTCCAGCGCGGTATCGAGGATGGAATAGATCCGGCTGTCATTTCGTTCCACCGCCATCAACCCGCCAGCGTCGAAAACGATTCCGTTCACGCGGCCGTCCGCGGCCTGGTTCCGCGCCTTCGCGCCGAGAGCATCTTTCTCGCCCACGCGCGTTCCTTTCCCTTGAGCGGTCCGCCGGTCTTCTTCAATGCTTCCGCCACGATCTCGCGGAACTCGGCAGCGTTCTCCAGAGATCTTTGGACGGCTTCTTGAATGAATCCGGAGACGCTTGGGGAATCAAGGGCTGCGACGCGTTTCCGGATCTCCTCAAGCTGACGGTCCGGCAAGGTGATGGTGATCTTCGCAGTGGCCATACCAGCCACCATACCATGAAGGGTTGGCAGCAAAGTCTCCATAGTCATGAGCGATAAGTCGCTTCTTTCAAACGGCCGTATCGAAAGCGCCCCGGAATGGGCCCGGGGCGCTTCTGCCGGAATTTTCCTGCCCTCACTTCCGATAGGGTTCTGCCGTTTGGGTCCAGTGTACGAGAACCACTTTTCGGGAGTTTGCGGCTCTCGGGAGTTTCCAACTTCCGGATGGCCGTGATTCACGCGCGAACACCCGGCAGCGGATTCCCCCAGGCTTGGCTTTCGCCAGAACCGCTTGCATCCCCGCTACTGCGCAGATAAGCCGCCCCCAGCCAGCCCCTGCTCCGCAGTCCGAGTACCTGTCCAATTACTCGAGTACCACAGACCGCCGCCCTTGTTGCTGGCCGCGTTTACCTGGAACGAGATCATGTCCGTTGCCGGCTTGCCGGTATCGGCCACATTGACGATCATGGTCGCGTTTCCGTCGATCGTAGTCGGGCTGAACGGAAGGGTGATATCGGTGATGACCCCGCTCGAAGTAAAGGAAGCGCATTCGGAGCCGGTTGGCGTGTTCGCTGGACACAGAGCGTTCGGAGCCTTCACCACGGTTAGGGAACCGATTGCCGTGGAGCTCACTTGATAGACGCAGGTTGTGTGGCCAGGATGGGACGATGAGCAGGCGTTGCCATGCAAATCCACCTGGCTGCGGACGATCGCGCTGACGTAACCCGGGAGGTTGGTTTGGCTTTTGTTGCTTGCCACGATGAACCCGAAGTTCTGGTGGGACTGAGCGCCAGTGCCATTGTTGGTGGGATTCAACTGGCCGGAAGCGTTGGTGAGCTGGAGGAAGCCTCCGCCGATGATCAGTCCAGCGCCGGTCTGGGCGACGGTGAGGTTCGAATCTTCACTGGAATTGTTATCGGAGTAGTAGCTGGCGTTGTTGACTGTGCTCGCGTTGCTGTAGCCCACCAGGGTGGCGACCTGATAGGTGCCCGAGGCCACCGTCGTGGTGCAGGACGCCGACCCGAGCGTGCTATTCGAGGAAGCGATCAAGCCGACGGGTAAGTTCGCGCAACCGCTAAATAGGTTGCCTGTAAGGCGATCGATGAACGTCACACGGGCGTTTCGAATGTCGCCGTAAGCCGGGTCACCGGTCGTAGCCGCCGGGTCCTGTATGGTGGCGCTCAGCACGAATGTCCCCTTGGTTGCGTTGCCCAGGCTGTAGAACGTGTTGCCGGTGTAAACGGAGGTGGCGTTCTCCTGCGCAATGGATAACATGGCGCTGTTGCCCGTCACTGCAAAGTTGGAATCCACTGTGTAGCTTACCGTAACGGTGTGGTTGCCGGGCGCCATCTGACCGTTGGGTGCGGCGCCGGTGGGAACTCCGGCTGCCGTCGCGGATGGCTCAATCAGCGCGGCCGTTAAGGAACAGGTATTAGCGCCTCCACTGGCCGCCAAGGTACAGGCGCCCATTTTCTGGGTGCCAACGGAGAAGGTTACGGCCGTGCCCGCTGTCGTCGCCGTCTGCCCGTTCACGATGGAGTTCGGCACGGAGATGGTAAACGTTTCCTGACCGCTGTACTGCTGCGCGGGTGCGCTTAGGGTCGCGGTGACCGGGTATGCATTCACCTTCTGGCCGTTAGCCAGGCTACCCGAGCTGCCGATATAGTTCAAGTCGCCGGGATAGCTCGCTGAGAGAGTGTGAGTCCCAACAGGCAGCGTGGCGATGGTCAAGGTGGACCCAGTCCCCGCGGCCTGCCCGTCGATGGTCCACGAAATGGTTCCCGAAGGCGTTCCGGAACCCGGCGTCTTCACCGAAAGGGAGGCCGTCAGAATTAGAGAGTCCCCGAACGTGGCCGGAGTCTCAGAGGAGGTGACGATCAAGCCTGTACTGGCTTTGTTGACGGTGTGCATACCGGTCGTCGAGGTGCTGAGGTAATTGCCGTCCGAGTTGTAGGTCGCGGTAACGGTCTTCGTCCCGGCTGTTATCGATGTTAGCGTGCAAATGCCGCTACCTCCCGAAAGCGTGGCGATGCAGCTTGCCGAGCCGTCGGTAATGGTCACGGTGCCGGTGGGAGTGCCGGCGCCCGGCGCAACTGCCGCCACGCCGACGCCAACGGAGTAGCCCTGCCCTGTAACCGTAGCTGCCGCGAGCCCCGAAGCGATGCTGGTGACGGTTGGCGAGAGGTTGACGTTCAGAGTTCCCGCCGCCGTGCTGGGATTAAAGTTGCCCGTATAGGAAGCGCTCAAGGAATGAGGCCCCGCGCTGGGACTGGCAATAGCGAACGTCGCCTGCCCGGAGCTGTTCAGCCCCTGGCTGGTGGCTGATCCGCCACCCACACTGAGCGACACGGTTCCCGTAGGTGTGCCGGAGGGCGACGTCACCGTCAAGGTCACCGATCCATTGGCGTTGTAGGTCACCGCCGGTGCGCCGATGGTTATGCTGGTGGGCGCGATCACCAGTAGACTCCCGGGCGCCATCGTGGCGGCAAAGTTGCCCTGTAGGCCGTACGAGGCGGACAAGGTGTGATTTCCAACGCCCGGGCTGCTGAGCGTAAACTGGGCCTTCCCGGTGGGATCCACTGGCATCGTCATCGGTGCGCCGCTGTCCACGGTCAACGATACGCTCCCTGTGGGTACTCCGGCGGCGGAGGCCATCTGCACCGTTACCGTTCCATTCGCCGGGTAGGTGATGGTGGGTGCGCCGATGGCGATCCCGGTCGCCGCCGGGATGACTTGCAGAGTCCCGGCCACGCCGGTGGCGGCAAAGTTACCCTGTGCCGCGTAGGACGCTGACAACGTGTGACTCGCCGCGCTCGGGCTGGTGACGGTAAACGTTGCCGATCCGGATCCGTTCAGCGCCTGAGTGCTGGGCGAGCCGCCGTCAACACTCAACGAGACACTCCCAGCCGGTGTTCCGGCACCCGAGCTGACGGTCACA
>Ga0181528_10001220_pt1 | contig 16107 bp, 8 predicted proteins | sample PEATcosm2014_Bin_47_FD_119742 | JGI IMG/M metagenome (GOLD analysis project Ga0181528, IMG submission 119742) | Peatland microbial communities from MTU Mesocosm Facility, Houghton, MI, USA - PEATcosm2014_Bin10_10_metaG | ecosystem: Environmental > Terrestrial > Soil > Wetlands > Peat | place...
ACCGACATCCACAACCGCTTTTCGCTGGAGAAACGTCTGAGCGAGCAGATCAGCGATGCGCGCGCGACGGCGGCGATCTTCGGGTTGATCTACATCGACCTGGACGGCTTCAAGCAGATCAACGACATCCACGGCCACCAGATCGGCGATCTCTATCTGCAAGCCGTGGCGCAGCGCATGAAGAGCCAGCTTCGGCCTCACGACACCTTCGCGCGGCTCGGCGGGGATGAATTCGCCGCCCTCGTTCCCATCGTGCGCAGCCGGGCCGAGGTCGAGGAGATTGCGCAGCGGCTGGAACGCTGCTTCGATGAACCGATTCCGATCGAGAATCTCGTTCTTCGCGGAGCAGCCAGCATCGGTCTCGCCCTCTACCCGGAAGACGGCACGAACACAGACAGCCTGCTGAATGCCGCCGATGTGGCGATGTACAGCGTCAAAAAGGCAAAGAAGCAGGCCGTTGAGCTTGCCGCCGCTGATCCGGCGTCTGTGGCTTGAATCCGCTATTCTTCGCTAATTTTTTGCAAGAGATGGGAATGGCAGGAGTTGCAATTCTGTTTTCGGAAAATGGAAGGCAATCTTCGACGCTCTTAGCCGTTCCGCCCATCCGGCGCTTGGAATATGGCTTCGATTGGCGGATTTGTGCAATGACGTAGAGAACGCTTAAAATCCCCTCACCTGTTTTTCCAACTGGATTCAGCCATCCCGCTGGTCCTGAGTGATTCATCCGCGGATGCTGCCGATAGGAGTATTTGGGAGCCAAAAGTAGAACTTTCATTCGACCCAATTTTTCGATGAAGAGACTGATCTCAGCGTTCGTTGTCATTATCGGATGTGCCGCTGCCGCCTCTCAGGCACAGCCCGCGCCGCTGACCTCCCTGCACGCCATTCACATGCTCTCTCATGCGGAGGCTGCCAAGAATCCGCCAGCCGCCTTCGAAGCCACTGTGAACTACCGGCGTATCCACGAAACGGCTCTCTTTGTTCAGGATGGCGGTGATGGCATCTATGTGAACGCCAGTGTGACGTTCAATCCGGTTCCCGGCGATCGCATCTTCATCAAGGGCCAGGTTCATGATAGCTTCCGGCCCATTGTGGTTGCCGACAGCATCGTAGTCCTTCATCATGGCGCCCTGCCCAAGGCCGTGCCAGCGACCTTCGATGATCTGATCCATTCCCTGCGCGATTGTCAGCGCGTTTCGGTGCGCGCACACGTTCAAAGCGCCGACCTCGGATTGAGCGCGGACGAAAATGATATTCACCTGGTTCTGACCGTCGATGGAGGCACCATCAATGCCTACATAAATAGCGCCGATCCAAAGGTGTTGAGCCAGCTTCTGGATGCCGAGGTTGAGGTTTCCGGCGTCGCCCAGGCAAGATTCGATGGCAAGATGCAGCAGACCGGCATCTCCCTCACCATCCCCTCTCTTGATGACTTGAAGATCATCAAGCGCGCCACAACCAGCCCCTGGTCGCTGCCTGTCACGCAGATGGACGAGATTTTTACAAACTACCATGTGCAAAATCTCAGCCGCAGAGTTCATGTCCAGGGCACCATTACGTACTATCAGCCCGGCTCGGCCATTGTTCTGCAGAGCGGATCCAAAAGCCTCTGGGTCATGACCGTGCATGAAAAGCCGCTGCAAATCGGTTCACTGGCCGACGCGACCGGTTTTCCCGACATACATGACAACTTCCTCTCGTTGTCGGACGGCGAGGTTAAGCAAAATCCGGTCTTTGCTCCTGTCACACCGCAAGCTGTGACCCGAAGCCAGCTCACCTCAAGCAGGTATATCTTCGACCTGGTTTCCATCGAAGGGCAAGTGGTGATGGAGGTTCGAGAAGAAGCGCAGGATGAGTATGTCCTGGTCTCCGATGGACAGGTCTTCTCCGCGATCTACCGGCATCCGGACGTAGCAAACCTGCATCCGCTGCCCATGAAAGAGATACCGCTCGGCTCCAAGGTCAGAGTCGCGGGAATATGCATCGTGGGGGATTCAAATCCCTGGAACCGCGATGTCTCCTTCAATATCCTGATGCGCACGCCCAGTGACATCGCCGTCATCGCCGGGCCTCCGATGCTGAACATTCGCAGCATGATTCTGCTGGCCGGATTGCTTCTCGTCCTGTTCCTCTTTGTAGGCATCCGAGGCTGGATCTTTGAGCGTAAAGTGCGCCGCCAGACTGCCATTCAGGCTGCCATCGAACAGCGCCGCAGCCGCATTCTCGAAGATATCAACGGTTCCAGCTCCCTGGCGGAGATTCTGGAAAAGACGACCGAGATGATCTCCTTCATCCTCAATGGAGCTCCCTGCTGGTGCGAGGTCACCGATGGCGCGCGGCTGGGAGAATCGCCGGATGCGGCGAAAGGGATGCGGCTGGTCTACGAAGAGATTCCTGGCCGCGCCGGTCCGCCGCTAGGAAGGCTCTACGCCGCCTTCGATCCGAAGACACCGCCGTGTGCGGCTGAGAATGAAGCGCTAGTTGTCGGCACTCGGCTGGCCACACTGGCCATCGAGACCCGCAGGCTCTACTCCGATCTCCTGCACCGCTCGGAGTTCGATCTGCTGACCGACATCCACAACCGCTTCTCGCTGGAGAAACGCCTGGATGCCCTGATCGACATTGCCCGCCAGAATGCCGGTATCTTCGGATTGATCTACATCGATCTCGATGGCTTCAAACAGGTCAACGACTTCTATGGCCACCAGATCGGCGACTTGTTTCTACAGGTGGTGGCGCAGCGCATGAAGAACCAGCTTCGTCCCCATGATACCTTCGCACGGCTGGGCGGCGACGAATTTGCCGTACTCCTGCCAACGGTGCGCAATCGCGCCGGAGTCGAGGAGATTGCCCAGCGTCTTGAGCACTGCTTCGATGAACCGCTGATTCTCGAAGAGAACACCGTGCGCGGAGCAGCCAGCTTTGGCGTTGCCCTCTACCCTGAAGACAGCGCCACCCGGGACGGAATCCTGAATGTTGCGGATGCCGCCATGTACGCAGCAAAAAATGCCAAGCGCATTCTCCGCTGAACTCCGGCTGGCGTTGCTTCACTCGTAGATTTTCGTGCACGCGCACAACAAAAAGCCCGGCTTGCGCCGGGCCTCTTGTGTCGATGAGCAGATGAAAAGGAGCGCCTGCCGAAGCCGCTGTCTTCACCGCGGTTGGTCACTCGGCGGCCATCTCTTCGGCTTCGCCCTCCTGGCGCATCAGCTCCAGTTCGCGCTCGGCGGCCTCGATCTCCGCCGTAACCTCTTGCTGTACGCGAGCCGCCGCCGCCTCCAGCTCCGGCGAGAGCTGTACGTTGCGATAGTATTCCAACCCCGTTCCCGCTGGAATCAATCGTCCGACGATGACATTCTCCTTCAAGCCGCGCAGGCTATCCACCGCTCCGTTGATGCTGGCTTCGGTGAGCACGCGCGTCGTCTCCTGGAAGCTGGCTGCGGAGATGAAGCTGTCAGTCGAAAGCGAGGCCTTGGTGATGCCCAGCAGTAGCGGACGCCCGGTTGCCGGACGGCCTCCCTGCGCCATCACGCGATCATTCTCCTCACGGAAGCGGAAGCGGTCCACCTGCTGCTCCAAGAGGAAGTTCGTCTCGCCCACATCGTCGATCCTCACCCAGCGCAGCATCTGCCGGACAATCACTTCAATGTGCTTGTCCGAGATCGCCACGCCCTGCAAACGATAGACTTCCTGAATCTCGTTCACCAGGTACGACTGCAACTCCTTTTCACCCAGCACATCGAGAATGTCATGCGGATTCAGCGGGCCGTCCATCAGCGGATCGCCTGCGCGCAGACGCTCGCCCTCCTGGACGTTCACGTGAATGCCGCGCTGTACCGAGTATTCCTTCTCGTCGCCGTTATCCGCAGTCACATAAATCTTGCGCTGGCCCTTCGACACTTCGCCGAAGCGAACCACGCCGTCGATCTCGCTGATGATCGCGGTTTCACGCGGCTTGCGCGCCTCGAAGAGTTCGACAACGCGCGGCAGACCGCCGGTGATGTCCTTGGTGCGTGTGCTCTCCTTGGGAATCTTCGCCAGCACATCGCCCGGCCCAACTTCGGCCCCATCCTCAACCATCAAGTGAGCGCCGCGAGGCAGCAGATACCGCTTGTGGCCCTTCGAGTTCTTGACCACAAAGGTTGGCTGCCGCTTTTCGTCGGGAGCATCGGCAACTACCCAGCGCGAGAGGCCGGTCACTTCATCGACTTCCTCGTTGAGCGTGATGCCTTCCTGCAAATCCTTGAACTGAACTGTGCCGCCGATCTCAGTAAGGATCGAGTAGGTGTATGGATCCCACTCGGCCAGCAACTGGCCAAGCTGCACTTGTTCGCCATCCTTCACCTTGAGGCGGGCGCCGTAGACCACCTGATAGCGCTCTTTCTCGCGGCCACGGTCGTCCTGAACGGCAATCGAACCGGAGCGGTTCATCGCCACCAGGGTGCCATCTCTGCTCTCCACATAGCTCAAGTTAATGAAGCGCACAACGCCCTTGTTCTTGGCGTCCAAGCGCGACTTGTCCTGCACGCGGCTGGCCGTGCCGCCCACGTGGAAGGTACGCATTGTCAACTGCGTTCCCGGCTCGCCGATCGACTGCGCCGCAATCACGCCGCAGGTCTCGCCCAGTTCCACCATCCGCCCCGAACCCAGGTTGCGCCCGTAGCAGAGCGCGCAGACGCCGCGCCGCGACTCGCAGGTCAGCACAGAGCGGATCTTCACCTTCTCCACGCCCGCGCCTTGAATCGCCGAGGCGATCTCCTCGTCGATACCCTGATTCACGTCCACCACAATGTTGCCGTCGTAGTCCTTGATCCTCTCCAGCGACACGCGGCCGATGATGCGGTCGCGCAGCGGCTCGATGATCTCGCCCGACTCGACGATCGATCCGACATAAATGCCCTCGACCGTGCCGCAATCATACTCGGTCACAATCACGTCCTGAGCCACGTCCACCAGGCGGCGCGTAAGATAGCCGGAATCGGCCGTCTTCAGCGCGGTGTCCGCAAGACCCTTGCGCGCGCCGTGCGTCGAGATGAAGTATTCGAGCACCGTCAAACCTTCGCGGAAGTTCGCCGTGATCGGCGTTTCGATGACCTCGCCCGAAGGCTTGGCCATCAGTCCGCGCATACCGGAAAGCTGGCGAATCTGCTGCTTCGATCCGCGAGCGCCGGAGTCGGCCATGATGTAAATCGGATTGAAGGCGCCCTCGTCGTCGGCGCGCTTCATGTTGCCGAACATCTCATCGGCCACCTTATCCGTCACCGCCGACCACATCTGAATGACCTTGTTGGAGCGCTCGCCGTTGGTGATGGCGCCGTCCATATACTGCTTTTGCACCTCGATCACCTTCAGATCGGCCTCGCGCACAACCGTGTACTTGCTGTCGGGAATGACCATGTCATCCAGGCCCACCGACAATCCGGAGCGCGTAGCGTAGCGGAAGCCCATCTCCTTGATGCGATCCAGCATTCCCACGGTCACTTCCAGGCCCAGGTTCTGGTTGCAATAGTTCACCAATTGCCCGATGCCCTTCTTCTTCAGCAAGCCGTTGACGTACGGCATTCCCTCCGGCAGCGCGTCATTCAGAATCACGCGGCCCACCGTGGTCGAAATGTACTGCTTGTTGAACTCGACCGGTTCGACGTGCGTCAGATCCTGATCGTCGTAGGCTGTGGTCATATCCAGCACCATACCGGTATAGCGCAGGCGGACCGGAGTCAGCGTCTCCACTTCCTTGGCTTCGAGCGCCATCAATACCTCTTCGGTATTGGCGAAGACGCGGCCCTCGCCCTTGGCGTTCTTCTTGGCCTTGGTCAGATAGTAGAGGCCGAGGACCATATCCTGCGAAGGCACGGTGATCGGCTGGCCCGATGCCGGCGACAAAATGTTATGAGAGGCCAGCATCAGCACGCTGGCTTCAATCTGCGCCTCGGGCGAGAGCGGAATGTGGACCGCCATCTGATCGCCGTCAAAGTCGGCGTTGAAGGCCGTGCAGACGAGCGGATGAATCTTGATCGCCTTGCCTTCCACCAGCACCGGCTCAAAGGCCTGAATGCCGAGGCGATGCAACGTGGGCGCGCGATTCAGCAGCACGGGATGGTCCTTGATGACCTCTTCAAGAATGTCCCACACCACCGGCTCCTGCATCTCGACCATCTCTTTGGCTTGCTTGATGGTGGTGCAGTGGCCCGTCTGCTCCAGGCGATGATAGATGAAGGGCTTGAAGAGTTCGAGCGCCATCTTCTTCGGCAATCCGCACTGGTGCAACTTCAGTTCAGGACCGACGACGATCACGGAACGGCCCGAGTAATCCACGCGCTTGCCGAGCAAATTCTGTCTAAAGCGTCCCTGTTTGCCCTTCAGCGTGTCGGAGAGGGACTTGAGCGGACGGTTGTTTGCACCGCGCAGCACGCGGCCGCGGCGGCCATTGTCAAAGAGCGCGTCCACCGCCTCCTGCAACATCCGCTTCTCATTGCGCACGATCACTTCCGGCGCGTGAAGATCCATCAGCTTCTTCAAGCGGTTGTTGCGGTTGATGACGCGGCGATAAAGATCGTTCAAATCCGAAGTGGCAAAGCGTCCGCCATCCAGCGGCACCAGCGGGCGCAGCTCGGGAGGAATTACCGGCAGCACATCCAGAATCATCCACTGCGGCTTGTTGTCGCTCTTGCGGAAGGCTTCGACAACCTTCAGCCGCTTGGCGTACTTCAGCTTCTTCTGCGCGGATGTTTCAGTCTTCATCCTTTCGCGCAGCTCAATGCCCAGCTCGTCGATCTGCACGCGCTTGAGCAGCTCCTTGATCGCCTCCGCGCCCATCATCGCCTTGAAGCCTGAAGGACGGAATTGCGCATCCAGCTCGCGGTACTTGGCCTCGTCCTTGATGATCTCGCGTTCCTTCACCGGCGCGTCACCCGGATCGACCACCACATACGACTCGAAGTAGAGAATCCCTTCCAGATCGCGCAGGGAGATGTCGAGCAGGTGACCGATGCGCGAGGGGAGTCCCTTGAAGAACCAGACATGAGAACACGGCGACGCCAGCTCGATGTGGCCCATGCGCTCGCGGCGCACCTTGCTCACCGTCACTTCCACGCCGCACTTGTCGCAGATCACGCCGCGATGCTTCATGCGTTTGTATTTGCCGCAAAGGCACTCCCAATCGGTCACCGGCCCAAAGATGCGCGCGCAGAATAGCCCGTCGCGCTCCGGCTTGAAGGTGCGATAGTTGATCGTCTCCGGCTTGGTGACCTCACCATGCGACCAGCTGCGGATCTTCTCCGGCGATGCCAGCATGATGCGGATTGCGTCGAAATCGGTGATGGGGCTGGAAAGCTCGAACGGGTTCGAACGGAACAAGGTAACCCTCCTTGGCGGGCCTGACGGCCTCTGCCGCGGCTTTTCCCGGGATTGTTTACGGATTCTTCCTTCCCGGGAAGCGGCGTTTGCCGCTTTCAAGAAGAACCCTGAACGAAAAATGCATCTCGCTTTCAGTTCACAGTTCCCAGCTCATTTGCCTCTGACTCCCGCCTCGTTTCTCCACGAAGCGGGAAGTCAATCGTTCGCTGTTCCCTATTCCCTGTTTCCTGCTCTTAGTCGGCAACCGCCGCTATCTCCGGCTCTGGCAGCTTCTTCACCAGGTCCGCGCGTTTGATCAGCTCCACATCCAGGCACAGCGACTGCAACTCGCGAATCAACACATTGAACGACTCAGGCACACCAGGCTCAATGGCCGCCTCGCCCTTCACGATGGCCTCGTAAATCTTGGTGCGGCCATAAACGTCGTCGGACTTCGCGGTCAGCAATTCCTGAAGGATGTATGCCGCGCCATAAGCCTCCAGCGCCCACACTTCCATCTCGCCGAATCTCTGTCCGCCGAACTGCGCCTTGCCGCCCAATGGCTGCTGCGTAATCAGCGAGTACGGACCGATCGAACGCGCGTGAATTTTGTCGTCCACCAAGTGCGAGAGCTTGAGCATATAGATGTAGCCCACCGTTACCGGCTGCTCGAACTGCTCGCCCGTCATGCCGTCAAAGAGCGCCGTCTTGCCCGATGAAGGCAAGCCGGCCGAAGCCAACAGCGCCTTGATCTCTTCCTCGCGCGCGCCGTCGAAGACCGCTGTCCCGAACCAGATGCCGCGCTTCATGCCGGCGCCAACCCGCAACAGCATCTCGTCATCCAGTTCCAGTAACTGCCGCAGCGTCGCGGTTCCGGCGAACTCTTTCTTCATCAGTTCGCGCGTATATGCCGCATCGGTATTGGCCTTGATCAAAGCGGCAACCTTCTCGCCCAGTGCGTGCGCGGCCCAGCCCAGATGCGTCTCCAGAATCTGTCCCACGTTCATACGGGAGGGCACGCCCAGCGGATTCAAAACAATCTCCACCGGCGTTCCATCGGGCAGATAGGGCATATCTTCTTCAGGAAGAATGCGCGCAATCACGCCCTTGTTGCCGTGGCGGCCTGCCATCTTGTCGCCTACGCTGAGCTTGCGCTTCATGGCGACATACACCTTCACCAGCTTGATCACGCCCGGAGGAAGCTCGTCTCCCTTGGCCAGCTTGGCGACCTTCTCGTTGGTGATCTTGCGCAGCACCTCGATCTGACGCGAGGTCATCTCTTCGATCTCATCGATCTGTTCGTTGACGCGAGGGTCCTTGTCGGCATAGCGGATGCGCTTCAGATTCTTGGTCGAGATACGCTCAATCATCTCCCGGTCCAATATCGCAGCCTTAGTCAGCAGGCGCTTGTTGGTCCGCTCGTCGTGCAGATCGGCCAACACTTCCTTGCCGCCCAGAATGCCATCCAGACGCTTCAGGCGCTCATCGGTCAAGATGCGGATTTCGTCGCCCAGGTTCTTTTCCAGCTTGGCGACGTACTCACCTTCGATCTGCTTGGCCCGCTCATCCTTTTCCTGGCCCTTGCGGCTGAAGATGCGTACATCCACCACCGTGCCTTCGATGCCCGGAGGGCAGGTCAGCGAAGCGTCACGCACATCGCCGGCCTTCTCGCCGAAGATGGCCCGAAGCAGCTTTTCTTCCGGTGTCAGTTGCGTCTCGCCCTTGGGCGTTACCTTGCCCACCAGAATGTCGCCATGCCTGATCTGCGCTCCGATGCGGATGATGCCGCTCTCGTCCAGGTCGCGCAGCGCGTGCTCGCTGACGTTGGGAATGTCGCGGGTAATCTCCTCCGGCCCCAGCTTGGTGTCGCGCGCCTCGATCTCGAACTCCTCGATATGCACCGAGGTGTAGTAGTCCTCGCGCACCAGCTTTTCACTGATGAGAATCGCGTCCTCGAAGTTGTAGCCGCGCCAGGGCATAAAGGCCACCAGCACATTGCGTCCCAGCGCCAGCTCGCCCTGCTCCGTGCAAGGTCCGTCGGCAATCACCTGTCCCTTCACCACCCGGTCGCCTTCGCGCACAACCGGCTTCTGATTGATGCAGGTGTTCTGGTTCGAGCGCTTGAACTTGATCAGCGTATAAATGTCCGATCCCACCTCGCGCGAAAGCTGCGTGGGATGATGCTCGCCTTCGACGCGAACGATGATGCGCTGCGAATCCACCGAATCCACGATGCCGTTGCGCTTGGCCAGAATCACGGCGCCTGAGTCGCGCGCCGTCACTCCCTCCATGCCTGTGCCCACCAGCGGCGCCTCGGCCACCAGCAGCGGAACCGACTGCCGCTGCATATTCGCGCCCATCAGCGCGCGGTTGGCGTCATCATGCTCCAAAAATGGAACCAGGCTCGCGGCCACCGAAACCAGTTGCTTGGGGCTTACGTCGATGTAATCCACATCGGTGCGATTCACCAGCACAAAGTTCCCCTGCCGGCGCGCGTTCACCAGATCCTCGGTGATCTCGCCCTTGTCGTTGAACTCGATGTTGGCCTGCGCGATGGTGTGCTTGTCCTCTTCCCATGCGGAGAGATAGAAGCTGAAGGGAATATGATCGATCAGCCGCTTGCCCGCCTTCTTCAGTTGGGCATTCAAACGCGCGGCCTCTTCCTTTTCGATGTGGTCGCCCACGCGCAGACCGCTCTCGCCGGCGTTGGAAATCTCGACAAAATCCAGAATCCGCGAATCCTTCACCTTGCGGTAAGGCGACTCGATGAAGCCGTACTCGTTGATCCGCGCAAAGCAGCTCAGCGAGCTGATCAGGCCGATATTCGGACCTTCCGGCGTTTCAATCGGACAGATGCGGCCGTAGTGCGTGGGGTGCACGTCGCGCACCTCAAAGCCAGCGCGCTCGCGGCTCAAGCCGCCCGGTCCAAGTGCCGACAGGCGGCGCTTGTGCGTAATCTCGCTGAGCGGATTGGTCTGATCCATGAACTGCGAAAGCTGCGATGAGCCGAAGAACTCGCGGATCGCCGCCATCACCGGCTTGGCGTTGATCAGGTCGTGCGGCATCGCCGTCGACAGCTCCTGATAGACGCTCATCTTCTCCTTGATCGCCCGCTCCATGCGAACCAGGCCGATGCGGAACTGGTTCTCCATCAGCTCGCCAACGGCTCTCACACGCCGGTTGCCCAGATGATCGATATCGTCCACGATGCCGATGTTCTTGCGCAGCTTCAGCAGGTAGCGGATCGTCGAATAGAAATCCTCCGGCGTCAGCGTGCGATGATGCAGTTGCGTTGCATCTTGATTTTCGTAGAGCTTGATATTGAACTTCAAACGGCCCACGCGCGAGAAATCATATTTGCGCGGATCGAAGAACATTCCCTCGAAGAGCGCCGTCGCCGTATCCAGTGTCGGCGGATCACCGGGACGCAGCTTGCGGTAGATCTCGATCAGCGCTTCCTCCGGCTTCCTGATCGAATCGCGCTTCAGCGTGTTGGTGATGATGTTGCCAACGTCGTCACGCTCCGGGAAGAAGACCTCGAAGCTCGCCGCGCCGCTCGCCATTACCTTGTGCAGCCGGTCGGCCGTCAGCTCAACGTTGGCCTCCACCACCACTTCGCCGGTATTCAAATCCACCACATCGGACGCGGTCAGCGCGCCATCCAGTTCGGCGGACTCCACTTCGATCCTGTCGATGGACGCCGCGCGCAGCGCCTTCAGCGTGTGCGCCGTGATCTTGCGACCGGAGTGCGCAATCTCTTCGCCGTTGGCCAAAATTGCGTGCGCCGGCTTGGCGCCCACCAGATGCGTGTTCGCCTTTACGTCCTCAGGCAAAGCCCATTGCAGCTTGCCATCCACCACGTGCAGCCGGTCAACCGTGTAAAACGTCTTCAGAATCTCTTCGTCCGAGCGCAGCCCCAGCGCGCGCAAAAAGATCGTGCCCAGAAACTTGCGCTTGCGGTCGATGCGCACATAGAGCGTGTTCTTCTGGTCGTACTCGAACTCCACCCACGAGCCGCGATAGGGAATGATCTTGCCGAGGAAGTAGGTGCGATTGTTGGCCGTCTCGAAAAACACACCAGGCGAACGGTGCAACTGCGAGACGATCACGCGCTCTGTCCCGTTCACAATGAACGTGCCGTTCGGCGTCATCAGCGGAATGTCGCCGAAGAAGACCTCTTGTTCCTTGATGTCGCGGATTGTCTTGTTGCCGGTCTCCGCATCCTTGTCATAGATCGTCAGCCGCACGGTGACCTTGAGGGGCGCAGAGAAGGTCATGCCCCGCTCCTCGCACTCCTGCTGGTCGTACTTCAACTGCAAGCTCACCGGGTCGCCGCACTTGTTGCAGAAGTCAGGCGTGTTCTTGTTGTACGTGCCGCACTTCTGGCAGAGCACATCGCCAGGATGGAAGGGATCGGTAATGACCATCGATCCGCAATGCACGCAGGCCGTGCGCAGGTGATGAAGGCCCTTCAAGTGGCCGCACTTGCACTCCCAGTTGCCAATCGAAAAATCCACAAAGTCCAACTGCGAGATCCCGCGGAAATCCGTGATCGGAAAAACCGACACAAAGACCGACTGCAAGCCTGCATCGTCGCGCTCGTTCGGCAGCTTGTCCATCTGAAGGAAACGCTCATAAGAACGCCGCTGCACTTCAATCAGGTTGGGAATCTGGGTTGCGGTGGGAATCTTGGAAAAATCGAGCCGGCTGCGAATCGCGCGCTTCTCGTTGGGCATATTCACTCCTGACCCTGGTCGCTCCGGCGCTTGGATCAGCCAAAGATGGCTGTGGGCCGGGCCAGCGCCCGAGTCTCTTCGGCGCCAGCTAATTACGGTAAGTAAGTCAAATAACCGGACTGGCGCACTGAAACTCCAGTCCCAACCTTCACACCTCGGCAGGCTCCTCAACAAGCCCGCAAGGCAACATCAAAAACTCTCCGCGATCTGCGGATTGCAAGCGCAGCAGAAACTCTCTGGGAGGCAGCTCCGTGAGAATTCCGTCAAAAACGCGTCGTAGGCATTGCTGCGTGTCCGGCAAGTGCGCTAGACTGCGCACAAACGAGGTAGCAGGCGCGCCAGTTGAAGCTGTTTACGATTCTGGTGCATTCGGTGCAGAATTTTCCAATTACGGCCACTCCATCACCGCCGGGAGACACGAAAAGCCCGCGAGGACACAAAGCCTCACGAGCGCGGCCCATTGCCTGTGCTCCCATCCGAATTCCTTTGCCTGCTCTCGCCGATCCCAAAGCTCGCTTCAACCGCTCGCTCGCCAGCCACCCACACCGTCAACGGATTCTCCGCATACCGCCCCAGCAAACCATTGACCCTAAGGCACTTATACATAAAAGCATTCTCGCCGTCTAGGGGCTTGGCTCTGACCCCGCCAGCGGACGCTCACGTGCCCATCTCCGACACTCAAAGCGCGCCAGACAAACCCCGCCCATTCCCTGAAAAAAACGGAACGGGCCGAAAAGACGCGCAACGTTTATCGTAGCGCGTCCCGGCCTGCCTTGCAAGCTGCCCGGATCATTTCCAGGACAGCTTGATCGTGCCTACTTGATCTCGATCGTAGCGATGCCGTCAAACTTCTTCTTGATCGCCTCAGCCTCATCCTTGGTCGCGTTCTCTTTGAGCGCCTTGGGAGCGCCATCGACCAGATCCTTGGCTTCCTTCAAGCCCAGCGAGGTAACCTCACGTACAGCCTTGATGGTATTGATCTTGTTCGCGCCGAAGTCCTTCAGGATAACTTGGAATTCGGTCTTCTCCTCAGCCGCCGGAGCCGACGCGCCTGCCGCTGCCACCGCAACCGGGGCCGCTGCCGCCGCAGAAACGCCAAGCCGCTCTTCCAGCTTCTTCACTAACGCCGCCGCTTCCAGCAGGCTCAGTGCTACGATTTGCTCTTCCAACTGCGCCAAATCCGCCATTTTTCTCTCCAATCACTACTGTTTGAATTGTTTTCCCTGCGACCGCAGACCCAAAACTGGAAGTTTCCGATGCGCCAGACCCGCGCACTTCCCGCCTGTTTCCCGGCCAAACCCTGAACCAAAACTCTGCGGGTGATCCACCCTTGACTCTGCGGCACCCACCCTTCGCTCTCTATGCGAAGGGTGGGCAAGATGAACCCGCACCAGATTCCCCAACTCCCGATACTCCGAGATGGGAAACCACGAAATTCTGTCGCCGCAAACTACGCGGCAAATTTTTCCTTCTCGACGCCCTGACCCAGAACCACCGCCAGATCGCGGCCCGTAGCATTGATCACCGTCGCCAGCCGTTGCGCAGGGGCATTGATCAGGAAGAGCAGCTTCGAGAAGAGTTCTTCCTTGCCCGGCATCGTCGCCAGCGCCTTCACATCGGCTACTGTCAGCAGCTTGCCGTCCACAATGCCCAGCTTGAACTGAAACTCCGCATTGTCGCCTGCCCACTTTGCGAAAACTTTAGCCAGCGCTACCGGATCGCCCGCCGTGAACGCCACCGAGTTCACGCCCTTGAGCCCCTGCAGTGCGGCCTCCACCTGCGTGCCCTTGCCGGAGACGGCAGCCAACTTGTTCTTCACCACGCGATACTTGCCGCCTGCCTCGCGGATCACCTTGCGCAGTTGAAAATCCTTGGCCACGGTCAGCTTGGCAAATGTGCCGATAATCGCCGTCGTCGAGCCTTCCAGCTCCTTCGCCAGCAACTGAACCTTCTCTGTCTTCTTCGCCCTAGAAATCGCCATCTTCTTCGCTCCGCTCCGACAGGGATCAGGGATCAGAGATAGGGATCAGTCAAAAAAACGATCCTCAAACTCCGCTTCCCACTCCCTTTATCAAGCCCCTTACGGGCGCTCGGTTAAATCCTCTAAACTCCCGGCACAATGCCGAGCGGGGCGCCGGATCGTCTGATCCCTGACCCCTGATCTCTGACACCTGCTTTTAGTGCTTGCCCGCCGCATCCGCCACAGCCGAATCCAGCGGAACCCCGGGACCCATCGTCGAGCTTAGCGTCACGCTCTTGATGTACTTGCCCTTGGCTGCGGATGGCTTGCTGCGCACGATCGCGCCGATCACCGTCGTCGCGTTGTCCACCAGCTTTTGCGGATCGAAGCTCAGCTTGCCCACCGGCACGTGCACCAGGCTGGTCTTGTCGGCGCGGAACTCCACCTTGCCGGCCTTGATCTCTTTCACTGCTGCGGCAACATCCATCGTCACTGTACCGGTCTTGGGATTCGGCATCAGCCCCTTCGGTCCCAGCACCTTGCCCAGCCGGCCCACAACCTTCATCATGTCCGGCGTGGCGATCAGCGCATCGAAGGCGGTCCAGTTTTCCTTCTGGATCTTTTCCACCATCTCCTCGCCGCCCACAAAGTCCGCTCCCGCCGCCGTCGCTTCCTTCTGGCGGTCGCCGGTGGCAATCACAGCCACGGTCTTGGTCTTGCCCAGCCCATGCGGCAATACCACGGTTCCGCGCACCATCTGGTCGGCATGGCGTGTGTCAACGCCCAATCTCATCGTCAGATCGACGGTCTCGTCGAATTTGGCGTACTTGACCTGCTTGAGCAGGGTAACCGCGTCCGGCAGGGCATACGCGGGCTTGACCACAGCGGCGCGCGCCTTCGCAATGTTTTTACTGGATTTCGCCATTCTATCCTCGTCTCCCACCGCCCCTGCCAGCCCCGCTTTGCGGAGAACCCCTTACCGGAGGAGGCAACATTGGGGTTGCCGCGCCTCTGGCAGTTGAGCTCAGAAACCGTGGTGCTTATGACGGTCCAGAGTTTTCCTCTGGACACATCTATGAATCATAACGAAACGGCGCGGGAATTGCAAACCGGGCCATAAATCGATGACAGGGAATCAAATACCTTTGAGGATCTCTTCTTTGGAGACGTTCTTGTGGGCGGCAATGCTGGAAAGAATCGCGTTCAGAGTCCCGATTCGTAGAGGCGTATGCTCCGGAACAGCGATGCGGTGGGGTGTCGGTTGCAGGGTTTGCAGAATGATGTGGCTGCCGACCTGATGGATTTTCACGTAATCCCAGCGTTTCGAGAGGTGCTTGACCAGCGCTTCTCCGCTCAAATCGCGTGGGAGTTTCATGCGACGGCCAGAACCTCGTCGCGGATCAGATGGAGGCGGATGGAAGCCGGCGCGGCGGAATCAAAGTAGTAGGCTTGCACAGCCTCGCGGACGTTAGCCTTCAACTCATCCCAGCTATCGGCCTGGGTGAAGATGCTCTCGCCAAGGGCTTCGGCGGTATAACCGCCATCGGCCTCCTGCATTACTTCAAAGACGAGTTCCTTCATGCGGTTTGCACCCCCTGGCGTCCTTCCTCTCATCATAACGCGACTTTGGAGAGGATGCGAAGGATGAAGTTCATTGGCAGAGTACTAATTTCACTGGAAAAGGCGGGATTCAGGTTGGCTTAGGCCACTTTTGATTTGGAGCATCGTAGTTTTCGTAGTGTCCAGTGTATTTGTATCCACCGTGGTCTATCACCGAAATGCTCCCACAGACCGTCGCCTATCGGGCGGCAGAGCGGCATCCCAACCGGCCACCGCCATTGCGCTCTCAGCAGATCTTTCAATGGCTTGGCGCTCGGCCTCTGGCAACTCCTGCAGCCACTCCCGCACCGATTCCTTTCCTGAGGCCGGACGATAAAAAATCAGCGGAATTTTCTGTGTCTGAGGATTCTCCGCCACACTGCACCTTATGTTGTACAAAAGAGCAACCGGCCAGCACCTGCGCGGCACTGTGCTACTCCGCCGGATCGTCCCCGGTGAAGGGCGAGCAGCAGGGCT
>Ga0181528_10001221_pt1 | contig 16104 bp, 15 predicted proteins | sample PEATcosm2014_Bin_47_FD_119742 | JGI IMG/M metagenome (GOLD analysis project Ga0181528, IMG submission 119742) | Peatland microbial communities from MTU Mesocosm Facility, Houghton, MI, USA - PEATcosm2014_Bin10_10_metaG | ecosystem: Environmental > Terrestrial > Soil > Wetlands > Peat | place...
GACTGGTCAAGCATTGAATCGCGTCTCGAAAATGGGATGACCCAGGCACCGGGCACGGGAGGACCTGATCGGCACACGTGCTGGCTAGCAACCACCAACCGTGACGGAAGTCCCCATGTAACAGGGGTTGGCGTTGTGTGGTTTGACAACGCGTTCTGGTTCGTGACCGGGGCGCAAACGCGCAAGGGTCGAAACCTGATTCGCGACGCGCGATGCACGATAAGCGTTGCTTTGCACGAATTCGATCTAACGCTGGACGGAATCGCCGAGCTCATCGTTGACCCCACGACAGTCTCCACACTGGTGGAACGCTGGAACATTCAAGGTTGGCCCGCTGTGGTGGACGAATCGGGCATCGCACTGACCGCAGAGTACAGCGCTCCGTCAGCTGGCAAGCCGCCGTGGAGAATCTACAAAATCCAACCCCTGGAAGCCACCGCCCTCGCGTTTGTCGGAGTGGGTGGGGCTACTCGTTGGAGGTTTTCCTAGACGTAACGGAGTCCAAGTAGTTGCACTGATGGCAAGATGAGCCGTGACTGTTCAAAACGTATACGTACCAGTTACTTGGCCTCAAAAGCGCTATTCCCTCCATTGATGAACCGTCATCATCGGGACCCCGCCCCGACTCATTTGGTTCACGCAGCCATATTCTTGGGCGCTTGAACTTTCGACTCACTAAATTTTACCAATGGATTTAATGCGTCTGCAGCCCAACGCTTTTTCATCCCAAACGACTGATCTCCCACTTCAAGCAGTTTGGGAAGTTGCGTCGAATCCGCTTTTGCTTCCTAGTTTGTCGAGTGAGCTTCAAACAGTTCGACTGGTTTCAGACAAACCCCTCGTTCTCGGCTCGACTTTCGAAGGTGACCAACAGCGTGGCGAGCGTCATTGGACAACAACGTCGACAATCACAGGATTCGAGCCGCTCCATTTCTTCGAGTGGACGGTTGGCGATGTAGAACTACCTGTATCAAAGTGGGCCTTCATCCTTGACGCCAATGCCGCTGGCACCACCTTGACGCATAAAGTCACGCTTTTGGGAGGTCCTTCACCCCTTAGTGATTTCATTGCCGAAAATCCCACCAAGGCAGAAGAAGTGGTCCAGGAGCGACTCGTCGCACTTAAAGAACGGATGTCCATCACGATCGCAGGGCTGCTTAAATTAGCAAGTTCACCCAGTTAACGATTAAGCGTAATTCCCACCATATGCTTTGCCAATGAAGCTGAATGAGTGGGTGGGTGCCCTTAGCGAGCGAAACTTTCGGCTCTTCTTCATTGGACAGTCAACGTCACTGATCGGCAGCGGGATGGCGCCAGTGGCCATTGCCTTCGCGGTGCTACGCCACGGAACAACGACCGACCTCGGCTTAGTATCGACCGCTGGCTTGGTACCTCTCGTAGTGCTGCTTCTCGTTGGCGGCGTCATTGCCGATCGTTTCCCGCGCCGACTCGTGATGCTCGGTTCAGACCTTCTTCGAACACTCGCCGAAATTGGTCTCGGTGTATGGATTTTTCTCGCGTCGCCTCCGCTGTGGGGATTCATGGCACTCGCCGCGGCGGTTGGTGTTGGTTCCGCGTTTTTCAATCCCGCTCTTACGGGACTCGTTCCCCAAGCCGTCTCTGAGGGCAAGTTGATGCAAGCAAACGCGCTCAACAGCTTGTCGTCTTCGGTGGCCAGCATTATTGGTCCAGCCATTGCTGGCGTGATTATCGCCGTGTCGAGCCCCGCGTGGGCCGTGTTAATCGATGGACTGACCTACGCCATCAGTGTGCTCAGTTTGTACATGATGTCCATTGCATGGACGTCGAGCGAATCGGTGGAGACGTTTTTGTCACAACTACGAGAAGGCTGGACGGAGTTCTGGTCGCGAACGTGGCTGTGGGTCATCGTCGTCGAGTTTTCCTGCGTCAACGTTTTAATTTTTGCTCCAATGCTTGTGCTGGGTCCAGTGATCGCCAAACAGTCACTCGGCGGTGCGCCGGCGTGGGGTCTGGTTTGGGCGCTTGAGGGCGCCGGCGCAATGCTGGGTGGCGTCGTGATGTTGCGATGGAATCCCTTGAGGCCGTTGCTTATTGCAACGATTGTTACGTTGGCATGGGTGTTTCCCTTGGTGGCCCTCGCTTATCGAGCACCGGTACTCGTAATTGGGGTTGGAGGATTCCTCGCCGGTATTGGCTTTACTGTCTTTGGAACCCTCTGGATGACAACGATGCAGCGAGAGATACCGTCGGAGATGTTGTCGCGTCTTAGCGCCTATGACTGGTTCGGCTCTTTGGTCCTGTTGCCAATCGGCGTAGCAGTTGTTGGACCAATCGCTAATGCGTGCGGAATGAAAGCGACAATCGTTGGTGCGTCAGTTCTGCTGGTTCTCTTCGTCGGCGTGACACTCTTCGTTCCCAGCGTCACGAAAATGCGAGCGCCAGTCCAAACTGCTGTTTGATCCCGAATTCAACAAACAATCCATCCCTGGGTTAATCTCGCCAATCAGCTTCTTCAAGGAGGATCTTGTGAAATCCATGACGTGCCAACAATTGGGTGGTCCCTGCAGCTTTGAACACCAAGGAGAAACAGCCGACGAGGTGATTAAAGCGCAAGATCGCCATTTACGTGACGCTGTCGCGGGCGGAGACGAATCCCACGAACAAGCTCTGAAGGAAATGAAGGGCCGTTGGAAGAACCCTATTGCCGGCATGGGTTGGTACCGAAAAGCCAAGAAGGACTTCGCTGCGCTTGCTGAAGGTTGATGTTCCGTCTCGTTTGAGCTTTTAAGTTTCAAGTCGCTGGTGACGATCGCACCACTAGCAACTTCCTCTGGTTCAATCGGCGCAGCGCAACTTCAGTTTTCCTGCGGAAACATACGCCACCTAAACTCGGCGTGTGAAGAAACGCCAATCCTCAAACTTGGTGTTCCGTCATGCCGAGCACATCTGTGACGAACAAAGGAACGGTCATGGCAACTAATCGAGACGAACTTACGAGCGTCGAACGCGAAAAAGCATCGGTCTTTCACTCCTGGTCCGCCCAAAGCACCCTCAATCCTCTCATGGTGAAATCCGCGAAAGGGGTGTACGTCACCGCAGAAGACGGCACGGAGTACCTCGACTTCTCCTCTCAATTGGTAAACACGAACATTGGACACCAACATCCCTCTGTCGTAGCGGCTATTCAAGAACAAGCGGGCATTCTCGCCACCATTGCCCCACAACATGGTTACGAAGCGCGCTACCTCGCCGCAGAAATGATCCTCGATCGCTCCTTTGACGGTGCCGAGAAAGTCTTTTTCACAAACGGTGGCACTGAAGCCGTTGAGCACGCGGTTCGGATGGCCCGTTTGCACACTGGACGACCCAAGATTCTTTCGGCGTACCGCAGTTACCACGGAGCAACCGCGACGTCCATCAACTTGACCGGTGATCCTCGACGTTGGCCCAGTGACTCGGCGTCTTCGGGCGTCGTGCACTTCTTTGGACCCTTCCTCTACCGCAGTGAATTCTTTTCCACGACGGAACAAGAAGAATGCGAACGTGCATTACAGCACCTCGAGAACACCATTCTCTTTGAAGGGCCACCAACCATTGCCGCGATCATCTTGGAAACCGTTCCAGGAACGGCGGGCATCATGACGCCGCCGATGGGTTACTTAGCGGGAGTTCGCGAACTCTGTAACCGCTTTGGGATTGTCTACATCGCCGACGAAGTGATGGCGGGCTTTGGTCGCACTGGCAATTGGTTTGCGTACCAAGAATATGGTGTCGCCCCCGACCTGGTTGCGTTCGCCAAAGGCGTGAACTCGGGTTACGTGCCTCTCGGTGGTGTTGTTATTAACAAGGCCATCTCCGACACGTTTAACGACCGCGTTTATCCCGGTGGTCTCACGTACTCGGGTCACCCACTCGCGACGGCGACCGCGGTAGCGACCATCAAGGCCATGGAAGAAGAAGGCATCGTCAAAAATGCCAAGCGCATTGGTGACGAGATCCTTCGACCAGGTCTGCTCGAACTACAAAAACGCCACGCAATTATTGGCGACGTTCGTGGACTCGGTGTCTTTTTTGCACTGGATCTTGTCGCCGACCGTGCAACAAAGGAGCCTCTCGCTCCTTACGGTGGCACGTCGCCCGCGATGGCGGAGCTCTTGGCTGCGGCGAGAGCCGAGAAGATGCTCGTCTTTGTGAACTACCACCGACTTCACGTCGTTCCTCCCTGCACGATCACCGACGACGAGGCGCGCGACGGTCTCGAGCGTCTCGACCGCATACTTTCAAAGATTGACCACTATTACCAAGGCGCGGTGTGAGCGACGACCAACGCATCCGCGCGGCCCAGGCGCTTCGCGAACTCGGTCACGAATTCGTTCGACGAGATCTCTCCGACGATGAACTCACCAACGTCGAAGAACAAGCTATTGAGTTGCTTCGCATCATGGAAAAGGCGCCTGAGCGCGTGAGGGCACATCCGCCGCACACGCTGGCCGATTTCAAGATGACGGTGCCCGAAGGAGACGCCGGCGAGAAGCGCCAACTCTTCGCCGACTCTGTTGTTTCGGGGTCCACGAACCCCATGGGTCTAAACGCCAGCCTCTGGCGTGATGGTGACGTTGCCGTCTTAGAAACGGTGCTCGGAAAGGCCTTCGAAGGCGCTCCCGACCGCGCCCACGGCGGTGTCTTGGCGGCACTTATTGATGAATCCATGGGACTCGTGCTCGCCATGGAGCGAGTACTGGCCTACACGGTCCAGCTCGACATTTCGTACCGTGCGCCCACACCCATTGGCGAACTCGTCGCCGCACGGTCCTGGCTCGATGAGAAAAATGGCCGAAAACTCTCGATGCGCTGCGAAGTACGTTCGGGCGGTGTACTAGTCGCTGAAGCCAAGGCTCTCTTCATCGCCGTTGATCCGGGAACGTTTCTCGCCGCTAACTAACGCGCAGAGGTCCCATGTAAGGGAGAACTACCATCAACCTCTGGATTTCGTTTTCGTCCCGGCGACGAAGAAGGATGGAGATGCACTACTCGTCAATTGACAACATGCAGCGCTGTGTTCGAAAGCACGTGCTGAGTGACGAAGTATTGGCCACGCGCTCGCTCAAGATCCTGGACGTGGGCGGGGCGAACGTCAATGGTTCGTACCGTGACGCCATGCAGGGGCTGGACTTTTCGTATCACGCAGCCGATATTGCTGCAGGCGAAGGGGTCGACACGGTACTTAGTCCCACCGGACCTTTTCCCTTCGCCGACGAGAGTTTTGACGTCGTGCTCTCGGGACAGACGTTCGAACACACCGAGTTTTTTTGGGAGACCTTCAAAGAAATGGTCCGCGTCTGTCGCCCTGAGGGCGTAGTGATTGTCATTGCGCCTTCGTCAGGAGCCGTACACCGCTACCCCGTCGACTGTTACCGCTTTAATCCCGACAGTTACGTGGCACTCGCGAAATTGGCGCCCATTGAACTCGTAGATTCGTGGGTGGATCCGCGTGGTCCCTGGCACGACTTGGTAGGCGTGTTTCGTAAACAGCCCGCGGGACCGACCTACGTCGCGCCCGTTGTCGAAATTGAAGAGCTCGACGAGGCTCTACAAAACAACTACCCCATTAATGACGACCCCGCTGTTGAGGCGCGGGCGGGCACCGATCTGTATTTGGAATACCTGCCCCGCGTGCACCAGACGCTGCAGCCGCGTTCGTACTTGGAAATCGGCGTGTGGTCGGGACTCAGTTTGCGCATTGCCTCGTGTCGTGCCGTTGGCGTGGACCCGGCGCCACGACTTCTTGAACCGCTAAAGCCCAACCACGAGATGGCACTGATGACCAGTGACGACTACTTCTTGGAACCCGGTCTGCCCGAACAGATAATGCCCCTCGATCTCTCCTACATCGACGGCATGCACATGATCGAAAACGTCCTCATGGACTTCATCAATATCGAGAAGATTTGCCACCCAAACTCGGTCATCATGATCGACGACGTTTATCCGAATCACGTGTTGCAAGCGAGGCGCCAGCGTGTCACTCAGCACTGGATGGGCGATGTATGGAAGATCATTCCGATTTTGCAAAGGTACCGACCTGACTTGTTGCTCGTTCCCGTAAACACCGAACCCAGCGGCACCCTGCTAGTGGTTGGTCTCAACCCCACGGAACGTATTCTCTGGGAGCGCTTCGACATCATCTTGGAAGAAGCCGTCGACGTCATGAGCGATCCGACGATTGACATCCTGGAACGTCACGGCGCCCTCGAACCGCGTGATCCGTTGCTCGAGTACATCGTGAACTTTGTGCGCCAGTCCCGCGAACGAAACGACTGGGCTCTTGACACCGGACACCTGCGAAGCATGATTGAAGGCGCCACGCCCCGACAGATTGCCCCACTATGAGCGACTTTCTCTCCGTTGTTGTCATTAGCTACAACATGAACCGCGAATTACCTCGCACGCTGTACTCGCTCTCACCTGCCTACCAACGGGGCATACGGGCGGAAGAGTACGAAGTCATTGTCGTCGACAACGGTTCCAAGACGCCACCGTCCCAAGATGACTTTTTGGACCTTGGCATGAACCTTCGAATCTTCACAACGCCCGACGCCCTGCCTACCCCCGTGCACGCCATTAATCGCGGGCTCAACCAGAGCCTTGGTAAATACGTTTGTGTCTACATTGACGGCGCGCGTCTCGCTTCGCCGGGTCTTCTTCGCACCGCCCTTGACGCACTCGCCACGAGTCCACGTGCGCTGGTCGCCAGTCGGGGTCGCTACCTCGGCCCGGACTTCCAGCGAAACAGTGCGCTCCAGGGTTACGACCAAGCAGCCGAAGACGCGCTGCTCGACCAGGTCAACTGGCGAGAAAACGGTTACGGACTCTTTGACGTTTCGGTCTTTGACGAGTCGTCGGGTCCCAACTGGTGGATTTCGATTGCTGAAAGTAATTCTCTTTTCATGAGCCGGACGCTCTGGCACGAACTCGGTGGTTACGACACTGCCTTCCAGCTTCCCGGCGGCGGTCTCGTGAACCTGGACACCTGGATGCGCGCCTGTGAACTAAGCAACGTTCGACCTACGGTGCTTCTCGGCGAAGGCACATTTCATCAGTTGCACGGTGGTGTCGCGACGAATGGATCGATTGGCACCGTCGAACGTTTCCACGCGGAATACGAAGCCATTCGTCAGCGTGATTTTCAACCCAGCAATGCTGCTCTCTCGTTCATTGGTACTTTCAAACACAAAGTCCCCGACATCGAACTCTCTCCCGCCAAGGAACACGCGATGCCCTTGGACGAAGAAGTCGTCGTTTCGTTCTCGCAGCGCGGCGCTCGCTTGCTACCAACGCCACTGCGACGCATCATAAAAAACGCGGCGCGTATCGTCAGGTGGACACTGCGTGGTCAACTAAAGACACAGCTGGCCGCGCTTCGTGACGAGCGAGCTGACGCAGAGCTTATTAAGGCCTCGGGATACTTCGACGGCGCTTGGTACCTCGAGACGTACCCCGACGTAAAAGCCTCGGGTTATGACCCGGCCGTCCACTACGTGCGCTACGGCGTCAGTCAGCACCGACGCTCGGGATTGCTCTTTGATGATCGCTGGTACCTCTATCGCTACGGCGACGTGTTTGACGCCGGTGCCAATCCCTTGGTGCATTTTGTCAAGTACGGCCAGCTAGAAGGTCGACGACCACGTTCTAATCGGGACGAGTAGCCGTGACGAGTGAAATCCGTAAAAGCATTCTTCGATCACACCCGAGTCTCTTTCGAGCCCTCAGTGCCGACGTTCGCGTCACGCTCGATTACCGCGGTGAAGCGAGTGGTCACGCCACTCGTCTTCGCACTCTTGGCTCGTTTGTTCGTTTGCTCTGGGTGACCGACGCTTTTTTTGGGCAAGTTTGTTACCGAGTGAAAACTCGCCTGCAGCGTTTTCACGTGCCACTACTGCCACGAATTATCCACCACCTCGCCATGCGTACCGCGCAAATATGCATTGGCGATCCCGTAGTCATTGAACCGGGAATCTACATTGCTCATGGTCAAGTGGTTATTGACGGCTTTTCAACGGTGTCCTCGGGCGTCGTGCTCTTTCCGTGGGTCACGATTGGCCTTCGTGCGGGGGATTTTGCCGGTCCGACAATTGGCGAAGGGGCCCAAATTGGCACGGGGGCCAAGATCATTGGTCCCGTTACCGTGGGAGCTCACGCGAGTGTTGGGGCGAACGCCGTGGTCGTAAAGGACGTCGCACCCGGCACCACGGTGGTGGGGATTCCGGCGAAAGTTGTCAGTAGCGACCAGGCATAGAGTTGGTACGAAGGAGTTCTGATGGCCCTTAAGTTCGCACGTACACCAAAACCCTCCATCGATCCCAAGCGTTACCCCAAAGGTGCGGCTCGACAGTTCATCGCCGCCGGCGAGTACGAAGCAGCCATTGACGCTCTCACGCAGGTCACTCTTGACGACCAGCACCCCGAGTTAGAAGAACAACTCATTGATCTTCGTCACGAGGTCTTTCTTGCCCACGGTCTGCCAGAGACAGCGCCTCCTTGGCCTCCCGATTACGACGACATTTTTGCTGGCGTCGAGTCAATTCCCGAAGTAGACGCCAAAGATCTCTCCGTCAACGCCATGCGCGCCGGCGTGCTAGGTCACGGTGCGTTAATTGTTCGCGGTCTCTTTGATGAAAGACACGTTGCTCGCCTGCAGAAAAACATCACGCAAGCCTTCGACGCCTTTGACGCGGCGGCGAGTGGCACGCCGCTCTCGGAAGTCACGCCGTCGTATCGACCATTTACTCCGTCGGATCTAGAACAGTTCAACGACATCGAGCGAGGTTTTATTCGCGAAGGTGCGGGTGTCTTGATGGCGGATTCGCCACGTGGCTTTCGTGATTGGACGGCGGCCGTCAAAGACATCGGACTCTTCGACAAGATCGCCGAGTACTTCGGCGAACGTCCGGCGCTGTCACTGAGCAAAGCGACCCTTCGCGATGTTCCCGCGAACACCAACTATGGCTGGCACCAAGACGGGGCGTTCCTTGGTAAAGATATTCGCTCGCTCAACGTGTGGCTGGCACTTTCGGACTGTGGCATTGATGCACCGGCACTCGACCTCGTGGCTCGTCGCATGGAAGAAATTGTTCCCACCGGCGTCGACGGCGCAATATTCAATTGGTCGGTGAGTGAAACAACCGTCGAACGTTTCCGTCACGGAGCACCAATTGTTCGCCCCGTCTTTGCGCCCGGTGACGCCATTCTCTTTGATCAGATGAATCTGCACTCGACGGGCGTGAGTCCCGGGATGACGAAGAACCGGCTGGCAATTGAATCGTGGTTCTTTGCGCCATCGACGTATCCCATGAAAGAGACACCGTTTTATCTATAGAGGTGTTTGGCTCGGAAGTTCGCCTTGACGTCGAGGCAGAGTCCAGGTAATTGGCAGGGATACGGCCCGAAGGCGTAGTGCGTTCTTTTCAATAACGAACCAGCTCACGCTGGCGAGCACCATCGTCGCGACGAAGCTCAAAATTATGAAGCCACATTCACCTATACGTTGGGCGTGAGCGACCGCTAGGAGTTGCTCAACGGGAAAGCCAAAAATATAGACGCCGTAGGAAAAGTCGTTCTTCGCACCAACGCGGATCGACGAGAACCGAGCGCCACACCACAGCAGTGGATACGCGAGCAGCGGGGCGGCGAGCGCCGGATAGTCAAAGGTAAAAGCCGGCTGTAATCCAAAGGTCGGAAGAAACAACATTGCGACGAAGCACGCAGTGCAGCTAAGCGCCAACACCGCCGAATTGGGCACGCGGTCTCGGTAGAGATAGAGAAGCGTCCCCGCAAGAAACATCATGAGAAACTTCATGAAATTGAGCAAGTACCAGAAATGAAAAATCGTGAAGTGCGCGTTAATTGATGGACATACCGTGATGACAATGATCGCCACCTGCAACAAAACCGCAACGACGGCGACCGATGTTCGACGCTGCAGAAATCCGGCGAAGGCAAATGCCAGCACGGCGAGATAGCAAAGAAATTCGTACGACAAACTCCAGAGCGATCCGTTCCAGATGAGAAAGTACGCGACGTGGCGAGGGGTATTGAGAATGGGCGACTGGTGAATGAGCAACAACGAGTTGTGCAGGACGTAGCCAAGTGAACCATTATGCGTACTCAACACACACGTGAGTGATGAGCACGAGGGCGAACGCAAAAGCCACGACAACGGCGCTATCACGAAGGCGGTGACCATGAGACAAAACCAGAAGCCGGGAAATATTCGAAGAAAACGGTGCCAGAGGTATCGACCAGGCGACGACGTCATGGCACTCTTCGTGATGAGGAAACCGCTGATGCCAAAGAATCCGTAGAGCGCCATGGTGCCCAGTTCCGTACTCGCCAACTCAATGCGCGAAAAACCCGCTATGTCTGCCGCGTGGGCGAGCAGCACCATGCCCGCGAGCACTAGTCGCAGAGCGTTCAGGCAGTTTTTTTGCCCCTGGTACGCATCACCGAGCGTTGTTAGACGCGCAGGAACCAATGGATGGAGCGCCATCACCGGTTCCTCCTCCCGACACGCCGACGTCTGAGCCTAGAGCACGTGCGACAAGGCTCTCGGGGCACGAAATGGCGTCGGTCGTTATTCTGGATACATGCCCGCCATCACCGTTGAGAACCCACTCGAACTACCAAAAGTCGCTTCACCCGGCCTCGACCAACGAGCTCGCCGTGTCACGTCCATTACCACTGCGCCACGGGGATTTGAGGGTGAAGGATTCCCGGTGCGTCGCGCCTTTCACGGGATCTCTCAGCACGATCTCGATCCGTTCATCCACATGGATCAGATGGGCGAAGTCGATTACGGCCCGGGCGAACCAAAAGGCACGCCATGGCACCCGCATCGCGGTTTTGAAACAGTGACCTACATGATGGAAGGAACGTTTCTGCACCAAGACTCCATTGGTGGCGGTGGCGTCATCGAAAACGGTGGAACGCAGTGGATGACCGCCGGCGCGGGCATCTTGCACATCGAACGTCCGCCCGATGCCTTAATTGACTCCGGTGGGCTTTTTCACGGCATCCAGCTTTGGGTGAATCTGCCGTCCACTCTCAAGATGACGACACCTCGCTACCAGGACATTGGTTCGCACGACGTGAAGTTGCTGACGAACGACAACGGCGACGCGATTATTCGCGTGATCGCTGGCGAACTTGGTGACGCCAAGGGACCCGGTTCAACGCACACACCCATCACGATTGTTCATGTTTCCTTGTTACCCGGCGGCCAACTGGTGCTTCCTTGGAACCCGGACTACAACGCGCTGACGTACGTCCTCGCGGGCGAAGGAACGGTCGGCACCGAGCGGACGCCCCTGCACGATGGACAAATGGCCGTGCACGTCGACGGCGACTTCATTGTCCTAAGTGCCAACGAAACCCAGGACTCACGAACGCATGCCTTTGAAGTACTGATTCTGGGTGGCCAACCGATCAAGGAACCCGTAGCCGTTTATGGTCCCTTTGTTATGAACACTCGCGCTGAATTACAGCAGGCCTTCGAAGACTACGAAGCCGGTCGGCTCGGTCAAATTCCCGCCGAGCACATTTAAGACTCTTCGGCGCGGTGCACCATGAACGTGCCGGTCGAACGACTGACAATTTCGCCCTTATCGTTTTTAATGACGGCCTCGGCGTACGCCACTTGGCGGCCTAATCGAACAACATCACCGCGCATCGTGTAGGGCTCGTGGAGCATGGCGGGACGCATGAGCTCGGTCTTCATTTCAATCGTGGCCTTCGTGCGGTCCTTTTTCCCCAGAGCGGCGTTGATGGCAAAGTTCATGGCGGCGTCGAGCAGCACCGAGTGGATACCTGCTTGCACCGAGCCGTGAGGGTTACAGGCGAGTTCCGTGGGGCTAAAGGAACCCTCGACCCAGCCCAAATCCTCGCCGTCAATGCCGTAGGAACTGAAGGCACCACCGAGCACGCCAATGATGGCCATTCCCCCATCGCCCAGCCAGCGATCCATGTCCTTAACAGTGGCACTCACCCCCGTGACGATAGTGGCCAAGTTCCTTCTAGTATTGCGAAGTTGGGGGGATTCGCCAACGCAGATCGAAAGGACAACAATGCCTACAGCGGTCATTGTGGATGCCGTACGTACCCCGGGTGGGAAACGAAACGGAAAACTAAAGGGTTGGCACGCCGTAGACCTCGCGTCGGAGGCGCTGAAGGCCATTGCTTCGCGCAACAACTTGGACCCAGCTCTCGTTGATGACGTCATCATGGGTTGCGTCATGCAAGTCGGAGAACAATCACTCAACATTGGACGAAGTGCCGTCCTCGCCGCTGGTTGGCCCGAGTCGGTGCCCGCCACGACGATCGATCGCCAGTGCGGTTCATCGCAGCAAGCGCTGCACTTCGCGGCACAGGGTGTTATGTCCGGTGCTTACGACATCGTGGTGGCCGCAGGCGTCGAAGGAATGACTCGAACACCAATGGGCTCTTCGATTGTCCCGGGCATGGGCTTTCCCTTTGGACCTCGCGTCATGGCGCGTTACGCCCCGGTGGGTGGACTTGTCTCCCAGGGCATTGGCGCAGAAATGATCGCCGACCAGTGGGGCATCTCACGCACGGACCTCGACGAATTCGCCGCCGAGAGCCACCGTCGTGCGGCCCAGGCTACGGAAGAAAAGCGCTTCGAAAACGAGATCATCCCGATTCGCGTACGTGACGACGAAGGTAACGACACGGACGAAATCATGAACGCGGACGAAGGAATTCGCCCCGGTTCATCGGTGGAGACCCTCGGCAACCTAAAGCCGGCCTTCAAAGAAGACGGCAAGGTCACGGCCGGAAATTCGTCACAGATCACCGACGGTGCCTCGGCGGTGTTGATCATGTCCGAAGAAAAAGCCAAGGAGCTCGGCCTGAAGCCTCGCGCCAAGTTTCACACCTTTGCGCTTGCTGGCGTTGACCCTGTCACGATGTTGACGGGTCCAATCCCCGCCACGACCAAGGTGCTGGAACGTTCGGGACTAACCCTTGATGACATTGACCTTGTCGAGATCAATGAGGCATTTGCCTCAGTGGTGTTGGCTTGGCAAAAAGAGCACAAGGCCGACCTCTCCAAGGTCAACGTGAACGGTGGCGCCATTGCGCTTGGTCACCCCCTTGGTGCATCGGGTGCAAAATTGTGCGCCACGTTGCTCAACGAGCTTGAGCGAACTGGTGGACGCTTCGGCCTTCTCACGATGTGTGAAGGTGGCGGACTCGCCAACGCGACGATCATCGAGCGACTGGACTGAAATTGTCAAGGAGAATCCCCCGCGTTCTAACGGACGCGGGGGATTTTTCTTTTACTTATATTTTGTCGCGAGATAGAAAGCGCCAAAGATTGCGACGAGACCGACCAAGAGATACCAGGGTGAAACTGCACCGGGCAATTCGTTCAAATAATTGAGCGCTACGACCAACACGCCGCCGATGAGCAAAATAAGAATCAGCGGACCAAACCAGCGCGGACTCTTTTCGACGTCGCGCGGTACGGGAGCCGTGTAGCGCCCACGCTCTTCGGCCGACACGTAGCGGCCGGTATTTGCGCCTCGATGCTTTGTGGGGGTCGTTGTTCGACCCGACGAACTGCCTGACTTCTTATTTCGTCCGGGACCGGTCTTTGCCATAGCGACAAATCCTATCCGTCACGTACTGGGGGTCCGATTGGCTGCTCGGATACATAAGTAGTTCATAACGCTTTGCTGAGAATGCTCTGAGTCCGAGGCTAAATTTTTGGCCCCACGACCTATAGTTTTTTTACAGCGGTACTTGCGCCAACGGAGAGCTGAACGTGTTGAAGTCCAAATTGAAGGTCGTTGGCTTGTTTGTGTCGACGGCGACGCTGATTGCTCTCGTGGGTGGTGCCACCGTTTCTGCAGGAACGGCTGGTGTGGCTTCGAGCGTCACGGCCACGCAGTCGGCGTTACCTTCAGACGCGGCGACGGACACCTCGACGGCGCCTTTTCACCCCGATAACTTCATTGGTGACTGGAATTCACAAAACTCCGCTTGTCCGTCGGTCGGAAACTGCGTCAGCGCTGGTCAGTACGTCGACAGTTCCGGCCATATTCAAGCCCTGATCGAAACAGAGGTAAACGGTACGTGGAGCGCTTCTGGCGCCAAATTGCCATCGAACGCTGCGTCGGATGTAAGCACGAGCGGGAACTATCCCCATAACGTTCTTTGGGGCACGGACTGCTCGTCCAATGGAAATTGTGCGGTCGTTGGTCAGTACGTCGACGGCTCGGGCTACACGCAACCACTCATCAACGTGGAAACGAACGGTGTGTGGTCTGACGTCACGGCGCCGCTGCCAAAGGGCGCGGCGTCGGACTCCCAAATCAGCACGTTGTCCTCGACCCTGACGTTCACGCCCGCCAACAGTCTTAACAGCGTCAGCTGCCCCAGCAATGGCAATTGCGTCGCCGTTGGGCAATACCTCGACTCGAGCGGTTACACGCAGGCCTATCTCGACCTCGAGGTAAACGGCACCTGGAGCGCCCTTAGCGCTCCGCTTCCTTCCAACGCCGTGACCGATGCCACTGCGTCCGCCAACAACTCGCCCTCCAATCTTTTTTACGCCGTGTCGTGTTCCGCGACCGAGAACTGCGTCGCGGTTGGTGAGTACGCCGACAACTACGGCGACGCAGGTATACAGGCACTTTTGGACGTTGAGACCAACGGGATTTGGAGCCCGGTGACGGTGCCGCTTCCTGCTGATGCCACTACGAGTACCGACGGCGCTTACGCCGGCGATGCTCTTTACGCAGTGGCCTGTCCTTCGAACGGCGACTGCGTGGTGGGTGGCACGTACACGAACAATCTCTCAACGACATCACCGTTTCAATACGAGCCACTGCTCGACACGGAATCAAACGGCACGTGGACGAGCGTCAAGGCACCTCTTCCTGCGGACGCCTCCACGAACACAGGCCAAGCTAATCAATCCGACGTCATCAATAGCGTCACCTGTGCATCAGCCGCCAACTGTGTCGCCGCAGGTTCCTATTCCAACGCGACAACCAATGGATCAACCACGCAAATAGAAGCACTCTTAGACGTCGAGACCAGCGGCAAGTGGACGAACGTTCCCGTGACACTGCCGAGTAACGCGCTTACCAATGCTCCTTCCAGCGAGTCCGCCCCTAACGACGCCCTCTTCAGTGTTTCGTGTACGAACGCGATTAATTGTGTGGCGAGCGGTATCTACACGACTACCGCTGGCGCGGAGCAAGTACTTCTTCTCACTGAAATAAACGGCGCGTGGTCCAACGCTCCCGTTACGTTGCCCGTTGGTGCCTCCGCCCTCACGTCGCCCAGTTCTTCAGATTGGACCTCGCTCAATAACATGCTGAACACGACCGCTTGCGCTGGTTCAGACTGCTTCGTTGGCGGTTTCTACCTCGACAGCGCTGGTTGGCAACAGCCCATCCAAATTGAGGTCGTTTTGGCAGGAGATACCACCAAGCCCACCAAGAAGACGGCCACCGCCGCCACGATTACGGCGATTCATGACAACACGACGTCCATCGTGGTGAGTTTCAAAGCTCCGGCGTCTGCTGGTTCGTCGCCGATTTCGGGCTACCAGTACTCCCTTAACGCCGGCACCTCCTGGGCCAATTGCCCCAAGGGAACAAAGACCTCCTGCACGATTACTAAGTTGCTCGCCAAGCACACCTACAAGGTCCAAATCCGCGCCGTCACCGCCGTGGGACCCGGCGCTTCTTCCAAGACGGTCAGCACCAAGACCCTCTAGTCGTCCAAAGTAGGCAGTCTTTGCTTCGCGCCGTTGACGGCGGGGACTGCATTGACAGAACGAAGTCCTCCTTTGGGAACAATTGTCGAGCCGGTGTAGAGTTACTCGTCACGTCTCGGGGCACCACCCCCAGACGTGATGCATGGACCTGTGGTGCAGCCTGGAGTGCACGCCGCCCTGTCAAGGCGGAGGTCGCGGGTTCAAATCCCGTCAGGTCCGCTCGGGTCCTTCGGGAGCCGGGGGGTCGAGTAGCTCAGTTGGTAGAGCGCGCGCCTGAAAAGCGTGAGGTCACCGGATCGACGCCGGTCTCGACCACCAAA
>Ga0181528_10001224_pt1 | contig 16087 bp, 17 predicted proteins | sample PEATcosm2014_Bin_47_FD_119742 | JGI IMG/M metagenome (GOLD analysis project Ga0181528, IMG submission 119742) | Peatland microbial communities from MTU Mesocosm Facility, Houghton, MI, USA - PEATcosm2014_Bin10_10_metaG | ecosystem: Environmental > Terrestrial > Soil > Wetlands > Peat | place...
AGTGTGCTCCAGGTCATCGACGGCGAGCTCGTGGAGTCCTACTCGGAACCCGGGGCCGGAGCCGAGCCCGCCGTCCGCACCCTGCGGCCCGGCATCGTGACGATGGCCGAGCCCACCGTGGTCCACACGCTGGCCAACCGGTCGGGCGCCGACGCCACGTCGCTGCACGTCTACTCGCCGCCCCTGGGCGACGTCCCCCATCATCTCCACCCGGCCACCGACCGACCCCACCACCCGGGCCGCCCGGTCGACCAGGGTCCCGCGCTCACGGTCGTGCGACCGTGACGTCGTCGGGACACCGGCCCGACCCCGGGCCACGTTCGAAGGGCAGTCAGTCGACGTCCTATCGATGATGCTCACGCACCACGAGCCGTCCCGTCCCTCTCGGCTCGTGGTGCGGAGCATCGCTTCTCCGTCGTAGTCGCCCCGGATCCGGACCCCGTCCGGCATTGGCCCGGGGGGAGTGCACCCCGTATGCAACTCTGGGTGACATACTCGTTCGGAACGACGAGCGGAGGCATGCGGATGATGCGACCCACCGGTGGGAAGTGGACGGGACGCCGCGGCGTCGGACGGGGTCTGGCCCTGGCGGGGACGGCGCTCGGGGCGGGCCTGCTGGCCGCCGCCTGCAGCTCGGGATCGTCCGGCACCGCGACGACGGTCACGACGGCCGCGTCGGGCGGGGGCACCACCGCGACGACGGCGGCGTCCGGCGGCGGGTCCACGACCGGCATCGACTCCCTGGTGCACTCGGTGTCGAAAAGCTCGACGACGACGTTCAGCGCCACCTACCAGACGGCCCAGGCCTCGACGGGCAAGAGCCAGACCGTCACCTTCGCCCAGTCGCCGCCGAAGTCGGCGATCATCACGCCGAGCGGCAGCTTCTTCGTGAACGGCACGGACATCACCGCCTGCCAGGGGTCGGGCGCCACGGCGACGTGCACGAGCCTGCCGTCGTCCATGACCAGTGAGGTGAGCAGCCTCACGGACCTCTTCAGTCCCTCGATCATCGTCGGTGCCCTCAAGGGGATCCAGGCCCAGGCGGCGGCCCACGCCGCCGGCTACATCATCAGCACCTCGTCGGCCACCTACGGAGGCCTCGACTCGACGTGCGTGACCGCCAAGGGGACCGCGGAGCCCACGCCGATCACCTACTGCGGAGCCAAGTCCACCGGCGTGCTCACCTACGTGAACGCCAACGGCAGCACGATCACCCTGCAGTCGTTCACCGCCAGCCCGCCGGCCTCGACCTTCGCCCCGCCGGCCGGGGCGACGGTGGAGACGCTGCCCGCCGGCGCCTGACCCCGGAGGGGCGCACGCCCAAGTATCGGGACGGTCCCCGGGATCCCGGGGACTACGACAGGCGCTTCGCCTCCGCCAGCCCGGCCGCGCTGTAGACCCCGTCGGGAAAGACGGCGTCCCACGCGTCGCGCACCCCCCGGTAGTCCTCACTCTGCCCGTAGGCGGCCAGGGCCGCCGCCACCACCTCGTCGCGGCGGGCGGCCACGACGGGACCCAGCGCGAACTCCAGCTCGGTGTCGATCTGGGCGATGGCCTCGGCGAAGCGACGCTGGTGGCCGATCAGGCGGATGCCGTCGGAGGATGGTGGCACGTGGGTTCCTTTGCGGATCGCGGGGGACGGTGGCGGCGACCGCCACCGGGAGGTGGGTCGCCGCCGTCCATCGTGGCATGCCGTGAACCCGGGAGCGCACCGTCAGGGCAGGATCAGGTGCGTGTCGCCGAACTCGTGCCACCGGTAGCCCTGGTCGAGGGCCGCCTCGTAGGAGGCCTCGAGCAGCGGTCGCCCGGCGACGGCGTCGAGCATCATGAGATGGGACGACGCCGGCTCGTGCCAGCCGGTGATCATCCCGTCGACGACGCGCACGCCCCGCTCGGGCGAGATCACCAGCCCGGTCCAGCCGTCGTAGGGACAGACCGTCCCGTCCGCCTGCCCGGCGGTCTCCAGGGCCCGCACCACGGTGGTACCGACGGCGATCACCCGGTGGCCGGACCGGTGGGCGGCGTTGACCCGCTCGGCGGTGGACTCGGGGACGATCATCCGCTCGGGGTAGGGGAGCTCGTCGGCCTCGAGGGAGGCGACCCCCGTGTGCAGCACCAGGGGGGAGACGCCCACCCCCTTGGCCACCAGCGAGGTGATGGCCCCGGGGGTGAAGGGCCGGCCGGCGCTCGGCATCTCGGCGCTGCCCGGGGTGGTGGCGTACACGTTCTGGTACATCTCGATGGGCCACGGGCGCTCGACGTAGCCGTAGCGGATGGGACGACCGTGGGCTGCCAGCCAGCTGAGGGTCCGGCGGCCCGGGTCGAGGGACGCGGTCCACAGGCGCCCGGCCCCGCCGTAGGGCTCCTCGAGCACGGCCGTGGCGTCACCGGCCATTCGGAGGTGCCGGGGCGGTGGCGGCCCGGCCCACCGCCCGGTGGTCCGCCCGACGATGCGGCGCGGCTCGACGACCCACCGCGTGCGGTCGAGCCGGGTGGACAGGTGGAGGACGAGCCGGGTGCCGTCGTCGGCCGTGGCGTCGACGGCCGCCGGCAGCGTGCCCGAGGTGTTGATGACGAGGAGGTCGCCCGGGTCGAGGAAACGGGGGAGGAAGACGAACGAGCTCGGCACGATCTCCCCCGTCCCCCGGTAGGCGACGAGCAGCCGGACGGCGTCGCGGGTGAGTCCCCGGGCCTCGGGTGGCTCGGAGGCCTCGAGATGCCCGGGCAGGTCGTAGGTGTACCGTGCCGACCCTGTCGATCGGACCGCGGTCCGTGCCGTCACGACGACGCTCCCCACGCCCCGGCCCGGTACCGTCCGCTGAGGGCGTCCGAGTCCAGCAGGCCCCGCAACGCCGCCACCGCCGACTCCGGCTCGGGTCGGTCGGAGATGTCCTCCCCCGGGAACGCCGCCTGGTGCATGTCCGTGCGCATGTCGCCCGGGTCGAACTCGAAGACCCGCAGGTCGGGCTCCTCGGCGGCCAGTGTCCGGTGGAGATGGTCCAGGGCCGCCTTGGACGACCCGTAGCCACCCCACCCCTCGTAGTCCTCGACGGCGGCGTCCGAGGAGAGGGAGACGACGGTGCCCCGGGCGCGCCGGAGGTCGGGCAGCGCCTCCTGCACGAGCGCCAGCGGGGCGACGACGTTGACCTCGTAGACGTCCCGGAGGTCGGCGAGCCCGTAGTGCTCGAGCCGGGGCAGCGGGCTCGGGCCGAGCGAGCTGGCGTTGTTCACGAGCAGCTCCAGTGGGCCGAACTCCCGGGCGGCGGCGACGAGCTCCCGTCGGTGGGCCGGGGAGGCCACGTCGCCGACGACGACGGCCGACGGGGCGCCGAGGTCGCCCAGGCGCCCGGCGACCTCCGCCAGAGGCCCCGGCTCCCGGCCGTCGAGGACGACGCTCCATCCGTCCTTGGCCAGGTCGATGGCCAGGGCCCGTCCGAACCCCCGTGATCCTCCCGTGATGATTGCGACCGGCATCGGACACCTCCCTTTCGTCTGCGCACCCTGCGCCGTGCCACCACGGTAAGAGTTAAAGTAATGTTCAAGTCAAGCGATTTCTCCGGGAGGTCCGACATGGAGCGGCTGCTCACCATCGGCGAGGTGTCGGAGCGCAGCGGTCTGGCCGGGTCGGCCGTCCGCTTCTACGAGCGCCAGGGTCTCGTCCACGCCGAACGCACGCCCAGTGGGCAGCGTCGGTTCCGACGCGACGTACTGCGGCGGATCGCTTTCATCCGGATCGCCCAACGCGTGGGGCTCAGCCTGGAGGAGATCGCCACCGCCCTGGCCACCCTGCCCGTGGACCGGGCCCCGACGTCGCAGGACTGGAAGCGCCTGACCGCCGGGTGGAAGGGGCGCATCCGTGAGCGCATCGAACTGCTCGAGGCGCTGGAGAGCGGGCTGTCGGCGTGCATCGGGTGCGGCTGCCTGTCGCTGCGCACCTGCGCGTTGGCCAACCCCGACGACGTGGCGGCCGGCGGGGGCCCGGGGCCCCAGTGGCTGATGGGCGGGTGAGGCGGCGGCGGCCAGGCGCTACTGTCCGGGCGTGGCCCTATCCCCCGAGGCGGGACGAGTGCTCGGGTGCCTGGTGGAAAAGCAGCTCACCACGCCCCAGCAGTACCCGCTGACCCTCAACGCACTCGTCGCCGCCACCAACCAGGCCACCAACCGCGACCCGGTGGTCGACCTCGGCGACGGTGCGGTCCTGGCAGCGGTAGACGAGCTCCGGGGTCTCCACCTGGTGCGGGTGGTCCTGCCGTCGCGCGGGCGTTCGGTGAAGCGGTACCGGCACGTGCTCGACGAGGCCTTCGGCCTCGACGCCGCCCGCTACGGACTGCTGGCCACCCTGCTCCTGCGCGGCCCGCAGACGGTCGGTGAGCTGCGGGCGAGGACCGAGCGGATGGTCGACCTGCCCTCGACCGGCGACGTCCAGCGGGAGCTGGACGTCCTGGCCGAGCACCCCGACGGACTGGCGCGCCTGCTGCCGCGGCGACCCGGCCAGAAGGAGGACCGCTGGCAGCAGGTCCTGGCCGGGCCGTGGAGCACGGAGTCCGGCGGAGACGCGCCGGCCGACGAGGCGACCGACGGGGGACGTGCGGCCGGAGGCCGTGGGGCCGGGGTGACCACGGAGCCACCCCGGACAGCGGTCGGGGATCAGCCGGACGGTCTCGACGACCTGCGGTCCGAGGTGGCCGCCCTGCGCGAGGCCCTCGACGGTCTGCGCGAGGAGTTCGACGCCCTGCGGCACGGCCTCGGCGAGTGAGTCCGGCCGTCGGCTGATCCGATCAGTCGAGCGCCTTGGCCAGAAGGGCCTGGAGCTCCACCCGCTCCTCGGCGGACAGCAGGGACAGGACCTCGTCCTCCACGCTCTCGATGCCCTTCTCGGCGTTCTCGAACGCCCGCCCGCCCTCGTCGGTGATCTCGACGAGGTGGCGCCGCCGGTCGGTCGGATCCCGTCGGCGGAAGGCGAACTCCCTGGCCTCGAGGTCATTGAGCAGCAGCACCAGGTTGTTGGCGTCGAGGCACAGCAGCTCGCCGAGCTCCTGTTGGGGGATCGGACTGTGCTCGCGCACCATGGCGAGCGTGGCGAACTGCTTGACGGTCATGCCCAGCAGGTCCTCGGACGTGCGCCGGTAGATGAGCCGCGACAGCCGGGTCGTCAGGACCGTCACCCCGGGGGTTGTGCTGTTCACCATCGGTGCGGAGTATACCCCAATGACCCCGAAACCACTACTACCACCGTAGTTTGACACTCACTACTTCAGTGACTATCAATAATGAGGGAACCTGCAACCACAGAGATCGAGGAACTTCACCATGCCGTCGTCCTTCCGCGGCTTCATCCACGAGCGCCGCCGATGGGTCGCCCTCATCGTCGTCTGCTTCGCCATGTTGATGAATACGCTCGACCAGACGATCGTGAACGTGGCGTTGCCCACCATCCAGCGCGACCTGCACTTCACCCAGGCGTCCCTCGCCTGGGTGATCGACGCCTACCTGATCACCTTCGCCGGGGCCCTCCTGCTCGCCGGTCGCCTCGGCGACGTCATCGGACGCAAGAAGGTCTTCCTCGTCGGCCTGGTGCTGTTCACGGTGGCCTCGGCCGCCTGCGGCGCCGCCGACTCCCAGGCCCTCCTGGTGGCCGCCCGGTTCGTCCAGGGGCTCGGGGCCGCGCTGTCGTCCTCGGTCATCCTCGCCATCATCGTGGCCGACTTTCCCGACCCGGCGGAGCGGGCCAAGGCGATGAGCTCCTACATCATCGTGGCCGTAGGCGGCGGGTCGCTCGGCCTCCTGGTCGGCGGGTACGTGACCCAGGCGCTGAGCTGGCACTGGATCTTCTTCATCAACATCCCCATCGGCATCGCCGTCTTCGTGGTGGGCGCCATGCTCATCGACGAGAACATCGGACTCGGGCTGAAGGCGGGCCTGGACATCGGCGGCGCCGTGCTGAGCACGGGCGGGCTGATGCTCGCCGTCTACGCCATCGTGAGCTCGACGGAGTACGGATGGCGCTCGAGCCACACCCTGGCCTTCGGCGGGGCCGCGGTCATCGTGCTCACCGGGTTCGTCCTGCTCGAGAGCCGACTGCGCCAGCCGATGATGCCGATGCGCGTCCTGCGGTCACCGGGCCTGCTGACGTCGAGCCTGGTGCGCGGCCTGATGGTCGTGGGCATGTACAGCACGTTCTTCATCGGGGTCCTCTACTTCCAGCACGTGCTGGGCTTCGATCCCGTCCTGACCGGCCTGGCGTTCCTGCCCCAGACGCTCATGGTGGCGGTCATGTCGTCGGGGATCACCGCCCGGATCATGAGGCGGCTCGGACCCAAGGCCACCGCGCTCATGGGCCTGACCATCGTGGCGGTCGGCCTCGCCCTCTTCGTGACCTCGGGTCCATCGACGGCGTACTTCCCGCAGATCTTCGCCGCCGTGCTGCTGATCGGCTTCGGGGCGGCGGAGGCGTTCACGCCCCTGCTGACCATCGCCCTGGCCGGTGTGCCGGCCCAGGACGCCGGCATCGGCTCGGGCATCGTCAACGTCTCCCAACAGGTGTCGGGGGCGCTCTCGGTGGCGGTCCTCGGGGCCGTGTCCACCGCCCACACGGCCTCGCTACTCCACTCGGGCAGCTCGGCGATCGACGCGCTCGACGGCGGCTACCGCCTCGCCTTCGTCGTCGCGCTGATCAGCGTGCTGGTGGCCATCGTCCTCGGCGCCTTCATCATCCACCGTCCGGACGACGCACCCGACGTCGAGTCCGAGGAGCTCGAGGCCGAGTCGGAGACGATGATCGCCGAGATCATGTGAGGCGCCCCCCGGTCGTCACCACCTGACGACCGGGGCGACGCCGCTCGGAGATGTCGCTGGTGCGGGGGGTTCGGGCGTGTTACAACCCCTCCATGACTCCACGGACCTTCAGCCGACGCCAGGTGCTGGCCGGGGGGGTGGCGGGGGCGGCCGCCCTCGGGCTCGCCGCCGCCGGCTGCGACTCCTCCTCCAGCGCGGCCTCCGTGAAGCGGGCGCTGCAGGTCGCGCCCTCGGCCTCGGGGAAGGTCGAACACGTGGTCTTCCTGATGCAGGAGAACCGCTCGTTCGACCACTACTTCGGCACGCTGAAGGGCGTCGCCGGCTTCGAGGACCAGACCAACGCCGACGCCTTCACCCAGACGTGGCCCGGTGCCCCCTCGGGCATCAGCCCCTCGGGGGTACTGCTCCCGTTCCACATGAGCACGAAGCAGCACGGCGAGTGCACCTACGACCTGTCGCACTCCTGGCCGGCCGAGCACGCCTCGGTCAACGCCGGGGCCATGGATTCCTTCGTGTCGACACACACCGCGACGGGCTACGAGGGGACCCTCGGCACCAACACGATGGGCTACTTCACCAAGGACGACATCCCGTTCTATTACGAGCTCGCCCAGAAGTTCACCATCTGCGACAACTACTTCTGCTCGGTGCTGGGCCCCACCCATCCCAACCGGATGATGGCGATCTCGGGGACGGTGGACCCGGCCGGGGCGGCGGGGGGACCGGTCATCGTCACCAATGACTCGCAGACCCAGTTCCAGGGGACGTGCTCGTGGCAGACGATGCCCGACGTGCTGACCGCGGCCGGGGTGTCGTGGAAGTGCTACAACCCCTACGGACCCCTCTACCAGCCCGGGTCGTCGGTCTTCGTCAACAAGAACATGCTGCTGTACTTCGACCAGTACGCCAACGCCGACCCCTCGTCGGCCGCCTACAAGAACGCCTTCGGCTACTACGGTCCGAACGTCGACGGCGGCCTCACCACCACGAACCCGAACATCGACGATCTGACCGCCGACGTCCGCAACGGCACCCTGCCCCAGGTGTCGTGGATCATGTCGCCGAACAGCTTCGACGAGCACCCGCCGGCCCCGGCCCAGCTCGGTGAGTGGTACACCCAGCAGATCCTCGACGCCCTCACCTCCAACCCGGACGTCTGGGCCAGCACGGTGCTGTTCATCATGTACGACGAGAACGACGGCTTCTTCGACCACGTGCCGCCCCCGAGGCCGCCCGACGGCACCGACGGTGAGTACCTGACGGACCAGTCGGCCCAGACGCTGTCGCAGTCGGGGGGGATCGCCGGCCCGATCGGACTCGGGGTCCGCGTGCCCATGCTCGTGGTCTCCCCCTTCTCCGCCGGGGGGTGGGTCTGCTCGGACGTGTTCGACCACACCTCCCAACTGCAGTTCCTGGCCTCGCTCTTCAACGTCACGGTGCCGAACGTGTCCGAGTGGCGCAAGTCGACGGTCGGCAACCTCCTGTCGACGCTGCCGGTGCTCGCCGAGCCGGACGTCAAGGTGCCGAAGCTGGCCAAGGTGTCGCACAGCCAGTCGGCCCGACCCATCGGCAACGAGTGCACGCCGGACCAGATCTACGAGCTCAACCCCGACGACGGGGCCTACCCGCTGCCCACGACGCAGACGATGCCGACCCAGACGGGCGGGCGCCTCAAGCCGACGCCGGCCTGAGCGGCCACCGCACCTGGCCGACCGCACCGGCGGTGACCGTCGCCGACAGCGCCCCCGGGCCGTCCGGTGAGCCGTCGCCGGAGCCGATGACGCGCAGCTCGTACTCCCCCTCGGGGAGCGACCCGAACAGCCCGGCGAACGTGACGGAGTCCCGCAGCTCCCGTCGACGGACGGCCGTGTGGGTCCCGGTCCAGGGGTGGTCGACCGGGCGGATCTCGATCTCCACGCCGAGCAACGACTCGGGGGCGACGACGATCAGGGCCCCGCACGACCCACCGACGTCGACCATCACGCTCCCCTCGCCACTCGGGGGAGGCAGCGGCTCCGCCGCGGGCCCGTGCCCGTGGCCGTGCGGATGGGCGTGCCCGTCCACCGGTCAGCTCGCGGCCGGCACGGCGAAGCCCGAGTGGGGCGTGCCGAGGTAGGGGAACTCGGACAGGTAGTTCTCGGTCCCCATCGCGGTCAGGTCGGTGGGTCCGGAGGTGAGGCCCATCGAGATCGCCCCCGCCGCCCCGTCCGGGGTGTAGGACGGGTCGACCAGCGGGAGCGTCACCCCGGCGATGGCGCGCAGCTCGATCGTGACGACGTCGTCGAAGACCCTCCGGCCGTTCGGGAAGCCGGCGGGGTCGCCTCCGATCAGTCCGAGGTTGGACACCCCCGTCGTGGTCGGGGGGACGGCGACGTTCAGCCGCAGCATGTCGGCCTGTCGCGACCCGGTGTAGTTCTGGAACCCCGGTACGACGCCGGTCGGGATGCCGGTCAGGAGCACGGCCAGCAGGTCGGCCCGCGGCTGACCGGACGAGACGTACGAGGCCAGATGGGGGAAGACGCCGGGGTAGAGCACGGGAAGGAGACCGGCCAACTCGGGATGGGAGACGTGCGAGGCGAACTGCGCATCCTCGGCGGGCGGCACGGAGTTCCAGTAGTCCTTCTGGGCCATCGGGATGAGCACCTCGTTGACGAGGGGATTGCCGAGCCGCGACACCTGGGACCAGGGGCCCGAGTTGTAGTTGTCCCCCGGCCAGTTGCCGTAGATCCGGGCCTTCTGGCGACTGGCCGTGGTCCACACGCCGAGGACCGAGCCCGGATCGGCCACCGAGGTCGGCGCCCTCCCGCTCGCCGTCAGCTGGCTGATGGGTACCTGGATGGCGATGCTGTGGACGTTGACCCCGTCAGTGGAGTTGACCCCCTTGGCCATCGCACCGAGCCCGGTGCCGGACAGGCCGAACGTCGTGTGGTCCTGCTCGAACGGCCGCAGGTCGCCGAGGTCGAAGACGGCACCCAGGTCGACGTAGAAGCCCTCGGCCCGCTGGCCGGCCAGGACCTTCGTCGCCGGCGCCACCGTCGTGATGGCCTCCGACACCAGGTTCGTGAAGTCGGGCGTGGAGAGCGGCCCGATGTTGCACGGGGGGCACGGGATCCCGACCCCCAGGACGTGCCAACCGTGCTCGTCCACCCGGGTGACGGTGTAGGTCTGGCGCCGGTTCCAACTCGGGCTGGTGAGGCTGGTGATCGGCCCGGTGTTGTAGAGGAACGTGTCGGGGTCGGTGATCCGGCTCGTGAACTGGAACAGGTAGCTGATGTCGGCGTCGCCGTCCCCGTCGTTGTCGATGTTGATGGCGTAGACGACGTCGTCACCGAACTCGTAGAAGTTCGGGCCACCGTCGGGCGCCTGCAACGGGACGTAGTTGGCGATGAGGGTCACGGTGTCCGGCTGGTCCGGACTGACGAATGCGTAGAGGTCCGTCGAGTCGGCGACGGGGTCCTTCGAGATCTGCGGGGCTTCACGATGGGACGACATGGGGATACCTCGATTTCTGGGCAGTTGGGTTCTGGGCGGTTGGGTTGTTCGGTGGTCGGACGGACTTCGGGCTGGGCGATGGCGGCCGGACTCAGCGCATGGCGCGGAGGATGGACGCGGCGAGCTGGGGATCGTGCACCGTGATCTCGTCGGTCCCCCGGAACAGACCGATCTCCCCGGAGGCGAGGTCCCGGATGTGGGCGACGATCGGGCCGCCCGTCGAGTCGATCGGGCCGGCGTCCTCGGCCGCGGCCTCGACGGCACCGACGTCGGCCGGCCCCTGGGTGTCGGCGACCCCGACGAGGGCGGGAAAGGAGGGGAGGGCCGAGACGGCCCCCGCCGCCACGACAGCGGCGGTGCCTCCCTTGAGGAACATGCGCCTGCTGAACTCGCTCATAGTGACCTCCTGGGCAGGACCGGGCAACGTGGCGATGGAGACCCGTTCACGTGGTCGTGCAACGTCTTCGGGACCGCGGCGCGCCCGGATGACGAAATCGGGGAGTTCTTCCGGGTTCCGTCCACCACCCGCCGGACGGGTCCGCACGGGGGTCGCGACGGACCGGACTCATCCGGCCCGGGGTGGGTGACGAACCACAGACATCGACCGACGGGTGGTCGTCGAACCTGGCAGCAGGGTCCGGCCGTCCACAATCCCCAGGAGGCACCGTCATGCCATTCAGCGCACCCGCAGAGCTCTTCGGCGAGCAGGGCATCATCGTCCTGGTCGTCGTGGCGCTGGTCCTGTTCGGCTCCACCCAGATCCCCAAGCTCGCCCGGTCGCTCGGCAGCGCCCAGCGCGAGTTCAAGAAGGGTGTCGCCGGGTCCCCGTCCGACGACCTGCACGATCCGACCACCGCCGAGGCCATCGCCGCCCCCGGGTTGATCCCCGTCCGCGACGACTCGACCGTCCACCCGTCCTAACGCCGCCGCCGACCACCGATCATGCCGTTCCTGAGCCCGGCCAAGCTGTTGGTGGTCCTGGTCGTCGCCCTGTTCGTGCTGGGCCCCGACCGACTGCCGAAGGTGGCCAGGCAGGTTGGCGGCCTCTGGCGGGACCTGCGCGCACTACGCCAGAAACTCGAGGCCGACGTGCGGGGCAGCTTCCCCGACCTGCCCTCCTCCGAGACCGTCTCCCGGGCGGTCCGGAGTCCCCTGTCCTTCCTCGACGACCTGGCCGATTCGCACGACACCGGGCCCGAGGGCCCCGGGACGGCGACCCACGAGGACACTGACGGCCGACCGCCCGTGGCCCCGCCCGTGGCCCGACCGGGATGGCCGGCGGTCGGGTCGGTGGCGCCCGTGGCGCCGGACGGCGGGATCCACGGGGTGCGGCCGGGTGGGCCGGGTCTTGCGTCGGATCCCGGAATGAACTGAGTGGTCGGTCCGCCGGGCCCCGCCGATCGCCGAGTCCGATGAACCTCCTCCTGCACAGGCGTCCCGACACCCCGCCCGAGGCGGAGGGCATGACGCTCGCCGAGCACCTCGGCGAGCTGCGCACCCGCGTGCTCGTGTGCGCGGTGGCCTTCGTGGTGACCGCCACGGCGGCGTTCCTCCTCTACCCGGTCATCCTGGACATCCTGCGACACCCCTACTGCGACGTGTCGCCGGCCCACTGTGGGTTCTACGTCACGGGCCCGCTCGACGGGCTGGCCCTGCGGGTGAAGCTCGCCGCCTACGGCGGCCTCTTCCTGGCGGCGCCGGTACTGCTGTGGGAGTTCTGGCGGTTCGTCACGCCCGGCCTGCACCCCCGCGAGAAGCGCTACGCCGTCCCGTTCGTCGTGGCCTCGATGGTCCTGTTCTCCTTCGGGTGCGTGGTGGCGTACGGGACGTTCCCCCACGCCCTCGGGTGGCTCGGCAGCATCGGCGGTCCGAGCCTCCACCAGATCTACGACCCGAACCAGTACCTGAGCCTCATCGTGCTGCTCATGGTGGCGTTCGGGGTCACCTTCGAGTTTCCGGCGGTGCTGGTGTCCCTGGAGATCGCCGGCGTCCTGTCCGCCAGGAAGCTGTCCTCCTGGCGACGCTGGTCGATCGTCCTGATCGTGGTCGTGGCCGGCGTGATCACCCCGAGCTCGGATCCGTTCTCCATGATCGCCATGGCCGTCCCGCTCTATGTCTTCTACGAGATCTCCATCGTGATCGGCCGGATCGTCCAACGGTAGGGACCCGGGCACCGCGGCACCGGTGGCGGGCGTACCGCTCAGCAGCGGTAGACGCGCTCCGCCGTCCCGGCGAAGAGCAGCTCCCGCGACGCGGGGTCGAGGCCCGCCGTGATCTCGTTGAAGACCGTGTACAGGTCGTCGAACGTGCCGTACGCCGAGTCCACGGGGAAGTTGCTGGCGAACATGCACCGGTCGGCGCCGAACGCCTCGATGGCGTACTCGATCCACGGGGCGAAGGCGTCGACGCTGATGGTCTCCAGCGGCATGGCCAGGCCCGAGAGCTTGCACGAGACGTGGCCGCCGAGGTCGGCCAGGGCGTCGATTCCGTCCCGCCAGAGGCTCCGCTCCTCCTCGGAGTCCGACCGGGGCCAGCCGGTGTGCTCGACCACCACCGCCAACGTGTCGTGGGCGGTGAGACCCTCCGCCGCCTCCCGCAGCTGATCAGGGTGGGTCATGAGGTCGAACACCAGGTCGCGCTCCGCCAGGGCGAGGAGCACGCCGGCGCCGGGCAGTGGTCCCTCGTTGCGCCCCATGGGACGCACCCCCCGGAATCGGGCCGCGGTCATCTGCCGGTCGAGGAGCTCGACGGCCTCGGCCAGGCTGTCCGTCGGGGGGATACCACCCACGATGGCGTCGGGCCCGCCGCGGACCACGGCCTCGCGGTCGAGCTCGAGGGTCTCGTCGATCGAGTTCCCGCCGGTGGCGGCGGCCACGTTGACGAACTTCTCGACGTTCCACCCGGCCGACTCGGCCCGGTAGGCGTCGACGGGGAAGGCGCGGTTCATACCGGTGGCGTTCGCGGGGTCGGGCGGCTGGGTCAGGTAGGGGTACCAGTCGGTCCGGGCCGGGTCCCAGATGTGGACGTGGGCGTCGACGACGCGGGTCGGCCGGTCGGTCATCGGGCCTCCGGTCCGGGCGTGGCGTCGGGGTCGCCGACGATCTGGCGGAGCGTTCCGTCGAGCCAGTCGGGGAGCCCCGGACCCCCGAACGTGACACTGCCGATCGGTCGTGGGTGGCTGCGCAGTCCCAGCCATCCGTCGCCGACCACCAGCTCGGCGCCGGCCAGAGCGGCCGCCTCGGGGTGGTCGAGCAGATGGGCCACCAGCGCACCGGCCGTCGGGCCCACCGAGTCCCCGGGCGCCTCGAGTCCGGCGGCGAAGGCCGTGACCCGACCCTCGGTGGCGCTCCGGGCGACCCGGGCGTGCTGCACCGCGGCCTGGGCCCGACTGCGCCCCCCGGTCGTGGTGGCGTCCGTCAGGGTCACCAGCTGGACGGGGTGGTCGGCGGCGGCGGCGTGGTCGGCGACGGCCCGGGCCCACCCCGCATCGGTATGGATGCCCGCCACGATGTCGCGGTGCTCGGCCAGCACCTGCTCCCACCCACCGGCCGGGGCCGCGGACGCCCCGTCGCCGGCGATGGCCACGACCACGGCATCGACCGGGCCGTCGGCGCCGACGGCGGTGTCCAGGGCGGCGGCGGCCTCGTCGAACCCGCGTACCGGCGCGATCTGCCGACACCGGAAGGACCGTGCCCCGAGGGCGGCGACGAGTGCGGCCGAAAGGTCGGGCCGATCGGTCACGACGACACACGAGCGCGCCCCGGTCGGTTCCGAACCGACCTCCGCCTCCTGGTCGAAGATCGCTCCGAAGCGGGGGTTGCTGCCGCCGGCACTGGCCTGGGTGGCCTCGGCCCGGGCGAACGCCACGGGGACGACCTCGTCGAGCACGTGCTCCAGCGACGTGACGGCGTCGGTGCGCACGACCTCGACGAGTCGCGGCTCGTCCACGACGGCCACCTCGGGTCCGCCCGCGAAGACCACCCGCCCCGAGCACCAGCCGAACTCCTCGCCGACGAGATAGGCGCCGAACGGGCCCAGTGCCTCGGGCTCGGACACGGACAGGAAGGAGATGCCCCCACCGCCCGACCGCCCGGCCTTGCGGGCCCGTTCGAGGGCGGAGGCCATCATCCGGGTGGCGGCGATCGGTGACATGGCGTTGACGGTGACCCCGGCCGGGGCGTGGCGGCCGAGCTGCCAGGTGAGTGCGGCGACGGCCCGCTTGGCGCAGCTGTAGGCGCCGGCATCGGCTTCCCGCCACCCCGACCCCGACGTCACACCGAGGATCCGTCCGTAGCCGGCGGCCGCCATCAGCGGCAGGGCCGACTCCAGCACGTTCCTGTAGCCCTCGAGGTGGACGGCCAGGACCGCCAGCCAGTCCTCCTCGGTGCCCCGGCCGAAGTAGGTCTGCCGGGTGATGCCGGCCACATTGACGACGGCGTCCAGGCCGCCGTGCTCGTCGACCAGCTCCTGGAACAGGCGGCGGATGGCGTCGGCGTCGGTGACGGACGCCGGCGATGCCTTCGCGGACCCGCCCGCGGCCACGATGCGATCGGCCGTGGTCTCCTCGGGCTCGGGCAGGCGACCGGTCCCGTCGAGCGTCACGAGGGGGTCCACGGTGACGACGAACCAGCCGTCCCGTCCGAGCTGCTCCGCGATGCCCGCGCCGATCCCGCCCCCGCCGCCGGTCACGACGGCCACCCGCTGGCGACCGGTCACGATGCCGTCGACGGGACGTCGAGCTCCAGGCCCTCCAGGCTGCCGGCCTCGAGCCACCGCTCCAGCAGGTCGCGGTAGGCGAACCAGTCACCCAGTCCGCGGCCGTAGTTGCCGTTGCGGGGATTCATCTCCTCGGGATGGCCCTCGTTGTTGAGGCGTGACGGGGTGCAGGCCGCCATGATCGAGGAGGCGTCGACGAACGAGTCGACGATCTTCTGGGTCCACTCGGCCTCGGCCTCGGCGCTCACGTCGAACACCCCGATGCCCTTGCGTTCCAGCTGCCCGACGACCCGGCCGACGAACTCGGCGCCGAGCACGGCCAACTGGGTGTAGTTGACGGTCACGACCGCCTGCTGGCCGGGGGCCGGCATGATGAACATGTTGGGGAACCCCCGGGTCATCATGCCGAAGAGGCTGGCGGCGCCGTCACCCCACTTCTGGGCCAGGGTCACGCCGCCGCGGCCGACGACGTCGTGTCCGGCACGACGGAAGATCGGGGTGACCTCGGCCTCGAACCCGGTGCCGTAGACGATGCAGTCGACCTCGTACTGGTGACCGTCGACGACCGGTCCCTTCCCGGTGATCCGCTCGATCCCCCCGGGGCAGTCCACGACGGTGACGTTGGGACTGTTGAGGGCCGGCAGATACTCGTCGTGGAAGCACGGGCGCTTGCACATGTAGCGGTAGTAGGGCTTGAGGACCTCGGCGGTGGCGGCGTCGGTCACCAGCTCCTCGACGCGGCGCCGGTGGGCCTCCATGACCTGGAAGTCGAACTCCTCGACCCGCAAGAGGTAGTCCCCGATCGACTCCCCCTCGTGCCGGGGGACGTTCCTGGTCCCGGCGTAGTCGTGGGTCCACCCGTCGTCCACCAGGTCGCCATCCACCGGTCGCCCCATGATGATCGCCTGGAAGTTGTCCATGCGCTCCCGCTGCCAGCCGGGTTCGAGGCCGTCGGCGAAGGCGGGATCGGTGGGCCGGTTGCCCCGCTCGCCGATGGCCGACGGCGTGCGGTGGAACACGTAGAGCCGCTCCGCGGCGTCGGCCAGTGACGGCACGCACTGGATGCCGGTCGCCCCCGTACCCA
>Ga0181528_10001229_pt1 | contig 16021 bp, 11 predicted proteins | sample PEATcosm2014_Bin_47_FD_119742 | JGI IMG/M metagenome (GOLD analysis project Ga0181528, IMG submission 119742) | Peatland microbial communities from MTU Mesocosm Facility, Houghton, MI, USA - PEATcosm2014_Bin10_10_metaG | ecosystem: Environmental > Terrestrial > Soil > Wetlands > Peat | place...
ATAATACGCAATTGTCCGGCAACATCTTTCCGGTTCTCAACAACTTTGCTAGCTGGGACTTGGGATTTATGGCTTAGAGCATTGCGCTGGCGGCGTTCGAAAGCATGCGGCGGGCCTCAGGCCGAGTGCATGGGGGCGTCGATCAACTGCACTTTTGATTAATAGTGGTGCGTCCTTATTTCCCACTTTTTATCGGTAGGCTGTTATTTAACCGATTGATGCCGGTTGGCGGTGACCCCATAAATTTTTCATCAAACGTTTACAATACTGTAATGGTTTCAAGCTAGTTTAGTTGCAATAACTTTGTTAGCATCCCCGGCTGTCGGCATAGTTTGTAAACTAGTGATTGTGTGCCGGCACGGCTATGTAACTTTAATGCTTCAATTTCAAGTATAGGAGATCAACGAAATGAAATACAGAAAACTCACCAAGGCCGCAGGCCTGCTTGTTTGTTTAAACATTACAACCGCTAACGCCAGCCTAACTAGTCTAGGTAATGGCTTGATCTATGATAATGTCAGCAATATTGACATCATCAGCAATGCCGGTTTATTTAATACATTGGCCGGCGGCCCCAATACGTCCACGTCTTTTCAAAATTTAGTCAGCACCATTATCAGCGATAACAATGGCGTGATTGCCGGTCATTCATTGTCGGCTGCCTACGATTTCAACGCAGGCCTTTCCTGGTACGGCGCTGGGGCCTTTGTAAACTATCTGGATCAAACCAATTATGACGGTTATTCGGATTGGCGTTTGCCCACAACCAATCCAGCAGTAACCGGCTATGCATCGACCAATCCGGCGGTGACCCAAAGCGAACTTGGCGAACTGGTTTACAACGAATTGGGCGGTCAAAGCTTTAGCGCTTTGTCTAGCGGTAATAACGCAAACTACAACCTGTTCAGCAATTTTACTTCCGGTGTGTACTGGACTAGCACACAGGACCCTAATACTGCAGGCAATTACCTGACTTTCAATACTTACTCCAACTTTCAGGGTACCGTCGTTGAAACCTTGCAAACCGGATCAGCTGTGATTGTGCGTAGCGTTGTGCCCGTGCCCGGCGCAGTATGGTTGTTTGCCACCGGCTTGTTTGGCTTGTTGGGTTTGAAACGCCGCTGTTAAACGTTAGATAGAATGATTGGAAAATTTAGATAAAGGGATATGCAGTGGGCCGCCGGTTTACTGCATGTTCTTAATACAATAGCCAAGAACGCACCACTATTAGCGAATTCTTTACAAATTTCTACCTGCCTCGCTCGTTTGGGCAATTATCCTGGAAACCGTTGTTGGAAGCACCCGAGGGCGCCGTTTTTGGATGATAGGAATCGGGGCAACAAAACTAATTTGACCTGTTTGTTTTGGGTGACAATAAATTTATTGCTAAGTAGATGTCATGATTAATAGTGGTGCGTCCCCTATTTCCTTCGTCCCCTATTTCCTTGAGGCAATATGCAGCGGTCATGGATTTATGGCTTAGCTTGCGGCAGATTCATATTTGCTATCGAACTGTTTTGCCAGGGCAACAAAATTCAGGATGATTGAGGATATTGATGTTGACCACGAGTTAAAGCGGATTAAAAGTAACTTACTGATGTACACTGGTCTCAGTGAATATGATTTTGAGAACCTTCAGGCTGAATTAGTTGATATGCCGGTGATTTGAATCGGGCCAAGTTCTAGGTTTTACTTGGCGGCTGATCAGGGGGCGATGTCCGGCAATTTCAGCTAGAGAAGCTTATAGCCTATGGCTGAAAATTTAATTGGAGGGTTTTGACGATGACCGAGATGCCTGAAAGCCATCCGCTGGGCTTGAATACTTCCCGCATCATCACTTTTAGCGATGGTGTTTTTGCGATTGTGATTACCTTGCTGGTCATTGATCTCAAAGTGCCGCAAATAATCGCCGGCGACATCTCTGCCCAATTGCCCGGGCGCTTGTTCGATTTGTGGCCGAAACTGTTAAGTTACACGCTGAGTTTTGTCATCATCGGCGTCTATTGGGTGGCCCACCACCATGTTTTTCATTATATAGTGCGGGTGGATCGAATTTCCCTATGGCTGAATATATTCTTCCTGATGTCAGTTGCCTTTGTGCCGTTTCCGACTGCCTTGCTCGGTGAATATAGCAATAATCGCTTGGCGGTGATCATTTATGGGGTGAATGTCATGGCTACCCGGCTATTGTTGCTGGCCTTGTGGTTATATTCCATTTATAGACACAGGCTGATTAATCCGGAAATGCAGCCGGCAACTTTAAATCGTGTGACTTGGCTGATTCTTATCCCCGTCGGCATTTATCTGTTTGCTATTGGCTTGTCTTTCCTGAGCACCCGGATTAGTTTAGCGCTGTATTTTCTGGTTCCTCTGGTTTTTAGCGTCATACCCAGCCGATTGAATAGGGGGGCTTCGTTATAATCCCGGAAACCTTTATGCTTATCCTCGGTTCTATGTGTTTTCGCTAAGCGCTGACAATTAAAGCGTCTGGTTCATAACCCTTTCGTAAGTTTGTTTCTCCGCCAGATAACAGCTGCAAGAAGCGGATTCCAGACCGCTGTGATCAATAATTTTGATATGGCCCCGGCGGTAGCTGATGAGCTTTTGCCGTTGTAGAGAGCTTGCCGCCTTGGTAATGCCTACGCGCCGAACGCCCAGCATATAAGCCAGGATGATATGAGTGATATGAAAGTTATTGGAGTGGGCGCGGTCTTGAGTCATCAATAGCCAACGGGCGAGGCGCTCTTCCACCATGTGGAGACGGCAGCATACGGCGCTTTGCGCAAGCTGGCTCATCGAGACATAGAGGTAGCGTTTTAACAGCCGCTGTAGTGCGGGACTCTGTTCAAGGTCATGCATAAATGCGGCTGAGGTCATGCGCAGGGCGGAACCGGCTCCCTGAACTAGAGCCTGAAAGGGTGCGGTATCGACTTCAAGCGGCAGAGTAATGCCGAGCATGCCTTCATTACCGATTAGCCCAACTTCCAGGCCTGCGCCGTTTGCAAGGGGGGTCACCAGGGAAATGAAACTGCCGGTCGGGAAATAAATATGCGGAATACGGTCTCCGGCGCTGTAAAGCACCTCAGCAAAATTGAGTTGGACAGATTCACAATGACTGATTAACAGCTCGCGCTCTTTGAAGGGGAGGGCGGCTAGCAGAAGATTTTCTGCAAATACAGGCTGGATCAACGTCAATTTGTATACTCCCGGTAATGTACAGCGATACACGGTGTTGCATGTGCTGAAACCGTCAAGGCTACTCCTGGAGTCAAGCATATCCAGGATGCATTTGACTGTCTGTATGGTAGCGCACGTAGATTTGTAAACCGGCATCGGGCCGTTGCCGTAACTTGCGGTTTGCCACAGGCATATCTCGCGTCAATGTACGCTAGCGAACTGTGTTCGTCCTCTGAAAGGCGTTTAATCATCGTTGACATAAATTCTTGCAATCGAGCAAGTTTTTACAGCGATTGTTTTTGAAGTCTAATTGAATGGATAAAAATCTCATGAAAAAAATCTACCGGCTCAAATCGAGCCACAGGCTGTACGCTATTAGCGCCAGCCTGACGGCAGCAGTTTTATTGGCTGCTTGCGCAAGCAATCCACCGCCTACCGCCCAGATGGCGGTATCCAAAGCAGCCGTCAGCAATGCCAATGCTGCGGGAGCTAACGAATTTGCACCGTTACCGCTTAGAGCGGCCAGTACGAAAATGCAAAGCGCCGAGCAGGCCATGATCACGCATGATTATCTGCTGGCGAGGGAATTGGCGGAAGAAGCAGAGGTCGACGCACAATTATCGGCAGTGACGACGCGCGCAGTCAAGGCGCAAATAGCCGTGAGTCAATTGCAGCAAGACAATAGTGTGCTGCGTCAGGAAATCGATCGTAAAACTCAATAATTATCAATGGAGTTAATCATGAAAACTATTTGCTATTTGCCTTTGACATTGGTCGCAATCGCGATCGCCTCAGGCTGCAGTTCTACCCCTATGAATGCTTCTCTTGTGCAAGCGCATGACAGTTATAACGTCGCTAAGGACACACCGGAAATCACGAATCAAGCTCCGCTGGAATTGGAGGACGCCGGGAATTCCTTGAAGAAAGCCGATTATGCTTTCAGAGAAGATGAGGATCAACAGACAGTCGACCATTTGTCCTATCTAGCCTTTCAACAAGTAGGCATCGCCCGTGAAACCGCCAGACGGAAAACCGCTGAAATTGCAGTGGCCAACGCTCAAGCGCAACGTGACCGGGTGCGGCTGGAGGCAAGAACTGCAGAAGCCGATTCAGATAAATCGGTGATAGCGCAACAGGCAATATTGATCAACGAATTGAACGCCAAGAAAACTGAACGTGGTTTGATGATTACCCTGGGCGACGTATTGTTTCAAACCAATCAGGCGCAATTGCAGCCAGGCGGTATGCGCAATGTCGAAAAACTAGGCGATTTTCTCAATCAATACCCGGATTACAGGGTGATGGTTGAAGGCTATACCGATAGCACCGGCAGTCATGGGTACAATCAAGAGTTGTCTGACCGCCGCGCCTATTCCGTGCGCACGGCTTTAGTCGATATGGCTGTCAATGGCGATCGAATCCAGACCCGGGGCTATGGAGACGAGTATCCGGTTGCCAGCAATGTTACGGCTTCCAATCGGCAATTGAATAGGCGGGTGGAAATCGTGCTTTCCGATAGTGACGGCAAACTGACGCAACGCTAAAGTGCATCCTTATACGGCGGCTAAATTTAGCCACGGTGAATACGATTTGCTGTATAAGCTATCGCTTCCATGAAAGTTTAGCCGCGTCTTTTAGATATTAAAACCACAAAATCTTGTTAATCAATACCAAAGGAGAATTCTATGAAAACCAAAGAAGAATATATCGAAAGTTTGACAACAGAACTGAAAGAGTGGAGTGCTGAAATTGATGTTTTAAATGCCAAAGCCGAAATCGCTGCAGAAGATGTCAAAATCAAATACCGCGAAGAAATTGAAGCATTAAGAGCCAAGGAACGCGTTGCTACTGAAAAGCTCCAAGAATTGCAGGCAGCTAGCGGTGATGCCTGGCATGCAGTTAAAGATACCGCCGAACATGTCTGGCATGATCTTAGAACAGGTCTAGCCAGTGTGGTTTCCAAATTCAAGTAAATCAAAAATCCTATTGCCTGAATGGTGTTTTCTTAAGATAGATTTTATTTTTTATCAATGACTTAAATGTAGGATGTGCTGAACGGTAGAGAGTGTGGAAGAATCGTCGCAGGATGGGTAGAGCGATAGCAAAACCCATCCTACGCGATAAAAGTGAAATTCTTTCACAGTCTCGGTAGCGAAGCGCATCAATGTGAAAGGCGCCTGCCCGCCGGGTTGGCGCATCCTGCGAGTTGACAGAATTAAGGAGAATGTAAATGAATCTCATGAATCTGGCGATTGAGCCCGTATTGTCCGTGGTAGTCGGCATCTTGATATTGTTGATTCCAAGGTTTTTAAATTATTTCGTAGCTGTCTATCTGATTGTTGTCGGGATCTTGGGGATTATGCATCACGGCGTTATTTGAGGTGCTATTCGCTATGCCGTGCTGCCTGCCTAAGCCGATTTTCTAGGGCTATAGAGCGGACAACATTGTTAATTGGTATTTGGAGAAGTAAGCATGGTAAAGCAGCGGCAGCGTAGAAAAAAAGTAAGAGGTAGCCATCCCGGTGGTGAAGAATCGCCGATACGTTTTGAGCTATTTAGTAACGAACGCTTGCAACAGCATGCCGCTAGCTTAGCGAAAGCACAAAAAATCAGTCATCTTAAAACCGGGGTATACCTGATTCCAAGGGTACGCGAGAATAGTATGGTTTTATTTGAAGCTTATAAATCCGTCGCCAAGACGGTGCGTGAGCAACATGCCATTACGCCGGCTGCTGAATGGCTGCTGGATAATTATCATATTATCGAAGAACAAATCACCAATATTAATTCCGACTTATCGGAAAGCTATTACAAGACCCTGCCCAAGTTGTCGGAAGGCTTTCTGACCGGCTACCCGCGGGTGTACGGGATCGTTTGGGCATTGGTTGCGCATTCCGATAGCCGCTTCACAGCGGAGATGCTGACTTTATTTATTAAAGCCTATCAGGAGACTACCACTCTTTCATTGGGAGAACTGTGGGCGATACCGATCACCTTACGGATGCTGCTGGTAGAAAATCTTCGCCGTCTGGCGGTTAGTATTATGCGGTCGCAAGCCGGACGGCAGTTGGCTGATAAATATGTCGATGAGGTGGAGCTAATAGCCGCAAATAGTGATAGGCCGGACCCGGCGCTGCCTATAGCGGTTTTACCCCCTACCGCCTTACGCCAGTCCTATGCGGTGCAAATTTTGATGCGCTTGCACGATCCGCATCCGGTGGTGGCCCTGTCTCTGGATTTTATGAACGACTGGTTGAATGAGCAGGGTTTGAGTCTGGATGAACTTGTGCATAAGGAACATGCTGAACAAATTGCCGATAATCAGACGGTGCGCAACATCATTACCAGCATGCGCACTATCTCATCCTTTGAATGGCCGCAATTCGTCGAAAAAGTCAGTCATGTTGATCAATGCCTGCAGGGGCATGAAGGATATGCGGCTATGGATTTTCTTACTCGCGACCGTTACCGGCACGCCATTGAGGAACTTGCCCTGCGCTCGCCGTATTCAGAGCTGGAAATTGCACAACAAGTCATGCACAAGGTTGACACTGCTGAGCAATCCGTCAGTCACAACAATCGGCTACAGGAACCCGGATACTATTTGATAGGCGCGGGCCGCTACGCATTTGAACAGGAAGTTAAGTATAGGCCTTCAATAAAACAAAGACTGCTGCGCGCCTATGTTAAACATGCAGGTTTGACTTATCTGGCGAGCCTGGCTTTATTGACGCTGGCGTTACTGGCATTGACGTTGACAGCAGGCGTTAATGCGCAGTTGAATGGCGTACAGCTATATTTGCTGGGATTGTGCATACTGTTTCCGGTATCCGATATCGCCATCGGTTTATTTAACCAGTTGATCATTGCCGGGCTGCCTCCCCGCCATCTGCCGCGTCTGGAATTAAAAACCGGCGTGCCGGAAGCCATGAGCACCTTCGTCGTGGTACCGACCCTGTTTGTTCAGGAGGCCGAGGTGCTGAATCAGGTTAAGCAGATGGAAATCCGTTATCTGTCCAATCCGGAAGGCGCAGTGCGTTATGCGCTGTTATCCGATTGGGCGGACGCCGAGCAAGAAATAATGCCGAATGACGATAGTTTGTTGCAGGCGGCGATTGCCGGCGTGCTGGCTTTGAACGCCAAATATGGCGGCGGCCGGTTTTTTGTATTTCACCGCAAGCGGCAATGGAATCCGAGTGAAGCCAAGTGGATGGGCTGGGAACGCAAACGCGGTAAACTTCACGAATTCAACCGGCTGTTGCGCGGCGCCGCAGATACTTCGTTTTTGCCTATTAATGGCGTGCCGGCCCTGGCTCCTGCGGGCGTCTGCTATGTGATTACGCTGGATGCCGATACCAAGCTGCCTATGGGTGTGGTGTCTGAATTGGTCGGTCTGGCGGCTCATCCTTTGAACCAGCCGGTATTCGATGCGGGTAGCCAACGTATCGTAGACGGTTACGGCATACTTCAACCCCGGGTGACGCCGACCTTACCGCTACGCAGGGAGTACTCGATGTATCACCGCCTGTTTGCCGGAGCGGCCGGAGCCGACGCCTATGCAAGCCCGGTTTCCGAACTGTATCAGGATTTGTTTGCGCAGGGCACATACAACGGCAAGGGTTTGTACCATGTAGACAGTTTCGAAGCCGCGTTGGCCGGGCGGGTGCCGGACAATACCCAGCTTAGCCATGATTTATTCGAAAGCATTTATGCCCGCTGTGCGCTGGTTAGCGATATCGAATTTTTCGAGGAATTTCCATCTCATACGGAAGTGGCGGATTCCCGCCAGCATCGCTGGGTTAGGGGTGATTGGCAATTATTACCCTGGATCTTCGGCACTGACAATAGACACATGCCGATTGTGGGCCGCTGGAAGATGATCGACAATTTACGCCGTTCTCTTTCGGCGCCGGCGGCCTTTTCGGCCCTGGTGCTCGCCTGGGCTATTCCTCATGCTCCTCAGGCCTTGTTGATCGGCATAGTGCTGACCTCCCTGGCTATTCCGGCAATCATGGCGTGCAGCAAGGGTTTTACTTGGCCGCGCCGCGGCATATCGGCAGCTACGCATCTGCGTAATGTAGCCGAGAATTTGCTGTGGGCTATCGCCAATAGTTTAGTGGCTTTGACTTTTCTGGTGCATCATGCCTGGTTAATGACGGACGCGATTATCAGCACCTTAATTAGACTATCAATCACCCGGCGGCGTTTATTAAAATGGGTTACGGCTCTACAGGCCAAGAGCATATCGGACCATGCCTTAAAAAACCTGATCCAGCCTTTAAGGCGTTCATCGATAGTGGTATTTGGCGCTACCGGCATGATATTGCTTTTCAATCCGGCGGCGATTGTTAACGCTGCGCCGTTTCTGTTGTTATGGCTGCTGGCGCCCATCATCGCGCGTAGTTTAAGTCTGCCGCCCAAGTTAGATAAGGCGGAATCCTTGCAAGCGGGGGAAGCCCAAAAGCTGCAATGGATCGGCAGGCGTATCTGGCGGTTCTTCACCACCTTCGTCACGGCGGAAGAACACTTTTTGCCGCCGGATAATTTTCAGGAACAACCGGTTGAGGTTGTCGCGCATCGAAGTTCGCCGACTAATTTCGGGCTATATCTGTTATCTGTGGCCGCAGCGCGCGATTTTGGCTGGATCGGTCTGCTGGATAGCGTGGAGCGGCTGGAAGCGACCCTAAAAACCCTGACCGGTTTGCCCCGTTTTAACGGGCATTTTTATAATTGGTACGATACTTCCGATTTGCGCATCCTGGAGCCGGCCTATGTTTCAACCGTAGATAGCGGCAATCTGGCCGGGCATTTGCTCACTCTGGCGGAAACTTGCCGGGAAACCTTGCGCAAGCCGTTGCTGCCCGGAAATGCTTTATCGGGATTAGCGGATGCCCATGGTCTGCTGAGCGCTGAACTGGCCAAAATCAGCGATGATAAACGTACGCTGACCGTTACGCTGAATGAGTTGCGGCAAAAAACCCTGGCGCTGGGTGAGATGCTGCACAACCATCCGGCCGATGTGCAGGGCTGGAGCATTCTATGGCGGCAATTGCCGCTTTGCGCCGATACTTTGCTGGATCTGGCCAGCGCCTATGCCGCCGAGCGTGGCGATGCAAAAAACTGTGAAGTGTTAGCCTGGTCAGGTCAAATCTGTCAAGACATTCGTTCTCATGCCTATGATGTTGAAAACTTGCTGCCCTGGATTAATCTGAGCCAACAGTTTGACAATATTAACCAGTTGTCAGGACTATCGCCGCCCGTTGATCCGTGGTGGAAACAAGTGGCGCTGGATAGGCCGTTATCCGAGCTATCCGGTTTTTATGCGCAGGCCGAGGCGGCCTGGCCGGCAAACCCGGGAACTTTGACAACTGCGGATATGAAAGCATTGGCCGAACTGAGGCGGGCAGGGGAACAAGCCGGGCTGCTGACCCAGCGGCTGGAAAATATTATCGGCCAATTGGAGACTTTGTTTCAGGAAATGGATTTCAGCTTTCTCTATGATGCCGGCACTCATATGTTTAGTATCGGTTATTCAGTCAGAGAGGGCTTGGTCGATCCCAGTTATTATGATTTGCTGGCGTCCGAGGCGCGGCTTGCCAGTTTAATCGCCATCGCCAAGCGCGAAGCGCCAAGCAAACACTGGTTTCACCTGGGGCGGCGCGTAACGCGGGCTGCGCATGGCACGGTATTGCTGTCCTGGTCCGGATCGATGTTCGAATATCTGATGCCTTCTCTGGTGACCTTTACGCCGCGTTATAGTCTCCTGGATCAGACCTGCAGACTGGTCATCAAGCGGCAGATAGAATACGGCAAGGAATGCGGCATACCCTGGGGCGTTTCCGAGTCTGCCTTCAACAGCCGCGATATCGCGCTGACCTATCAATACTCGGCTTTTGGCGTGCCGGGGCTAGGCATGAAGCGCGGACTTGGCGAAGAACGGGTTATTGCGCCTTATGCTACGGCTTTGGCCGCGATGTATTTCCCCCATGCCGCGGTGGAAAATTTCGAGCGCCTGCAAAAACAGGGGGCGTTAGGGCGGTTCGGATTTTATGAAGCCTTGGACTATACCCCTAGCCGTCTGGAAGAAGGCCAGCGGGTGGCGATAGTGCGCTGTTACATGGCGCATCACCAGGGTATGTCGCTGCTAGCTTTTGCTAATACCGTGCATGATGGCGCTATACGTCATCGCTTCCATAACGCAGCCTTAATTCAGGCTGCCGATTTGTTGCTGCAGGAACGTGTGCCGCGCGGCGCGGATACCCGTAGCCTGCCCTTGTTCCAGGCCCTGGCCGAAAGCAAGGAAATCGTGCAGGCGCCGGTCAGACGCTCGCCTTCGCCGATGTCTGCCACTCCGTCCAGCCAGCTCTTGTCCAATGGCCGGTATGCAGTGATGATCACTGCAGCAGGCTCGGGTTACAGCCAATGGCGAAACTTGGCGATGACGCGTTGGCGTGAAGATGTGACACGGGATTCCTGGGGCAGTTATTTGTATTTACGCGATGTGGACGAAGGTTTGGTGTGGTCCGCCGGTTACCAGCCGACTACGGTGGCGCCCGACCGCTATGAAGTGCTCTTCGTGGAAGACCGGGTTCGCATCACCCGTAGCGATCACGGCATTCACACTGTTCTGGAGATTGTGGTCTCGCCGGAAGACGATGCGGAAATCCGCCGCTTAAGCTTAACCAATAATAGTCTGCGGACGCGGGAAATAGAAATTACTTCTTACGCGGAAATTGTGCTGGCGGCTATGTCGGCAGACATTGCCCACCCGGCGTTTTCCAATCTGTTTGTGCAGACGGAATACCAGCCGCAGATTAGGGGTTTGCTCGCGCATCGGCGGAAAAGGACGGCGGCGGAGCCGGAAATTTGGGCGGCGCATGTTTTGACGAGTAGCCAAATTAACGAAGGGATGCAATATGAAACTGACCGGGCCCGCTTTATAGGCCGTGGACAGAATTTGCGGGAGCCGATCGCCATCATGGATGGCCGTCCGCTGAGCAACACCGTTGGCGCAGTGCTCGATCCTATTTTCAGTTTGCGAACCAGGGTGCGTCTTGCGGTTGGCGCCACCGAACATCTGACCTTTACCATGCTGGCGGCTTCGTCCCGGCAGACTGCGGAAGAGCTGGCTATCAAATACAACAACCAGGCGGCTTGGGAACGGGTATCCGCTTTGGCCTGGACCCATGCACAGGTGCAACTGCACCATTTGCACGCCAAACCGGAAGAAGCGCAACTGTTTCAGTCTTTGGCAAACCGGCTGATTTACTCGGAGTCTGCTTTAAGGCCTGTCGGCAAGTCTACGCAGTTAAATGTCACCACTTTGTGGCGATATGGCATTTCCGGGGACAGGCCGATTGTCTTGCTACGGGTTAAAGAACTGGAAGACCGGCGCATTGTCGAGCAATTACTCTGCGCACACGAATATTGGCGCATCAAGGGTCTGTGCGCTGATCTTGTGATTCTGAACGAAAAAACAGTTTCATACATTGATGATTTACAGATGCTGATGGAAAACATGGTGCGGGAAAGTCAATCCCGCTCGACGCCGCATGAACATGAAGTTCAAGGAAGCATATTCGTATTGCGTGGCGATCAACTTTCGCAGGAAGAGCGCCGCTTGCTGCAAACCGTCGCTCGTGTGGCGCTGGTCAGTAATCGAGGTACTTTGGCCGAACAGATGTCAAGACATCCCCGCCCGGAAAACGCTTTTATTGCATATACAGCGCGGCCTCTTCCTAAAACCAATAACCCGCCGATCCCGTTGCCGGCATTAGAGTTCTTCAACGGTATCGGTGGCTTTAGCAAAGACAGCGGCGAATATGTCATCTTCCTGGATAAAGGCCAATGGACGCCGACGCCCTGGATCAACGTCATCGCCAATCCGGAGTTTGGCTTTATGGTTTCCGAGTCAGGCAGTGCTTGCACTTGGTGCGGAAATAGCCGCGAAAACTTGTTGACGCCCTGGTCCAACGATCCGGTCAGTGATGCGTCCGGCGAAGTTTTTTATATTCGCGATGAAGAGACCATGGAATTATGGTGCCCAACGGTATTGCCGATCCGAGTCGAGAACGCCAGTTATCTGATACGCCATGGCCAGGGCTATAGCCGTTTCGAGCATGTCTCGCACGGTATTCATAGCGATTTGCTGCAATTTGTCAGCCCGGACGATCCGGTGAAGATTTCCTGTTTGACCTTGAAAAATCTTTCCGGGCGCAGCCGGCAACTAAAGATTACAGCTTATGTGGAATGGGTGCTGGGGGCAACGCGTTCGGTTTCGGCAACCCATATTGTCACGGAATTGGATGAGGAAACCGGCGCATTGTTCGCCGGCAACCCCTGGGACACGGAATTCGGTCAGCGTATTGCCTTCGCCGATCTCGGCGGCCGGCAAAGCGCTTTTACCGGAAATCGCATGGAATTCATCGGCCGTAACGGTAATTTGAATGCCCCTGCGGGTATGCTGGGTTCCAAAACGCTCAGAAATCGGGTTGGCGCCGGACCGGACCCTTGCGCGGCCCTGGAAACCATCATCGAATTGGCCGCCCAAGAAGAGATTGAGATCATCTTTTTATTAGGCCAAGGCGGCAACCACGCCCATGCGGTGGAATTGGTTAAACGTTACCGGGGCGCCAAACCCGCCGAAACCTTTAGTCTGGTGCGCAAGTCCTGGCAGGATGCGCTTGGACAGGTGCAGGTTAAAACCCCGGACCGGGAGCTGGACATACTGTTAAACCATTGGCTGTTATACCAAACCCTGAGCTGCCGGATGTGGGCCAGGGCCGGGTTTTATCAGTTGGGCGGCGCTTTCGGCTTTCGCGATCAATTACAGGATTGCATGGCCTTGTCTGTCGCTAGGCCGGATCTGACCCGCAAACATCTGCTATACGCAGCCGAAAGGCAGTTTGTAGAAGGCGATGTCCAGCATTGGTGGCATCCGCCCGCCGGCCGCGGGGTGCGCACCAAGTTTTCCGATGACCGCATCTGGTTGCCGTATGCCGTCGCCCACTATATCAAAATCAGCGGCGACACAGGCATCCTCGATAGCCGGCTGGCTTTTCTGGAGGGCCCGGAACTCAGGCCGGAACAGGAAGATAGCTATTACCAGCCAAATCAGTTTGAGCAGCAAGCCAGCCTTTATGAACACTGCGTACGGGCGCTGGATATCAGTCTGACCGCAGGTGTGCATGGTCTGCCCTTAATCGGCAGCGGCGACTGGAATGACGGTATGAATCGGGTGGGGCAAGAAGGCAAGGGCGAGAGTGTCTGGCTGGCGTGGTTTCTGATTACCGCATTGGGTGAGTTTGCTCTGTTGGCCGAGGCGCGCGGCGAAACGCAAACGGCTGAGCGCTGGCGCGAACATTTGGGCCGATTAAAGCTGGCGGTAGAGGCCGAAGGATGGGATGGCGCCTGGTACCGGCGCGCCTATTTTGATGATGGCGCGCCTTTAGGCTCTGCGGCCAACGCCGAATGCCGAATCGATTCGATAGCGCAGAGCTGGGCGGTGATGTCCGGCGCTGCAGATCCGGAACGGGCGGAGCGGGCCATGAGTTCGGTAAAAGAATATCTGGTTCGCCATGGCGATGATTTGGTCTTGTTATTTACCCCGCCCTTCGACAAAACCGAGCATGATCCAGGCTATATCAAAGCCTATCCACCCGGTGTGCGCGAGAACGGCGGGCAATATACCCACGCGGCTATCTGGTCGGTCATCGCTTACGCCATGCTGGGCGAGGGCGACCAGGCCGCAGAATTGTTGCGCATGTTGAATCCGATCAAACGCACGGCCACCCGCGCAGGTGTTTACGCGTACAAAGTGGAACCGTATGTGCTGGCTGCGGACATCTATGCGGAATCGCCGCATGTGCGGCGCGGCGGCTGGACTTGGTATACCGGCGCCGCCGGCTGGTTTTACCGCGCCGGGCTGGAAACCCTGCTAGGCTTCCAACTGCGCGCCGACAGGCTGGTGTTAAATCCCTGCATACCCAGAATCTGGACTGAATACAGTATTAGCTATCAGCACAAAACCAGCCGCTATGAAATTACCGTGGAAAATCCAAACGGCGTATCACGCGGCATCGCCAGTATGGAACTGGATGGGGTAAGGCAAGCCGCCGGTAATAGCATCGCTTTGCAGGACGACGGACAGGTGCATAGATTGCGGGTGCTGATGGGGTGAATCTGTGTTGATTCCTTAATAGAGTAAAACCAGGAAAATTAAGCCGGGGCCCTCTTTGTCGCTTGTGCCGTTCAGGCCATGGTCGCACGAAAGCCCTTGCACAACTAAGCTTTACGAGAGCACAGGCGATAAGATTACCCTTGGTGAGGTGAAGCGGATGATATTTAATTGCGATAACGGACAATATCACAGATAGGAAGCCCGCTAATACATAGCCGCCTGCCGTCGTCATTAACTGGATGACAATAATCTTTAGAATACGTATTATGCAAATTTGTGAGGCTGCATTTTTATGATTACTGTCACTGCTGTCGAGTTTCAACGCCACTTCGGGCGCTATCAGGATGTCGCTTTAACCGAGCCGATTGCGATTACGCGCAACGGACGCGAACGCATCGTGATACTTTCGGTGGATGAGTACCACCGTTTGAAAAAGCGTGACCGGCAAGTCATGGCGTTGGAAGATTTCACGGAATCCGATCTTGAAGCCATCCATGCTGCCGAACCGCCAGTTGAGGCTACTGCCTATGACCACGAACAGATCGGATAAACCGTGTCATTTCCACAACCTGTTCCTGGCTTGGTGATCCGCTATGCCTATTTATGGCGAGTTGAACAACAGCGTGGACAAGAAGAAGGGCTGAAGGATCGCCCGTGCGCAGTTATTCGGGTGACCACGGACGAAGTGATGTGATATATTCCGCCGGGTGGTTCTATGCGTAGTGGTCTTGCCATGGGAACTCGATATCAGGGATAACAAAATGGGAAATCCGGGGTCAAGTCTTCCCTTAACACATTTTTGCAAAATTAATTTAAAAACCATCAGCCTTACTACCCTATTTTGCCGTAAAACGCAGAAGTACTGATAATTCGCGTCTGACCAATAGTTTTAAGCATAAGCAATCCAGCCTTTTTATCACCGGTCACTAAATAATGCGCTTTAGATTTAATCGCCAAGGCCAGCAAAAAGCTATCGTTCGGATCTTGCGCCTCGTATCCGGATGGCAAGTTGTCAAACAACAATGCATTTTTCATGTTATTGAGCATGAGCCCGACTTCATGGGGATGCAATATTTGTTTGAATTTATCATACCGGCTGGCGCGGCGGATTTCATCGATCTGTTCTTTGCAGGTCACCAATTCAAATAATCCTTGGCGCCATGCCTGGTATATTGTATGGGGCGGATTATGAGGTGAAATCAAGGCGCTAAACAGCACATTGCTATCAACAATAACGCGCATTTATTGTCTGGACCAGACTAATGCTTCGTCTATTGCATCTTCTATTTCTTGTTCTGAAAATTTCGCGTTGTTCTTCTTGGCTGTTGCGGCGGCTAATTCCAGCATATGAGTACACACCGCTTCTTCGACAAAGCGGGATAAATCACCTTTGCGCCCACCACCCTGCTCGGCAAGGAATTGGCGTAGGGCTTTGTCAGTTTCGCGGGAGACAACAAGGCTCCAGCGGGCATTAAGATTTGTGTTAGCCATACTCAGTTTTGATCAACAAATAAGTTATACGCTTGTATGTTTATCTGTTTATCTGTTTATGCGGCTTATGTCAAGGCCATGTGAATAAATTGACAATACAAGAAGCCCATAAAAACAAAAAAATGGATATGGAGTAGGCAGCCGGTAATAGTATTGCTTTGCAGGACGACGGAC
>Ga0181528_10001230_pt1 | contig 16014 bp, 20 predicted proteins | sample PEATcosm2014_Bin_47_FD_119742 | JGI IMG/M metagenome (GOLD analysis project Ga0181528, IMG submission 119742) | Peatland microbial communities from MTU Mesocosm Facility, Houghton, MI, USA - PEATcosm2014_Bin10_10_metaG | ecosystem: Environmental > Terrestrial > Soil > Wetlands > Peat | place...
ACACTACAAAAAGATGGCAGCCATCTGGCATCAATGTGAAGACGCCAAGGTCACCATACCGAAAGAGGTGGTTAATTTCTTTCATGGAGAGCCACCAGATGATGATGGAATACTAATCGATCTTGAGCAGCTTCCATGCTGTAAAGTGTATAGTGGAGAAGAATCAGCAGAAGGAGTAGAAATAGATATAAGTAGGCTCCCAGAAAATGTGAAGAAGATTCGGTTCTACAACTCATTCTGAGAAGAGCATGAAACCCAAAGAACTCAAGAAAAAGAATACAGTAAGAGGGATCACGCTACATTGGAACCCAAAGGACAGTAAAGATAGAAAACGAGCAAACGAAGCAGTACTAAAGTTACTAAAGCAAGGATACTGGTATGAACATAATTCTGAAATCATATCAGAGTCCTCTATTAAGTTGCGTAAAGGACTAAGTAACAGATACCTCAAACTCCACAATCATGTAGATATGACAGACCTACTAATGACAGTAGTAGATAGCGAAGACTTAGCTTCTATTCTTGACTATCTATCGCATATAGGAACATGCCCTATGCTCTATACTGTAGTTAAATCTTCTAGAGCAGGTAAACCTACTCATAGAAGATTCAGATGTACAATAGTTGAGGGTAGTACCTTCTTGGCAGCTTCAGAACATGTTAATCCACTTCAAGCAGTCATTGATGCCATATTTCTATGGGATAAGGCAGGGAGGCCAGTGTTAGATGAATAACCATCAGAACATCCCAATCCTCAACCAAAGAATCAAAACAACAGACTGTCATCATCATAGAGTAACTAGAAAATACACTGAGGAAAACATAGGGACTACTGAGAAGCAGTATTGCTTGGACTGCGGTGAGTTCGTAGAGTCCAAATTCTTCAGTGGAAAAAAGATCGTAGACTTCGATACTAAGCAGTCTATCTGGAGACATCATTTGTGAGATTGAAGAATGTCAAGCCGGTAAAGCTACGTAGATTGATCAAAGAATTCCTGTCTTGGTATCCACAGCTAAAAAGCAAAACTTATGCCGTAGGCAGATGCTGGGATATGACCAAAGAGTTCATTGATATAGCACGTAGTAGAAAACTCAAAGGAGACCTGCGAGCAATCAAAGCAGACAAGTTACCTGAGTACAAAAAGTATGATGACTCTCACTGGATAGTATGGATTGATGGCCTTCACATAGATTTCACCGCCAGACAGTTTCATCCATCTTTTACTCATCCTCGTATATGGAGAGGTACTCATAGATGCTCTCTGATACAATGGGGAGATAAGCGTAAAAACGATCTAGGCATAGATCGATACATAGATGCCTGGGAATATATTCCAAATGTAAGGGATAAGTAGAATACGTAGTTCATCTTCAACCTGTGGCCACGAGAAAGGCAATGACAAGAATGAAAAAATGGCCCAAAGCCAAACAAGCGGTCGTAGATAAGATCAAAGCAGCTGATACCTACAGGAGGCCAGAAAGTCTCTTCGTCATAACAAAGAGTAAAACATCTGTAGCTGGGCCAGGTCATATTGATCAGATCAAAGAACAATTCAGAGAGATGGTTCGGTTAGTGCATCCCGATGCCAACCCGGATATTGAAGAAGCAAGCGATATCATGGCTAGGCTCAATACACTATATGATCTAGCTCAAAAGAAGCTTGCTGAGAACATGTGGGGCAAGTCTAAAGTCAGTATCACCTTTGACAAGAAAATACACTATATGATCACTGACGTTGAGCCATTTAGCAACTGTAACAAAGGAACAACATGACACATCAGGCGTATGCAGTAATTGATCTTGGTTTCGGCGACTCTGGAAAAGGAACGATAGTAGATTACCTAGCCCGTAAGACTGGATCTAATCTAGTCGTTCGCTTCAATGGAGGCGCACAAGCAGGACACAATGTTGTTACGCCTGATGGACGCCATCACTGCTTCTCTCAGTTTGGTTCTGGCACCTTCGTTGAGGGTGTCAGGACCCTTCTGACCGCAGACGTAGCAATCCATCCACTAGGTCTACAGAAAGAAGCAGCTCATCTGAGGCAAATAGGCGTACCAGATGCCCTTAGTCGCCTGTTCATAGATGAGAGGTGCCTGGTAATCACGCCATACCATCAAGCCCTCAACTGCTTGAAGGAGCTCAGCCGTGGTAAAGACGCTCATGGAAGCTGTGGTATAGGCTATGGAGAAACAATAGCTCAATCGATCAGTCCAAATCCAAATGCCAAGTATGGAACCATGATTGCGTGGAACCTTCGCCATCCATGCACTAACCAACTGGAAGAAATTAGAGAGTGGTTACTCATACAGGCTGATGAACTGATCAAACCTGCCTTTGACCACCACAGCGAGTCAGACCTGTTGTGGACCAAATGGTACTCATTGATAAAGGACAAAGAGAACGTAGATGTGATCTCTAAGATGTTCCTAGAGATCGGAAAACAGCTACGACTAGTCGGTCATTGGGATAAGGGAATAGTATCAGAAGCAAAAACCCCGATCTTCGAGGGTGCACAAGGCGTGCTTCTGGATGAGAAGTGGGGATTCCCTCCCTACTACACCTGGTCCAATACCACTGGCTCTCAAATACATGACAAGTATGGCCTACATCCAGGAGACGGCTCCATCACTACCATTGGTGTGGTCCGAGCCTTCCCAACTAGGCATGGAGCAGGGCCCTTCCCAACTGAAGATAAGAGTCTTGCGGAGACCGTGCGAGGAGATTTCAACCTATTCAATCAGTGGCAGGGGAATCTACGAATAGGGTATTTTGATCACGTGCTCAACAGGTATGCCATGCAGGCCTGTAGAGTTAGTAACTTTCCGATTAGTGCTTTGGCAGTAACCCATCTAGATAAACTACATGGATGGGTACCAACGTGGAAAGAATGCAGTATGTACTACCCAAACATAGACACCATTACTAACGAACGCAGACTAGATGCAGAAAAACTATTGTGGGCAGAAGGAGATATCAGGACTAACATGCTTTTTGATGCAAAACCTGGCTATGAGGAAAGCAGCTCTGATGAGCATAATGTAGTCAGACGCATAGAAAGCTATGCAGAGGTTCCTGTAGTGATAAAATCCACAGGATCAACAGCCAAGAATAAGATCAGTATTCTGTGACTGTAAAGGAGCACTGATGACTGAAGATTCTAACGACGATGACATGGAAGAGTATGAAGTAGTGGTAACACTGCCTCTACCGATAACCATAAGAACAGTGGAAAAAAGAGCACCATCTTTTGACGTCTTAGACAAGATCAAAGAGATGATGACTGATAGAGGCATACTCAGTATAGCCAAGCTAAGAGCTATGCCTACCAACCCAGACATGCCGTTTATGAGCATGTTAAAGGCATCCCTGAGAGATCTAAAGATTCTGGTAATCAACATGCACGACAAGATCATGGAAGACGGTAAGTTGACCTTGTACCTGAAAGACCTGTTAAGCATGAGGAATGCCATCATTCACATGAACCAACTAACTAATGACATTGAAGAAGGCAAAGACATGTCTGCTGCCCATGAAGAAGGTTTGAATAAAGCTGTAGCTGAAGGAAGAGCCAGCATATTGACAGCAAACAACATGGAAGACGTGGATGTAGAGATTTTACATGCCGTGGCTCATAAGGTAGCTGAAGCTAAAGATATAGAATTCAGCTGCCTTGAGCATGGTATCGACAAAGCCAAGATCATCGAATGGTTGAGAAGGTATGCCTTCGGAATAGAGGGGGCTGCCAATTGAACCTGTTAAGCGATCTGTTAATAAGCAAGATACGAAAAGTCACCCTTGCTACACTTGTAGCATCAGGATTGAAAACAGATCTATGGGCCACTAGAGACATACTAGACAATTGGGTAGTGGTATGTAGAACCTGTGTCATGGCATGGCCAAATGAGGACATAGATCACGACTCAGTGAAACTGGACAAACTGATAACTGATGGTCTGGAACAAATAGAGATGGAGAGATTTGAGTCTGGGTGGTTTAATGCTGTCGTACCAGACATCAGCAAGATCGTAAAGGCAGACAGAATGCCTTTAGTGACAACTCTTGGGGTAGTTTTTGAGTACACCAGAGGCTGGTCTAAAAAGGTCGAAAAGAAAAGAGCCTATTACCGACCAGAGTATTTACAACTGGCTCAAGACATAGTTGGAAAAAGAGACATGAAGTATAGTGTTTACCTAGGTGGAACATCTGTGGATGGTAGAGAGCAGGTGTGGTTGTTGATCTACGAAGGTAGACGGCCATTCATGGTAGTATCCAATGTAGTTGAGATTGCCGATGCCGAGGAAAACGCATGTTCAACCGGATGATGACACAGCCATCAAGGAGAGTATTCTTGATGATCTGCGCATAAATCTACCAAAGGACATAAAGCAGTTCCTTGGTACTGAGGTAACCAGGCTGAATATCAGACTAAAGCGTGAAGGGAAAAAGGATAAGCTGACTGTACAACGGCTTATCCGAGCTCTCATCATCAGCTATTGTGAGAAGCGTGCAATAGGTCTAAAGATCGACCCAGACGACTGAGGAGAACTATGATTGCAGAACACCTTGAACATTGTGACGTACTTCAGCTTGCTCCAGATGGTGGTCCGTCTCAAAAGCCATGTAACTGTAGACAATTTCTAGACCTACCCACGTGCACAGGAATCTCAGCATCTTGGTGTCCGATACACGGTGACTGTGTGTGTGACAGGGAAGTCGGAGATATGAACAACGAAGAGTGCCCACTACATTGTCGGTCCTCCTCACACGCAATGACATGATACACTTCAGTGATGAAGTGTCTCCTGTGTGAGCAACAAGGTCACGGCTGGCAGAAGTGCCCGCTGTTTGGCTCTACTGAACAGTACCTAGCAGCTATGGCTCCGGTTCCTCGATCACCCGAGGAGCTGGAGTCACCTGCTGCCACCTCTTTAGCCCCCACCTTGTTTGAGCAGCTTTATGGCCAGGATGAGAATGCTCTAGCTGAAATGATGGACGATGAGAGGTTGGGCCCAAATGAGAGGATACTAGCTACAGAACTTTTGATCGGTGCAAAAGATCTGAAGAAGCTAAGCAAAGAAGAAATAGCCATTCTAGATAATATGGCCTATCACCTTGCCGCCAGTGGTACTACTAAGAAAGCCGAAGTTCATCAGCCTCAGACTAAACCCAAGCTAGATGAAGACTTCGACAACCAGTAAATGGACTGCCAGCTAAAGCAGGCAGCTTTGCCCCTGAGCAGGACCGGACAAGCAGTGCTTTCCGCCACGATAGCCCGAGACGATAGGCGCACTTACGGTCGCCCTGCGTGCGATGTTGACCGCACCGACGTGGTCGGCATGGTCGACGAAGTCGCACGACTTGCAAGCAAACTCGGACTGGCTTTTGCGGTTGGCCTTGTCGATGTAGCCGCACGCGGGGCAAGTCCGAGAAGTGTTGCGCGGGTCCACGGCCACAAGCTTGACGCCAGCGATGGCGGCCTTGTAGCTGAGGAACGCACGCAACTGAAAGAACGCCCATCCCGAGTGCATCGCCCGCTGGCTTCTCCTGACCGTTGCCCGCTCGCGGATGCCCGTCAAGTCTTCGACGGCGATGCCGCGCCCGGTGCCTTTGGCCTTGGCGACGATGTGCTTCGAGATCACGTGGTTGGTGTGGGAACGGAAGCGGGCCTCCTTGCCCGAGAGTTTCTTAAGGTGACGTTTCGCCGATTTGGTGCCGACGGGTTGGAGCATGTTGCGAAGACGTTGATGGCGCTGGCGCGTAGCCTCGACGGCTGCGCCGCTGTGAGCCTCGCCGTCCGAGTCGACTGCGAGGTTTCTGATCCCGAGGTCGACGCCCAGCCAGCCCTCTGGGTCGATGGGCGAACCGTCGGGGACATCGACGGTCACGTAAAGGAACCACTTGCCCTTGCGCAAGACGAGGTCGGACTGTCCCCGCACGCCTTCGAGTCGCGCTCGGTGGTAAGAGCCGGCGACGTAGGTCACGAGGATGCGGCCCGAGATAGTCAAGAGCGAAACGCGGTCCATCGCCTTGAAACTCATGATCCGCTGGTCGTAGGCGATGGCCCCATGGGGCTTGAAGTTGGGCTTGCGGATGCGGTCACGCTTGTACGCCTCGACCACCTTGGAGATCGCCCGCACCGCCATCTGCGAGGACAACCCAAACTTCTCACGCAGGTCGCGGTAGTAGAGTCCCTGGAGTCGGAGCTTGTCGGCCGACTTCAGCTCGAAAGCTCGTTCCGCCAGCCACGCACATGCCTCATTCACGCGCTCGAGCGTCGCCAGCAAAGCGGCGGACTGCTCGGGCGTTGGGAGCAACTTGGCGACGGCAACCAGTTTCACGACTTAGACTCTGTCACTCCAAGGAGAAGAATGCAACCTAGATCCGGACGGCGTTTCCTCCGCCTCCTAAAGGGGGCGGCTTCCACGCCGAGGAAGCCGTGAAAAACGATCTGTGTTTCTGGTATAAGTATTGTGTAGGAGAGTACGCCCTCTTACTAGACAGCCTATTCTCTTGCGAGCTTGTCACTCACCAAGAAAATAGAGCAATAAGTCGTGATCCAGTTACCCTGGCACGATGTTGGCATACTAGGTTTGGAACCGTGTTCTACAGAACGGAACCCTTCCGAAAATGTGTGTTGGATAGATCTGGAGATAGGTACTCAGCCCCCTCTGAGTACTGAAGCGTTTACACGAAATGGGGAAGGAGCAGTTGCAACTGTTCCTTAGCCTATGATCAATAAAGTATCATGCAGTCTGTGCCCCTGGTGGTAAGTACCAGACTGTAGGTTACTGTGTCTTGGGATCAACTTTCCCACACCATGCTTTATGACACTCCTAGTATAAGAAAACCCCTTCGATCTGGCCGAAACAGACAGAAGGGATGTACCACCTAGGACCGAAGGCTGAGAACACGGTTCACCAAGTGGGAATCGTTAGCCAGCTCCCATAGTCGGCATTCCTGGACCGTATGGAGTGCTGCCATAACCGTAAGGGGTTGGAGACCATCCGCCGCCATAGGCCAGCGGCATGGAGTTCTCCTGGTCTACCATCCTAGCTGCTGCTGGAACCCCCTTATAGAGCCCATAGCCAGCCCCTGCGAGAGCTCCATAGCCCAAGACCTTACCCATGCCGAATCTCTTCGTCTGAGGACCTCCCTCACTGCCACCGCCTCCACCCTTGGCCACGACACTTTCATTGGGTACTACATGACCAGGAGCATTATGGAAGCCTGCCTCGTTACTGATACTAGAACCGGAGTGCGGTCCCGAAAATGTTTCACGTTCTGGTACTCTCAAATTACCAGGGTCACGTATAGCTACAGCTGCTGGAGCAGCTTGTACACTCGCAGGGGCTACAGTACCGTGCTCGAGGAGATGATTGATTCTCGGATCAGAATGCGGTGCAGGGACAACTCTACCAGGTGCCTCTGCAGGAATAGGGGCTTCTTGGTGTGCCTCCATCATCCTATTCAGTCGCTCTTCATGTGACGGAACATTAGGAGCAACACTACCTACAGATGCCTGAGGAGTAGGTGGAGGCGTGGCTTGTATCTGAGCCATCGGTTGATTTGGTATCTGTACTGTTCTACTTGCAATTGGATCAAACTGTTGTTGATTTACAATAGACCTGGCTGGAGCAACTCCCTGTGTAGGAGCCTTTGCCATCATAGCCTTCTGGTGTTCAGCAAGTCTCTTTGGGTCTCTTATAAGAGCATCAGCACCTTCACGACCAGGAGATGGTGACTGCATGTACTGTTCTTTGCGGGCATTGAACTGTGCAGTGGGCATTCTCTGTGTTGGTTGTCCAACTGCATGCTGTACAGCCCTTTCAATGGGGGCTGGTGTACGTGCTGCAGTTCCAGCAGGGTGCAGATCTATGTTGGTGCGTTCTAGTCCGCTAATACCTGACGAACGAGGACCAACGGTACCCATACGAGACGGCGCAGCTTGAAATGGTAGTACCTTACCTACAGAACTCTCAGCTCCATGAGCTACAGCACCACCTATACCCTTAGTGACTACCTTAGGAACCGCTGCCTCTATGGCCCTTGGGGCGGCCTTACCAAGTAATCTAGAACCAACACTCTTGATGGCGGAAAGTGGTCCTGCCTCTTTGTACATACCGGCCAGTCTACTACCCAACATCTCAGCTATCTTGATCGCGCCATCTTCATGGAGCTGAAGATGCCCGAGTTTCTCTCTCACTTCTTTAGCCATATCTTGCTCATGATTGTAGTAGTGTTGATCTTCCATTAGGTGATCCATTGCTATTTCACAAGCCACAGAGGGGTCGCTTGTGTGTTCCATCTCCACAACCATACCCTTTAGCAAGTCCTCGCGTGGAAAATCAGCAGGAGACCTATGATCAGCTAGGCCTCCTGCAATATGACTGTGCCACTTATGAGAGAGAATCTTCCCTAGGTCAGCAGCAGCCTCAAGGGCTGCTATCTTCTCCAGTGTTTCTTCTCGGCTTAGAACGTACATGTAGAAACTCTACATGATGTGACAGAGGCTGTCACTATTGGTTACTGACCTAATGCCGGAGACAGTACACCATTTGTGACGGTCAAGTTGGTCACAGATACTGGTACTGCACGCTCGAATTGCACAGCAGCAGATTCTTGGATCAATACGCCTTGAGCATCAGTTGCCCAGGTGTGGTTAGGAATGTAGCAACCCTCGAGGTATACAGCACCATAAGTCTGTTGATCTGAGTCACGGACATACATCATCAAGCCAATTGGTTGATTGAACAAGTCAGAAGCCAAGTTCACGAACAGGTAATCATACCCAGGAGGAATGATGACATCATGCGGATTAGGCTGCTGACCAATGCCTGCATTTGGAAAGAGTGCTGGGACTGTGATAGCCCCAATACTGTCCTGATAGTAGGCATACATCACACGCAGTAGGCTTGGTCCGTGATAGAGAATGCGGCTGATAGCAAGCTGACCGACAGTACGACCAGAGATGAAGTAAGATCTCTCGGAACCAACTTCAAAGATTCTGCTGAACTGTCTGTTATGTGACAGATTGACGTTTTGGATAACGCCAATTGGATAGACCAATTGATCTGCCAGACCAGGATTTGATGTGAGTGAGGTGCCTAATGCAGCCGCCTGTGCGTTGACATTAGCACTAACCCCCGTCAAACCAGCAAGACGTGGAGGACCGGCACAAAGAAGAGTAAATCCTGCATTCAGGAACTTACCATCCTGCAGCCCCTCTTGGACATAATTTTCATAGGGTTTCCAATCGCTGAAGTTAGACATCGTGCGTTATCTCCTTACACTGAGCTGCCTTATTGGTATGAGTAAGGACTGCCTCGCACCAATATGTCAGCGTATCTACAGATTGATCGTTTTTCATGCGATTGACGTACACACAGCAAAGAACCACGTTGTCCTTAGTGTACCCCTTGCTGCTATCTATTCGGCCTCTTCTAGCCGCCATATAGTGTGTTTGACAGAGTCCATGTGCGTGTGCTTCTTTTAGGCATCCTTCAATTTTGCAGTCTATTCGATATTTAAGGTAACACTTGCTATAGCAAAAGCGTCAAGCGGATATAATTGCACGGATAAGGGACATCCAAGGTCACGTCTACCAGAACAGTGTCTGGTGCTGTAGAATCCTGAACCAGGTTATTCAAATCTCCACCCACCAGAATTCCTGCCTCTCTGAGGAAGGCCAGCTGTCCTTGTACCACTGTGGATAGTGAATCCAAGAATGGCTGAGTGATGTTGAAACGACCAATGAAGTTTCTCAGACCAGCACGCATGAACTTTGCTACAAAGTCCACGATGCTAGTGATTGAGTGCTCACGGGTCTCTACGCTAGTCAGATCAGTTGTGACCTGCATACGGGTCTGAAGAGGTGCTCCAGCCGTACTTTGAATGACCCACCATGTTCCGCCACCAGCACCCACGTTCATTTGCTGGCGACTGAACACATCGTTCGAACCTACAACACTGGTGAATCCAGTGATTGGGTAGTTCGTGAATCCCTGCTGTGGTGGCAGTTGACCTACCATACCCGCCAAAGCACTGCACATGTAGTACCCAGGCAGTAGAGCTTCTGTTCCATTGACGATAGCTCCAACATTTTGTGGAGCAGTCATACGAACTCTACGATTCAGGTAAGAGGCACCTGTATCAGCGTATGCTTGTGCAATAGCATCGTAGTCTGGAGCACCAGTAGAAGTGACCAACTTAGCACCACGGATGTAGATGGTGAATGCATCACTGATCAATGTAGATGGTAGATTGCTTGTAGAGTAGAAACCGTCATCGTTCTGACCTGGAGCAAAAGCAACTCTTACGAGGACTCTTGTTCCTGAGACCTGAGCGATGTTGTACTTGGCAGTCTCTCCAGCTACAGTCAGGTACAGACCATCATCTACTGAGATCGTACCAACTGGATTGATATTCTTGGCCAACAGATCTGAAGCCAGACTGGCAATGTGCGTATCAAACCAGTTTGTAGAAGGAAGGCTGTCTCCCTCTCCACTTCCCACCAAAGCAGGTAGTGCCTCATCTGGCATGGCTGGATTGATGAAGACAACACGTTCTCCACCAGCCTCAGGTGCTGACATTGCTACTACGTGAGAGACACATGCCTGGTGAACTCCACCCTCCTGAGAACCCGGAGCAAGAGCATAAACCTCTTGAGCCTCAAGGAATGTCAGAGCTGCTTCATAGCCAGCCACGGTACCATCTGGCTCAGCTGTGCTTACGTCAGGAACACCTACACCAGAAATCGTGACACCAGGAGCATTGAGCATCATGAAGTAAAGCATCAATGCAAGTGGGTTATCTGTAGTCAGCGGCCCCAAAGCTGTCTCGAGAGTGATGATATCCGAGAAGTTCAATAGAGCCGGTGTCTTAGATTGTGGAGTCACATCAAGACGAAGGGCTTTGTACTGAATGATCAGAGATCCGCTGGCGTTCGAGAGAGCAAAGCCTTCAGTATCACGAAGGACTTCCATCTTTACCAACACTGCACCAGACAGATCAATAACCAAATCTGGTGTTGGGCGATCTGATGGAATTGGCAGAGGAATGTTCATCGCTTCGATGAACATAGCCTGTGCTGTGAAGGTAAGGGCATTCTCTTGATTCAGTTTCAGCTTTGTAGAATCTCCACCAGGAGCTACTGCTGCAACATTTCCAATGAATGCTCCATCAGCATAAACAGCGTCACCTACCTTAGGTGCATATGGAAGACCGTTAGCTACTGCATTATCAGTGAAGCCTAGATCTGAGTTCGCTGTACCCATCCCCAGTCTAACTTCGGATTCAGCTCCGTTGATAGAAGAGCTTAGAACCAGATGAGTACTGAAGATAGAGGCAAAGCCTGCTCCCATAATCGCATTGATCTCTGATACTAGATTTGAGAGTGTAATGGTCTGATACACCACAGATGCTGTTGGACTAGTGACCAAACTGCTGAGGCTTAGAAGACCCCAAAGAGTGTCGTCAGCAGATCCGCCGTACACCAGTGTGACTGCTCCACCCTCAATGGCCGTAGCTCCACCAACCTGAAATTGAAGAGTAGTGCCAGAACCGACTACATAGCAGACAGTGATACCTGCAGCAGCATTGATCTGATCAATAGCATCAGATAGTGCAGCAGGAGAGGAAAATGTACATGCCTTAGCATTTCCATTCACTGTAAAGTTGAAAGTAAGCCCATCAAGACCTACGTTAGTAGCGCCAGTAGCTCCAACAATTGGACCAGCATTGATCAACAGCTCTTGCTGAGGACCGCCATCCACCGACATTAAGATCGTCTTGTTATGAACAGCTAGAGGAGCAGTGACAGCAACTGTACCTGTGATAGAAGCTGGACCAGCAGGAGTAGCAAAATTATCAGATGCTACTTGAATGATCGGACTTGTAGCATCACCATCACCATCGTCTACGACATTCAGCGTAAATACCGTATCACCTGGAGTCCAACCGAAGTATGCATCAATAGTTGAAGCTCCAATGTAGAGATATCCAGCCTCAGAAGTGAGTGCGAGAGTATTACCGACAGCTGATGCTACAGCAGCAGGGGTAGAAGCACTAGGAGGAGCAAACAAAGCATTAAGAGCCGTCACCAAGTCTGCAATATTGGTTGGATTAGAGACCATAGTGTAAGTCTCAACGGTACCCTGAAGCCCTTGCTGGAAGGTAACAGTCATTCCAACAAAAGTTGCTGGACCTACAGGGAAAGACACACTGGTGCTGGTGTTGTAGGTAACCTTCTTCTTGTTCCGCAAGAATGTTTGACTACGAGACAGCTCCTGCAAAGAGCTTCCTCTGTTGATGAATACACGGATCGAATCTGTGTCAACAACCTGCTCACCATCAAGACCCAACGGATCTGGAAAGTTGTCTTGTTCGATCTGAACAGCAGTCTGGTTGTATGTAGAAACACCAGCAGCTTGGTACCCGTCTGCAAATCCAAGGACTGTATTGGCAGAACCAGCAAGAACCTTCAGATACTGTCCATCGCCAGTAGCAGTTGTACGAAGTTCTACAAAGTTGGTGCCATCTCTGTCGACTACATAAGCACCAAAACCTGCTGGCGATTGAGAAGCAATCTGATCACAGACCTGACCAGCATCCAGACCAAGAGCAGTTGGATCTGAGAAGGTAAAGGTCTGGATTGGACCATTGTTGATGCTCACGTTCAGAACCAAGCCATTCATTCCTGTGAATGGAGCGGGATTAGCTGAAGTCAATAGAGCAGGAACTGACACAACGGCAGCAGAGTTGGCTACCTGGCTACCGGCTGCATTTGTGGTCAGTGCATCAACAACCTGGAAAGCTGGTGCAATGGCGCATGGAACCAGGGTAGGGGTAAGGATGGTCGGACTGACAGTACGAAATTCTTGAATAACCTCAACGCCTGGCTGAAGAAGGGGTGACGTAGCCATAATGGCCTCCTATTTAACCTTTGAACCTTGGAACACCGGAACGGATGTTCCGACTTGAATCGTTCTACCTCTTATGGTCGGAGGTCGAGGGCCCCCAGCCGTTTCCACAGTGAGTCCCTCTTGGCCCCTATGTGCGGACCATCTACTCATATTACTATCATTAGCAGATGGAGCCATCCCGATGGAAGCTCTTACTGCATCAGTCTTTACCCGAAACTGCATCTCAAGATGCTCAAGTGTATGTATCGGATGTCCATTTGCCTCAAATTTCAGAGGAGTCACAAAATCACTCCACTGCATAAAGACCGGAATTGTAACTGGACAAACTACCCATTCAGCTTCTGTATCTCCAGACACAAGAGCACCAGCTGGAGTGACTGGTCCGATCTCATTTCGCCGACCACAGTCCTGTATTCCTTTCTCTGCTATGAGAAGCTTTCGTAGAATCCAAACCATACGAGCATTTTGCCACGCCAAAAATCTGGCCTCGGCAGCTACACGAGAAAGACAATTGATCGTGATATTAGTAGGGATCAAGTCAATATGCTTTTCAGCAGCATTACGAAAGTTAAGTCCCTGCAGATCGTCTAGAGAGCTTCCATTGAATCTAGATGGACCAAGAGCAATCATAAGAGCTGGTCGCTTCTCCATTGTGTCTACGTGAACTGGGTTCTCTTCTGTGATCACCAACTCTGTATCCAACGGATCTAATGTCCAGTGGAATGCTCCCTTTGATGCTGCCTCCCAAATAGTCTGGGTGAAAGCAATGAATACACGTACCAGGTAGTTCAACGGATCATTGCCCCAGGAGATGTCATTCTCCTCGGCAGTGAACACTCTACTACCAGTAGTCTCGGTCATTTCTTTGGCTTCCCGTGACGAATGTATCTATCAGTATGATGCCTATGAATATAGGCCGCCATACCTGCTGCTCCACCTATAAACGGTGCGGCTTTACGCAAAAGACCTTCTCTGCCAGGACTCTTGAGAACCCACCTATTGATTGCATGTCCTGCAGCCTCTCCCAATCCTGCACCAGCAGCAGTTAGACCAGCAGCAATAGCAAGACGCTTTAGTCTGTCCTTGGTAATGAATGGACCACCAGCATCAGTCTCTGCATCTGCAATCTTACTCAGCTCATCAAACATAGCGGCTGTCTTCTGTCCGATCTCAGGATACTTTGCATGAACCTTGGCGTGTACCATGGCCTTCTCTTCAGGAGTACCATGCATTGCTACCATTCTAAGAGCCGCTCGAGCATGAGCAGCATCATGAATGGGATACTTACCCTTTGAGGTGCCCTGTATCTCATTGGCCACACCTATTCTTTTTGCAGCCTTTTCAGGTACAGCAAAGCTCTTAGATGGCAATTTCTCTCTATGTTGTAAAGAGAGAACAGCTGAGATCTTTTCGAACTCATCAAAGAATGAAATATTGATCATGGCATCCTCATACCGTATACAGCATAAATATCCTGAATAGCCTTCTCTTCAAATGCCTGCAAGTCCTGTGGATTCAAGAAGTTTCTAGCTGGGCTAGGCTCAAAGTTTCGCAGGTCATCTATTCTGATGGGAAGCTGGTACTCGATATCTCCTTTAGCCACCTCATGCAGCACAAGCTCCTGGTGAACCACAGAGCGCATTCTCTCTGTAGGAGTTACCTTCACTACCCTCCACCTAATGTTATTAGCCTCTACGATTAGATCTCTGGGCTTCATAAGAGGGAAGTTAGGTAGACGAGCAGTCGTATCTGTCTGACCACGCTCAGCTATAGGAAGGTTCTGCACAGACTTACTACTAGGATCGATCTGCATGAATATTTCGATTGGATCATAGTATCCACGAATGAAAGTAGTGTCGTAACAGGTTATGCAGTGACTGCGCCTTCTTTGCCCTGTGAACCCTTTACCTTTTTCTGGACCGTCATAGCAAGTCTGGCATCTCTTACCGAAGGTACGAACTGGGAATACGAAGCACTTATTGCCTGCATACTCAGACCATACCAAGCGCTCAAGACGCTGTATCTCTGCACCGATCAAGTCTGGGTTGTTAACAAAAGTGAAGGCATCACTCTCCACCACACTACTGGTGTCTGCCTTTTGAACACTTCTGATCTTGTACCAAAGCTGACGCCAACGATGGAGTAGATTTACAGTGCTATCTACGAACCGATACTTATCCTCGAAAGGACCTGCAACAGTATCGAACGGCCCCATAGGGGATTCAGATCTCAATACGTAAAGCTGGAAGTCCAATGGGTCTACGACCGTATCTTCGATCTCCCAAAGAACTTCCAGAAAATCCAAAGAGAAGCTTCGGATCTTAGTGTTTACGAATTTGAGATTCTGAGCCATTACTTCTTACCGTGCTTGTCCGTCTTCTCTGCTTTCTTCTCTAGACCAAGAACCTGCTCGAGCTGAGGAATAGTCATCTGATCGAACAGACTCTCTACCTCTGCACTAGCAGTCTTCTCTTGCTCTTCTGCATATAGCTTTGTTAGAAAATCCATGATCTATCTCCTTGCTAGTTTTTGACCCAGATATCTAGCAGCAGCCTGCTTGATGTGTTCTGGAGCATTTCTTGTGGCTCTTAATGCTGTAAGCACCAACTCTGCCTTCTTTTCAGCAGTATTGGATGGTTCCTCAGGAGGTGTAGTCTTCTTAGCTGGGGCATTGATTTTTGGCTCTAAAGGCTTCGTTGCAGAGGCTTCTGGAAGTGGTGGTACAGTAGAACCAGCTACCGCTACCTTGGCCATATTATGGTCATACAAATCTGTTAGGAAAGTATCCATGATCACTCCTCTAGTGCTTCGACTCTATTCTTTAGTTCGCCGGAACTAGGCAAACCAGCCTTAGCCCTGCGTGCTTGATTCCACTGCTTGATCTTTCTTACTATGTATGGTGCAGCTACCACTGGTGCTCCCAAACCTAAAGCATAGGTTCCGAAAGCCTTACCTAGTTGTCTACGTGCTGTACTAAGAGCTTCTGGAGGGTAACCCATAGACTTCATAAGCTTTAGTGCGTGTATAGAAGCAGCAGCCTCTTCTCCTATGATAGGAGCTACACCAGCAGCGGATATGAGTGGTGACAAC
>Ga0181528_10001231_pt1 | contig 16001 bp, 7 predicted proteins | sample PEATcosm2014_Bin_47_FD_119742 | JGI IMG/M metagenome (GOLD analysis project Ga0181528, IMG submission 119742) | Peatland microbial communities from MTU Mesocosm Facility, Houghton, MI, USA - PEATcosm2014_Bin10_10_metaG | ecosystem: Environmental > Terrestrial > Soil > Wetlands > Peat | place...
CCAGGCCATGGTCGACCAGGCGCAGGCGGGCGTGGCGGACGCACGAGCCGGCGTGGACCAAGCCACCGCCGCGCGCAACGCCGCGCAGTCCGCTCTGAAGCAGTCGCAAGCCGCCGCCGCCAACGCGCGGGACGGGTCCCGCGCCGCCCAGGCGCGCGTGGACGAGGCAGAAGCCAACCTGCGGCAGGCCCAGAGCGCGTACAAGGCGTTGCAGGCCGCCGTGGACCAGCAGCAAGCCCAGACGTCGCGCGCCCAAGCCGGCATCGAGCAGGCGCGCAGCGGCTACGCCGCGCTGCAATCGGGGGTCGACGTGGAGTCGGCCAAGGTCTCCCAGGCCACGGCCGAGACGGGCCAGGCGCGCGGCGGCTACGCGGCGTTGCAGGCCGAGATCAGTCAGCAGCAAGCCAAGCTGCAACAGGCCGGCAGCGCCGTGACGCAGGCGCGCAGCGCCTACAGCGCCATGCTGGCCGACATCAACCAGCAGCGCGCCAAGATCGCCCAGGCGCGGGCCCAGCTTCAAGCCGCGGGCAGTGCGCCGGAGCAGCTCGCCATCAGCCGCCAGCAATCCTTGGCGGCGGCCGACCAGGTGCTGCAGGCGCGGGCCAAGATCACCGAGCTGCAGCTCCAGCTCACCTATACCAAGGTGCTCGCTCCCCACGACGGCGTGGTTTCGGGCCATCTCGGCCTGGCCGGGCAGGTGGTGCAGGCAGGCCAGCCCCTGCTGTCGGTGGTCGATCTGGGCTCGGCCTACATCACGGCCAACTTCAAGGAGACGCAGCTCGACGAGATGCGCGTCGGCAGCCCGGCCACCTTCACCGTCGATTCGTATCCGGGCCGCCAATTCCGGGGTCACGTGAGCAGTCTCAGTCCCGGCACCGGCGCTATCTTCAGCCTGCTGCCGCCCGAGAACGCCACCGGCAACTTCACCAAGATCGTGCAGCGCCTGCCGGTCAAGATCGAGGTCGACTCCGGCGCCGATGAGAACCATCGCCTGCGATTGGGCATGTCGGTGGTGGTGACGGTGGACGTGGGAGCATCGCATGGCACAAGCGCCGCCGGCGCCGGGCCAGGCACCACCCGCCGGCAGTAGCGGCGCGGGGGACGGCCGGCCGCCCGTCAACCCCTGGGTGGTCACCATCGCCGTCACCGTCGGCACGCTCATGGGCGCGCTCGACACCAGCATCGTCAACGTCGCCATGCCGTACATCCGCGCCAACCTCGGCGTGACGGTGACCGAGGTGGCGTGGATCTCCACGGGCTACATCATCGCCCTCGTGATCATCATGCCGTTGACGGCGTGGCTCGGACAGCGCTTCGGGCGCAAGCGCGTCTACATGGCCTGCCTGGCGCTGTTCATCGGCTCCTCCATCTTCTGCGGCATGGCACGCTCGCTGGGGACGCTGCTGTTCTTCCGCGTTCTGCAAGGCCTGGGCGCCGGCGCGCTACAGCCCACCGAGCAGGCCATCCTGCGCGAGACCTTCCCGCCTCGCCAGCACGGCCTGGCCATGGGGCTGTACGGGCTGGCGGTGATGATCGGCCCCGCCATCGGTCCCACCCTGGGCGGGTGGATCACGGACAACTACAACTGGCCGTGGATCTTCTACATCAACGTCCCCATCGGCCTCGTCGGCCTGTGGCTGGTCAACCGCTTCGTCCACGATCCGCCCTATGCCCGCGCCCAGAAGGGCATCCCGGTGGATGCCATGGGCATCGCCCTGCTGGCGGTGGGACTGGCCTCGCTGCAGACGGTGCTCGAGGAGGGCCAGACCTACGACTGGTTCACGTCCCACTTCATCCTGGCGCTGACCTGCATCGCGGCGGTGACGCTGGTGGCCTTCGTGTGGTGGGAGCTGCGCGTGGACAGCCCGGCGGTGGACCTGTCGGTGCTGCGCAACGTGACCTTCACCACCGGCACCATGATCGGCGGCGTGCTGGGGGTCGGACTCTACGCCAGCATGTTCCTGTTGCCGCTGTTCCTGCAGGAGCTGCTGCAGTATCCGGCCACCAAGAGCGGGCTGGTGCTCATGCCGCGGGCGTTGGTGATGATCGTCTTCATGCCCATCGGCGGGTTGCTCTACAACCGGCTGGGGGCCAAGGCGATGATCGGCTTCGGCCTGACCATCGCCGGCAGCGCGCTGATGATGATGGCCAGGTTCACGCTGCTGACCTCCGACAAGGTCTTCATCTTGCCCCAGATGATCCAGGGCTTCGGCTTCGTGTTCGTCTTCGTGGCCCTCTCGACCACCGCCCTCATCGACATCCCGCGCCCCCAGATGACCAAGGCCACGGGACTCTACAACCTGGTGCGCCAACTGGGCGGCTCGTTCGGCACGGCCATCTTCGCCACCATGGTGGAGCGTGGGCAGCAGACCAACCACGCCGTGCTGGTGCAGCACATTCGCGCCGACAACCCGGCCTTCGCGCAGCGTTTCGAGATGGCGCGGCAGATGCTCATGGCGCGCGGCTACGACGCCACGTCGGCCCGGCAGGCGGCGTTGGGGATGTTCGAGGGCCAGATCCAGCAGCAGGCCGCGGTGCTGTCGTTCGAGCGCGCCTTCTTCCTCATCGGGCTGCTGTTCTTCGCCTGCCTGCCGCTCCTGGCCCTGCTCAAGAGCCGGAAGGTCCAGCGCACCGAGCACGAGCCGCTCGACATCTAGCCGCCGCGGATGCCGCTTCGGGCTGCGTCACGGCGCGGCTTTCCCGGCCGGCTCGACCACCACCACCAGGGCGCGGTCGCCGGGGATGATGACCGGCGCGGAGCCGCGCGCGCCGCGCGCCAGCCAGGTCTTCGTCACGGTGTCGTACAGGTCCACCGGCGTCTCGCCCACGGCCAGCGTGACGGTGCGCGGGGTGGGGTAGGGGTTGTAGTAGAGCCAGGTGGGATGGGACGCGTCGCCGAAAACGTCCATGGCGCGCAGGTCGATCTGGAGGATGCCGTCGATCTCGGTGCGCTCCACGCGCCCCGCCATGAAGCCGGCCGAGGCGCCGGAGTAGAGGCTCAGATCGCGCACCGGCCAGCCGTAATCGCCTGCGTCGCTGCAGGCATAGAGCCACTTGCCGTGCCGGCCCCAGTTGATGCGCTCGTAGGGGATGCCGTGCGCCGGGTCGCCCTGCCAATCCCAGCAGGTCTGGCTGTCGGGCGGCACCTGGCCGGGGTAGAAGAGACGCAGGGAGTTGGCCAGGTTCAGCATCCACTTGCCCATGGCCCGCGCATAGCCCGGGTCGTAGCGCGCGATGCCCGCCAGGATGCTCCACTGCGCCGATTCGACCAGGTAGGCCTTGGCCGCCGGGTCGTGCCACAGGCCGCACACATCGGTGTCGCCCCAGCGGTCCACGCCCACCCCGACCTGCTCCGAGGTCTCGTGGCTGAAGGCGAAGGCGCGCTGCACGTAGCGGTCGGCGGGGAGATGCAGGCCCAGCTCGGCGTTCATGCGCACCGCCGCCGCCGCGCCCCACGCGACTCCCGTTTCGATGATGGGCATGTCGCCGTAGCGGTCCCAGAAACGGAAGCACTCCAGGGCGCGATTCAGATAGGCCGGGTCGCCGTAGCGCTTGTAGGCCATGTAGAACAGCCAGGCGGCCTGGCCGGCGTTGTCGGGCTCTTTGCTGCCGGTGGTGGCGGGCTGCTGCTTCTGGTAGTCGAAACCGCTGAAGTCGTAGTTCGGGATGCCGTCGGGTCCCTTGAGGCGGTCGTGAACCCGCGCCAGCGTGTCGATGCTCGCACGCCAGATGCGGTCCGCCTCGGGTCGGCCGGGGTAGAGATGCAGCAGGAAGGCGTAGGCCGTGGCCGGCTGCAGGTCGTACCAGTAGTTGAGCGGCGTCGGCCCGCCGCGGTAATCGGTGAGCAGGTCGAGGCCCTTGTCCGTGCAGAACCAGGCGTCGCACAGCCGGACCCAATCGACTCCGCCCTGGCGGCGTTTGTCGATGCCGGCCAAGGTGGCCGAGACCACCGCCCACAGGGAGTTGATGCTCTCGCCGTCGCCGCCGCGGGCGCGGTCATCACCGAGGTACGTGCACTGGGCGAAGTAGGGACGGCCGTGGTCCGTGCCCAGAGAGCACAGCGGCAGGCAGGGGCCGGTGGCCTTGGTGTCGAAGGCCAGGGCGTCGAAGTCGCGGCACACCTTCTTCCAGTCCAGCATGACGTACGGCTGCGGCAGGTTGGGCATGAGGTCCACGGCGAGGAGGTTCTTCTGGCCGGGGATCACCACGCTCTCCGGCCAGGCCACGGGAAGAAAGTCGAGCGCGGCGATCTCGCCCCAGGCGCCGGCTTGGCCCTCGATGGTGACGGTCACCTTGAGCGGCGCGCCGGCGGCGGGATGGACGGCGCGCGGGTCCAGCGGCCGCTCGTACTCGCCCTGCAAGTCGGCCGACCAGGCCGGCGAGTAGAGGCGCGGCCGGCCGTCGCCGTGCAGGTCGCCGTGAAGGGTGACGACGAGTCGTCCCCCGCCGCCGAGCCGCACCTTGATGCGCATCTTGCCGGCATGGGGCGGCAGCGCCACCGGCTCGGCATAGGCGCCGCACCAGCCGGCGGTCACGTCGATGCGCAGACCGTCGCCGGAGACGCGCACCGTGCCGCTGCCGGCCTGCTTCCAAGCCGCGGCGTCGTGCACCAGGGCGGGCTGCCACAGCGGCGGCGCGGCGAGGACCAGGCAGAGCATGAAGGGTGACATGCCTGCCGATTCCGCCCGCGTCGACACGCTCCTGCCGCGCATGGTAAGCTGAACATCGGGAAGGGAAATCGACATGACTCGACCTTGCCTCCTCGCGCTGCTGCTCGCCGCGACCTGCGCCGTGCCCTCCTTCGCCGCGGAAATCTGCGACTTCACCCGGCAGCCGGTCCACCTGGCCTATGGCGGCTGGCACGACGGCGTGACGCTGGCGGCCGGCGCCACGCAGGTGCGCGCCAACGGACGAGGCGGTCTGTTGGTGGTCAAGTCCCTGGATCTGTCGGCCGCCGCCGAGGAGGTGCCGGCCCTGACGCTGCGCCTCGCCGCCGGCAATGCCGAGTCCTCGCTGCAGCTCCGGCTGATCGACGTCGACGGCCACCAGGGCGCCTGGGACTTCCCGCTCGGCGCCCTGCCGGCCGGTCAGCCCGTCACGATCGTCGCCGCGGGCGGCGCCACCCTCGGCAAACCGGCGCACGGCCAGGGCCGACTGAATCTGAAGGCCATTCGCCAATGCCACCTGCAAGGCTCCTGGCTGTCCGGCGGCGTCACCGCGGTGGATGTGCTGCGATTGGCCACCGTCCCGGCCGCCGCGACGCCGGCCGCCGAGACAGGCGACCAAGCCATCGGCAAGTCCATGGTCGTTCAAGACTTCACCAAGGACGGTCTGCCCTACAGCTACGTCAAGTGGCAAGGGCACACCGCTCTCAAGGGGGGGGTGACCACCATCGACGCCCCGTCCGGTCAAGGCGGGGCGCTGGCGGCGCGCAAGCTGGATGTGCGCGGCCATGAGCAGGACACCCTGGCGCTGACCCTGCGCGCCCGCACCGGCAACACGTTGGCCGAGCTCAAGGTCACCCTCAAGGACAGCGCCATGCACGAAGCCTCGTGGCTGTTCGACCTCAGCCGCGTCACGGTGGGCGAGACGGCGCGTCTCGTGGCCCGGGACACCGCCTCGCTGGCCATGGGCGGCGACGGGCCGTTCGATTTCGGCGCGCTCCGCGAGCTGCACGTCATCGGCAACTGGAACGACGGGCAGAAGGTGGCCCTCGATCTGCTGAGCCTCGAAACCGTGCCTCCCACCGCCGAGATGGAGCAGACGCGCCGCCAGGCGGCGGAAGGCGCGGCGCAGGCCGCCGTGGCCGCGCTGCCGCCCCTGCACCTCATTGAGGACATCAAGCCCATGGCGCGCGGGGAGCAGTCGCCGCGCCTCACCGGCGTCTGCCTCGTGGCGCCCGACGTGCTGGCCCTCACCATCGAGGCCGGCACGGTGACGCGCGGCGCCGTGGTGGACTACGCACCGGCCCCCGGCGACCGGATCGAGGCGCGCGACGGCGGCCAGACGTCGATCCTGCGGCGCGGCGGCAAGGAGATCGGCGAGGTGGTCGGCAGCGGCGAACGGCGCCAGGTGGTCACCTTCGCGTCGTATCACGGCGACGTGCTACAGACCGAAGTGGCCGACCACGCCGAGTCCTTCACCCTCACCAGCGCCGACGATCCCGCCTATGCCGACGCCACGCATCCCACGGCGGTGCATCGCAAGAGCAAGCCCACCGACTACCTCGGCGGCGCGAGCAGCCTGCCCACGCGGCACGTGCTCTTCCTGCGCCTGCCACGACCGTTGAGCGAAGGCCGCACCTACGACATCGACTGCGGCAGCCTCAACGTGCGGGAGCCGCGCACGCGGTTCGTCAACGACACGCGCCGCACGCGTTCCTTGGCGGTGCACACCACCCAGATCGGCTATCGCGCCGAGGATCCGTTCAAGCGCGGCTATCTGTCCATCTGGCTGGGGCCGTCCACGTGGTCCGGAGCGGGCGGCGCCTTCAGCTATCCCGCCGGCCTCAAGTTCCAACTGCTCGACGACGCCACCGGCGCCGAGGTGTTTTCCGGTCCGGTCGAGATGGCCAAACGCGCCACCGACATCGAAACGATGTTCAGGGACGGCAACTACAACGGCACCGACGTGCTGCGCATGGACTTCTCGAGCTTCGCGGCGCCGGGCCGCTACCGCCTGCACGTGGACGGCGTGGGCTGCGGCTATCCCTTCGCCATCGGCGGCGAGACCTGGTCGCACGCCTTCCGGGTGCAGATGCGCGGCTTCTACAACCAGCGCAGCGGCATCGCGCTCGGTCCGCCCTACACCGACTTCGTCAAACCCCGCGACCACCACCCCGACGATGGCGTGCCCATCTTCCGCACGCGTTGGGCGCAAACCATCTGGAGCGGCGTCAACGAGAACATCTGGAACGAGCTGAAGGCCCAGGCCACCGACGAACGCGTCACCAACGGCTGGGGCGGCTACATGGACGCCGGCGACTGGAACCCGCGGCGCGTCTCCCACATGCGCGCCACGTTGGCGCAGCTCGAAATCGCCGATCTGTTCCCCGATTTCGTCGCCAACCTGAAGCTCAACATCCCCCAGGACTACAAGGTCCCCGACCTGTTCAACGAGGCGCTGTTCGAGATCGACTGCTTCCGCCGCATGCAGACCGCCGACGGCGGCATCGGTTACGGCCTCGAAACCTCCGGCGATCCCCTGGTCTACGGCGTCAGTTGGCACACCAAGGTGCTGCCGGTGTACGAAGCGGCGCCGGATGCCGGCAACTCGTGGTTCTACGCCGCCGTGGCGGCGCGCGCGGCGCGGCTGCTGCGGCGTTACGATGCGGCCTTGGCCGAGGTCTACGCCGCGTCGGCGGGCAAGGCCATGGCCTGGGCGGAGGCCGATTTCGCCCGCCAGTGCCGCGAGAAGGGCAAGAGCGCCGCCGACCTCGACTGGTCGGTGCGCGACAGCCGCAATCTGGCGGCCCTCGAGATGCTGCGGCTGACGGGCGACAAGCACTGGCACGATCTCTTCATGGAGAACACCGTGCTCAAGGCCGACCACCCCAACCTGTTCGTGTGGGGCCGCGCCGTGCAGTGCGACGCCGCCTTCGCCTATGCCATCGCGGACCCGCGGCTCACCGATCCGACGGTGCGGGCGCGCGCCGTGCAGGGCTTGGAGGCGCTGGCGAAGTTCGGGATCCGCTACGCCGACGGCAACGCCTTCGACATCGTCAGCCTGGAGAAGGGCCGGCCCATGTTCATGGGCTTCTATTCCACGCCCTGGTGCGGCCGCATGGCGCTGCGCGCCTACCACGTCACCGGCAACAAGGCCTACCTGGCGCTCGGCGTGCGCGCCTGCCAGTTCAGCTCGGGCGCCAATCCCGACAACCTCGTCTTCACCACCGGCCTGGGCGCCAATCCGGTGCGCAACGCCCTGAAACTCGACGCCCAAAGCACCGGCCAGCCCGTGCCGGAGGGCATCACCGTCTACGGCATCGAAGACCACGTCAACTTCCCCAGCACCTGGAGCTACTGGATCCTGGGCGCCATCGACTCCGTCATGTCGCCCAAGTACCAGCAATGGCCGCTCACCGAGTCGTATACCGACACGGTCTTCTTCATCGCGCAGAACGAGTTCACCACCGACATCTGGGACGAGAGCACCTGGACGTGGGGCTATCTGGCGGGCCGCCCGGCGGGCGGCTGATCGCGAAGCCCATGCCTATGGGGCACAGGCTACGCATGGAGCACACGCTACGCATGGAGCACAGGCGCCCCCGCCTGTGCGGCCCGAGAATCGCGCTCGCGCCCTGCGCCGACGCACAGGCGAGGGCGCCTGTGCTCCATTCCGTGCAGGGGCGCGCGCAGTACTTGCGAACTCCTCGGCGGAGACCGACATGCCGCCGTGCCGCGCCGCCTGCCTTCTCGGAGTCCTGATCACGACCGCGGCTCAGGCCGAGCCGCCGCGGTCCGAGCGCATCGCGCAGATCGCCGCCTGGCTGCCGGAGCAGCCGGCGGGGCTGGGTCGGCCGGCGTCGGATCGCGCCACGTGGGACGCCCTGGCCGCCACGCCGCTGGGCCGCGAAGTCATCGCCCGCGCCGAAGCCACGCTGCGCCAGCCCCTTGAAGCGCAGCCGGAGGCGCTGTTCCTGGAGTTCTCGAAGAATGGCAACCGCACCCACTGGCAGAACGTCGCCTTCCGTCGCCGCGCCCGGCTGACGCCGCTGGTGCTGGGCGAATGCCTGGAGGCCAAGGGCCGCTTCCTGCCGGCCATCGAGCAACTGGTGGCGGCCCTCGATGCCGAGCCCACCTGGGTGCTGCCGGCCCACGACGTCGGGCTCAACAACTTCCACGGCAAGACCATCGAGATCGATCTGGGCTCCTCGGCCCTCGGCTGGCATCTGGCCACGGCGGCGTGGCTGCTGGGCGACCGCCTCGACGCCGCCACGCGCGCCGGCATTGCCGACAACGTCAAGCGCCGCATCACCGACCCGTTCCGCGACATGGAGTTGGGCAAGCGGCCGGCCATGTGGTGGATGCACGGCGAGAACAACTGGAACGCCGTGTGCCACGCCGGCGTGATCGGCGCGGCGCTGGCCAGCCTCGCGGCACGCGAGGATCGCGCCCTGTTCGTGGCCGCCGCCGAACAGAACATCAAGACCTTCCTGCACGGCTTCACCAGCGACGGCTACTGCGGCGAAGGGCTGGGCTATTGGGATTACGGCTTCGGCAACTTCGTGCTGCTCTCCGAGACCATCGTGCAGGCCACGGGCGGCCGGCTCGATCTGCTGGCCGACCCCTTGGCCCGCGAACCGGCCCTGTACGGGGCCAAGATCGAGATCCAGAACGGCGTCTATCCCGCCTTCGCCGACTGCCCCATCAATCCCCAGCCGTCGCGCACCCTCATGGGCTATCTCAACCGCCGCTTCGACCTCGGCCTCGCCAACTGGGCCGCCGCGCCGGCCCGCGACTGGCTGGCCGATCTGCCCAGCGCCATGATCGGCATCATGCCCAATTCCCTCGACAAGCTCCCGCCGGCCGCCGCCAAGCCCAACGGCGCGCAACTGCGCACCTGGTTCGATCAGGCCGGCATCCTGGTGGTGCGCCCCAGGCCCGGCTCCGATTGCCACTTGGCGGTGGCCATGAAGGGCGGCGAGAACGCCGGCTCGCATTTCCACGAGGACGTCGGCACCTACGTGGTGGTGGTGGACGACGGCGCGCCGCTGGTGGATCCCGGCTCCGAGGTCTACACGGCGCGCACTTTCAGCGCCCACCGTTTCGACAGCCAGTTGCTCAACAGCTTCGGCCACAGCGTGCCGCGCGTGGCCGGCGCGCTGCAAAGGCCGGGCACGGACGCCAAGGGCAAGGTGCTGGAGACCACCTTCACCGACGACAGCGACACCTATCGCCTCGATCTGACCTCCTGCTACGCCGTCAAGGAACTGGTGAAGTGCGAGCGCGCCTGGGTCTACTCACGCGCCGGCGCCGGCAAGCTGACGGTCACCGACCGTGTCGAGTTCACCACGCCCCAGAGCTTCGGCACGGCCCTCATCACGGCCGGAAGCTACCGGCAACTGGACGCCAAGACCTTGCTGGTGCACGGCTACGGCCAGACCGTGCGCGTCGAGTTCGGCAGCGACGCGGGCGAGGTGAAGCTGACGCCCACCGAGATCAAGGAAGAGACCGCCATCAAACCCCTGCGCCTCGGCCTCGACCTCGTCCAGCCGGTCAAGGCCGCCACCATCACCTGCGTCATCACCCCCGAAGTCGAGTCCACGGCCGGCGGCAACCTGCTGCGCAACGGCGGTTTCGAGGAGGGTGACTGGTACTGGATGCTGGGCGCCGACGGCATGTCCAGCATCAGCAACGAGCGCGCCGCCGAGGGCCAATGGTCCTTGAAGATCGTCGACCGCGACAAGGAGCGCGGCTCGAGCGTCACGTCGTCCAAGTTCCCTCTGGAGGCCGGCAAGAAGTACGTGCTGAAGGGCAAGGTGTGGCACGTCAGCGGCTCGGGCATCGGGATGTACGTGAACTGCTTCGACCAGAGCGGGGCGCGCGCCAATCCGCCGGATGCCAAGGGCAACGACTCGGTGGTGGGGACGTTGAGCGGGCCGGTGGGGCAATGGTCGGACTTCGCCTTCCCGTTCACGGCGCCGGCGGGGACGGTGCGGGGGGAGGTTTGGATCCATAGCTTCAATGCGGCGGTGGTGGAGGCGTATCTGGATGGGCTGGAGGTGGTGGCGGCGCGATGAGGGCGAGGATCTGGACGCCCGGCCACGCGCGGCGAATCAAGACGGCTTGAACAGCGTCAACCCGTAGCGGGCGCGCGTGGCTTGGGGGAAGTGGTGGTCGACGATGTCGAAGGCCAGATGGCTGAACAGGCACTCGGCTTTGACGTGACGGACCAGCACATCCCAATCCGCCTTGATGCGCGTCTGATTGGCAGCCGAGATCGCTTGCTCCATCGCTTCGATCGCCGCCCTCATCCGATCATAGTGGTCATCGTAAAGGTCAAGCAAATCCTGGTAATCCAAGCCGAGCACTTTGACGGTTTCCGCACCTTCAACGCTGCCGCGGCGGGCGCCAGGAACCCAGTGACCAAGCTCACGGCGGAACACAATCGAGTCGACTGGGTCGGCGGCTGCCGGATCTGCTGGATCCAAGAGCAGTGGGATCTCACCTCCCGGTGGTTGCGCCTCGGGTTGGATCCTTTGGGATGGATTTGCAAGCGGGAACAGGTCATTCTTCTCATAGCGGTTGCAGGCAGGGCACGAAAACAACAGATTATCCCAATTCCATGCCAGCCACCAATAGCCGCGCTCGCTCGTTTTCTGGACAGACACCGCTGGCCTGAAATGCTCAACGTCGTTGCCGCGTTTGGCAACAATCACCTCGCAGTAGCAGCACTTGTGGTGCTGAGCCTTCCAAAGATACTCGCCAGCAACTCGGAACTTGGCCTTGAGCAGCTCTCGGGTGAGCGCCTCGCCGGCTGCCAAGGCGTCTCGGACCCGTGGCAACTCCACGCGGCGCACTTCTTTCAGCGAGTCGGGCTCGGCGCCGCGCGAGATCCTGATCAAGTTCGCGACTCCCGCTCCACCGGTTCCCAGTCGGGTAGCGCCGACAGCGCCGCGAGTTGTTGGCGGACAGTCTGGAGATCGGCATCCTCCTCGTTGCTGCGGAGTGCGTTGGAGGCCAGGTAGTTGTACTTTTGCAGGAGCTGAGCGGCCTCGGTCAAGTAGGTGTTCTCCACCCCGAAGAAACGGCGGTAGATCTGCGTGCCGGTCATGAAGGCCGGGTCGGCGTCGAACGGGACGGACACGACATGGCCGTCCTCGTCCCACCTCAAGCCGATGATCTCGTTCGGTTCCAGACCCGGCAGAACCAACGGCGAATGGGTGGTCGCGATGAACTGGACTTGTGGAAAGGCAGTCTTCAGCGCCCGCGCGATCTTCAATTGCCAAGCCGGATGGAGGTGCAGGTCGATCTCGTCCACGAGCACGACGCCCCGCATGTCCTCGGGGTTTATTGGACGGTCGTTGTCCTTGAACATTCGGCCAACCAAGTCAGCGATCCACGCGATCGTGGACTGGTATCCTTGCGACAGGTAGGTAGCAGGGACCTTGACTGTTCCGGTGCCGGCCTTGAAACCGAAACGCTGCGCCTCCGCCAGCCCGCCTTGGCCGCGCAATTCGACGCCAGCCACGTGGGGCGCCAATCCTTCGTTGCCCGTGAACAGGCTTTTCAAGATACTCTTGTAGGCGGCTCTCCAGCCTTCTGGAAGTTGCGTGGCATGATCCGTAGCGACCAGCGAGCCCCGACCGAAAAGGGGCGCCACGCGGTCAATGGCCTCGTTCGTGGTCTGGCGTGCGGAGGCCGGCAGTGGCAGGTCACGCACCACGCCGTAGCCGGCAACCAACCAGCCTCCCAGATTGAACTGGCGCGCCGCCGCCACGGGGTCCTTGTCGCCCAGAGGAGTCGCGTCGGCCGGATTGTCAATGTAGTTGCTGCTGCATTCGAGTTGGCTGGACCCCGGACGCGCTGTGATGTGCGATTGCACCCAGGGCCCGGCGCCTGGCGGGATAGCTACCGCCTGCGCCCCACGGGGCGGCACCGGCACGCTGAAGGTCGCGAAAACCTCGGCGCTTCGCTTGGCGTGGCCATTGCCACGCAAGTCTGTCAGCGGCACTCCGCCTTCGATGAGTTGGTTCGCCCCGACATGCCCGCTCGCCGCCAATGCGATGGCTTGCAGAATGGTCGTCTTGCACGTGCCGTTTTCGCCAATAAGCACGGTCCAAAGACGCACTTCGTCCTCCGCGTCCGCGAACTTCAGCTCCACCTTGCGCATCAGCTTGACGTTTGTGAACGTGATCGAGTGCAGGTACACGAGACCCTCCGCACGCCCTATCCTACTACGCGTCACGACCCGCGGCCAGTCGTCACGGTTTGCACCACGCGCTGCGTCCCCGTCCGCCCCTTGTCGCCGCTGTGGCGCCATCCTTGGCTTCCTACGGCCCGTCGCTCTGCACCAGCAACTCGTTGAGCAGGTCGTAGCCGATCACGGTGGTAATGCCGTCCGGCAGGGGCACGACGGCCTGCACTTGCATCGGCCGGCCGACACCGCCCAGCAGTTGCTGCTCGATCGGCGACATCATCTCGACCTGCAGCAACGGCTGGCCTTGGGTGGCGCCGTTCTTGAGCACCATGGCGAGACCCGGCGCGTAGGCGTAGCGCACGTGAATGGCGGTCCACTCGCCCCGGCCGCTGGACGTCACGTTGGGCATGGCGGCCGCCGGCGGAGGCGGAGCGCCGGCCCGCGCCGCGCACGGCAGCACGGCCGCCAGCAACGACACGGTCAGGGCCGTCGCCATGAACCGTCGCATCGTCCTTCTCCTCGCCGGCCCCACCTTGAAGCCGTTACCTCGCCGGCGGTGGAATCGTGCACACCGTTCAGAGGCCCGGCCGCACCACCACCCCCGCCCTTACCACCACCGGCCCCCACAACCCCGAAGCCTGCAGCGGCGAGTCCCACTTGTACGGGTTGGTCGTGCTGTACGCCACGCGCTGCGCCGCCGGCAGCCCTTTGTCGCCGATGAGGCGGTTGGCCCAGTTGTTGGTGGCGCGCACCTCCAGCCGGTTGCGACCCGCCATCAGCACGCCGCGCAGGTCGACGCGCCACGGCGCCTTCCAGACGATGCCCAGCTCGTGGCCGTTCACCGCGACTTCGGCCAGGTTGGCCAGGCTGCCGAGGTCGAGGCACACCGGCCGCGCCGGCGCCAGCCATTCCGGCGTCACGTCGAAGTCGGTGGTGTAGACCGCCGTGCCCGAGTAGTAGTGGATGCCCGGCTCGGGTCGCTGCGTCCAGTCGGTGAGGGCGTCGAAGGTCACCGGCTCGGCCGGGCCGCCCCAATGCGGGTCGAAACGCACCGTCCAGGGGCCGCTGAGCACCAGCGGCGTCGGGACGGCCGTCACCGGCTGCGTCTGCGTGCGGCCGTCGGCCAGGCTGAAGCGGTATTCGCCCGGCTTCCAGGCCGTCAGGAGCGGCGCGCCGGCGTTGTCGAGGGCCAGGTCCCAGCCGGGATGCTCGTCGTCGGGCTCGAATTGCGGCAGCCGGATGCGGCCGTTCTCGCCGATCACGGCCACGGCGGGCTTGCCGTCGAGGGTGTACTCCACGCGCAGTTGCTTGACGTGCAGCGACGACGGGTCCGTGCCGGCCAGGGCGTTGTCGACGCGCGGGATCAACTCGCCGGCCTCCAGCCGCGGGCCGATCTTGGCCGTCAGATCCAGCGTGAGGCCCGTGCCGTCCACGGCGACGTAGATGGCGCGCTGCACGGTGATGGCGTGGTGCGGCGGCGGCACGCTGGCCGTGAAGTCCGTTAAATGCGGCGTGGCGCTCGTTTGCGGCTGGCGGAGGACGACGAACCAGGACTGCGTGGGGTCGAAGGTCAGCGGCACGGCGACGCGGCCGTCGGGCAGGGCCTTCCACGCCGGCGCGGGTCGCATCTCGCCTGTCTCGGCCTGCCACAGCTCCGGCACGCGGCCGCCGGCTCGGAAGGTGCAGACGGTGCTGAGCCGGCGCCGATCGGGATTGGCCAGGAAGTACCAGTCCGCCCTGGCGTCGTGACGATGCAGCCAGTGCAGGCTGTTGTCGGGGTCGGTGGTGATCATGTCCGGCGCCAGGCCGAGGTCGTCGAACACCGGCTGCAGGCGCGCCTCCGCGCCGGTCCAGTAGACGCGGCCGGCGCCCACGTCGTGGCGGATGGTCTGCTTGCCGTCGATGTTTCCCCACAGCTCGTCGGCCAGGGCCTTGACCTCGGCATCGCTCGCGGGATAGCCGCTCAGCCCGAAGGCCTGCGTGGGTCGCGGGCCGAACACCGTGGCGCCGGCGCGCACCAGTTGCGCCACCTTGCGCAGCGTCGGCAGGGCGATGATCGTGGTGTTGGGCAGGGCCAGCAGGCGGTAAGAGGTGCCGGAGCTCAGCTTCAGCACGCCGCGTTCGACGCGCAGATCGTCGCGCAGCAGCACCGGATCGAGGCCGTCGAAGTCATAGCCCGGCGGCAGGATCTTGCACGGCCGTGGGTCGCCGTCGAACTGCGTGCCGTTGTCGCCCTGGAAGGACAGCACGTCGGCGCTGCTCTGCCCGGCTTGCAGCAGGTGCTGGCACCGCCCGATGTAGAGCAGCCAGGCGCGGCTCTGCTCCCACCAGGTGAGGTTGCGCGTGAAATGGATGCCGTTGCCCCAGGCGAAGGCCGGCTTGCGGTCGTCCGTCAGCGGCTGGCCACAGGAGCTGTGGAAATAGTAGCGCTGCACGCCGGCCGCGAACATGGCGTCGCCCTGGGCCTTCATGCTGGCCGGATCGAAGTTCCACTCGGGACCCGAGGTGAAGGACTCCGCGCCGACGATGGGCCGGCCGTAGGTGTGGGCCGCGGACGAGGCCTGTTTGGCGCAGCCGCCGTCGTCGCCTTGGCCGAACCAGAACTCGCTCATGGGCATGTCGTTGAGCCCGCCGGAGCGCAGCTCGTCGAAAAGGGCGCTGCCGTAAGCCTCGACGGACCCCTTCAGCCCGCGGGCGTGCAGCAGTTCGCTGTAGGCGCCGTAGTAGTTGGTGTCCCACAGATCGGCCAGCGTGCGGCGGAAGTCGTCGACGAAACGCGAGGATTGCGAGGCGCTCGCCACCGTGCGCCCGGCCAGCACCGGCAGCCAGGGGACAAGCGCGTAGCCTCTCCGCGCCGTGAACTCGGCGGGCAGGTTGGCGGTCCAGTTCTGCTCGCCGCATTCGTAGCTGTCGATGAGGCAGTAGCGGAACGACTTGCCCACCAGCGGGCCGAGCTCGGCGAAGAGCGGGTCGAGGAAGGCGTTGAAATGGCGTTCCAGCGCGGCGCGGCTGAGCTTGTCGCACTCCAGCCCGATGCCGTAGCGCGTGGCGGGGTGGTTCTGGACGCCGATGGGGGTGTAGCCCACGCGCAGCAGCGTCCAATCGCCGGCCGGCGCCTGCCATTCCGTGCGGCCGGTGAG
>Ga0181528_10001233_pt1 | contig 15992 bp, 14 predicted proteins | sample PEATcosm2014_Bin_47_FD_119742 | JGI IMG/M metagenome (GOLD analysis project Ga0181528, IMG submission 119742) | Peatland microbial communities from MTU Mesocosm Facility, Houghton, MI, USA - PEATcosm2014_Bin10_10_metaG | ecosystem: Environmental > Terrestrial > Soil > Wetlands > Peat | place...
GGCCAGCTCGGGGACGTGATGAAGGACTCGGCGGAGATCGCCCTCTCCTACGCCCGGTCCCATGCCGACTCCCTGGGCATCGACCCGGCGGCGTTCGCCGGCAAGCGGTTCCACCTGCACGGGCCGGCCGGGGCCGTCCCCAAGGACGGTCCGTCCGCCGGTGTCACCATGACCACCGCCCTGGTCAGCCTGTTGCGGGACGTCCCCGTGCGCCCCGTGGTGGGGATGACCGGCGAGGTGACACTGCAGGGGCGTGTCCTCCCCATCGGCGGTGTGCGCCAGAAGGTGCTGGCCGCCCACCGGGCCGGACTGACCACGGTCGTGCTCCCGGTGCGCAACGGACCGGACCTCGAGGACGTGCCCGAGGCGGTGCGGGACGAGATGACGTTCCATCTGGCCGGCGACATCGGCGAGGTCCTGGCCGCGGCCCTGGCCGACGGGGCGACGGTCGGGGATTCGGCCGACGCGCCGGCCGGGGCGCGGGTCGCCGCCTGACGCCGGGCGGCGTCACGACCCCACCGCCGGCTGCACTACGTTCGTCTCAGTGGCCATCGACGAGACACCCGAGCTGATCACGGGAACCGATCGGCTCGAGGTCCTCTGTGACGCCGTGTCCGGCGAGGAGTTCTACGCCCTCGACACCGAGTTCCACACCGAACGCACCTACTGGCCCAAGCTGGCCCTGATCCAGGTGGCGTGGCGGGACGAGGTGGCGCTGGTCGACCCGTTGGCCGTCGACCCGACGCCGCTCCGTCGCATCTTCGAGGGGCCGGGGACCGCCGTGGCCCACGCCGCCGGTCAGGACCTCGACATCCTCCGGACCGCCTGCGGTGTCGCTCCCACCCGCATCTTCGACACCCAGGTCGCCGCCGGCTTCCTCGGGATGTCGTCGCCGTCGCTGGCCCGACTGTGCGATCTCGTGCTCGGCGTCAGCCTGGCCAAGGGCGACCAGCTCTCCGACTGGCTCCACCGACCGCTGCCGACGACGCAGCTCGCCTACGCGGCGGCCGACGTCGAACACCTCCTCCAGCTCCGCTCCGTCATGGTCGACCGCCTCGAGCGACGCGGGCGCCTGGACTGGGCGCTCGAGGAGTGCACCCTGGTACTGCCCGGCCAGCGCCGCAGCGTCGTACCCGAGCAGGCGTGGTGGAAGGTGGGTGACGTGCGCCGCCTGAGCGGCCGCGCCCGGGGGGTGGCCCAGGAGGTGACGGCATGGCGGGAGCGCCGGGCGGCCGCCGTCGACCGGCCGCGGCGCAGCGTGCTGTCGGACCTGGCCGTCCTCACCATCGCCCAGCGGCCACCCCGCAACCGTCAGGAGCTCGAGAAGTTGCGCGGGGTGGACGGCCGGAGCCTGGCGAAGGGCGGTGCGGCCGAGATCCTGGAAGCGGTGGAACGTGGCCGCGAGCTCGACCCGTCCGACCTCCACCTCCCTCCGGACGCGGCCGAGTCGAAGGCGTCCCAGGTGGCGGTGGCCGTGTGCGCCGGGCTCGTCCGTCAGATCGCGGACGAGCTCGACTTCGACCAGGGGCTCCTCGCGACCCGCTCGGACATCGCCCTCCTCGCGGTGGGCGAGCCGAGTCGGCTGGACCACGGCTGGCGCCGCGACATCGCCGGCACGCCCATCCGCCGGCTCCTGGACGGCCAGGTGGCGGCCGCCTTCGACGACGGCAAGCTGGTCATCGAGGCCCGCTCCCACGTGCCCGACGGGGGCGACCCGGGAAACTGACGCGGCCAGGGGCTACGGCTGAGGGCCGGACCGCCGGACGGCGTCCGCCTCCGACAGGGCGGCGGACAGGGCGTCGTCGACCCGGGCCAGGGGGCGCTTGTCCGCGTCGAGGTCGGCGGGGGTGGCGTAGACCACCGTCGGCACCGACCAGCCCCCGAGGCTGGCCACCAGGGACCGGAACCCGGTGTCGACCGCCAGGAAGTGGGCGGGGGACGCGGCGGTGGCGGCCAGCACGCAGGGGACGCCCCGGAGGGACTCGGGAGGGAGCTGGTCGAACAGGACCTTCAGCAGGCCGCTGTAGGTGGCCCGGTAGATCGGGGTCACGAGCACCAGGGCGTCGGACCCGGCGATCTCCTCGAGCAGACCGGACACCGCGTCGTCGCGGCCGGTGCCGAGCAGTCCGGCCGGGTCCAGCGTGGCCAGGTCGACGACGCGCCCGCCGCCGTGGAGTTCGACGGCCCGCGCCGCCAGGTGGTGGGTGGACGATGCGGTCGAGTGACTGGCGTTGAGGGCGAGCAGGGCCATCGGCTCAGGCCGGCTCGAAGGGCGCGCCGTGACCCGGGATGATGCGGGTCGGCCCGAGCGCCAGGAGCCGCGCCCGTGACTCCTCCAGCTGGGTCTGGTCGGCGGCCAGTGGGTCGATGTCGGGCCCGTCGGCCGACCACCACAGGTGGGTGCACGCCACCAGGCCCTCGTCGGTCGTCACCAACGTGGTGATGTCCTCGGCCGAGTGGCCCGGGGTGGTCATCAGCCGGACGTCGGGGGCCACCTCGAAACCGTCCGCCGGGCGGTCGGTCCAGATGTCGTCCTGATAGATGGCCCAGTGGTCGTGATAGCGGGCCCGGGCGAAGAGCGCGGCGTTCAGCGTGTGGTCCGGATGATGATGGCTGAACACCACGTCGGTGACCTCGTCGGGCTCGACGCCGAGCTCCCGCAGCGGGTCGAGGATGGCCCGCCGCGTCGCGACCATGCCGGGGTCGACCACGACGACCGACCCGCCGGACCGGACCAGCACAACGGTGCTGGCCACCCGGTCGTCGGCGTACCCCACGACGAGCACGTCCACCCGGGCGGTCACGACGCCGCCACGCCGACCGGGCCGGGGCCCGAGGTCGTGCTGCGGTCGACGACGACACCGGACCGCCGCAACCGGGGCAGGACGCCCTCGCCGAACCAGTAGGCCTCCTCCAGGTGCGGCTGCCCGGACAGGATGAAGTGGTCGAAGCCCATGGCGTGGTACTCCTCGATCCGCTCGGCGACCTCGTCGTGGCTGCCGACGAGCGCGGTGCCGGCCCCGCCGCGCACCAGGCCGAACCCGGCCCACAGGTTGGGGCCGATGACCAGCTGGTCGCGGCTTCCCCCGTGCAGGGCGGCCATCCGCTGCTGGCCCACCGACTCGGTGGTGGTGAAGGCGCGCTGGGCCATGGCGACGGCGTCGTCGGGGATGGCCTCGAGCAGGCGCTCGGTCACGGCCCAGGCGTCCTCGGCCCGGTCGCGGCTGATCACGTGGAGCCGAACCCCGAAGCGGACGCGTCGTCCCGCCCGCCCGGCCAGCCCCTGCATCCGCTCGATGCGCTCGAGCAGCTGCGCCGGGGTCTCCCCCCAGGCGAGGTACACGTCGGCGTGGTCCGCCGCCACCTGCTCGGCGGCCGGCGAGGCCCCGCCGAAGAAGATCTCGGGGATCGGGTCGGGCGGGGCACTGGTGGTCGCCCCGTCCACCTGGATGTGGTCGCCGTGGAAGTCGAAGGGTTCGGGGCCCCACGCCCCGCGCAGCACGGTCAGGAACTCGGCGGTGCGCTCGTAGCGCTGGTCGTGGTCGAGCCGGTCGCCGAAGCGCCGCTGCTCCTCGGGGTCCCCACCCGTCACGATGTTGAGCAGCAGCCGTCCCCCACTGATCCGCTGGAACGTGGCCGCCTGCTGGGCGGCCAGCGTCGGCGAGATGAAGCCCGGACGGAAGGCGACGAGGAACTTGAGGTGCTCGGTGTCGCGGCTGAGCGCGGCCGTGACCAGCCAGGCGTCCTCGCAGATCGTGCCCGTAGGCGTCAGCACCGCCTCGAACCCGAGCCGGTCCGCGGCCTGGGCGACCTGGCTGAGGTAGTCGATGTCGACGGGACGGCGGCCGGCGACCGAGCCGAATCCCGAGATGTTCCGGCCGTCGCCGGCCGTCGGGAGGAACCAGTGGATGTGGGCACTCATGGGAGCTGCTCCTTCGCGTCGTCGGACAGATGCTCGCACCGCCGGTGGCGTCCCGCCAGAGCGGCGGCCGTCCCTGTCGGACGCCCCGACCTCCAACCGGGCCGCTCCCTCCGGCGGGGAGCGAGGACCACGGGGCTCTGGTGAGGGGGAAGCGACGGGTTGGGCACCAGAGCCCCGTGGCGTTCATGGCCGGCCGGCTCGGCGGCGATCGGGTCCCCGAGATCGGCGTCCCCCGACCTCCGCGGTCCTCGACGGGCAAATTCCTATAAAGTCGATAGGATCCATCATATTAAGACCCGGGTGAAGTGTCGTCAAGGTGGTAACCGTTCATTCCGATGGAACGACTGGCTGACGGCGTTCCACCCAGTCCAGGAGAGTCGATGCGTACCGCGTTCAGCGACAGGTGGGGCGTTCCGCTCCTCGCCGGCACCCCTGACGGGGTCGACCTCTTCAACCGCTCCGTCCACGATCTCGTCCGCCTCGGCGGGGACCCGGTGACCCACGCCGAGGCGGCCGTCGCCGTCGATCCGGAGCTGATCCTGGGGCGGCTCCTCCTCGCCTACTTCGCCCTGTACGGCGCCACGTCCGACAAGGTGGCCGACGCCGAGAAGGTCCTGGCCGGGCTCGACCTCGAGCCGCCACCCCGTGGCGAGCGCGAGATCCTCCACCTCCGGGCCGTCCGGGCCTGGGCCGAGGGCGACTGGGTGGCGGCCGCCCGGGCCCTCGAGCGTGCCCTCCTCCACGACCCGCGTGACCTCCTGGCCCTGAAGCTGGCCCAGGACCTCTACTTCTTCCTGGGGCACCGGGCCGGCCTCCGGGACGTGGTCACGCGCGTGCTGCCCGCCTGGTCGTCGGGCCGACCGGGATGGGGCTACGTCCAGGGGATACTCGCCTTCGGGCTCGAGGAGAACGGCGACTACCGCGCCGCCGAGGACCGGGCCCGGGCGGCCCTGGCGGCGTCGGCCGACGACGTCTGGGCGACCCACGCCCTGGCCCACGTGTACGAGATGGAGGGCAGCCTGCAGACCGGCGAGTCGTTCCTGACCGGGACGGCGGAGGCGTGGTCGTCGAGCTACTTCGCGGTGCACAACTGGTGGCACCTCTCGCTCTTCCACCTCGAGCTCGGACGGATCGACACCGTGCTCGACCTCTACGACGGCCCGATCCGGTCGGCCCGGTCGTCCGAGTGGCTCGACCTGGTCGATGCGGCGGCCCTGCTCTGGCGCCTGGCCCTCTCCGGGGTCGACGTGACGGAGCGGGCCGCCCGGCTGGCCGACGACATCGAGCCCCTGCTCGGTCCGTCGATCTACCTGTTCAACGACTGGCACGCCGTGATGGCGCTCGGGCTGGCCGGCCGCCACGACACCGTCGACCGCGTGATCGCCGAAACCCGGCGCACCGCGGTCGGCACCAATCGGGTCGTGGTCGACGAGGTCGGCGTGGCGCTGCTCGAAGGGTTCGCCTCGGTCGCCGACGGCCGACCGGAGCGGGCCGTCGACCTCCTGGTGGAGGCCCGGCCCCTGGCCCAGGCGGTGGGCGGCAGCAACGCCCAGCGCGACATCATCGACCTCACCCTGCTGGCCGCCGGCGCCCGCGCCGGCAGTCGCCGGCTGGTGGACGAACTGGCGACGGCCCGGGTCGACCGGCGGCCCTCCTCGGTCGATGCCGTGGCCACCCTGGTGGCCGCCAACACCCGCTGAGGCCGGCGGTCGAGGCCGAGGTCAGCGGCCGAGGAGCTCCTGGGCCCGCTCCACCAGATCGCCGGCGCGGTCCGCGGCCGTGGCGACGTACGGGGCCAGTGCGTCGGCCCCCGAGTGCGCGGCCGTGGAGACGGAGCCCGCCACGGACTGGCCGGCGCCGGTCAGGGTGTCGGCCAACTGCTGGCTCACGGCCGGGAGGCTGTCGCCGAGGTGTCGGGCCGTCACATCGGCCTGACGGCCGGCGCGGGCCGCCACGTCCTGGGCATGATGCGTGGCGCGGGAGGCGCCCTCCGCCACGGAGCTTGCGGTGTGCCTGGCCGACGACGAGCCGGCCGCCCGACCGACGGCCACCGCGCTGGCGACGCTCGCCGCCCGGCGGCGCGCCCGCCAGCCGAGGGAGGGCGCACCCTCGGTGTCGAAAGCGGCCAGGATGAGGCCTCCCAACAGACCCAGGTTCTTGAGGAAGTGGGCCCTCTGCTGGGCGCGGGTGACCTCGTCCTCCTCCTCCCAGAAGCGGTGCTCGGCATAGGTGGTGGGGATGATCGAGCCGATGAGGGCGAGAGCGGCCAGTCGGCGGAACCGCCCGACGGCCAGCAGCGCCCCGGCCCCGACCTGGACTGCGCCGTTGACCCGCACGTACAGCTCCGGATCGTCGGGCAGGGACGGCATCCGCCGGCTGAGCGGAACGGTGACCGCCTGGGCGGCCTTGGCGCGGGCCTCGGGATGTCGGACGGCGTCGATGCCCCCGGCGATGAATACCGAGGCGAGCAGCGGACGGGCGATGGTTCGGGTGAGTGGCACAGAGGAGTTGTACCCACCTGCGCCACCATCATTCCCCCGACGGTCGGTCGCGGACCGATCCTCCCGCGCTCAGGTCGGGTCGCCCCGTCCGGGTGACGACACGGTGAGCCCCTCCGACTCCTCGTCCTCGCGGTAGCCGGCCCGGCGGTACTCGTCCTGACTCATGGGGCGGTTGTCGAACGAGGTCACCACCTGCTGTTCGGGCCGACGTCGGTTCTCGGTGGCCTGGAGGGCGACCGACCGCTGATCGGCCTCGGTCATCGGGGGTTGGACCATGCCCCGCGGCCAGAGCCGGTGGTGCAGCACCGTGTTGATCTCGGCCGAGTAGAGCGTCACCTGGACCCCGAGGGCGATCCAGGCCACCAGTCCGAGCACGAGCCCGAACAGGCCGTAGAGGGCGCCCGCACCCTTGAGGTCGTGGCCGACCACGTATCCGCCCAGGGCCTGGAGGACGGTCCAGCCGATGCCACCGACGACGGCTCCGGGCACCAGCCAGCGCGTCTCCACCTGACGGGGGGTGAGGACCCGGAACGCCGTCAGGTAGATGGCCACGTTGACCACGACCGCGAGTACCTCGCCGACGAGGCCCAGCCAGAGGTCGTGGTGGCCGAAGGTGCCGAAGCCGGTGAGGACGGTGGTGATCACCAGACCGAGGAAGAGCACGACGAGGAAGAGGATGCTCCGGGTCAGCCGGGTCACATAGCTGGGGCGGTCCGTCCCCGGGATGTTCCAGATCTGGGCCATCGAGAAGAGTCCGGCCTGGGCCAGGCCGGTAGTGCCGTAGACGAGGCCGACGACGCCCACCACCAGGCCGATGACCGAGGTCCGGTGCATGGCGTGGACGTTGTGGGCCAGTTGGGTCCCGATGATGGGGAACTGGCCGAAGGCGGAGTGGAGCACGCGTTGTTCGAGGCCCGGGTGGCTCCCGAGGACGAGGTTCAGGACGGTGACGAGCAGGAGCAGGAGCGGAAACACCGTCACGAACATCGTGTAGGTCAGCTGCACCGAGAGGTTGCCGGCGTTGTCGTCGCCGTACTTCTTCACCACTCCGAACAGGAAGGCGGGGACCGGGTGCCGTTGCTGGGCCGCGTCGACGCGTCGGAGCGACTTCTCGAACGCGTTCATGCCGGCCGGCCGGCCATCGCCGCTACCCCGCTTCTCGCCGGTCGTCGCACGGGCCACACCTACCCCGCCGGGCGGCACGCGAAAACGGTTGACCGCCGCTGGCCGAGACACTCAGCCCGGGTGACCCGGGGAGCGAGGCGGCGCCTCAGCCCGGAACGTAGTCGAAGGTGTCGGGGTCGGGACCGGTGCGCTCGTCACGGTCGAGCGCGTCGATCCGAGCCATGGCGTCCTCGTCGAGCGTGAAGTCGAACAGGGCGAAGTTCTCCTCCATCCGGGACGGCGTGACCGATTTGGGGAAGACGATGTCACCCCGTTGGACGTGCCAGCGCAACACGACCTGGGCCGGCGTGCGTCCCACCGCCTCGGCCAGCGACGTCACCACCGGGTCGTCCAGCACCTTGCCCTGGGCGATGGGGGACCACGCCTCGGTGGCGATCCCGTGTTCCCGGTCGTACGAGCGGAGCGCCTGCTGGGTCAGATAGGGGTGGATCTCGATCTGGTTGACGGCCGGCACGACGTCGGTCTCCTCGGCCAGACGGTCGAGATGGGCGGCCTGGAAGTTGGACACGCCGATCGAACGGGCGCGGCCGTCCGCCTGGAACTCCCCCAGGACACGCCAGGTCGACACGAAGTCGCCGTCGTACAGCGTGGGGAGGGGCCAGTGGATCAGGAAGAGGTCCACGTACCCACCGCCCAGTGCCTCGAGCGTCCGGGCGAAGGCGGCTCGGGCGTCGTCGGGTCGATGGAACCCGTTGTTGAGCTTGCTCGTCACGAACACCTCCTGACGCTCCAGTCCCGAGTGCGCGATGGCGGTGCCGACCTCACGTTCGTTGCCGTACATCTCGGCGGTGTCGATGTGGCGGTAGCCGATCCCGAGGGCCCGGGTGACCGCCTCCACGGTCCGGTCCGGCGGGATCTGGAACACACCGAATCCCAGTTGGGGAATGGTGTTGCCGTCGTTCAGGGTGATATCGGGCACGTCGGTCACGGCTCTCCTCCTGGCTCTGTCCCCGAGGTCGCCGTCCATGGCCACGCCATGACCGCCGACCAGCTCCGGGTACCTTCGATCCTTCCACTCTGTGCACTGGGCCGCTGTCCAAACCGCCGACCACCGCGAGGGGGCGGCGGTCGGCCAGTGGGCCGGGCCGGCTCAGGGCCCATCCGCACCGGGGTCACCGGCCGGTCGGGCGACCTCACCCGGGAGCATCGAGAGCATGACCGCGTCGATGGGCTCGCCCCCGTGGTCCCAGTACGAGCGGAGGACCCCTTCCTGACGGAAGCCGACGCGTTCCGCGAGCCGGAGGGCGGCCACGTTGTCCATCGCCACCAGGACCTGGAGCCGGCGGAGGTCGAGGGCCCCCACGGACCACCTCGCGAACGACGACAGGGCCTCGGTGGCGACTCCCCGCTGACGGGCCAACGGTGTCAGGCCGCAGCCGAACTCGCCCAGCCGGTGGTCGCACATGACGACCATGAGTTCGCCGAGGTACCGGTCATCGTCCGTGTCGGCGATCACGAGGTGGAGCAGATCACCGGCCACGCGGTAGCTCTCGTACATATCGACGACGGTGCCGGGGTCGTCCGCCGGGAGCGGTGGGACCCACAACGCCGTCCCTGACTCCCTCGTGAGCTCCAGTGCCGCCCCGAAATCGTCCTCGCGGAACCGACGCAGCACGAAGGAGGCGCCACGTAACGGAGGGTCGGGGTACGGCAGGGGCACGACCGCGTCGGTGGGCGCCGGCTCGTCGCGGTCAGGGGAACGGTCCGGCACGGGCGCGAGCCCCCTACCCCAGGATCTTGGCCTTCTCCGCCTCGAACTCGGCCTCGGTCAGCGCGCCGGAGTCCTTCAGCGCGGCCAGCTGGGTGAGCTGGGCCACCGGGTCGGGTGCCGCGGCAGCCGGGGCCGGCGCCGCCTCTTGCGGCTGCTGCGCCTGGGCGGCGGCCGCCTGTTTGTTGGCCATGTGGCCACCCACGACGGCCGCCGTTCCCACCACCGCGGTGGTGCGGACAGCCATGCGGGCGATCGGTCGCCTTCTCATCATGTCGATTTCTCCTGTCTCTACGTGGCTCAGACTGCCGGCGGCAGGTCGGCGAGTATCGGCGCGATCAGATCGTGGGGCATCCGGGCACCCTCGAGCAGCACACCATCGGAGCGGCGCACGGCCTCGGCGAAGGGTGCCGCCCAGAGGTCCTCCCAGATGAGGAGCGCCGCCGAGGAGTTCGGCTCGAGCGCGGAGGCGGCGTACTCGATGTCCGCGGGGCCGATCAACCCTCCGACCTCACCCGGCAACAGCTCGAATCCGGCCAGCTGGTCGAGCTCGTCGATCTCGAAGCTGACGACCGAGCCGTCGGCGTCCTTGCCGATGAAGATCAGATCGAGGATCCGAACCGTTCCGGCCTCGACGAGCGCGATCAGCTCCGGGGCGATCTCACCGGTGAACTTGTTCCCGGGAAAGCCGACGATGATGTATTCGACTGGTCCTATGGTCATGTGATCCCGTCCTCGCATTCGTTTGCGTTCAACTTACGGGGCGGACCGGCCGGATTCCTCACCCTCACGGGGTGATTGGCCGGACCGCCGCGTCGAAGGGGCGGTCCACCCTCCGGTCGGTGGCGCTACTGGATCGCCGTCGCCACCCTCATGCGGTCCTCGGCGGAGATCAGGTGGTCGTGGCTGTCGTCGCCGATCTGCAGCTCGACCCACTTGACCGTCCCAGTGAACCGACTGGACCCACTCGTGTAGTCCTCGCTTACCGGGGTGCCGGTGTCGCAGCCGAGGTCGCATGTCTCGTCACCCGAGTAGATCATCGGCACCGTGGCGTCGATCCGACCCTCGCCGGTCTTCTTGCCGTCGATGAAGAGCGTGGCCGTCCCGCCCTTGGCCAGACCACCACCGTCGTAGGCGAACTCCATCCTGACCTGGTGCGTACCCGCCGGGACCTTCCGCCTCCCCTCCACATAGAACCGCATCAGGCCGGCGAGGTTGTGGCAGTACTTCGGTCTGCCGTCGTGCAGGTAGAGGCTCCAACCGGCGAAGGCACCGCCCTGGGCGATGATCACGCCGTCTCCGCCGCCCTTGGGGATCTCGACCTCGGCGGTCACCGAGTGCGACTTGTTCTTGAGGTTGAGCACCGAGTTCTCGCTGAGGCGGGTCATCCCCTCGTACAGGAGCTGCGCGTTGCCCTTGACCAGCACGGGGCGACCGGCGATGTCCGAGTTGAAGCGCTCGATGCGCCGGTCGTCGAGGGGCAGCACGTTGTACTTGACCGCCTCGATCAGCCAGAGGCGCTGGAGTTCCTTCAGGCGCTCGGGCTGGTCGGCCGCCAGGTCGTGGGCCTGGGACCAGTCCGTCGTGGTGTCGTAGAGCTCCCAGACGTCGTCGTCGAGCGCGGGGAGTTCGGCGCCGAACAGCCAGGGGGTGCTGTGGCGGGTGACCGCCGACCACCCCTTGTGGTAGATCCCGCGGTTGCAGGCGACCTCGAAGTACTGCGTCTCCCGACGGTCCGGTGCCGCGCCGTCCTCGAACGCATAGGCCATCGACACCCCGTGGAAGGGCATCTGCTGGATCCCGTGGACGAAGGTCGGCTCCGGAATACCGGCCACGTCGAGGATGGTGGGCCCCACGTCGATCAGGTGGTGGAACTGGGTGCGCACCTCGCCGTGGGCCTCGAAGCCCTTGGGCCAGTGGACGATGGTCCCGGTGCGCGTGCCGCCGAAGTGCGAGGCGACCTGCTTGGTCCACTGGTACGGGGTGTTCATGGCCAGCGCCCAGCCGACCGCGTAGTGGTTGTAGGACGCCGGCGTCCCGAACTCGTCGATGTGGGAGGCCATGAACTCGTCCGTCTCGAAGTCGGCCGCGCCGTTGAGGGAGATGATCTCGTTGAACGTGCCCGTGGGCGTGCCCTCGGCGCTCGCCCCGTTGTCGCCGATGATGAGGTAGACGAGCGTGTCCTCGAGGATGCCCAACTCCTCGAGCGAGTCCAGCAACCTCCCGATCTGGTGGTCGGTGTGCTCCATGAAGCCTGCGTAGAGCTCCATCTGACGCGCCAACACCGGCTTCAGCACGTCCGAGAGGTCGTCCCAGGCGTCGATCTCGGCGGGCCGGGCCGACAGGTCGGTCCCCTCGGGCACGACCCCGAGTTCGATCTGGCGGGCCAGGGTCTGACGGCGCAACTCGTCCCAACCGCCGTCGAACCTGCCTCGGTACTTGTCACTCCACTCCGTGGGGACGTGGTGGGGTGCGTGGGTCGCCCCCGGGGCGAAGTACATGAAGAACGGCTTGTCCGGCATGAGGGACTTCTGCTGATGGACCCAGTGGATGGCGTGGTCCGCGAGGTCCTCGGTGAGGTGGTAGCCCTCCTCCGGCGTCTTCGCCGGCTCCACCGGCGACGTCCCCTCGTACAGCGCCGGATACCACTGGTTGGTTTCGGCCCCGACGAATCCGTAGAAGTACTCGAAGCCACTGCCGGTGGGCCACTGGGTGTACGGGCCCATCGGGCTCGTCTCCCACACCGGCACCTCGTGGCACTTGCCGAACTGGGCCGTGCTGTACCCGTTGAGGCGGAGTGTCTCGGCGACAGGGGCCGCGTTGTCGGGTCGGATCGAGTTGTAGCCGGGGGCCGAGGTGGCGATCTCGGTAATGCCACCCATCCCCACGGCATGGTGGTTGCGCCCGGTGAGGAGGGACTGGCGCGAGGGGGAGCACAGCGCCGTGGTGTGGAACCGGTTGAAGCGCAGCCCCTGGGCGGCCAGCCGCTCGGCGTTCGGGGTGTGGCACGGTCCTCCGAAGGCGGAGGAGGCCCCGAATCCGGCATCGTCGATCATGACCACGACGACGTTCGGCGCACCCTCCGGGGGCCGGAGCGGTTCGATCGGCGGGAACGAGGTGTCCGGGTCCTTGGCGTCGTAGGTGATCAGACCGACATGGGCCCGGTGCGGGATCGGCAGGTTGGTGCGGGCGACATCAGTCATGGGCGTCTCCTGTGGATGCTCCGGGCCGGTGTTCGGCGTCGTCGGGTACCGCCGTCTCGGACGGGTTGACCGAGACGAGTTCGATGTTGAGGTCCCGGAGCGCGTCGAACGTGCCGTGCAGGCCTGCCTGGTCCGGTACCCAGCCGACCAGATGGGTCATCCCGCCCTCGAAGTGACTGCACTCGAATCCGTCGATCGATGCCGTCAACGTCGGGCTCAGCCGGCCCCGGACGACGATCTCGAACCTCTGTGGACCCACGATGACTCTTTCCGATGTAGTGAGGCTCCGACCCATGGTGGGCCGGGCCGGGGACGGTGTCGTCACCCCGGGAGGGTGATCGCGCGCCGACCACGGCGTCCGCGGAACGGGGTGGGGCCGGTCCCCTGGCCGGCCGTCACCCCGGGTGGCACACTGGAGCGGATCGAGGAACGAGAGAGCGAGTCACGTGTCGTGAGAGTTCCCGCCGCCCCGGCCCACGCGGTGGACCGCGGCGACCTGAGGCGTCTACTGGACAGGGCGCTCGTCAGCCGGCTGACGCTGATCGTGGCCCCCGCCGGCGCGGGCAAGACGGTGCTGCTCAGCCAGTGGCTCGGTGGCCATCCCGAACTCGATGTCGTCTGGGTGGACGTCGCCACCGACGACGACGACCCGGTACGTTTCTCGCAGCGACTGCTGCGGGGCCTGGCCGCCGTCGATCCGGACTTCGCCGACCTCGCCACCCTGGTGTCCCTCCACGGCGGAGGGCTCGGCGCCCCCCTCCTGGACGCGCTCGAGTCGCAGCTGTCCGATCTTCCCGAGTTGGTCATCGTCCTCGACGACCTCCATCATCTGTCGAACACCGTCCTCCTCTCGGACCTCGGCGACCTGGTGGACGTCCTGCCCCCCAACGTCCATCTGGTCGTCTCGACCCGGGCCGACGTCCCGGTGGCCTGGAGCCGGCACCGGCTCCACCCGGACCTGGTCGAGATCCGTCAGACCGACCTCGCGCTCGACGACGTCGACGCCGCCCATCTGCTCGAGCAGATATCGGGGCGTTCACTCGGGACCGACCGGGTGGCCACCCTCGTCGCCCGGACCGAGGGGTGGGCCGCCGGACTGCAACTGGCCGGCATGACGCTCCGGCTCTACCAGGACTCGGACGAGTTCATCACCCAGTTCAGCGGCGACGACCGTCTGATCGCCGACTACCTGAGCGCCGAGGTGTTGCGCTCACTGCCGCAGGACCGACGGGACCTCCTGCTCGCCGTGTCGGTGCTGGACCGCATGTGCGCCGATCTCGTCCTCCACCTGACCGGCGAGCCCAATCCGCAGATCGTCCTCGACGAACTGGAACGCGAGTCGATGTTCCTGGTGCCCCTGGACCCCCGCCGCCGGTGGTTCCGGTTCCACCACCTCTTCCGCGACATGCTGCGCTTCACCCTGCGGGCGGAGCAGCCCACTGCGGAGGCACGGCTGTTGACCCGGGCCGCGTCGTGGCACCTCGCACGGGGCGAGGTGGATGCGGCCATGGAGTACCTGCTCCGGGCCCGGAACTGGGATGACGCCCTCGACGTCATCATGAGCCGGGGATCCGAGGTGTTCGAGAAGGGGGAGATGGCCACGGTCATCCGCTGGATCACCGAGGTGCCCGAAGTGATCCGCCACGGCCGTCGCGACGTGAGTCTTCTCCTCGGCATCCTGAAGGGGGTCGAGGGGCACGCGGCCGGCGCCGAGGACATCCTGGGCCGGGTGGCGACGGACGCCGATGCAACGGACGGCGCACGGGTCTGCGCCGAGGTGTTCCTGGCGTCGCTCGTGCAGTGGCGGCCCCGACCCGAGGTCTCGATCGACATGGCGGCGCAGGCCCTGGAGGGGTTGGAGCGGATCGGCGACTCGCAGATTCCCGTCATCTTGAACCTCACCACGCCCCAGTCCCTCGAGACGATGGCCGTGACCGCCGCCGGTCGCGCCCACTTCTATGCCGGTGACTTCGACCGGGCGCGGGAGTGGCTCGATCGGGCGTTGTCGACCCGGGGGGCCACGTATCCGGCGTGGAAGGTGAGCGGACTGGGATCCCTGGCGCTGCTCGAGGCCTGGAGCGGTTCGACGGGACGGGCGTCCGCCCTCACGGACGAGGCGCTCGCCGTCGCGCGGGACGTCGGCCTCCTGACGCACCCGTGCACGGCGGACGCCTATCTGGCCAGAACGTTCGTGGCGCTGGAGGCCGGCGCCACCGGTCGGGCCTCCCTCTCCCTCCACGAAGGGGTCCTCCGCTCCGAGGCGAACCGCCGGAGCCAGCTCTCGTGGTTCGGGCACCTCGCCTCCGCGCTCACCGAGGAGGCGGACGATCAACGGGACCAGGCGCTGGCCACCGCCCACTCGACGCGGAACGACCTGGGCGCGCCGCCGCCGCCGATCGTCGCCGATCGTCTGCTCGCCCTCCGGGCCCGACTCCTCCGCCTCGGCGGATCCCCGGACGGGGCGACGAGGGCGCTCACCTCCGCCGGGACGTCGGCGCCCGCCGCTGACGTCGAGCGCGTCGCGGCGGCGCTCACGTCGGGCGACCACGACCAGGCGAGGAAGGTGCTGGACTCGATGCCGGGCGCCTTCGCCACCGAGCCGCTCGCCACGGTGGAGCATCGGATCCTGCAGGCGTGGCTGGCCCACGTCGAGGGGTCCCCCGACGACGCCCGGCAGTGGCTCGCTACCGCCCTCGAGACGGCCGAGCAGCACGCGCTGGTCGAGGTCTTCGTGCGGGCCGGCCCCCCGGTCCTCCGTCTGCTCGCCGGACTGACCGGGACCCGCTCCGCCTTCCGGGACCGGGTACTCGAGCGGGCCCGGAACGCGGTGTCACCCGCCGCCCTCCAGGAACTCGCCGACCCGCTGACCGACCGGGAGCTCGAGGTCCTCTCGTACCTGCCGAGCCGCCTCACCAACACCGAGCTCGCCGACCACTTCTACGTGTCGGTCAACACCATCAAGACCCACATGGCCCACATCTACCGGAAGCTGGATGTGGCCAACCGCAACGGCGCCATCATCCGCGCCCGGGAGCTCGGACTCCTCTAGGTTCGTCCCCAGCGTGAGGAGGGTGTGACCGCGGATCCCGACCTCCAGGACGCCCTGGCGGCGGACCGGTTCCGAAGTCACCCCCCGAGGGTGATGACCACCCGCTCCCCACGTGATTCGATCTCCGTGCAGGCATAGGCACGGAACGGCGGACGCGGGTCGAGGACCCGAGCCCCCCGTGTAGCGCCCAGACCCGAGTACGAGAGCCCAGGAGGACATCCGATGATCGCCTACACCTACCCCCTCGCCGACCTGTTCGGCACGATGCTCGGGCTGTTCGTCTTCTTCATCTGGTTCTGGTTGCTCATCGTCGTGTTCTCGGACATCTTCCGGAGCAAGGACCTCGGCGGCGGCGCCAAGATGCTGTGGGTCCTCTTCGTCATCATCCTGCCGTTCCTCGGCATCTTCGTGTACCTCATCGCCC
>Ga0181528_10001234_pt1 | contig 15989 bp, 11 predicted proteins | sample PEATcosm2014_Bin_47_FD_119742 | JGI IMG/M metagenome (GOLD analysis project Ga0181528, IMG submission 119742) | Peatland microbial communities from MTU Mesocosm Facility, Houghton, MI, USA - PEATcosm2014_Bin10_10_metaG | ecosystem: Environmental > Terrestrial > Soil > Wetlands > Peat | place...
CCGGGCCGCTACCGTGAGGGAGTGGTCCCGATCCTTAATTCTCCACCGACGTGTACAGCGTCTGCGTCCCGGCGACATCGGTGCCGTTTTCATTCACCGTGAAAGTCACCGCAACCGCTGTCGGCATGCCAACCGGCACCGTCAAAGGGGGCACAATCACATTGAACTGGTAGAGCCCGATATATCCGGTAGTGGCAGTTTGCGGCGCCAGACCGGCGTACGTCACCTGCGCCTGCACCCCGTTGAAATAAAACTTGGGCGCAATCGGCAGCGTCAAACCGTTGGCCACTTGCGGAATCGTGCCCGCCGGGGAACTGGGAACAGGACCGAATCCGACCCCATAAAAGACAATCGTGTCACCGGGTTTGGCGGCCCGCGAAGTGAATCCGGAAAACGAATCCGGCGGGAAAACGTAGGTCGTCAGATCGGGAAACAGCGCGCCGACGTACGGCACACCCAGAATTTTGAAGGCCGCGGGCGCGTACAACGCAGGCTCCTCCAGATTGACGTTGACGTTGTAGGCGGCGCTGTTTCCGGCAGTCGTGCCCACAACCAGCGGTTGTGTACCCAGCCCGATTGTACTCGGAACCTGCACGTTGACCTGCGCCGGACTGATGTATTCCACAAACGCGGACTGGCCGCCAATCGATACCGTGGTGTTATTCAGCGACGTGGGAGCGTTGACACCGGTGAAATCGGCGACGCCCCATTCGCGCGTGGTGGCGGCGAGGTTGGTACCGTAGATTTCGATCCACGAGCCGGGCGCGATCGACGGCAGCGCGCCGAAATCGCTGGCGCTGATCACTCCATTGGCGGAGCGGATGGCGGGAGCGGGCGCCCCAGTGCCGACGCTGGAAGTCGGGACCAGCTTGCGGATTACGTTATTGCCGAAATCGGCCACGTACAAGTTTCCGGCGGAGTCGAAGGTGAGCGAGTTGGGTTCGGCTAGCTGCGCGCTAAGCGCCGGACCGCCGTCGCCGCTATATCCGGGATTCGGTGCGTTTGCGACGCTCCCCGCGACGGTGTGAATCAGGCCATCCGGCGTCACCACGCGGATCACATCGTTGAAGGTGTCGGAAATGTACACGTTGCCTGCGCCATCCACGGCCACCCCGGTAGGATTGTTGAGCAGGGCATCGGTAGCCAGACCGCCGTCGCCGGAGTAGCCGAACGCCGCCGTCGAGCTGCCGGCGAAGGTGGAAATTGTGCCGGTAGAAAGGACCACCTTACGAATCTCGTTGTTGAAGCTGTCGGCGAGATAGAGGTTCCCGTGGCTATCCAGGGCGATTTGCGCGACGCCATTGAGGTTCGCGGCCAGCGCGGAACCTCCGCCGTTGGCGAACCCTACGGTGCCGCTGCCTGCAACGGTATTGATGATGCCCGTGGAGGCGATAACCTCGCGAATGCGGTCGTTCCCGACAAAGTTCAGGTCGCTATAAGTCCCGAAATCGGAAATATACATGTTGCCCGAAGAGTCGAAGGCGATTCCCGTAGGGCTGAACATGGCAGCGGCAGTGGCCGCGCCGCCATCGCCCGAAAATCCTCGGCCCGCCGTCGAAGAGCCGGCGTAGGTCGAAATAATCCCGGACGTATTGACCATGCGGACTACGCCACTGTTGAAGCACGAGAAATAGAAATTCCCCTTGCTGTCCACCACGATGGAGACCGGGGCGTCGATCTGCGCGCTGACCGCCGTCTTTCCATCCCCCGAATAGCCGGCGCTATTATTGCCCGCTACCGTCGAGATAATGCCGCTGCTGGCCGTAACCATGCGGATTACGTTATTGACCTGATCGACGATGTACATGTCGCCTTTGGAGTCGAACGCCAGGCTGGTGGGACCATTGAGAGTGGCGCTGAGGGCGGGAAGTGTGTCACCTCCGTAACCCGCCCCCGTGGGCGGGCCCTGGCCGACAACGGTCGAAACCGTGAACGCCGGGACCGGCGACTGGGCCAGACACAAAGCCGGTAACAGAAACGTGGCAATCGCCGCGAGCCCGAGCGTAACCGTTCGAACCCACCGGCGCTTAAGCGCTTGGTTCATGTGAATCGAAAGATGCATTGCTGATTACTTCAGTTTCTCAGAATTGCGAGGCTCCCGGGTTGTTCGCGCGGATGCACAGTGTGAACACTCGGCCCACCCTGTTACCATATGCGGCAAGCGTTTTGGCGCATCATCGGCTGGCCGGCCCGGTTAGCACATCTGGGTGCAGGCGTCCGGCTACGGCCTGGGGCGTTCGTGGAGGATCATCCACGAGACGCCGAATCGGTCGCGGAGCATGGCAAAGCGGAAGGCAAAGAAGGTCTCCGCGAGGGGCATGAAGACTTCGCCGTTCTCGGAAAGCAGAGCATAAACTCGCTCCGCTTCCTGGCTGCTATCGAGAAGCAGGGACAGGTAGGCGCTACGCATGGGCTGAAAGCGTTCCGGCGGGACGTCGGCGCCCAGGAGTTCGGTCTCCCCGATGGCGATGCGGGCGTGGAGGATGGCGTTCTTCCAATCGGCTGGAACATCGTCCGCATTCGGCTGTTGGGCATGCGTCAGCATCATCGAGATCTTGCCTCCGAGGTGCTGTTCGTAAAAGCGGAAGGCCTGCTCGCAGTTGCCGCCGAAATTGAGATAAGTGTACAGCTTCATGAGACCGTGATAGCAGCGTTCACGCCGCAGCGTCAAACATCGCTGTCGCCCTATCGTCGCCCCCGGCAATCATGCTGCTTTCGCCTGCTCCCACTCCACCTGTTTCAGCGGCCCGATTCCGAAGACGAATATCGCCGCTCCCGTGAATGCCACTGCCGCCGCCACCGCGAAGGAGGCCGAGTAGAGCCCCGTCTTATCGAGTAACCAGCCGGTGACCGCCGGTCCGACCACGCCGGCGAAGTTGCCGATCCCGTTCTGCATCGCCGTCCACTTTCCGGCGGCATGCGGACCCGCCAATGTCTGCGTAATCGCCCACACGTTGGAGGCGAACATCCCGTAACAAAGGCACGCGAGCATCAGCAGCACCATGGCGAGGGCCTCACTGCGCACCAGCGCCACGGGTAAAATGACAGTGGAGAGCGCCAGCCCGAGCCCGGTAAAGGTCTTGCGCACGCGCGTGGGCGAGCCCCCGCGGGAGATCCAGCGGTCCGATATCGATCCCGATATCACGCTCGACACGGCTACCGTTAGGTAGGCGCACGACGCGAGAATCCCCATTTTTGTTTTTGAAAAATGGCGTTCTGTTTCCAGGTAATGCGGCAGCCAGTTTACCAAGAAATACCAGAAGTAATTGGAGCAGAAGAGTCCCAGGCCGCTGAAAAGAGCGGAGCGATGGCTGAAAATCCGCAGCATGCCGGGCACTTGCGCCTGATCGGCCGGCGTGGAGAACGCTTTCCCGCGCGGCATCCACCACAGCCACGGAATCAACCACAGCAGGCTGCCGAAACCGAGCGCAACGAACAGCGCGCGCCATCCGAACCGCGCGATCGCCAAGGCGCCGATCAGCGAGCCCAGGGCGGGTCCGCTCTTGGTGCCGGCGTCGATCCAGGCGTTGGTGAGGCCGCGATGATTCTCCGGAAATTCGGTCACCACGATGCGCGAATAGCACGGATACGCCACCGATTCGCCCAACCCGAGCATCAGCCGCGTAGCAAAGAGCAAGCCGAACGTCGCTGCCAGCCCCGTAAATCCCATCGCGGCCGACCAGAGAAAGAAGCCACCGGCGAGAATCCAGGAAACGTGAAAGCGATCCACCAGCCAGCCGGCGAAACCGAGAAGCTGCGAAAGAGCGTACGTCCAGGAAAAAGCCCCGATCAGGAGTCCCAATTGCCTGTTGTTCAAGTGAAATTCGTTTTGGATATTGGTGGCGCCCGCCGAAAGGTTGGAGCGGTCGATATAGTTGATGAAACCCGAGGCAACCAGCAGCGCCAAGACCCGCCATTCGCGGTTAGAGAGCACCACCGCATTCTAGTACATCGAAGGGGAGTTCAGCGTTTATAATTAGCGATTATGGGGTCTGTCACACGCACCATGACGGTCGAAGAGTTTCGGCGGCTGCCCGAAGATTCCGGACCCGTCTACCATGAGCTACGCCATGGAGAGGTTGTCGCCGTGACACGCCCTAAGCTCAAACACTCGTTGATCCAACGGAATTTGCGCGAGTTGCTGATGGCCCTGGCAGAACCGGGAAGCTATGTCGACACGGAAGTGGCCTTCCGCCCGCTGCCGGAATTCGAACTTTGGGTCGCCGATGTGGCCTACGTTTCCGCAGAACGGTTTCGAGATGCCGACCCCGATGACAACATCCGTGTCGCGCCCGAACTGGTTGTGGAAGTGCTCTCACCTTCCAACACGGCGGCTGAAATGCTCGATAGAGAGCGCGTCTGTCTCGCCAACGGCTCCCGGGAATTCTGGGTGGTGGATCCCGGCCGCGCTCAGGTGAAAGTTTTCACGCCGGACGGCCAAACGGTAACCTGGCCGGCAGGTGGCGAGATCCCCGTGCCGTTCGGCGATCGCGCGACATTGAAGGTCAGCAACATTCTACGTCAGACCACCCGGTGATCTGCCGCGCGCAGGGCATCCAGCGCCTTGGCGAGATTCTCCTCCTTCACCAGCACGTAATCGGTATCGAAAGTCGAAATCGCGAAAATGCTCACGCCGGCGGCGGCCAAAGGCGCCGCGATCGCCGCCAGGATCCCAGTGAGCGAGAATTCCAGCGGACCGATCACCTGCAAGACGCGCCATCCCCGCTCGCTTTTCGCGTCATCAGGAGCTTGAGACTCCACACACACAATCGATAACTCATCGGGAGTCCGCGTCACCGAAAAGAACGACGCTGGAACTGCGGCATCGGCGGCCATTCGACAGACAGCGTAACGGCCGGGCAGTACGCGGAGTTCGCTCACGCGCTCTCTACCCACGTTTTCACGCGCCGAACCACCCCCTCGAGATCGTCGTGGATCTCGTAAACCCAGAAGCGAATGACCTCCCAACCGAGATCCGCCAGTCTTTGGGAACGGATCTGATCGCGCCGGCAAAGCTCGCCATCCCAATTGCGATGGTAGTTCTCGCCATCCACTTCGATGTCCAGCTTGCGATGGCCATGGAAGAGCGCGAAATCGAGCGTGTAAGGCGCCTCTTCATATTGCGGAACGGGCGTCACACCGGCGGCATGCAGCGCGCGATACAACGTGCGTTCCCACTCCGAGACCTGGTCGGGGTGGTCGACCGGCGGATATTCCGGTCCGCCCGCGGCCGTCGCGCCGGCACTCGATTCGCGGGGCGCGAGCCCGCGCGCATACTCGGCGAAACTCGCCAGATAGCTGACGCCCGAATCGAGCGCCGCCTGCCGGTCGCCCACCACCACCAGCTCCGAGCGTGCCCGCGTGATCGCCACGTTGAACAGGTTGCCGTGATTCTTCAGGAAACGCAACGTCCCTTCATTCGTACCCGCGGAGACCACCGGCGAGAAGAAAATCACGTCGCGTTCATCGCCCTGAAATCCGTGCACCGTGTCCACCACGAACTGCAGCGCGGCCAGACGATGCGTCAATTCACGATCCTGATGGACCAGTGTGCGAATCCGGTTGGCCTGCGCGCGGAAAGGCGTGACCACGCCGATGGCGCCATTATAGCCGCGATCCAGCACCAGCTTGCGCACTTCTGCGACCACCGAGTCGGCCTCCGGCCCGTTGAGCGCGCCGCCGCCGGCCGGCCGGACCACCTTACCCTTGACCTCTTGCCATCGCACCGCGGCGGCAAAGCTGCCGCCTTCGCCCTGCGGGCGATTGAGACGCTCATGATCGGTGGCGATGCGCAGTGCGCCGCGATAAAAATGGCGGTTCGAAAACGAGATGATGTCGCGGTGGGAACGATGATGATCGCGCAAATTCACGATATCTGCGTAGCGGCACCAGCTGCGCGCGAGATCGAAAAGCGAGTTCACCGAATAAGCCCAGGCCGCGTGCCCTTCCGCCAGTCCGTGAGCCGCCAGCATAAGGCGATCCTGCTGCGGCGCGACGGTGCTGACGTGCTTGAGCTGCAGCGGGTCGCCGATGATCACGGCGCGCCTGGCGCGGTACAGCAAGGGGAGCGCGGATGCGATGTCGCACTGGCTGGCTTCGTCGATCACCACCAGGTCGAAGAATCCCGGCTCGAACGGGAGGCGCCCGCGCGCCGAGAGCGACGTTACCGCCCAGCACGGCAGAATCCGTGCGACCTTCGGAAAGAGACTGTAGTAACGGCGAAAAACGCGCCGTCCCGCCCCTTCGTTATAGCCGTCGCCGCCGGCGATCATCTGTAGCAGCGAAAGGTATTCGCTGAGCAGCTTGCGACTTTCGGGAGTCCAGCGGCTGGGCCGCAAACGCATCCACGATTGCCACAACTCGATAGAGGTGTGCGCCGATTCTTCCGCGATCTTCGTCAAGTCGCCCGCCAACTGTTCGAGCGGGCGTGCGGCGCGGAGCCGCTCGAGACCGGCGCCGTAGGCGCGGACGCGTTCCGCCCACTGTAAGCGATCGCCAAACTCTCTGGCGAAGCTCTCCCACATTTCCAGGTTGGGCTCGCCGGCGGGAAGCGCCACTCCGAGGCGTCCGGCATCGGGCAAGAGATCGCGCGCGGTTTCCGCCACGCGCTCCCCGCGCCGCCCGCGGGTATCGCCCAACAGACGGCCCATCGCCGTGCCAGACTCCTTGGCGGCGTCGAGAGCTGAAGTGAATGCCCCCAGGCGGCGCCGCGCGCCCTCGATGTCCGCCGAGCGGAGGGCCGCAAAACGCTCGCCTCCGAAGATCGCGCGCGCGGGCTCGGCGGCCCGCTCCGCCTCATCCACGCCATTTCGCAAACTCATTACCGCCGCGATCTCATGCTGCACGGCGGCGAACCGATCGCAATCCTGGCGATACGCGCGCTCCAGCCAGTCATAGCGCGCGGCCGCATCGGGACTGGCCGTTTCCGCCAGGCCGGACGCGAGATGCTGCGCCACGCGGGAGTGATGCTCTTCCTTGCCCAGCCGAAGCAGCAGCGGATATGGGCCGAGATCGTTGATGCGCGCCTCCACTACGTCGACGGCATGATTGTTCTTGCTCGCAAAGAGCACACTCGATTCCAGCCACGCCTGGTTGGCCAGCAGCGAAGTGACCACTTGCGACTTGCCGGTTCCCGGCGGCCCGGTGACCACCGTGAGAGGCGCACTCAGCCCCTGCACCACCGCTTGCCGCTGCTCGGCATTCAGCGGCAAGACCTCCAGGATCGGCCGATCTTCGGCGGGCGGAGACTCCGGATTTTCGCCGCGCAGCCACTCGCCCAGCGCCGTGCCGCGCACTGCAACCTCATCGAGTTGCATCAGCTTGCGCAGTTCGATTTCCAGGCCATAAGTGTATGGCGAGCGCGTTCCGGCGAACAGGACGGCGCGATTGTATATGCCGGGCGTGGTGAGCTCGGCGAGCGGGACACCGCCTGGGAGCGCGTAGGGATCGAGGTCCTCCCGCCAGTCCCAGTCCGGGCGGGAGCGTTGCAGGCGCAGCACGATCTCGTCCCATTCCGGCAGCTCGTCTTCCGGATTGGCGAGCCCGAGTTCTTCGGCGAGGTGGATGGCCTCGTCGATGAGGTTGCCGCTATCCGCCGCCGGCAGAGTTTTGAGCACCTCCATATTGAAGAGCGGCACACCGCTCGCGGGCCGTAGCGGCGCGCCGGGCTCGTCGAGCCTCTCTCCGACGGGATAGAGCAGCACCGGCTCGATGCGCATTTCATCGCGATTGCGCACGAACAGCGGGCGCAAGCGGAGGGCGTAGCCTATGAAAAGCGTGAGTTGACCCTGCTCGCGACGGACCTTTTGAACCAGCCGCTTGGTGGCGCGATCGGTGGCCCAAAGGTCGTGGCCCGTTCGGACAAAAGGAAGTTCGTCCAAAGGCACGTAGTCGCTGCTATCGGCCGGTATGCTGACGCCGGAGCCGCTCTCGCGCGAGAGGCACTCCAAATAATACCGGCAGAGGTTGGCCAGAAAAGTCCGCGGCGCGGGTGCGGCGCCCGATTCCGGCGGCGAGGCGGTGCGCACCCACCAGCGGTAGGCATTGTCCTGCGCGACTTCCCCGCCACGCAAACCATGAAGCGCGGCCACGACCTGCGAACGGTCGAGAGCCAGTTCGTCGGCAATCTGCTGCGCTTTGAGGCCAGGCTTGCGGGCGAGAAGTTCCTGGATACGGTCCGCGGGACTCATGGAATTCCTACAGTAGCGCAGGCGTGCGAGTGTTGGGAGCCAGCCGGCGCTAATGCTTAACGGCTAACCGCCGTCCCTCGGGCGCCTCGGCGGCAGCGGCATTTCGATGAACTGGCAGCTTCCCGGTGTTGAAACATCGACTTTTTTCCGATATCGACGCCCCGTGGTTGCGCACCACGGGCCAGATATTGGATCCGAGCACGACCAGGGAGAGCTTCCTACCCGTCAGGTTTTGCTGGTACCTGATGTTTTGATCCGCCGTAACCATAACGTCGAAACCTGACGCTTCTGCAACCTTCAGAAGTTCGCCGTTTTCAAGCTGTGGGTGCCAATTCATCTCGACGAAGGTGCGCACCTCGTGTTTGGACAGAAAGTGCCGTACCCCGATCGGGACGTTCTTATCGAATACGATGCGCAATTCGGTGACTCTTGGCGTAAGCCAAAATCGCCTCGATAACGTCAGGAGCAATCTCAAACTGTTCTGCGATTTCGGCGACGCTCAAGCCGTAGTCGAAGTTATCGACAATCGCGTCGGCCGGCATCCGAGTTCCGAGCAGCACCGCAGCGCCGCTTTGCACTCCCGGCTTGATTTCGACGAGCGGGCAGTCAGACCAGTCGATACTCTGGTTGATTGTCATTGACGGCCTCCCTGTCACTATGATTCCATATTCGATGCTTTGAAAGCCACACGGTCCATGCCGGCCAGCGCCCCAGGGCCGCTCCAGAGCGCAAGGGGATGAACAGGCCGGACTTTTCACCGTGATTACCGAACTCCCGGTATGCGATCCGCGAAATCCTGCCAGCAGTCTACACCCATGCGATAATCTCAACCAGAGGTGAGATCCGGGATCATCCGCGCGTTCTCCCTGCTCGGAGTGGCGAGCGGGGCGGCCTTGTTTGGCCAACCGATAGCGGCAGAGCGGTTTGTCAGCGACGAGTTGCGCCCGTACTACGCGCATACGGGTTTCTCGTGGAATATCGACAGCATTTCCCACTTCGACCTGAACTATGAGGCCGACACGGAAGCCGCGCGGCGCATCGCGCAACTGGAAGAAGTGGCCGAAAAGGGACGCGCCTCCATCCTGCAAATGCTGGGCGCAACCGACTACCAGCCCACCATTCATGTCTTCTTCGTGGAGTCGATCGAGCGCATGAAGCAGCTCATCGGATCGGAGGTAATCGGCCGTTCGCGGCCTACCCAGCACGCCGTATTCTGCGTGGTAGCGCCATTTTCCGAACTAAGTCTGAAGCACGAACTGACCCACGAAATCGCCACCAACTTATGGGGACCGGCGGAGAGTTGGGTGGAAGAGGGGCTGGCGAATTTCGCGGTGGATAATAAGTCGTCCCTCATGAAGCGGCAGTGTCTGGGAATGATGCAGAGCAAGCAATGGATCCCGCTCAAGAAGCTGGTAAGCCCGGAGTGGGAATCTTCCAGTTTTGCTCCCGACGAGATTTATCCGGAACTGGGCGGTTTCGTGGAATACCTGTACGAGACTTACGGGGTGGACCGGTTGCAGCAGATCTGGAAGGGCGGCAGTGGGGCCATCAAGAAAGTATACGGTAAGAGGCTCTCCAAGCTCGAAGCAGAATACCGGTCCGACTTAGTCAAGCATCGCCCTGCAGTCCACGACGCCATCAACTTGCCGGGCCACGATCAGAACTAACTTACTTCCCCAGGAAGAAATTTCCCACCAGCATGGCGTCGATGCCCGAGGAGTAAAAGCTGCGCACTGCGTCGCGCGGCGTACAGACCAGCGGCTCGCCGAAAAGATTGAACGAAGTGTTATACAGCACCGGCATGCCGGAAGCCTTCCCTGCCGCGTGTAGAAGTCTCCAGTACAACGGATTCTCCTCGCGATCCACGGCGTGAACCCGCACCATGTCCCGCGCCAGGATGGCCGCCGCGAACTGCTCGCTATATGCTGCACGCACGCGCCCCACCGTAGCCAGATAGCGCGCATTCATGCCCACGTCGAAGTACTGCGCGCATAATTCGGCCGGTACGCTGGCGGCGAATTTGCGGTTGGACTCGCGATGTTTGATGAAGATGTTCAGATTCTCGGTGGAATACGGGTCCAGAGGCGAGGCCAGAATGCTGCGGTTTCCTAGCGCGCGCGGCCCGAATTCCATGCGGCCGTGCATCCAGGCGACGATCTTGTTATCGGTGAGTTGCTCCACGGCGGTATCGATGATTTCGTCGGTGGTCAGCAGGTAGCGGAAGCGCAGCTTGCAGTTTTCCAGAACCTGTTTGGTGTCCGCCGCGGAATAGGCCGGGCCGAGCGAGAGGGTCCGCAGCGCCACGCGCGCTTCCTGGCGGTACACCGTGTGCCAGGTGTTCAGCACCGCCCCGACGGCGGTTCCGGCGTTGCCCGCCACCGGCTGCACAAACACATTATTCGCGCCCAGACCTTGTTCGAGCGAGGAAACCAGCAGGGCGTTCAATCCGAGGCCGCCGGCCAGGCAGAGATTGCGCGCCGGGCCCGCTAGCCGCAGCGCCGCGGCCTCCACGGCTTTCTGAATGCCGGCCGCCAGGTGCGCCCGCATGTCGATCGGAATCGGTTCGCCGTCCGCCAGCCCCAGGCGCTGGTAGAAACGCGCGCTGAAACCGCCCGATTGCAAACGCTCCGTCGAGAAGAACGCGCGGTCCAGCCGTGGGCCGGCGTCCGATAGGTTCAGAATTTCGAGGTACAGGTCGCGGTACCGTTCATCGCCGGAGACGGAAAGCCACTGCACTTTGTGTTCGTCTTCGCTGGCCGAAAATCCCAGCAGCTCGGTGACGCGCCCGTAGAGATCGCCAAGCGAATCGGGCGAGTATTGTTCGTGATCGAGAGTCATCAGCGTGCCCTCGGCCAGCCAGCGCGAGCCGCAGCGGAAATCGCCGCCGCGGTCGAATGTCAGCACAGTCGCGTGGTCGAAGGGCGACGCATAATACGCCGACGCGGCGTGCGCGCGGTGATGTTCCACCAGCACGATCCGGCTCTGCGGGAATTGCGCGCGCAGCTTCAGCAGGAAATCCGACTCGGGAATGGGACGCACGATGGCGACGGCGTCCACGTCCTCGGGCTTCGCACCAGCCAGTTCCAAGCAAGTGGCGATGGAATGGTCCGGCAGGCTATCGGGACCACCCCAATGCATGCGCCGGCGGACGAGCTTCGATTCCTCGACGGCGGCCACCAGTTCGCCGTCTTTGAGGATCGCGCTGGCGGCGTCCCCCAGAATACCGCCGATGCCGAGAATGATCATAGAGGACCTCGAAACCGCTTGCTTACGCGCGCGGCTCTTTTACTGAGCCGCGGCCGTGAGGGAGCGGTCACTAATCCCACGAAGGTCCTCATTTCCCGCCCTTCGTCTGCTTCTCGATTTTGGCCCACGCGTCTTTCAGCCCTACCGTCCGATTGAAGACCGGCTTGCCAGGCGCGGAATCCGGGTCGACGCAGAAATACCCCATGCGCTCAAACTGGAAACGCTCGCCTACGGCAGCCGTCGCCAGGGACGGCTCGATTTTGCCGTGCAGAACCTCGAGCGACTTGGGATTCAAATTGGCGGTGAAATCCTGGCCCTCATCCGTTTCGCCGGGATTCTCCTTGGTGAACAGGTTGTCGTACATCCGCACCTCCCCGTCGATGGCGTGCCCGGCCGATACCCAGTGGATGGTCGATTTCACCTTACGGCCATCGGGAGCATTGCCGCCGCGTGTGGCCGGATCGTAAGTGCAGTGGATCTCCACAACCTCACTATCTAAGTTCTTCACTACGCTCCGGCAAGTGATGAAATACCCGTAGCGCAGGCGCACTTCCTTGCCCGGCGAGAGCCGGAAATATTTGGGCGGCGGGACTTCGCGGAAATCGTCCTGTTCGATGTACAGCACCTTCGAAAACGGAACTGTGCGTGTACCGGCGGAGGCGTCTTCGGGATTATTCACCGCCTCCATGTCTTCCTCCTGGCCCTCGGGGTAGTTGTCGATCACCACGCGCAGCGGCCGCAGCACGGCCATTACGCGCCTGGCGGTGCGGTTTAAATTCTCGCGAACGTGATGCTCCAGCAATCCCAGTTCGATGGTGCCATTGGTCTTCGACACACCGATGGCGCCGCAGAAGCTGCGCAACGCCTCAGGCGGATAGCCGCGGCGGCGGATTCCGGCCAGCGTAGGCATGCGTGGATCGTCCCACCCGCGTACGTGCCCGTCCTGCACCAACGTCAGCAGCTTGCGCTTGCTCAGCAGCGTGTAGGTAACGTTGAGCCGGTCGAACTCGATCTGCTGCGGATGGTAGATGCCGAGCGCTTCCACGTACCAGTCGTAGAGCGGCCGGTGGTCTTCGAACTCCAGCGTGCAGATGGAGTGGGTGATGCCTTCGATGGAGTCGGACTGCCCATGCGCGAAGTCGTACATCGGATAGATGCACCACTCGCTGCCCGTCCTGTGATGGTCGGCGTGCAGGATGCGATACATCACCGGGTCGCGCATGTTGAGATTGGCCGACGCCATGTCGATCCTGGCGCGGAGGGTGCGGGCGCCGTCGGGAAACTCGCCGGCCTTCATGCGTTGAAACAGGTCGAGATTCTCTTCCACCGAACGATTGCGATAGGGGCTCTCCGTGCCCGGCTCGGTAAGCGTGCCACGCGTCTTGCGCACTTCTTCGGCGCTCAAATCGCACACGAACGCCTTGCCCTCGCGAATCATCTTCAGCGCCCATTGGTAGAGTTGGCCGAAATAATCGGACGCGTAGTATAGGCCGTCCCACTCGAAGCCCAGCCAGCGCACGTTCTCCATGATGGAATCGACATATTCGGTCTCTTCCTTGCACGGATTGGTGTCGTCGAAGCGGAGATTGGTCTTGCCGCCGAATTCGTCGGCCAGTCCGAAATTCAGGCAAATGGACTTGGCGTGGCCCAGGTGCAGATAGCCATTGGGTTCGGGCGGAAAGCGCGTGTGCACGCGGCCTGCGAACTTGCCGGTCTCATTGTCATGGATGACGATATCGCGAATAAAATTCGAGGGTGCCGGAGATTCCGGCGGGTCCCCGGGGTGAGACGGATTCATATGGTTTTCAGCTTTCCGATGGCCTGGCCGATGCGAACCAGGCAAGCGTCGCGGCCTAATACTTCCAGTGTGCCAAACAGCGGCGGCGCAGTCTTGCGCCCGCACACCGCCACGCGGACCGGCTCGAACATCTGGCCGGCTTTGAGTCCCAGATCGGCCGCCGCGGCGCGCAATGCCGCTTCCAGTCCGTCGTGCGAGAATTCCGCCGCGGCAAGCACGTCCCGCGCTTTTTCGAGCACCTTCCGCGCCATCGCCGCATCGCCTTTCTTGGGGATCAGTTCGGCGGTATCGTACGGCGCGAGCTCTTTGGCGAAGAAGAAGTCGGCCACCGCGAGGACGTCGTTGAGCAGCTTGATGCGCTCGCGAATGAGGGGGGTAATTTGCGCCATTTTGGCCGCGCCGATGGCGAATCCGGCGCGCTCTACGACGGGCAGCAGGCGATCGGCAAGATCGGCCACCGGCATGGTGCGGATGGTCTCGGCGTTGAGCCAGATGGCCTTGGGGTCGAACGGGTCGTCTTCCTTGAAATTGACCACCGCGTTCGACCGGTTGATTCCTTCGAAGGAGAAGGCGTCGACCAGTTCCTGGCGCGTCATCTGCTCGCGATCGTTCTTCGGCGACCAGCCGAGCAGTACGATGAAATTGGCGAATGCTTCGGGAAGGAATCCGGCGTCGCGGTACGTGGTGACGCTCACTACCGGACCGTGCCGCCGTTTGGAGAGCTTGGTGCCGTCGGGCGCTACCAGCAGCGGCAGGTGCGCGAACTGCGGCGGCGCGGCGCCGGCAGCCTCGAAGATCAGCACGTGCTTGAAGGTGTTGGTCAGGTGATCCTGCCCGCGAATGATATGGCTGATGCGCAGGTCGGCATCGTCGGCACAGGAGGCCAGGTGGTAAGTCGGCATGCCGTCACTGCGCAGGAGCGCGAAGTCTTCGATATCGGCGGTGGATTTCGCCTGCTCGCCGTAGACGGCGTCGGCGAAGCGCACCTGTTCGACGTGATCGCGGGGTACGCGGAAGCGCAGCGCGAACGGCTCGCCCACGGAGGCGCGGCGGTCGCTCTCCTCGCGCGCCATCTCGCGCATGCCGGAATTAAAAAGCCAGGTGCCCTGCGCGCCCGATTTCTCGCTATCGGTATTCTGCGCGGGCGTGAAATCGCGATACGCCATCCCCTTTTGGAAGATTGCTTCCGCTACGTGGCGATGCAGCGCCAATCGTTCCGACTGCCTGTGCTCCTCGTCCCAACCGAGATCCAGCCAGCGCAACCCCTCGAAGATGGAATTGACGGAGACCTCGCTATTGCGCGCCACGTCGGTATCGTCGATGCGCAGGATCATCGTGCCGCCGTTATGGCGGGCGTATAGCCAGTTAAAGATAAAGGTGCGCGCGCTTCCGATGTGCAGAAATCCAGTGGGGGAAGGCGCAAAACGAACTCGCAGCATGGGAAATGCCAGTATAGCAGTGGGACATGCCTAGCTTGTCCGGGCGAGCGCAGCTCGCCGTGCTTTTGTCTTGAGAATAGCGTGTCCCGCCGCGCGGAGACTGTTCAGGTGATACTCGATGCGAGACTGGGGGGGCGCTCTCTTCCCACGAATTTTCATCTTCTTGGGCGGCCCGCCCAGGGCCATGTCAGCTTTCCAGGGGGCTGCCAGAGGCGAGCTTCGTTCGCCGGGCAAGCCGAAGCATGCCGCACGCATTTACGGCGTTAGGAACACGTCCGCCCGCGTATAACTGCGCTTCTGCGCGGTGGGATCGAGCAAGGTCACCTGGCAGGTGTACTTGCCTGTCTTCAGGGTCTTCAGCGGAACGGCAAACCGAATCGGCAGAGCTTTCGACTTCGGATTGAGCCCGTCCCTGACGATCAACGGCTCGGTCTCGAACACCTTCGCCTTGCCGCGGAAAAAGCTCACCGCCGCGACCACGGGTTGCGTCGAGGCTGCCAGCGGCTCATAAACTTCGGCGTACACGTACATCTCCTGATTCTGTTTGAAGACGCGCGTCACGCTGGGAATGAGCTTCTCCTTGTTCTGCACCAGCGGATTCTCGTCCAGCAGCTTCTTGTCCTTCTCGGCCGAGTATAGCGCTTCCGTCACAGGCTGGATCTGATTACTCAGAATCACCGAACTGGTGGGGAGCGTCGGCTGATCGGTAGTCAGGTTCGGAATGGTGAACTTCGTCTCGAAAGTGCCGATCTTACCGGTTTCATTCTCGCGAACCAGGAACTTCAACGAGTAATCGCCCGGCTTGAGAGTGAAACCTGTGTCGTAAGCTACCGGATGTTTGGTGATTTCCGCCGCCTTATCGCCCTTCAATTCCAGATCGACGTAATCGCGAACGTTGCCGCCGCCGGTCACCTCACCCTTGGAGTCTTTCACTACGCCAATGAAGTCCAGCCGTGTTCTCTCAGCGCTGCCGTGCTTGGCCATCTCCAGGTCGCTGCCCGGAATCTTCACTTCCACCGGAACGAAGTAACTGTCGCGCCCCAGGCGGAAGTAGTCGATCTCCGCCCGCACGTCGATATCCGTCATGGGGTCGCCCATCATCAGAGCTTCGGTAAGTTGCCGTTCCTTATCGTCGCTATCGAACTTACCCCAGTTCTTAGAGGCGAAGTATCCGCGCCGGTAATCCAGCTTGGCGGCCAGATTATTCTTGATCTTCAGGTCGATCTTTCGGTAATGGCCATCCAGGTTGGTATTGCCGCTGTTATAGCCAAGAATGTAATAGCTGGAGATGTCCTTCTGCGCCTGCACGATGCCGAC
>Ga0181528_10001235_pt1 | contig 15986 bp, 16 predicted proteins | sample PEATcosm2014_Bin_47_FD_119742 | JGI IMG/M metagenome (GOLD analysis project Ga0181528, IMG submission 119742) | Peatland microbial communities from MTU Mesocosm Facility, Houghton, MI, USA - PEATcosm2014_Bin10_10_metaG | ecosystem: Environmental > Terrestrial > Soil > Wetlands > Peat | place...
CAGTTTCCTCCGTGCCCTTGCCAAGCAGTTTTTGGCTGCTGGGTTCTGCTTTAGCCGGACTGCTCGGCTTAGACAAACGGCGGAAAATTGCGGTTTAATTAATCTCTAAACAACACGAATACGTCAATTTATAAACCTTATTTTTAAAAGCTAACAGGATTGAAAATCATGAAACATGCTTTAATTAAACCACTTATTCCGCTTTCCCTGCTGCTACTTAGCATGCAACCTCCTCTGGCATGGTCGCTTGGCGCGCCTATTACCAGCAAACCCACCGGCAATATTACCAATAGCGCCGTGATAGCTAAACCTGCGGTTGCTACAACCCTTGCACCTCCCGCGCTGCCTAATACCGGCTGCACTTTAAATACCTTGGCTGGAAATTATGTCTATGACGAAACCAGCCGTGAAAACTTTGCGAATCAAGGTTATACCGCAGACGCTGGCTGGATTTTCAATGTCACCGTCGGCAGAGAGCATAACGACGGCCACGGCAATATCACCGGCGGTTTACTGATTACCAACAGCAGCTACAGTAATCCGGATAACAATGTTACGCTAAATTATCCTTATGTCGGCAAAGTCACTGTAAACCCGGATTGCACGGGTACTTACGACATTACCGTCACCAACCCTGACGGCAGCACCAGCGACGGCGGCGGCGGTCCAATCTTTATCGATCCGCTCAGCGGTAATTTTACCTTATTGGATGCGCACGAGCTTGGTTCGGCGAAATTTGTCAAGGACAGCTTCACTGATTGAGCTAATTAAACTGCGATTGCGATTATTCTATATTTAAGCGAATACGCAAACTAATAGGATTTGTCATGAAGTATATTTTAAACAAACGCATCATACCCATGACTGCGCTGTTATTCAGCCTACAGCCGCAAATGGTTTGGTCAGCCGCCACAGCAACGGTTCCGGCACTGCCGAAAACCGGTTGTACCTTAGCCACGCTGGCCGGCAATTACATTTGGGACGAAACCGCCCAAACTAGTTTTGCCGACCAAGGCTATCCGATAGATGGCGGTTGGGTTTTTGCCGTCAGTGTCGGTAGAGAACACAATGACGGCAAAGGTCATATCACTGCCGGACAATTGATCGAAAATAATAGCTTTAACAACCCGGATAACAACCAAACGACAGTACTGCCCTATTATGGCACAGTCACTGTCAACGCTGATTGTACCGGAGTGTATCATATTACCGAAGTGGTTCCCGACGGCAATGGCGGATACACTACTGCTGATGGCGGCGGCGGCCCGATTTGGATCGATCCGAAAAACGGCAATTTTACCTTGCTGGATGCGCATAATATCGGCACGGCAAGATTTGTAAAGGATCACCAGTAAAACCTAGACCAGCAGCTCTTTTAGTACGGGCTCGTAGCGATAAGCCGGTACTCATCGCCACTGTTTCCGGTTGTCTTGCAAGACAACCGGAAACCAGCTTGCTGACTATCGAAAGGTACAGTTTAACCTAAGATCATCATGCATACCCTAACCCAATTTATAACCCCGGAACAAGTCTTGACCATGCGGGCGCCATTGGCAAAAGCAAAAACTCTGCCTAGTGTAGCCTTTACTTCGGCGGAATTTTTCGAACTGGAGCGGGATCGCATTTTCTCCCGCCACTGGTCGGCGCTGTGTTTTGAGCAACAAGCAGCGCAACCCGGCGATCTATTACCCCTGGAATTTTGCGGCATGCCTCTGCTGCTAGTACGCGATGAAGAAGGCGTGCTACGCGTGTTTCATAACATCGTACCCTATGACGGCTGTTTGGCGGTGATTGAACCGCAACAAGCGCAAGCTGAGATTACGACGCCTTACCACGGTTGGCGCTACGATCTATGCGGCAAGCTGCTGGAGATTCCGTTTTGGACTGGAATCGAATCCGGTGACTTATCAGCCTTAGGCGAACGTTGCGGCGAACTGATCGAAATTAGCAGTCACATCGAATTGGGCATGGTCTTAATCGATTTAAGCGGCAGCGCCGGAACTGTCGATCCGCAACTCGATCCCTTGCGAAAATTATTAACTGAATATCACAGTGAAGCCTTAGACATAGGCCGGGATGAGAACGGCGACCCGCTAATTGATACCGAGGATCTGGCGACTAATTGGAAAACCCACTATGAAAATTGGGCGCTGAATGTCTTGCATGAAGCTTTTACCCATGAAATTTACGCCGAATCGCCGCAAATACCCAGAGTCAACACAGATGGCGAAAAAACCTATGTCGAACACATAGATGGCGGCTTTATGGCTTTGGTTTATCGCGAACAAGATTTCGCCGAGACTTACCAATTGGAGGATTTGCCGTTTCCAACTATAGGCTTAGACCCTGCAGTAGCACCCGAGCACAGTTTTATAGGTTCACTATTTCCTAATGTACATATGGCGGTTTTCCCCACGTTTATCCATTTAATTATTGCCCTGCCGGTGTCCGCCGGCCAAACTCGCACCCTGAGGGCCCAGTTTTATGCGCCGGAAGCAGCTGCCGACGCCGATTGCCTGGAAGACCGGTTAGTCGTTATGGCGGACTTTCAGCAAGCCGGACTGGAAGACGGCCGGATTACCGAGGCCGTGCAACAAGCCAGAAAATCACCCGTCTGCCAACAGCAATTTTACTCGCCGTTTTGGGACAACATGCATTACACATTTTCCAACATCGTACTGAGCGCCCTAGAGCAAGTCGATAATCAACCTTGAGTTTTTCAGAGAGAGCACTATGGCTACAGGAATTGAGCGTTTACATTTCATGTTTGGCGAATGGGATATCCAGGCCTATAACATGTGTGAAGCTGGTGATTGGGTGGAAAGCCCGTTACCTAAGCAGACAATAATTGAATCTGTGTTTGATGGCGCTTTCATAGAAGAAAAAGAAGTGCCGATGTCGATAGCCGGCACGACTATCCGGTTTTATATCATGTGGTCGTACGATCAGTACCGCCAAACTTATAGAATGTTGGCCTGCGACGACCATGACGGCCTAGCCGACATCCTGGAAGGCAACTATGCCGGCAACACCGACGCCATCATCGTCAACAATCTAAACACCGGCACCGCAGTATTGGATGAAGATGGCAAGCCGGTTTATCTACAATTGGCCTCAACCAAAAATAGCGAAAACAGCTTTACGGATGTGATGTCCGAATCCTTCGATAACGGTGAAACCTGGCTCCCTGTCTATCGCGCCGAGCATACCCGCAAATGTTGAAGGCTGGAAAGGTTAGCGCGTGAACAATTTAGTTGAAAATATACTCACTTCCGCACTGCATAAGCTTGAGGCGGACGGCCGGCCGCTACCGCATAATCGCTGGCAAAACATGTTATCCGTCACCTTACGGAATATTGTTCCCCCTCTGCATCAGTCGGTCTGGATGGAATGGGAATACGGTAACTGGATAGGCAGTTTTGCCGGTTATGATGCAGGCGGCCGGCAACTAGGCGAAGCAAATGTGATTCCGCCATGGTTGGCGACGCCGCTTAAGGATAACTGGCAACCGTTTAAAGGCCCCGGTGTCAGGCAGGGTCATCCCTATAATGTCGACGCCATGCACGAAATGCTGGAATTTTGGAACGATTTGCTCACGGACGCGGCTACCTTGCGGGATCTGCATTGCCGGCGAAACCAGCGGCAGGGACGCTTGGCGCCGAAAGATTTATACATTATCACCACGGTAGCCATTTCCGTGCCCGGCTTTCTGCTGCGGCGCGGCGATGCGCCGACCAAAAACGGCGAAATTCCCCGCCGCGCCGCTGCTGCTTTTAAGGTGATCGGCGGCATGTATGCGGCCGCAAATCGCATGCTCAGTCAAGCGCATCCGCTATTAGGGCAAACCGAGCTTGATATCGATGATTTTCTACAATATCTGGAAGACGAGCGCTTGCTGCTGTCGCCGGAATCGCGAGCCTGCGCGGCGCCGGTGAAAATGATACGCCAAATTGTCGGCGCGGCAATTGATCCCAGCCCGGATAAATTAGCTCAGCCCGGCTTGCCTTATCTGGGGATGGATCTGGAGCGGGCTTTCGCTTACGGTGAATTATGCGCCCGCATCGATTTAGTAGTGCTGCTGTATTGGCGCAGCCTGAGACATTATTTAAAACCGTTGTTGCGAGATGCGAAAACCACGCAGGAAGTCTGCGAGATGCTGAGCCAGGAACACGAGTTGGGCATAGCGGATCATGCGCCGCTCAGCGCTTATGCCCGGGTAGCGAAAGATGTTCTGGCGATGTTTGCCGAGACCGCGCCTGAACAAGAGTTTATCGCCGAGCTGCCGTTTGCCGAAGCGGAAGGTCAGACTTATGATATTGAAAGCATAGGCCGCGGCTGTTACCGGCTGGAAACCGCGATGCGGACTTATTTTCGCCGGCAACAGGCCGCTCTGGACCAGCTATTGCAACGGCAGTCGCCTATATTGCCGGAGGATGCCTGGTCGCCGGCGCCTGGGTCTAGTTTTCTTAAGGCTTTGTATAAGGCGGATAAAAGACTTGAGGTTTGTGCCTAGTTTTTAAGACCGCTCAATCGCCGATTTAAGCACCTGTAAATGCCTGCCGTCATGTTCCGGCCTGGTTAATAAATGATAAACCAGCGGTAGTAGTAGTTTACTCCAGCCTTTAGCCAGCGCCTGTTTCGTCAAATGCACGCGGGTAAGTTCGGGCCCCATAGCTTCGAGTGTGTATGTATAGATATTGTCCACACCATAACTGGACACTTTCAGGCTGTATTGGGAATTTCTTGCAAACGCTATCACTGCTACCGTTTCCGCATAGCGACGGCCATGCACGATCCGGGTTTGCTGATATTGGCTGCCAAGCCCAGCCGGGTTTTCCTGAGCAAAACTGACATCGACCACATGTTCAAATATACGGTCAATGTTGGCAAAGTTGGTTAAAAAATCAAAGACCATTGCGTTATTTCGCGCTATTTCCAGGGTTTCGCTAGAAACTTTCATTTTTGCGCTTTAGCCGCTACGTGGGCCTGCAGGCGTTTTTTTTCTTTAGAACGTTCCCGCATCAGCCGAATAATTGGCAACAGAAAACGGAAACCGGCTTCCCGTTCCAAAGTGGAATCGAAGCGAGTCATGCTTTGTTTAAACGCCAAATAACCGCTCCAGATCCGCTCCCAATGCTGCTGTTTAGCTTCCCGGCCTTGATGGGCGAGAATTTGATCCAAATAAAGATGCACGGTTTCCATCGCCACGGCGGTATGGCCGGAAGCAATATTGTCTATGGTTAGATGTAGCGTGAAAAAATACGGATCGATTTTCCAAAATCGCAACTCATCGATAATTTGCATATATCCTTTGCCTAAGCCGCTCAGTTCAATTGCCAAATTAACGCCGATAATTTCCGGTAAAAATGCTTTCGGGAACAAGGAAACCGACAAGGTTAACAAGGGTAGATCGAAGGCGAAATCACGGATAGCCGGCTGCATGGCAAAATCCAGCGTATCGGTCGGCGGCATATGTATGCCCTCTCCTTCCAACATTTGCCGATAAACATTCGGATGGTTCAATTTGGTATCGGCATTACCGACTTCATCCGAGTAAATCCGAAATAATCGCGCTGAAATTTCAGTGTGCGACATGCCTGCCCGAGCTATATGCTGCACCCAAGAGCCATCGACCATCGGAAACGGCGCATATTGCCGGGTGTACCAGACCATAATTTCTCGGGGTACCGTCGACGGTGGCACAAAGGTTTCATAGGCATTGGTTTCGGTAGTATATATCCGCCGAATCCGTTCTTCAAAGGCGTCATGGGAGTAAGGAAAGAAGCTCAGTTGTTCCGGCTGTTTGCGTTTCGCCAATTCTGCTTTGGCCCGCCGAAAATACTGTTGCGCAATTTTTCGCGCGGTGGGCAGTATATCCGGGAATAGATCGGCATTTACCAAATAGTAATACAGCTCGCGTTTATCACACTTGTTATACTTGTCCAGAGCAAGTCTATCGTCCTGTTGGGTATAAGCCAGCACTGGTCCGCGGCTAGCGGGCTGCTTGAGCTCCACCACGGCGCCTGGCTCAGAATCCGCCGGCGCACTTGCCAGACTGCGCGCCCATTCGACAATCACGGCCTGTTCCGCATCGGTGAAGATTCGAAACATCGGGCCGCCAAAACTGATAGAGCGGGTCAATAACAGACTCTGATCCGGATTGTTAATATTGATATAGGGCGAGGCGGCCAAGGCTTTCAGCAGGCCTTCCGCATCGAAGGGTTCTTGTGCGAACCAATCGTTTAGCAATTGCTTACCCAATTTCTGGTTGCGATGCATCTTGCGGGCGTGGGGCGCTTTTTCGCTAACCAAGGCCAGCATTTTTTGTTGGGGCGTCAAGTTCCTGGGTGTATTGATCGCATCATGCAGGTCCTCCAGCCAGCGCTCGGCGATTACGGAATGCACCACCAATCCTAACCAAATCCGCCGCCAATGCTGCTGACGCTCCATTTCATCGCTGAATCCGGCTAAATACAACTGTACTGCTTCTTGTACCAGTTGCGCGTGCATGCCGGGCGCTGGGTTTACGCGTTGATCAGTTCGCAAATAACGGTCATCCAGACCCTGCCGTTTAATGATATTTGCCAGCGACTGTATTAGGCAATCTTGTGGAGCAAAAAAATATCCGAGCGTGAATCCGATAATTTCCGGCAAACAAACCCTAGGGAAATGCGAGAGCGCGAGTTGAAATACCGGGCTAGTAAAGGCATGATTGCCTAAATCGCTACGATTCACAAACAAGCGGGAATTTAAATCCGGTAAACATATCCGACCGCTTCTTAACAAATCCTGATATAGATTGCCGGAATGCTTGGCGGTATCGCCATTGCCGATTTTGTCCGCGTAAATATGAAACAAACGCGTTGCTATCTCGGTATGATTGGTGGCGGCAATAGAAATATTCTGTAACCAACAACCATCCAGCAGGGCGCTGGGTGTGTATTGTTTCAACACATAACGCAGTTGCTTATCAGTTAAATAGGCTGTGTAAGGCGCCTGAGTTGCAAGTTGCCGTTGATGCAACTCTTGCATGCGTTCGGCAAAGACCACGGGGGTATAGTCAAACGTCTGCAGGTGCTGCGGTAAAGCTTGCGGCTCCGCCAGCAAAGCCTGCGCTTGTTGCAAATAGCCTTGCACCAAATTTTGCGCCCGCGGACCAACCGTAGGAAATTCATCCAAGTTGATCAGATAATAGAACAATTCCCGCTCCGGCAAGTCGGCGTATTGCCTAAGCTGCTCCTGCGCCTGTCTACCAAAATACACTTGCAATTTTTCCGGGGCTTGCACGGATTGAATATTCGCTACCATTACTAGACTCACTTAATCCAGAGTTCAGATTGATTAAACTCGGATTACTCTGATAAAATACATAATCATTCAATATCATATACTTAATACAGACTAAAACCATTAATCGTAGTGTTAAGAAATGTTAACGCGCCTAACAACTGCTCTTTATTTTCTTTTGATAAAGACCGCTCCATCCACGGCTTACAACATTTTCAGGATTCCTAGACTTTTGTGTTTGTTTAACCTTTCATTTCCCGACAAGCTTTTACTCACTCTCACTACGCGCTCTCATAATCCACATCAACACCAAAAATCTTAACCCCATAAGGCCAGCATTTCCTCGCGCTGTATCACTTCTTTTTCCTGCAACAGTTCGGCCAGCTGATTCAATTGCGCGCGATGCGCGACAAGAATTTTTTCCGCTCGCAACTGTGCCTCTTCAATCAAGTCTCTGATTTCGGCATCGACTAAACGCGCGGTTTCTTCACTGTAATTCCGCTGTTCGGAATAATCGCCGCCCAGAAATTGCAGTTGCTGGCGCTGACCGTAAATTAAAGGCCCGAGTTTTTTGCTCATGCCCAGATAACAAACCATATTGCGGGCAATTTCACTGGCTTTTTCCAGATCGTTTTGCGCACCTGTGGAAACGCTTTGCAGCGCCAGTTGTTCGGCGACCCGACCGCCCAGCAAAATCGCTAACTGATCTTTAAGTTCCGGTTCGGTAGATAGATATTTTTCTTCGACCGGCAATTGCAGCGTAAAACCCAGCGCCGAAACTCCGCGGGGAATGATGGAAATTTTATGCACCGGCTGGCCGGTAGGCACATTTTCGGCCACTAGTGCATGTCCGGCTTCATGAAACGCCACCCGGCGTTTTTCTTCCGGCCCAAGTATCCGGTTTTTCTTCTCGGGGCCGGCCATGACTCGATCTATTGCGGCTTCAAAATCCGCCATGGTCACAGTTTCGCGGCCGCCACGCGCCGCTAATATCGCCGCTTCATTGGCGATATTCGATAAATCCGCGCCGACAAAGCCTGGCGTACGCTTGGCGACAGTAGTAATATCGATATCCTTGTCTAAATTCATCGCTCTGCAATGCAACTTAAGAATGGCCACCCGGTCGATCAAATCCGGCTTATCCACGACGATTTGCCTATCGAAACGGCCGGCGCGCAGCAAAGCCTTGTCCAGAATTTCCGGGCGATTGGTGGCGGCCATTACCACTACGCCGGACGTCGGGTCGAAGCCGTCCATTTCGGTCAGCAGCTGATTCAAGGTTTGTTCACGCTCGTCGTTTCCGCCCATCATCACCGCGCCGCCGCGCGCCCGGCCGATGGCGTCCAATTCGTCGATAAAAATAATGCATGGCGCTTTTTCCCGAGCTTGTTCAAACAAATCGCGCACCCTGGCCGCGCCAACGCCAACGAATAATTCGATAAACTCCGAGGCGCTGATATTAAAGAACGGCACGCCGGCCTCACCAGAGACCGCTCTGGCCAGCAAGGTTTTACCGGTGCCCGGCGCCCCAACCAACAAGACGCCTTTCGGCATGCGGCCGCCCAGTTTTTGCAGTTTTTCCGGCGAGATTAGAAAATCGATGGTTTCTTTCAGTTCTTGCTTAGCGCTTTCCGCGCCGGCGACATCGTCGAAAGTGATTTTTGCGGTTTCCTGTTTTATGCGGATTTTGTTACCCAAATTTAAAAATGAACGCCCCGCCCCGCCGGTCATTTTCGGCAACAACCACATCCAAATGCCGGCAAAAATGGCGATGGGTATGATCCAATTAAAGATGATATTACTGAGCCAATTATCGCCGCTTCGCACCACATATTCTACTTTGTGCTCCTGCAAATTCTTCACTAAACCCTCATCCCAGAGCGGAATGGTAAAAAAATGCTTACCGATTTTTTTGTCTTCTTCCTTCAGAGTGCCATTGATAAAACGTTGTGTAACAACCGCTTTATCAATTTTGTTATCGTTAACCAAGCCGAGGAACTGGCTGTAAGGGATTTCTTCGCCCTGAATTTTCTCGCCGCCGGCAAACAGCGATAGCAGGAAAATACCGAGCACCACATACAGCAAGATGCGTGGTGTACCGGAAATAGGCTTATCGGCTTTGTTGTCGCCGTCGGGCTGAACTTTGGATAGGGATTGCCAATAGGTTTTCAGCCAATTCCAGGCTGTACATAACATTTCAAGGACTGTGCGGTAAATTTCTAGCAGTTTTTGTTTGTCAAACACGATAAGCTCCCGACCATAATGGAATAAACCCGATGCAGCGTAAGCAAAACCGGTGTTTCCATCTAAACTGCAAAGCTTGCCGGAAACACCCGATCTTCGTTATGCGTATGATTGCTTATGCCGACTTGAAAAAGGGCTCTTGAAACAGCCTTTTAGGTATGCGTGAGTTTAACATAACAATCAGATTGTCTCTAATTGCCTATAAGCCCCATTGTAATACAGCAAAGGTTCGCCGCTACGGCAAATCACGCTTTGCACTTCGCCTATCACTATCCAGTGACTGCCCGCCAGCACTTGCCGCACCAATTTGCACTCCATGCTCACCAGGGCGGATGTCAACAGCGGCGTGCCATTTTCACCCGTTTCCCAAGCCACATTAGCAAAGCGCTCGGTCTGACTGCTGCCACCGGCAAATTCATTGGAAATCGCTTGTTGCCCGGTACTCAGGATATTAACCGCAAACACTTGCTGCTCCAGCACCAACGCCCCGGTATCGGCGCTCTGGTTCAGACAGACCAATATTTGAGGCGGATCGACCGAAACGCTGGTAAAGGAAGTCGCCGTCATCCCTCTCGGCCCCTGCTCGGCGGATTGGGCGGTAACCACAGTGACACCGCTGGCCCATAGCTTCAAGGCGCTTTTAAACTGACTTGCATCCACGCTCATAGTATGCTCTCGATTAAACTCTCAATTTTTCGGCCGCATATGCGGAAACAACAACACATCTCGGATGCTGGCGGAATTGGTAAACAGCATCGCCAGTCTATCGATACCTATGCCCTCGCCGGCGGTAGGCGGCATGCCGTGTTCCAAGGCGGTAATATAATCGGCATCGAAGTGCATGGCCTCATTATCGCCGGCTTCTTTTTCCGCTACCTGTTTCTGGAAGCGTTCCGCCTGATCTTCGGCATCGTTCAACTCGGTAAAGCCATTGGCGATCTCCCGTCCGCCGACAAAAAACTCGAAACGGTCGGTGACATGCGGGTCCAGATCGTTACGGCGCGCCAGAGGCGAAACTTCTACCGGATAAGCGGTAATAAAAGTCGGATTCATCAAGCGATGCTCGACGGTTTTTTCGAAAATCTCGATCTGGACCTTACCTAAACCATAGCCGTCTTTTACCGCAATGCCTAGTTTTTCGGCCACGACAGTCGCAGTTTCGAGACTTTGCAAAGCCGCCAATTCCAAAGTCGGATTGAAATATAATATTGACTCCAATACTGTCATACGGGCGAAGGGCTTGCCGAAATCGTAGCGCTCGCCCTGATATTCGATGACGCTTTGGCCTACCACGTCTTCGGCGATGCCTTTCAACATCGCTTCGGTCAAATCCATCAAATCGCCGTATTCGGCATAGGCCTGATAAAATTCCAGCATGGTAAATTCGGGATTATGCCGAGTCGACAAACCTTCGTTACGAAAATTTCGGTTAATCTCAAATACCCGCTCGAAACCGCCGACCACCAACCGCTTTAGGTACAATTCCGGAGCGATGCGGAGATACAGCTCCATGTCCAAGGCATTGTGATACGTGGTAAAAGGCCGGGCGGTGGCGCCGCCGGGGATGACTTGCATCATCGGGGTTTCCACTTCCAAAAAATCGCGATCAAGCAGAAATTGGCGGATATAAGCCACGATTTTCGAGCGCATTAAAAAGGTTTTCCGCGTCTCGTCGCTCATGATCAAATCCAAATACCGCTGGCGATATTTGATTTCCTGATCGGCAATACCGTGGAATTTTTCCGGCAACGGCCGCAAGGCTTTGGTCAATAAGCGAATATCGTCCACCCGCACGCTCAATTCGCCGACCTTGGTTTTGAACAACACGCCTTCAGCGCCGAGTATATCGCCGATATCCCATTTTTTGAACTGATCGTTGTAGACGCCTTCCGGCAGGCCGTCACGGCTGACATAGACCTGAATCTGCCCGGACATATCCTGCAAATGACAAAAAGCGGCTTTACCCATAATCCGCCGCGTCATCATCCGCCCGGCGATTTTCACCCGTATCGGCTCGGCTTCCAGCTCTTCGGCGGATTTTTCCGCATATTCGGCCAACAACTGCCCGGCCACTACATTGCGGCGGAAATCGGTCGGAAACGCTATTCCCTCCTCGCGCAGGCTGGTAAGTTTTTCGCGGCGTTGTCTAATTTGTTCTTGTTCGTCTTGTTCGATTTCTGACATTTTCTTGAATTAAAATAGAAACTTACTAATTTTTTAAATTAGCGTTATTAAAAATATACTGAAATACTATATCCAGCAAACTTGATTTAAGCTGACCAATTTAAACCAGGTTCTGCAACTTCATTTAAATTTTTTGACTTTAAAAAGACATCCCAATCTAATCGGTAAAGATACATATCCTCAAAATATTCGCCACCAATAAAGTTTTTTCCTAGCCTATTGTTTTTAAGCGTGGCATTCCTCAATACACTATTTTTTAAGGCATTAACGATGCGATTGTTCGTATTGGACACCCGAATATCATGCAAGGAGATCACTTCTTCATCAGGATTGGCGGCTTCATTAATCTGATTAATCCGTTTGTAATAATTTCTAGGCCCTTCACTTTCAACGAGTGGTGAAACTATTGTCAATTCCCATGTTTTCTCTACTCCTTCAAGCAACCAAAAAGCTGCAACGACCTCCCCTTCAGAAGCATCTAATTTGTCGATTAAAGTTTCGCCCGCCAAAATCATTGAGTTAGAAAGCCACATTGTCATAAAAATTTCTTTAGCCACGGCAGTATTCCTGATTGATTATCAGTAATTGCAATAAAAAGTTCCTGAGCATCTTGTTTTTGAATATTATGTTCATACCGAGACTCTTCTGACCATTTATTAACAACCGCCCAGTTTAATTTAAAATCAACATCTTGGCTTTCTTGTATATTGAGCTCATGTTTCAATCCGGCAATAACGATTAATTTTGTAAGATCATGAGTATAACTATCATTGGCAAGTTTTTTATCTGGAAAATCAAATTGCTTAACTTGTTTGGCAACACAAGCTTTCAAAAGGCATTCCAAAGCATATCCTGCTAGATAATAAGCGCCATGATAACATTGAGCGTTTAACAGAATCTCGGCTTCCTTAACCCGGATAGCAGCCAATGCCTCCAATGCGATTTTATTCATCCGCTAAATTTTCGATTTGTAGAATATTAGCGTTTGAACTTAAAATAAATAATCACAGGCCACTCTTCAAACTCGCCTCAATAAACTGATCCAACGCCCCATCCAACACCGCCTGAGTATTACCGGTTTCAACATTGGTGCGCAGATCCTTTATCCGGGATTGATCCAAGACATAGGAGCGAATCTGGCTGCCCCAGCCGATATCTGATTTGGAATCTTCCACCGCCTGGGCGCTGGCGTTGCGTTTCATCATTTCCAGCTCGTAAAGCTTGGATTTCAACTGCTTCATCGCTGTGTCTTTGTTTTTGTGCTGCGAACGGTCGCTTTGGCACTGCACCACGGTATTAGTGGGATTGTGGGTAATCCGCACCGCCGACTCGGTTCTGTTAACGTGCTGGCCGCCGGCACCGCTGGCGCGGTAAACGTCAATACGCAAATCGGCCGGATTGATATCGATCTCGATATCGTCATCGATTTCCGGCGAGACAAATACCGAAGCAAACGAAGTATGCCGGCGATTACCCGAATCGAACGGCGATTTTCTCACTAGTCGATGCACGCCGGTTTCCGTGCGCAGCCAGCCGAAGGCATATGGGCCTTCGAATTTAATGGTAGCGCTTTTGATGCCGGCTACATCGCCGGGCGATTCCTCAATTAGTTCGGTTTTAAAACCTTTGCTCTCGCCCCAGCGCAAATACATACGCTCTATTATTGAGGCCCAATCCTGGGCCTCGGTACCGCCGGAACCGGATTGGATATCCAAGAAGGCGTTATTTGCATCCATTTCGCCGGCGAACATCCGTTGAAACTCCAGTTTGGCAACCTGCTTTTCGTAATCCTCCAGATCAGTAGCAACGGTATCGACGGTATCTTCGTCGTTTTCTTCCACCGCCAACAGCAATAATTCTTCGGCGTCGTCCAGACCTTGCTCTAAATCAATGATGGTATTGACGATACCTTCCAGCATGCTGCGTTCCTTGCCCATCGCCTGCGCCAGTTCCGGCTTGTTCCAAATCGACGGATCTTCCAGTTCGCGCAGCACCTCTACCAGGCGTTCGCTTTTTACATCAAAATCCAGATAGCCCTTCAGGCCCTCGCCACGCTCGCGCAGATCGGCTATCTTGTATTTAATCGGGTTTATTTCTTGCATTATTTAACTATTTGTTTTAATTAATTTTTCTAGGTGCTTAAGAATTTGTATTTATGTTGTAAGCCAATCCTAAGCAGCCAGTCAATATGCCAGCAAAGTTTTGCTCACAGAAACACTATTTTAACAGATGGGGGCAATTACGCATGATGGAACTTTGAATTAGTACGTCATTCCTTCATTTCAACCTTGAAAAAGTGAAATGGGTGATATCAACATGCATATTCATAACCATTTAGGCCCTTGAATACATCAGGCTTGCGCTCGTAGCCGTCGATGAACATTACTTAGACAGCGAGAAGGCTTTTCTTGCCATGGCTAAACAGTTCAGCGATAATCCAACGAGTCGTTGCTCGGACTTCTAAAGAAGAAGTTTAAGTACCTTTATAATAATGAAAATTAGCGAAATTCTAAATTTACTAAATAATGATGGCTGGATATTGGTTAAGACAGTTGGCAGTCATAGACAACTTAAGCATCCTACCAAGCCCGGTAAAAGATCTAGGCAATAATTAGCTAAGCGATGGATAGAAAACCGGCTAGTTTGTGTTTCTTCCTCAACCACAAAAAGTATCGCTTCCCGCTTGCCATTAGGCCATTCTACCAGCAACGGCACATCCAGCTGACGAAAGCGTTCACCTAAACGTTCCTTTAGTTGTTCTTGGCGGACTGGAATAATCCGTGCTTGTAAAATATCCTCTCCGGCTTCTTTCTCGGCAAAAAAAGCTAAGGATTCATGTGGATAATCCAGAATCAGATTTTTGAAATTTTGATCATGCATGTTTGGAGGGGCTGGCATTCGCCCGGTAGTTTTTCAACGACCAAACCACGAAGCCGCATCCCACCAGAAAAAACGGAATACTCAACAACTGCCCCGTCGTCAACGGCAAGCCGGTATCGTACATAGCTTGTTCGGTCTTAAAGAATTCCAAACAGAAACGCGCCAAAAACACCAGAGCGATAACCCCACCGAACAGCAGGCCTTTAATCGGCTTGTCATAGGTCTTTTTATACACAGCCAGCAAGATGAAAAAAATCAAAGCGTAACTAAACGCCTCATAAAGCTGCACCGGGTGCCTGGGCACATCATCAATCCGGGTAAACACCACAGCCCAAGGCCCGTTAGTTTCCGTGCCGAGAATTTCGGAATTAAAGAAATTGCCGATGCGAATGAAGCAGCCGCTCATGGTGCAGGGAAAAGCGATTCTGTCCAATAACCACAGGTAAGAATCATTAGTTCCGCGTTTATATAAATACATCGCCAGCAGAATGCCGATAATGCCGCCATGACTGGCCAATCCGCCCTCCCAAATCGCCGGAATTTTCAGCGGATGGGCGAAATAATAGGCCGGGTCGTAAAACAGCACATGCCCCAACCGAGCGCCCGCCACAATGCCTATCGCCAGATACCACAGCATGCGATCCAGGTCTTCGACATTTTTGCCTTCGCGCTGATAAATCCACTGCATCATGCTGTAGCCGAATACAAAGGCCGACGCAAACATTAAGCCATACCAGCGAATTTTCAGTACGCCGAAATCTAATAAGATCGGGTTTATATCCCAAATGAAATGTTCCATGGCTAATCCCTCTTGTCACCAACCTGAATTTTGCCGTCCACTACCCGCACCGGAAAGGTCTGCAGATTTTCATAGGCCGGCGCGCATTTAACTTCGCCAGTTTTCACGCAAAAGCGCGCGCCATGCCGCGGACAAACGATTTCATCGCCATCCAATTCGCCGCTGGCGATCTCGGTACCGTCATGGCTGCACACATCTTCGATCGCGTAACATTCACCGTCGATTTTAAACACCGCCACCTCCATGCCGTCTATATACACCAACGCATGGTCGCCATTCGCTAGAGCCGACTCAGCTATAACCTCTATCCAGTCCGTCATTTTCGCCTCATTTAATATAGACATCGTACCGCAACAATTTCCCCTGAAAGGTTTCACTAGGCTTACCGGCCATAGCTTCTGCATAGTCGGGGCTCTTAATCACCAAGCGCTTCCCGGTCGCCTGCCAGGCGGCGGCGAATAACTCCATTCTATCCTCATCGTCGCCCAAAATATCGCGCAATACGGTCATGGCTTTTTTCGCCAAAGCCGATTTTTTACGTTTGGGAGGGAACATGGGATCAAGATAGATGCACTCCGGCTTTTCCGGTAAC
>Ga0181528_10001238_pt1 | contig 15970 bp, 12 predicted proteins | sample PEATcosm2014_Bin_47_FD_119742 | JGI IMG/M metagenome (GOLD analysis project Ga0181528, IMG submission 119742) | Peatland microbial communities from MTU Mesocosm Facility, Houghton, MI, USA - PEATcosm2014_Bin10_10_metaG | ecosystem: Environmental > Terrestrial > Soil > Wetlands > Peat | place...
CGACATGGGTCTCCGGGGCTGGCCCAAAACCAGCGGTTCGCGCGGCATGCACATCAACGTCCGCATCGACCCCAAGTGGACCTTCGCCGAAGTGCGCCGCGCCGCCGTGGCGCTCTCGCGCGCCGTCGAACGCCGCCGGCCCGACATCGCCAGTTCCAAGTGGTGGAAAGAGGAGCGGCACGGCGTCTTCCTCGACTACAACCAGAACGCCAAGGATCGCACCACTTGCTCTGCCTACTCCGTCCGCCCGCTCCCCGACGCGCGTGTTTCCACACCGCTCGACTGGTGTGAGGTCTCCGACTGCGACCCCGCCGACTTCACCATCTTCACCGTGCCCCAGCGCTTCGCGACTCTCGGCAACCCGCATGCCGATATGGACCGCCACGCTGGTTCGCTGGAAAAGCTCCTGGAACTCGCCGCCAAGGATGAAGCCGAGGGCCTCGCCGATGCCCCTTGGCCGCCGCACTTTCGCCGCGCCGAGGGAGAGGCGGCGCGAGTGGCGCCCTCACGCGCCCGCTCCGCCGCAAAGCCGCGCACCAAAATGCCTCTGATCACCGTCGCCAACTCGCCCGATCGCGATGCTGCCCTCGCCGGCCTGGAACGCTGGAAGGCCAAATATCCCGCCCCCGCCGGACATCTTGCCGTGGACGACGTCCTGGTCGACTCCATGCGCGGCCGCTCCTCCACCTGGACCCGCATTCGCGTCAACCTGCGCCACGTCCCTGAGAACATCCGGCCTGGCCAGGAAACGCCCGATCCCGATGACGATCCCACCCGCCAGTGGCGCGAATCGCGCGTTGGGCGCGGCTCTAAGAAGGCCACCTGACAGCCTTATGCTTTACACCACTTGCAACCAGATCGCCGCCTGGGGTGGTTCGACAAAAACCACTTGCGATCCCACCAAAATTGCCAAGCCTACACGAAAACTTATACGATTAACCGAATGAGCGCGCGTCACCTCCCATGGGCCTCGGTCCGTGCGATGCAACGAGCTCCCGCGGCTGGTGCATTTTGAACACCAGTGCCTGGCAGGATCTGGCACACACCCGGCTCCTGGCCGACATCTCCTTGTGGTCAGCGGATCTCGCCGACCTGGGGGCGGAGATTAAGCGCCTTGAGCCATTTGCCGACTCATTTCACCTCGATGTCTCCGATGCGCACTTCGCCCCTGGTCTGTTGTTCTTTCCGGACCTCATACGCGCCCTGCGCCCGCTCACGAAGCGGCCATTTCACGTTCACCTGATGGTCGATCGCCCCACGATGCTGATCGATGAATTCGTGGCCTGCGGCGCTGACCTGATCACGGTGCACGCGGAAGTCGGCAAACCCGAAGCGGCGGCGGCCATCCGAGCCATTCTTGGCGCGGGCCGTTCCGCCGGGTTGGCGTTGCGCCTGGACACTCCCGTCACCGCGTCCGAGCCCTACCTCGACCGCATTGATGCTCTACTTCTGCTTGGTACAGTGCTCGGCTTAAAAGGACAGGATCTGGCGCCGGAAGCCTGCGGCCGTGTCGCAAGCGCAAGATCCATGCTGGGCGAACGGCGCGCCCGCGTCCGGCTAATCGCCGATGGCGGCATCCGCTCCCATACCGTGCCTCTCCTGCGCCGCGCCGGCGCCGATGTCATCGTGCCCGGATCGCTCGTATTCCAGTCGCAGAATCTGGTAGAGACGTTTTTGTGGCTGCGGGCGCTCTAGCTGCGTCTTGCGATTTCGCTGGCCGCTCTACCTTGACGAGCGAATTCCTGCTCGTAAGTGCCGATACGGAGAAAGCTAACAATCCTTGCGGCCCTTAGCGCCGCGACTTGGCGGCCAGGGCTACTTTCCGATATGCCTATCATTCCTTACCGGGGAAAACCACTTTGTCAGGGTCGGCGACTATTGACCATGTGAGTGAGTTAGCTTTGCGGCTATCTTCCCGCCGTGCTGTAGTGCAGCGAATCCGTAGCGGTCGAATCGCCCTGTGACGCCACAACCCTCACTTCCACTTGGCGGCTAGCGGCGCCAGAGTGAGGAACATGTGGAGCGCTCCGCTGGCATCTGGCGGCGGTAGTTCCGCGCTCTGTTCGGTTAGCATGTTTCCGCCGCGCAGCAACTGCACCCGCACCGTAGGTTTCGCGGCGTTCGCGGACGGGGTAAACGACGAAATAGACCCTGCCGGCCGCGGAAAATGACACGATTTACACGCCGGCGTGGTCGGAAGACGGCCAGCGGGTGGCGATGGTGATCCAAAATGAACGGGGACGCGCGCTGGTAGTGGCCGATCTCGGGCCGGGAACATTCCGGGAAGCGATTCCGCACCGCGACGGAAGAGATCTCGAACCCGGTGTTCTACCGCAACTACATCCTGTATAAGTCATCGCGCGACAAATGCTGGGACAATCCGCCCCGAAACGGGAGGCGGTCACCTGGTAACACTGGCCGGTCGCCATGTCCACCGCAAAAATGTTGATCGGATACGAGCGCAGCGGCGGCATTATTATTTCTTCAACGACGTGCCATTTCCCCGCGGTTACGCTTATTACACTGGACCTGACTTAGTAAAACTAGGCGGCACTTATAGCGCGCCGCTCTTTTATCCCGATTGGTCGATCGGCTCGCTTCTATATATCAAACGCGTCGCGGCCAACGGATTTTACGACTACGGCAAGGTAGGCGATTGGCCGTATCGCTCCACCGGGGCGGAACTGGTCTTCGACGTGGCTGTTTTCCACTGGCCGGCCATCCGCGTCGGCGTACGGGAAGCCTACCGCATCGATTTCGGCAACCCGCGGATGAACGTGTTTCTGGCCTTCGGCTGGTTACACAAATCCAGGTTCGAGAGGTACTGGACGAATGCAAGGCCTGCCCACGCGCCAGTGGCGTGAGTGGCGCGCCGTGGCTCCAAGAAGGCCACGTGACCGCCCTTCCGAACACTCATCGCGCGGCGGCGAAAATGGTGGCCAGTTCGTGCGGCGGCACGACCTCTAACTGTTCATACGTGCAGTCCTGCGATCTCTTATCGGTTCGCCACCTGCGGAAATGCGCCATGTGGCGGAAACGCGAACCCTGCATGTGCTCGTACGCCACTTCCACTACGAGTTCCGCCTTCAGCGGCTCCCAGGAAAGATCCTTGCCGCGGCTCCAGCGGCTCTGTGCCCCCGGCACGCGGCCTCCCGTTTCTCCGTCAGCCGTCAGATGGCCGACCCACTCCTTCCACGGGTGATGATCCAGTGCGTTGGTACGATAGGGCGCCAGAAAGTGCAGCAGTTCCTTTCTCTTCTCCGCGGTGAAACTAGCGCACACACCCACGTGCTGCAGCCTGCCCGCCTGGTCATAAAGCCCAAGCAGCAGCGACCCGACCGCCTGGTTCTCCGCGCCCTTGTACCAGCGAAATCCCGCGACTACGCAATCGCACTCCCGCTCGTGCTTCACCTTGAGCATCACCCGCTTGTCCGGTTCGTAGCTTCCCGAAACCGGCTTGGCCATCACGCCATCCAGGCCTGCGCCTTCGAATCGCCGGAACCAGTCCAAGGCGGTGGCCCGTTCCTCGGTCGCGGGCGTAATGTAAACCGGTGGCGCCGCGTTCCGCAGGATGTCCTCCAGCATCGCCCGCCGTAATTCGAAGGGCTCATTCCGCAAATCCCGCTCACCGACCGAAAGCAAGTCAAAGAACACAATCGAAGCCGGCGTCTGCCTGGCTAGCGTCTTGACCCGCGATGCCGCCGGATGCAGGCGCAGTTGCAGCGCCTCGAAATCCAGCACGCTCCCGCGCGCAATCACAATTTCCCCATCGAGCACGGCGCGCGGCGGTAATTGAGACTTGAGCGCCTCCACAATCTCGGGAAAATAGCGGTTCAACGGCTTTTCATCCCGGCTTTGGATTTCAAGTTCGTCGCCGTCGCGGAAAACCAACGCGCGAAAGCCGTCCCATTTCGGTTCAAAGATCCACTTGCCCTCGGCCGGCAGCTCATCCACTCGCTTTGCCAGCATCGGCAACACCGGCGGGTTCACAGGAAGGTTCACGTCCTAATCTTATACCGCTGCCTGATAGGCGACCCACTGCACTAAAACAGCGAGTACTGCTCCGGCCTGGGCATTCGGACCCGCTCCTTCGTCTCCGCCACCGCTTCCACCACCAACTGCGAGGGCGGCGGCGCCGTCGCCGCAATCGGCAGCGCCATCTGATCGGCCCACTGCGTGGCGCGCCGGTATTCCATGCGGCGAGCCTCTTCCGGACGGTCCCACCCTTCGAGAATCCACACCATCTCGCGCGCCGATTCCTCCAGAATGCGCCGATCGCCCCGCGCCTCGGCCAGCCCGTGCCACTGCCCGAGCAACTCGAAGCTCTCGGCCAGGCGTCCTTGTTCGGCGGCCAGACGAAGGGCCCGGCGCCCCCGCCGGCACAGTTCCGCCCAGTCGTCCACAATGCCCGGATGATTGAAGCTGTATTGAATGCCGCGCAGCGATTCGTCGTCCGGCGGGGCTTCCACCCGCGGTTGGGTGGAAATGAGCGCGGAACTGCCCCGCTCCGGGGCAAGTTGGCCGGCCTCTTCGTCCGATGCGCCTTCCAGCCAGACGAGATATCGGCGCGACGAGCAGAAGCTCCGCAGCCGCGCCAGGTTCGATTCCAGGTTGCCCTCCAGCCGCAGACCCAATTGCGTCGCCAGATCGCCCGCCAGCGCGGCCCTACTGCGGCCGCCGCATTCGAGGCGAATCACCTCGTCGAAATCCTCGCGGAACACGCGCGCGAATTCCAGTGCCAGCGCGGGATCGTCGATGGTGGCGGCGCCGGGCCGGTCCGCGATGGCGACTCCGAGGGCTTCCACTCTCTCCGCCAGATCGGGATTGTGAACCGCGGGCTCGCTGTAAGTCCCCGCCCGGACCCAGCGCTTCACGCGCCGCAGAATGGGCAGCGGCCAACCGGCGATGTCGAACTGCGGCGCCAGCACGCGCGGCGGCGAGCAGTCGTCGCACTTCAGGAAAGCAATGCGCACGCCTTCCGCCAGCGGTTCCGATTGCAGCGCGGCTTCCCATTTATGCCGGTGCCACGGCGAGGGCAGCGACTGCCGCGAAAACAGCACCAGCGCGATGTCCGCCATGCGCGCTTCCCGCGCCTTGGCGACCAAATCCTCGCCCGCTGCGATCTCGCCCTCGGCGAGCAGCACCCGCACTCCGGCGCCGGCTTCCAGGAATTCCGCCAATTGCGTGGCGATCTCGCGGTCGGCAGCGGCGTAGCATGGGAAAAGTGTGCGGGTCAGAGCTTGCATGCCAGCGTTACGCCGTCGCCGATGGTGGCCAGAGTCAGGGCGATGCGGGCATCGGTTTTCAGGTTGCTATTGAACGCGCGTATCGCCTCGGTGTCGGCATCAGTGACCTTGGGGTCGATGACCCTGCCGTCCCAGAGAGTGTTGTCGGCGGCGATCAGGCCGCCCTTGCGGACCAGTTCCAGCGCGCGCTCGTAATAATTCGAGTAATTCGACTTGTCGGCGTCGATGAAGGCGAGGTCGAACGTGCCGGCCTGCCCGGCGGCGATCAGGCCGTCGAGCGTCTCCAGGGCCGGCGCCACGCGCAGGGCGATCTTGTCTTCCACTCCCGCCTCGCGCCAGGTATTGCGCGCGATGGCGGTATATTCCTCGCTGACGTCGCAGGCGATAATCTTGCCGCCGGGCGGCAGCGCGAGCGCGATCCATGAGGAGCTATACCCCATGAACACGCCGATCTCGAGCACATTCCGCGCGCCGATGAGCTTCGTCAGGAAATGCAGAAACTGGCCCTGCTCGGGAGCGATCTGCATGGAAGCTCGGGGGTGGTTCTCGGTAGCTTCGCGCAGGCGGCGGAGCGGTTCCGGCTCGCGAAGCGTGACCTCGCGAATGTATTGCGCCATGGCGTCGGTGATCGGAGTGTAGTTTCGCGACATGCGAGGATCTTATTTTATCCCGGCTGCCGCCTGGTTCGGCGACGCTGGCACTTCGCTACGACGGCGATCGGTATCTCCAAAAATATTCGGGGCCGCCGCCGCGATCATGTCCCCCGTCTCCACGGCGTGGGGTATGCTTTAGCTTGCCCCACCGACGGGTCCAACCCTAGCCTGCATGGCGCGCCACACCAGAGCTTCCCTCGCGGTTCTCTTTTTCGTAAACGTTCTCAATTACTACGACCGCCAGGCGCTGGGCGCGGTGGCCGAGCCTTTGCGCCGCGAGTTCGCTCTTTCCGACGCGCAGATCGGCGCGCTGAGCACGGTCTTCATCGTCGTCTACGCGCTGGCGGGGTTGCCGCTCGGCCGGCTGGCCGATACCTGGAGCCGGCGGAAACTGATGGCTATCGGGGTAGGCGTGTGGGCCGGCTTGACGGCGCTCGGGGCCGCGGCCGCGAGCTACGGAATGCTCGCCGCGACGCGTTTGGGCGTCGGGATCGGGGAAGCGGTCTGCGCGCCGGCGGCCAATAGCTGGATCGGCGCCATTGTGCCGGCGGGCCACCGCGCGCGGGCCATGGCCGGCTTCATGATGGCCGTCCCGGTGGGCGTGATGCTGAGCTCGGCGGTGACTGGGCCGGCGGCGCAGGCGTGGGGTTGGCGCGCGGCGTTGGCGCTGGCGGCCGCTCCGGCGGTGTTGCTGGTGCCGGCGCTACTGTGGCTGAGGGAGCCGGAGCGCGAAAGCGTGAGCCGTGCCGAGGATCGCACCGGGCCGAGAAGTTTATTGCGGATTCCGGCGCTCGCGTGGATCGCGGCCTCGGGCGCCATCCTCAATTTCGCGCTCTATAGTTTCTCCTCGTTCCTGCCCGCGTTCCTGAAGCGCTATCACGGACTATCGGTGGCGCAGGCAGGATTGTGGACGGGCCTCGGCTCGGGCGCGGCGGGTGTGGCGGGCGCGGTAATTGCGGGAATTTGGGGCGATCGCATTATCGCCCGCTGGTCGAACGGGCGCCTGCTGCTGGCGGCGGGCGCCGCATTATTTGCCGCGCCGCTGGCAGTGGCAGGGATTGCGCTTCCGGCGGGAGAATCGACTGCCGCGCTGGCATTGATCATGCCGGCTTATGGGCTGTTGCAGACATACTATGGGCTGGTGTACGCCGCTATCAACGACATTGTGGCGCCGGGACTGCGCGGCACGGCGATGGCCGGCTATCTGCTCGTCACGTATCTCGGCGGCGCGGCTTTCGGTCCGCTGGCGACGGGCATGTTGAGCGATCGGCTGGCGCGGAGGGCGGCGGGCGGATGGGCCGTCACGGAGGGTGCTCGGGCGGCCGGACTGCATCAGGCCATGTACCTGATTCCGGCGATGGCGCTGGTATTGGCGGTGGTACTCTGGGCGGGTGCGAGAGCGGCGCGGCGGAACATATAATTTGATTATGTAAGGACAGGTACCCACAAAGCTCTCCTGGAGACACTTCAGGCAGGATTACCAGTCTTTTACACCGATCGCGATGGGCTCGAAGTGATGGAGCTCCCCGACGGCAGGAGATTTGAGATCCGGTGGAATCCCTCCTCTCCCACCGCGAAAACTACGACGTCATTCGGGAAATAGCCGCGCGGGCAGCGTAGGTCCAGTGCCCGCGCTAACCGTGGTAGATGGCCCCCACGGGTCGGGAAAATCGACGCTCACTCAATCGGCTGATTTTGAGGGAATAGAGCGAATGCTCGATCCCGACGCGCTGGCTCGGATTGTCGCTCGCCGATCCGTCAGCGGCCGCCGTTGCCGCCGGACGGCAAGCCTTGAAACTACCGAGGATTATCTGAACGCCAAGGTGAGCTTTGCGGTTGAGACGACTTTGGCAGGGCACCGAATCATCGCGTTGATGCGTGAGGCCAGGGAACGCGCTTATCAGTTGAACCTGGCTTTCGTCGCGCTCAACAGTCCCGAGAAGAACATCCGCCGTATTCGGGACCGGGTCGCGCGCGGAGGTCATTTTATCCCCGACCTCGACGTGCGGCGCCGGTACGCCAGGAGTTTCGAGAGTCTGCCGGAAGCGCTGCGATTAGCCGGCCTGGCGTTGCTATTCGACAACTCGGGAAAGGACGCCCGCCCTGTATGGATCGCGCAAGGGGGCAAGATCGTGTGGCAGGCGAAGTTGCTGCCTGGGTGGCTCAGCGGTATTCGATTCGAGGATACGGAGGAGTTCCCGAACTCCTGAGCTCGCGGAATTTGCGGGCGAGTTCTACTCGCCCAGGCATGTACCATCGAGAGAAATAGCGGCCGCAAAAATTGCGCTCGTAGGGATCGCCAATGCGGTTCGCCGGGCTGCTTCACGGAAGTTGCGATCCCTTTCGAGTGAACGCGCGGCGGAAAACGCTATTCGAAAAGATCGTGCCGCTTCAAAGTCGGACGATCGCCGGACTGCGCGTCGGGATCGTCGACCTTTCCGTCGCCCGGCCGCACCCGCAATTTCGGGCGATTCTGGTCCTTGTCCTTCCGGCCCGCATCGCGTGCGATCAGGCGCTCGCGCACATCGCGGTATTCCGAAGTCGTCACCACATACTCCGGTTTGGCCGGCAGAATCTTCTGGATCTCCTGCTCGGTCTTGTTGATCCGCTCGGAATCCATGGGGTGCGTCGAAAGCACTCGCGCCACCGCCCCCGGCTGCGTCTTCTGCAGCGCTGCCAGCTTTTCAAAAATGCTCACCGCGCCTGTGGGATCGTACCCCGCGGCGTACATGTACTGCACGCCGAGGTAGTCGGCCTCCGATTCGTCGTGCCGGCTGAAGCTCAAGAAGGTCATCGGGATGGCCGCATTGGCAGCCTGCCGGACCGCGTATCCGCCCAGGCCGCCCAGCAGAATCCCCGGAATAATGCCCGCCGCCTTCGCGAGCTGCTGCTCTGACGCGCGGCACGTCATGTGGCGCGCCGCCACATGCGCGATTTCGTGCGCCAGGGCGCCGGCGAATTCGTCCTCTTCGCTCGCCAGCTTGATCAGCCCCGTGTAGACGAACACATACCCGCCCGGCAGCGCGAAGGCGTTCAGCTCCTCCCCGTCGATCACACGGAACGTGAACGGTACCTTGGCGTCCGAGTTCCGCGCCAGATTCTGCCCCACGCGATTGACGTACTCCGCCAGAATCGCATCGTCGTCGATCTTCGACTCCCGCGCCACTTCGTCCGCCAGTTGCTTCCCCCACGCCATTTCCTTGTCGGGAGAGTAGAAGTTGAGGCACTTGCCGACGTCGCGGTCGCCAATCTTGCTGGGATCGTCCTTCTTATTTTTCTGATCGGAGGAATATGCCCCGGAGGCCAGTGCAATCGAGAAAATGACGATGGAAATCGGTCTCATGAGTGGCGCCCGCCAACCCTATTACCGTATTGTAAATGGAATGGGCCTCACCGCAAACGTAAAGTTTTCCAGCGATATAGCCATTTGGGATCAATACGCCCATCATTTTCCCGTCCGCGAGCGCCTGATCTACCTGAATCATGCAGCCGTCACGCCGCTGTGCAAACCCGCGGCTGACGCCATGAAGCGCTTCGCCGACGACTCCATGAACTTCGGCAGCCGCCACTACGACGAGTGGCTCGATGCCTACGAAGGGCTGCGCGTGGCCGCCGCCCGCCTGATCAATGCCGACCGGTCGGAGATCGCGCTCGTAAAAAACACCTCCGAAGGCATCGCCACGGTGGCCCTAGGACTCGATTGGAAGTCCGGAGATCGCATCGTAGCATTCCTTGAGGAATTCCCATCTAACTATTACCCGTGGAAGCGCTTGGAAGCTCGCGGCATCTCCGTTACCTGGCTCTCCGTGGAGGACCCCCTGGACAAGATTGCCGAGGCTGTACGCGGTGCCAGATTGCTGGCCATCAGCTTCGTGCAGTTTCTCTCAGGGTATCGAGCTCCCCTTCAAGCAATTGGTGAGATCTGCCATGCTAATGGCTGCATTTTTCTGGTAGATGCCATTCAGGGTCTGGGTGCCTTTCCGATCGACGTCAAAGCCTCCCACATCGACGCTCTGGCGGCCGACGGACACAAGTGGCTGCTGGCATCGGAAGGTTGCGGCATCCTCTACATAAATCAGGTACTTCAGGACCGCATCGAGCCCGTGGAATTCGGCTGGAGCAACGTCGCCGGATACAACGATTACGCCTCCCGCGACATGGCCCTGCGTGGGGACGCCGGGCGTTACGAATGCGGAAGTTTAAATACCATTGGTTGCTTTGGCTTAAGAGCCTCGATTGAACTTTTACTAGAGATAGGGGCCGGAAAAATAGGTCCGGTAGTCCAAAATCTCGGCGACCGCATTGCCGCCGGGGTTCGTAATAAGGGATACGACTTGCTGGGTACCCGCACGCCCGAAACCGGTGCCGGAATCGTCAGCTTCCGCAAACCGGGAGTGGAATCTACCGAAATCGTCCGCCGACTGGCCGCCGCCGGCATCGCCGCCGCGCCGCGTGCCGGATGGGTGCGCACCTCGCCCCATTTCTATATCCCGCCGTCGGACATCGACCGCATGCTCGAAGAACTGCCCTGACGTGGGGTAATCTTTAGATTACCCAGGTGAGCGAAGCTTGCCTGGGCACCCAGGTCGAGACGGGGAAATCCGCCGCTCGGGCCCCGGGATGGAATGGCACCGGAGCAAAGCGAAACTCAAAGCGCTCCGATCTCTTCGCACGGATAAGCTCAAGGCATCTCTCAATGTTGCACATGCAAATTCCCTGGAAACGAGGCCACGCCTGATCGTTCCTTCTGGAACGAGGCATAGACATCAACAGCCTGCCACGGGAGATAAGAGAGAAGGAGTGACGAACCCTCAGATGTTTCCTATTCCCGGTCCGTGGCGGGGACGTCTGGCCGTGATCCCCCGGCCAAAGGGGCGAAGACTGGCTTGAAGACGAGGCTAGAGCATGGTGCCGGAGCGGGATAGATGTGGTCGTCTCCTTGCTCGCGAGCGAAGAAGCCGACCAGCTCGACTTGCTCACCGAGCGCCAGGCTGCCGAAAGCAACGGCATTCGATTCATTTCGTTCCCCATCCCCGACCGCGGACTCCCGGCTTCGACGCCAGCTGCGTCTCGTTGATATCGGACATCGCAGGCGCGCTCGAACAGGGAAAAAATGTGGCCGTCCATTGCCGCCAGAGCATTGGCCGGGCTGGCCTGATCGCCGGGGGTGCACTGATCGCGTCAGGGTGACTCCCGATCGGGCGCTGGAGGCAGTCACTTCCGCACGTGGCGTCACCGTGCCGGAAACGCCGGGACAGCGCGAGTGGACCCGCCAACTGCCAGCGAGGCAATCAGTCGCCCCCACCCTATAGTTTGCCGCACCAGAGCCTTCACCTTCCTATGCCACTGCCATGCCAGCAGCGCAGAAAGGATTATCAGTTCCTCCTGACGGCCGGTGTCGCCAGTGCTCGAGGTTACCAGTTTTCGCCAGAATCGGCGCATCCGCCAGCAGAAGCTTCTCGGCTTCGGCGAAGCGGGGCTGCCGCACCGCGGAAACTCCCATGTTGTCGAGCAAGTGTGCCAGGAAGGGTGTTTCGACAGTATCTTCCTCCAATAGAGCTTTGGCTTGGTAGTGGGGCTTGTCGGCATCCGCGAATTGGCGAGTATCCCTCTTGAGAATCCAGGCAGTCAATCGCTAACACTCGATAGCGCGTTCTATTCTGCACGCACGTTATATTATAGGGAATGTCCCCAGGCCGGGCCGTAGTCTTGCTGTCCCTTTGCTGGATTTCTTCGATTCCAGCGCGGGCACAGCGTTACGCCGAGCTTGTGGGCCAGGTCATCGACCCTTCCAAGGCCGGTATTACCGATGCCGTGGTCACCGTCGTCGATGAAGACACCGGATTCCGCCGCCAGGTGCTCACCGAAACGGGCGGCATGTACGCAGTCGGCTCCCTCGCGCCCGGCAGCTACAAGGTCACGGTGCGCAAAGAAGGCTTCGGAACGGTGGTCCAGTTCGGCGTCAAGCTTTCCGCCGCCGCGCCCACGCGCCTCGATTTCAAGCTGACGGTCAGCAATTTTGCCGATAGCGTCACCGTCATCGGAACGGCGCCCTTGCTGGAGAGGCAGGACGCCTCCACCGGCGGGGAGTTCGATTCCGATGACGTCGCTCACCTGCCCCTCAACGCGCGCGGCATTCTAACCCTGCTCGAGCTCATTCCCGGAACCAGCGTGGTGCCCGCCACGCGCGGCGACGCCGGCCAGTTCAGCACCAACGGCATGCGCGCCAACACCAATTACTTCACTGTGGATGGCGTGAGCGCCAACGTGGGCGTCAGCGCCGGCGGTTTGCCTGCCCAGTCCACCGGCGGCGCTTTGCCGGCGCTGAGCGCGTTCGGCAGCCTCGACTCGCTGATCTCCACCGAGGACATGCAGGAGTTTCGTCTGCAAACCTCCACCACCGTAGCCGAGTTCGGACGCATGCCAGGCGCCAGCATCGCCATCAACAGCCGCGCCGGCTCGGAACAGTTTCACGGGGCCAGTCTGTTCCGCTGGCGCGACTCCTTTCTCACCTCCAACGATTGGTTCGCCAATCGCGCCGGCTTCAGCCGCGCTCCGCTCCATTACACCGACGTGGCGCAGTCCCTCGGCGGACCCGTCAAGCGCCACCACACCTTCTTCTTTCTCTCCTTCGAGCACATCCACCTCAACGAACCCGACGTGTGGGAACAGGCGGTGCCTTCCGTGGAAGTCCGCGGGGTTCTGCTCTCCACCGTCCAGCCGCTGGTGAATCTGTTCCCCCTGCCCAACGGCGCGGTGCTCGGCGCCAACGGGGACGCCGATTGGCTCGGCCAGATCAACCGCCCCGCCAGCCTCACTTCCGGAAGCGCGCGCATCGACCAGGCCATCACTCCGCGGGTTACCCTCTTCGGCCGGTATGCCGATTCCCCCTCGAGCAACGAATTCGGGACGCCGGAAGTGAACCATCTGGATTTGCGCACCCAAAGTCTGACGCTGGGCGTAAATGCGCGTCCTACCGCCCACACAGTGCTCGATTTTCGCGTGAACGAATCGCAATCCACCGCCAACTCGGTGTGGACCGACAGCACTTCCTCCGATACCCCGAGCTGCACCCTCCAGCCGCTGGTTTCCGCATTGCTCAATAACCCCGGCATTTCGTGCGATTACCTGGTGCGGTTCACCATCAACGGCATCGGGCAGGTAGTCTCCGGCAGCGAGGGCGAACGCCGCCAGCGCCAGTTCCAGATGGTGCAGACGGCAGTGCTCGAGCGCGCTCATCATGCCCTCAAGTTCGGCGTCGATTACCGGCGCATGCTGGCCATCCGCCGCGATCCCACAGGCTCTCTCGGAGTAACCGTGAACGGCATTCCCCAGCTCAACAATCCGAGCAGTTGGTGGAAAGCCAGTCTGACCGTTGGCAGGAACGATTCGGTGACCGTCGAAGAAGCGTCCTTATGGGCGCAGGATACCTGGCAGGTATCGAGCCGATTCACTGTGGCGGCCGGCCTGCGATGGGAATTCAGTCCGCCTCCGCCGCTCTCGACCCCACAGTACTTTTTGGATTTCACCACCGGTCTTTTGACCCAGGATGCGAATCAGCCATTATGGCCGCGCACCTACGGCAACTTCGCTCCGCGGCTCGGCTTGGCGTACCGTCTCGATAAGAATGGCCGCACGGTTCTGCGCGCCGGCGCTGGACTTTATTACGATTCCAGCGTCAGCATCGCCACCGCGGTGATCAACAGCGGCCCACTCCTTGGCGCCAACCTCTCGACCACCGGCAACGGCCTGCTGGGCGGCAGCGGCAACATCACCTATGGATTCGCGCCCAACCTCCAGCTGCCCCAGGTGATCCAATGGAATTTCGCGCTGGAGCATGGATTCGGCTCGCATGACACCTTGTCGCTGGGCTACGTCGGCTCCACTGCCAACCACCTGCTGCGCACGGAAATGAGCGATACCGCCAACCTGAATAATTACACCGTCGTCACCAGCAACCGCGCCGGCTCCGATTATGACGCCCTGCAGGTGCAATACCGGCGGCACGTTGCGACGGGCCTGGACGCCACCGCAACTTATGTATGGTCGCATTCCCTCGACAACGATTCGAGCGACGCCTTTCTGCTGTGGTTGGGCGAACGGGCCTCGCCCGCCGGCGACCACGCCTCTTCCGATTTCGACATCCGCCAATCGTTTACCACGGCGCTGAGTTACTCGTTCCCGGTGCGCGCCGCTCACCGCCCCATTGACCATCTGCTGAACGGCTGGGAAATCAATACCCTTTTGCACGCTCGCACCGGCTTTCCCATTACCATACTGGACTCCGAGGACGGCGTCGGCCTGAGCTTGGCGAACGCCTTCCGGCCGGACTGGGTCTATGGACAGCCGCTGTGGATCGCCGACAGCGGGGCGCCGGGAGGCAGGACTCTGAATCCCGCCGCCTTCGCCCCGGCCGCCGCGCCATTGGGAGCCGTCGGCGAGCAGGGCACGCTCGGCCGCAACGTGCCCGCGGGATTTGGTATGTGGCAACTGGATGTGGCCCTGAAGCGCGAATTCCACATCAAGGAACGGTTCGGAATCGAACTGCGGTTCGATGGTTTCAACGCCTTCAATCATCCCAATTTTGCCGATCCGGTGAAGTTTCTCGATAGCCCGCTGTTCGGCCGATCCACGTCCCTTTTGAATATGGAGCTCGGCACCGGCAGCCCTGGAAGCGGGCTCGCTCCCGCTCTGCAGACCGGCGCTCCGCGGGAAGTGCAGGCCGCCATCCGCTTTCACTTCTAAATGAAATCTTGCGGCGCACCAGCAGGCCGAGGCCAGGCTCTCGCCGGCTGGCGCCTGGCGGGGGTCGCCCCAAAGCCACTCGTTGATTATGAATACCACGACTATCCGGCTACTCGCTCACCGAGAGGAACGTCCTAATATCTTGAAGCTCACCTTCCATAAACGACGACAACCCCCCCGAAATTTGACCCTCTGCGGAAACTGGTTCGCGCGTAAAAATGGTCTGTCTTTTCTCGCGCGCAACATGGTAACACGCCAGTTGCTCGGGCTTCAGCAGCCTTTCTTTTACGCAGGCAAGAAGTGACAGAAGAAACTGCTCGCTGTGCGTTGTGAAGACCAGTTGCTTCTCCTCTTCCGTCGCAAGATGACGCAAAACCCTCGCGAACTTGCGAATTAGCTGAGCGTGGTTCCGATCCGATAAGGCTCGCTTCCAGAGGCGCTCGCATCCCGCGAACTGCCCCAGCGGTCTGCCCAAGGCCTTATGATGGAACGAGCCCAAAAAAACAGCCACGGCGCGCGCAAGCGGAGGTATATCGACCCGTGCCGGGAAAGTTAAATGGAATTCCCGATTCATTTGCGGTTGTCACGCCGGTGAGAGAAAATGGCGAGCGATAAAGTCTACTCGACGTGGTGGCCGGTGTTGGTGCATTCTGTACGGACGGCCGTGGCGGCTGTGGTTTCGCTGCTGGTAGCGCGGTTGTTCGGGCTGCCGGCAACCTACTGGGCGCCGATTACCACCCTGGTGATCACCCAGTCGTCATTGGGCGCGGCCTTGGCGGTTTCCTCGCAACGTTTCATCGGGACAGTGATGGGAGCGCTTCTCGGCGGGGCTGTGGCGGGTTATTTCGGGTCGCACGTGCTGGTATTCGGCATTTGCGTGTTCCTCCTGGGGTTGCTGTGCGCCCTTGTCCGCACCGGCCCAACCACCTATCGGTTCGGCGGCATCACCCTGGCGATTGTGATTTTGGTACCGCGGTCGGGCCCTGCATGGCCGGTTGCATTTCATCGGTTTGCCGAGGTGTCCGTGGGAATTGGAGTCGCGTTGCTGTTGGCGGTGGTCTGGCCCGAGAAGGAGGCCGCACCATCGAGCCCACAACCATCCAACTAAGATCGATTCTCCCTCGTGAGGAGGGTGGCGTCATGGCGAAAAGAGTAGCAGAGTTGTTAGTGGACGTTCTGGCGGAAGCTCGAGTCCGGCGGATTTGCGGGATCTCCGGCGACTCGCGCAACGGCATTACCGATGCGATTCGAGCCACCGGAAAACTGGACTGGATTCATTTGCGGCATGAGGAAACGGCAGCCTTTGCACTTGATCAACGGCCTCTA
>Ga0181528_10001239_pt1 | contig 15966 bp, 15 predicted proteins | sample PEATcosm2014_Bin_47_FD_119742 | JGI IMG/M metagenome (GOLD analysis project Ga0181528, IMG submission 119742) | Peatland microbial communities from MTU Mesocosm Facility, Houghton, MI, USA - PEATcosm2014_Bin10_10_metaG | ecosystem: Environmental > Terrestrial > Soil > Wetlands > Peat | place...
TCGAGCTTACGTCCAACACAACAACGACCGGCCCAAACCATTCACCTGGACCAAGACGGCCGACGAGATCCTCGCCAGCGTAGCCCGCTTTTGTAAACGGACTTTAGAGACAGGACACTAGCCCATCGGAGATGGATCAGATGGCGTGGCTTGCGCCGATCCGCCGGCGCGTGATGCGGCCCGCAGGTGAACTCTGAAGTTACGCTCAAGCGCCGGCTGATCCGAGCGATAAGCGTAGCGTGAGTGGGCTTATCGAGAACGCGCGCAAAATCATGGACACTGCGGCCGATGCTGAACGCCTTGGTTTGACCTCCGGCATGGCCCCGTCCGATTGGACCATCTTCATCGGTCCCGAAGGCGGTCTGGAGATGATCGCGGGTGTCGAAAGCTCCCTCGATTCATTGACTTGGAGCCGGGGAGCCCGCATGGCGTGGCAGGTGAGGCATCTGGGCGGTGGAGTTCGCGTCGAGGGACTGGCAGCGAGTGAGCGTTGCAAGTTGGAGTTTGAATCTCCGCGACAGGCCGCCTGGATGCTCCTCGGTGGGAGTGGAATGTATCAATTGGCTTCTGCCGCCTGAGGCCGCCTCCGGCCCCATTGGCGATCCGGGCCCGAGGCAATCCAGTTGTTCACCGGAGTGAATCTCATACAGGGTAGCGCGGGGGCGGTTCACGGGTCCCTCGAACGTCGCATCGGCCCGTCCGGTCTGCGGCATTCGGTATGCCGTATGGTCATCGCCGGAGCATCTCTATCCAGGGAGCCCTATGTTATCCTGGATAGGTCACGGCGCGTGTAGCTCAGCTGGTAGTAGCGCCAGATTGTGGTTCTGGAAGTCGTGGGTTCGAACCCCACCACGCGCCCCAGTTAACTCATTTATCTTCAATAAGATAGAGAGATATTAATTCTTCCTAAGCCACTGAAATCCGATCAGGGCGATCACCTGAGTCATTGACTACATGTGAGTTGTCAAGGATGCCCCGTGCATTCGCGTACCCCAAGGCCCAATGGATTTTGGGACTGTCAAGTCTCAATTGCTGCAACAGCCCCGATATGTCAGCGGCCGAGGTTTCTGCAGGTTCTAGAATCAAGACGTTGTGATGTAGGCATGACACGATTGTCTTTCGTGTACGCGATTACGCCCCTCATCATCCGGTCGCCGCTCCTCGAGCAATGAGGCAGGGACTTTCACCGCTCCATGGGAGACGTATACCCTGGCGCGAACACTTCGAACAGGTGTACCGTGATTCCGGTTTGTGGCTGATCCACGAGGTCGGAGAATTGCTGCACGCCAAAAGACCCGTGAGATATGCTGAACGATCGGCCTACTTCACCGTCGAGACGAAAGCGTAGCATGTACCAACGGATCACTAAACTCCTGGGCCTCTTTTTCCTTGTACTATCCGCCACGGCGCAGACGGCGGCTCTGCCGGCCGGGATGCCGCGGGCGTGGCGGCTTGTCCACCCGGACGCTGTCGTTCTGCTCGGAGTAGATATTCGCGGAATCCGCCAATCGGCTGCCGGGAAATCGCTAGACAAAAGTCTGAGCCAAGCCAGTGGCGGGATGATGAGCCTCCCGGCCCTGCAGTTTCTGCGGGACATCGACCAAGTGTTGCTCTCCGCGTCGGGTAAAGAAGTGCTTGCGCCGAAAGCCCAGGCCCTCAAAAAGCCGGGAGTAGCGGCGAATTCTCCCGTGCTGATCATTCTCACAGGCCACTTTCCCGCCGCGCATACGCAGAGCCTGCTGCACGGTGTGCATAGCACATACAACGGAGTGCAGATCTATGCGTCGTCGCCCGGGAGCGTCACCTCCGAGATGGCCTTGCTGAACGAGAGCACGCTGTTGTTCGGCGACTCTGATTCGTTGCGCGGCGCAATCGACCGTAGTCATCGCACGAACCTGAGTCCAAGCCCGTTGCTGGCGCGTGCGGCAGCGCTCGCACCGGGTAACGACCTCTGGCTCCTGGCGACAGCGCCGTCTTCCATGTTTCCGACGGCAGGATTCCAACCGGCCGGAGTTAACCTCCAAACAGTGGCCTCCGAAATTCGTGGCATCGAAGCCGGCGTCGCTTTCCACGAAGGATTGAAGCTGGCGATAAGGCTTTCGACGAAGGACGCGGAGTCGGCAAGCAAAGTGGTCCGCCTGATCGCTGCGAAGTTGCATAGCTCCATGGAAGGAAGGGTGGATGCCCAGCAGGCCGAGGAGTTCCTTCGCAAGATGGATATAACCGCGGAGGGCAACCAGATCCGCGTGAAGTTCGCAATGAGCCAGGCTGAAATGGATCGGGCCGTAGCGCTGGCGCAGAAGATGAACGCCGCCAGACCCCAGTTCGCTTTGCACCCGCAGCCGCAGCGGCCTGAGCCCGGGACAATCAAGGTCTACGGCATGCCCGAAGGCGTGCGCGAGATTCCGGTCGAACCCGGGAAAAAGGAATGACGGCGACACCCTCACTGTAGATTCGGGCAGATCAAGCTCTGTACGGAGCTGGTTTCTCTTCGGCAGGCGGGACAGGTCAATCGGATTCGTCCGTCCGTGCTCCGGCATGAAGTTGAGAATGCAAGAGTCCTAATTCAGCGGGGAGCGCACCGGGTGCAGGCCTTGCGCCGGATCTACATTCCGAAGGCGGATCGGCGGCAACGTCCGACCGGCATTGCGGCGTAGGAGGACAAGCTTGTTCAACTCCTACTGCTTGGGGGCTTCCCCGGTCTTGCCGCTCTGCTTCGCCGCCTGCCGTTTCTGGTCTTCTTCCTGCAGCCGGCGCACCGTGGCGCGTTCGCGGTCGCCCTCCTCTTTGAGTTTCAGCCGGTAGTACGCAGTCGCCAGGGAAACGTGCGCTTCGGTGAAATCCGGGTAGTCTTTGACCAGGCGCTCCAGTTCAGCCCTGGCCACGTCAAGCTTACCCCGCAGCAGTTCGACTGCGGCCTGCTGGTATAGCGCCCCGGCATCCCCGGGACGCACGAGCAGAGCGCGTTGGATACAAGCCAGCGCCTCCTCCGGCTTGCCTTCCTGCTTCAACAACAGGCTCGTCTCCATGTTGGCGACATAGTCGTAGGGGTTCTGCCTCAGCTCCAGCCGGAACTGCTCGGCCGAACCGTCCATGTCGCCGGTTTCTTTGAGCGCCAGCGCATAGAGTTCATGGACCGTCGGGAGAGCCGGGTTGAGCTGGATAGCGCGCGCCAGATGCTGCGCGGCCGCCTTGTTGTCGTGCAATTGGTACAGACTGAAGCCCAGCAGCAGCGACGATTCCGCCGATTCGCCCTTGCTGAGGATACGATCCAGCAGGTGTTGCGCTTCGGCCGTGCGCTTCTCGCGAAGCAGCGCCGAGCCCAGCATGTAAGTGATGGCCATGTCCTGCGGGTACTTCCGGTCGAACTCCGTCAGAAGGTCGATGACTTTGCGGGATTCGCCCATCTGCAGCCAACAGTCACCCAGGAGGTACACCGGCTGGAGCGTCTCCGGTTGAACTTTGCGAACGAGTTGGAACTCGCCGGCGGCTTCGGGAAGCCTGCCGAGCTTGTAGTAAGCGAGGGCAAGGTTCAGGCGGATGCCCGGATTGGTGGGAAACTTCTTCAGCGCCTCTTTGTATTCCGTGATGGCTGCCGCGTACTGCCCGTCGCGGGCCAGAGCCACACCGAGATTCGAGCGAATTTCGGCCACGTCCGGATGGTCCTTGAGGAACTCGCGGTAAAGCCGGATCGCAGCCGGCATGTCGCCCGACTGATGTGCGGCGAAAGCCTGCTTGAGAATCTCTTGCGGATCGACCGGACGCGCCGGCTGAGCGGGAGCCAGCGCGGACAGGAAAAGAGCGAATAAAGCGAGTTTCACCTGACTCGAATTGTAATCGAGTGGCGCTGGTGGCGTTGCCGTTCGCCGCGGGTTATCAAGCCGACCTGCGTCTGATCCCACCGCTCCCTGACATTCGCGGCTCCGTCTCAGAATCCTTGCTCAGCTTCGGGTGCGGGCGGCTTGACCGCAGTTTGGCTCACCAGTTCGCGAGTCTCGCTCCAGGGCAGGGTGATTTCGATACGAGCCGATGCCGGGTCGTGCAGCGCCTGGCCGCTCCAGGCGAGGACGACTCCCGCCGGAGAGAGTGCGAATTCGGTGGGTAACGCAAACTGCTTCTCCTTGAGCGGCAGCGGAGCGGCGGGCGCCAGATTCAGCGCCGCGCGCAATCCGGCCTCGGCCAAGGAGGCGAATCGGGCGTCGGCGGGACTTGCCAGCAGGGAATCCAGAGAGAGCGGGCTGCCCGTTCGAGGATCGAGATTCAAGTACGTCCGCTCATCGAACGGCAGCGCTTTGCCGGTCTGCCCGATCCGCTCCACCAGAAAGCTCCACACCCCCGGCCGGCGCGCGAGCACCTGCACCATGCGCCGCTCGAACCAGCTCGAGTCGGCGTACACGACGCCCTTGTGCTCCACTCGCCAGTGCTCGATCAGTTCCTCTCCATACGGCGCCAGGGATTCCGGACCGGACGGGAAACCGAGTGCAGCCAGAACGGCCGCGTTCATCCTGGCCGCTGCTCCGTCCGAGCCGCCCTTCATTTCCGGCCAGACCGCTCGAAAACTCACGCACGCCTGGGCGGGGTTGCCATGATCGCCGCAGCCGGGGCGGGATGCTTCGAACGACCGCATCTCGAAAACGAGGGCGGGTGATTGGGGAGCCTGGACGCGCGGCTTGGCTTCACGGCACGCCGGGAGGAGCAGGACTGCGGCAGACAGGGTGAACTGAAGTTTCCTCATGCCCGTGACCGCATGATAGCGTTTCGGGTGCCCCTTCAGCATTGGGTTTGCAATGCACGCTAAGGCGGTTTCACAGCTTCTGCCGCCTGGGAGCGCCGATCTCCAGATCGGCTCCGGTTGCCTGGGAGCGCCGATCTCCAGATCGGCTCCGAACGCCCGCATGAGCGGCCACTCACTGCAGCCCGGATCAACTTCTTCCGTGCAGGCAAGTCGACATCCGCAGTTCCGTCGAAGCTGACGCGCAGGCCTTCGTACGCATTGGTTCGGCCGGAGCCGGACAGCCAGTTAATTACAGCCGAAGTGTGAGCCGAACGGAGCCGATCTGGAGATCGGCGCTCCCAGGCGGCGCACGAAGTTCCCTCAAAGATGCGAAAACTCCCGCCACATCGCGGGTGGCGGGAGTCAGTCGAGCGAAGCGATGAAATTTTGCTTACGCCGGCTTGCGCGTCACTTCGATATCCAGCGTGATGGTCACTTCGTCGCCGACGACCACTCCGCCGCCGTCCAGGTTCTTATTCCAGGTCATGCCAAAGTCCTTGCGGTTGATGACCGTGGTCGCGGTAGCGCCGCGCCGCAGCAAACCGAAAGGATCCTTGATCTCTTTTGTGATCCCGGAGACGTGCAGAACCACGGGTTTCGAGACGCCGTGGATGGTCAGTTCGCCGCTCACATCCAGGCCCTGCGGCGTCTTCTTCACGCTCGTGCTCTTGAATGTGAAAGACGGGTACTGTGCGACGTCGAAGAAGTCGGGACTCTTCAGGTGCGTGTCGCGCTGCGGTTCCCGCGTGCTGACGGTCGAGACGTCGACGGAAGCTTCCACGGTAGTTGCGGTGGGCCTGGCGTCGTCATAGACGACCTTGCCGGTGAGCTTGCTGAATTCGCCCCGGACATTGCTGACCATCAGGTGGCGCACCGAAAACTGCGCCGCACTATGCGCGGAATCGATGCTGTAATCGGCGGCCAGCGCCGGAAGGGCCAGTGCCGCCAGGACGATAGCGAAGTTTCGAACCATTTTCATTTTTACCCTCTGTTTTCTGTGGATTCCCAGACTATTGAAACGGACACCTATATTTGCTCAACGTGCTCGCGGATATGCTCCAGAGTTTCGATGAACGCCTCCAGCTCCGCGGGCGGGATCTGTTCCAGAGCGCGCTCGGCCAAGCCGTCGATCAGCGGCTGGATCTCCTCCAGAAGCCGCTCTCCCTTGCCTGTGATGTAGCACAACACCTGACGGCGGTCGTGTTTGCACCGCTCGCGGCGAACCATCTCTTTTTCTTCCAGCCGGTCGAGCAGCCGCGTCATCCCGGGCGCGCACTCGATCAGCCTTTCGCCGATAGCCAGAGTCGGGATGCCCGCCGCGCCAGATCCTCGCACGATGCGCAACACGTTGTACTGCTGGTGGCTCAGCCCCAGTCCGATCAGCTTCCGGTCCAGGAGGCGAACGAGGAGGTCGGCCGTTTTGATGACGGCGACAATCGCTTCCTCCACCGGCGAGGCGAACGGTTTGGTCTGTTTCAACTCGACTTGGAGTTTGCTCTGAGATCTGGCCACAAATTCAGTTTAGCTCTCTGTACATAACTAGTCAATCACTTCAATGTCAATCATTGCATAAGGCAGGATTGTCTGGTTTTCATATGCCGTCTCCGCGCCCGGTTGAATGGCCATGTTGCGGCTCGCGAATGCAATCAATCCGGGTGCTCGATTCGCCAGCAGTTGGGGGCATAATGGATCCGGGATGCGGAGATCCACCTGCCTGCGTCTTTTGCCTGCCGTGGTCCTTCTATCAGCGGCGGGCAGTATTGCGACTGAAGCGGAATACCGGCTCAAGGGAGTGCTACATCCACCGGCCAAGGCTGTCGTGACCCTCGACGGATTCACTACGACATTCAGCGGTTCGATCCTGGTTGAATCGAATGGCGAGTTCGAATTCAAAGGCCTCCGCGCGGGGACTTACACGCTGATTCTCGGCGTGCCGAATCGCGGCGAAATCCGGCGCACCGTGGAGATCGGCCCGGGCACGGCGGACTCGAAGAATTGTGTTCCGTTGACCCTTGCGTTGGAGGAATCGCTTTTCAGCCGCGGGCTTGCCCGGCGGCAGGGCACGGTTTCCGTACAGGAGTTGGCGGTACCCGAGAAGGCAAGGAAGGCGTATGCGGAGGCGCAGCGCCAGTTGGCCCGCCGCAATCAGAAGAAAGCCATCGAGTGTCTGGAGACGGCGGTCCGCCTGGCGCCGGGCTTCAGCGGGGCGTGGAACAATCTGGGGACGATGTACTACAAGTCCGCCCAGTACGAGAAGGCGGAGGAGTCTTTTCGCGCCGCGCTGGCTGCTTCGCCCGAAAGCTTCGAGCCGTTGGTGAACCTGGGTGGCGTACTGCTCACGCTCAACCGGCCGTCGGATGCCTACACGTTCAACCTTTACTCCGTTCTCGAACGACCCGAGGATGCGCTGGCCAACTCGCAGATGGGCATGAACTACTTTGCCCTGGGACGTTTGGATCTGGCCCACAAATACCTCGACCAGGCGCGGCGCATCGATCCCGGCCACTTCTCCCGTCCGCAACTGATGCTGGCGGAAATCTGCCTCCGCAAGGGTGACAAGCGCGGCGCGGCGCGCGAACTCGAAGAGTACCTGCACTACCATCCCGACGTGCCGAATCGAGCCAGGATCGAAGATTCCATCCGGAAACTGAAGGCCGACGCCGGCGAGATGCTGTGAACGTTCTTCTATAAACCCGCTCGAACCTTTCCCCCATGCGAGCCGCCGATTCTCATTGCGTTCCTAGTGCATCTCTATTACACTCACCGAGTTGCTCGGGGCTCTGAGCAAACGATTCACCGGAAGGACAAACACATGCCCAAGTATCTGATTCAAGCCAGCTATACGGCGGAAGGGCTCAAGGGATTGGCAAAGGACAAGGCCTCAGGCCGCAAGGCCGCCGTGCAGGCCGCCATGAAAGCCGTGAAAGGGAAGCTGGAGAGCTTCTACTTCGCGTTTGGCTCCGATGACGCCGTGATCATCGTGGAGGCGCCGGATAACGTGGCGGCCGCCGCCATTGGACTGGCTACGGCATCGTCGGGTCTGGTCCGCATTCGCACCACGCCACTGTTGACCGTTGCCGAGGTCGACGAGGCGCTCGCGCTGCCGTCCAAGTACCGTGCGCCTGGAGCAGAGAGCTGAAATCGGGGTGTGTCGTTAACGGGGGGCATCGAGAGTCCCAGGGCCGCTCCACACCTTCAGAAACGGATCTAGGAGTCTGTCGGAGATAGAAATTGCCCTACGTAGAATCAATAACTTGCGAGGGTTTTCCCTTTGCGTAATGTCTGCAAGTCATTGATTCTAGGTTCATCGAAATCTATCTCCGACAGACTCCTAGAGCAGTTTCACATTTTCCGTAGACCGTCGCCCGTCCGCTCTTACTTCAGCCAGCACCGAGCCGCGAATGTCAAAGAGCGGCCCCTTGCGCACAGCGACGATTGGCCGCTCTCTTACGTTCGCGGCTCTGTGCTAGCGTCGGGAATCAGCGGACTACAGAAGATGCGAAACGGATCTAGTCGGCGCGTAGTGTCTTGGCCGGGTCGATTCGCACGGCGCGGATCACCGCTGGCAGTGCGGCCAGCAATGCCACGGCCAGCATGGTGAGAGACGGAAACACGAGCACGCCCAAGTCCGTGGCCTTCACCTCGTACAGCAGCGTATCGAGAGATCGCGCGGATGCCATGCCCAGCGCGAGTCCTATCAACGCTCCTACGAGCACCATCAGCAGGACATCGATGGTCACCCGCCGTGCGATGTCACTGGACGGCGCGCCGATCGCCATGCGGATGCCGATCTCGTGCCGCCGTTGCAGCACGGAGTAGTCGAGCACACCGTATAGGCCAACACCGGCGAGCAGCAGCGCGACCACGGAAAAGAACAGCGCCAGCGCTGCCATCAGCCGTTCGCGGACGGTGAGCGATTCGTTGATCTCCTCCTGCGTGCGGATATTGCTGACGCGGAGTTCGGGCTGCGCTCTGGCTACCTCCCTTCTCAGGATGGACGCCAGCGCGAGCGGATTCTCGGTGGAGGTACGCACGATAAACGTCCCACGGTCGATCGGCGTGCCGGCGCCCTTGTCGTCGATGGAGTGGAAGGGCACGTAAGCCACGGGCGGCATCGGCTGACGGATGCCCAGATAGCGGACATCGCGGACCACGCCGACGATTTGCAGGTGAGTGCGGTCGCCACCGTCTCCCATTTCGTCGAACGTTCGTCCGACGGGATTTTCGCCGCCGAAGTAGCGTTTTACGAAAGTGGTATTGACGATGGCGGCGCCGGGATAGGTGTCGCCCGTGCTGAAGTCTCTGCCATTCACGAGCGCAATCTGCATCGCTCCAATCCAACCGGGCGAGACGTTCATGAAGTAAGTCAGGTCTTCGCTGATCGGTCCGCCGTTGATCGAAACCGAGTTATTCGACGCATATCCGCTGAGCAAGGACCAGCCCGCCAGCGCGACCCGCTCCACACCGGGAACCGAGCGCAGATGGTCGGCCGCCTGTTCCCAGAAGACCGGCGGCTGTGGGTTTTGCGCGATGGTGTCGAGGGTGAGAATTCGCTCGGCCGAGAAACCATTGGGTTGCCTGGACAAGCGGTCGAACGTGGCGGCGAACAGGCCTGCGACGTAGAGCACGAGAAAGCAGAAGACCACTTGGGTCGCGATCAGCGCGTTCATGACGCGCCGCCGCGAGTGCGGGTCCTCTCCGCCTTTGAGCGCGCTGACCGGCTTCACCGCCGAGGCGCGCAGCGCGGGCGTCAGTCCGAACAGGAGCGTCACGACCAGCGTCAGCGCGAGGCCGAATCCCGCCACGCGCCAGTCCGCGGGCATAGACAAGCGCGCCGGATTATCGGCCGGATTGAGCATATTGGCGACCAGCGGCCCGGACCACCAGGCGAACAGAGCGCCCAACCCGGCCGCCAGAAATGCGAGCAGTGCGCTCTCCACCATGACAAGTTGCACCAGGCGCCAGCGGCCCGCGCCAATTGAAACGCGCAGCGCCATCTCGCGCGCTCGCGCCGCCGCTTGAGCCGTCATCAGGTTGGCGACGTTGGCGCATGCAATCAGCAACACCAAGCCGACCATTACGGCGAGCGCCGTCAGCGCACGCCGGTTGTCGCTCTGCATGCCGGAAACGCCGGAGGATGCGGGCTCCAGCATCACGGTCTGGTGCAAGTAAGTCGCGATGGCCTGCTGCGACATGTTGGTGAACCCCTTGGCCCGGTCTTGTTCGAACGCCAGGGAAATCGCGTCCAGCCTCTGCCGGAGCGGCTCGATGGCAACGCCGGGCTTCAGCATGGCCAGCGTCCGGTGCCAGGTCGAGTCCCCCCGGCCGACGGAACGGTTCATCATGGTCGGCACGAAGACGTCCACCATCGTGCCGGGTTCGGTGCCGGTGAAGCGCTCTTCGCACACGCCGACGATCTCATAAAGCCGGTCGCCGAGGCGGAAGGTGCGTCCGAGCACCTTCGGATCCTGGCCGAAGCGGCGTGTCCAGTACTCGTACGAGAGCACCGCGTACGGATGCGCCCCCGGCTGCAGATCGTCACTCTCGCTGAGCAGCCTGCCCAGCGCTGGCCGCAGCCCGAACGAATCGAACATCCATCCGGAAACGTACTGCAGATACGCTCGCTCCATCTCCTGATCCGAACGGTAGGTAAGATCCGTACGCTCGGCGTAGGAGATAGCGATCAGCTCGGCCTGCTCCTTCACGGCGCTGCGCATCTGCTGGAACACCGGATAGGCCCAACCGTCGAACGTGTGGGGCTTGCCGTCCCAACCGAGTTCGTTGCGGTAGACGTCCTGCAGCCGCTCGGGCGAGGCGATGGGTAACGGCCGCAACAGCACGGCATCGATCAGCCGGAAGGCCGATGTGCAGGCTCCAATGCCCAGCGCGAGCGAGAAAATCGCCGCGGCGGAAGTCACCTTGCGCTTCATGATCTGCCGCCAGCCGAAGATGGCATCGGCGCGCAGGGAGTCGAGCCAGGGGATCAGCCTGGCATCGCGGCTCTCCTCGCGCAGCCGCTCGGCCGGACCGAACGCCCGGCGCACTTCAGCCGGGTCGCGGCCCTCCGCGATCGCCTCCTCGATGTGCGACTGTAACTCTTCATCGATCTCGCGGCCCAACTTCCGACCTTGAAACACATTCCCAACACGCGTCCACAACGACATTTCGAGCCGTCCTTAAATCGCGATTTACTGCGGATCTCAGTCGGCCCGCAGCGTCTTGGCCGGGTCGATGCGCACGGCGCGAATCACCGCCGGCAGCGCGGCCAGCACAGCCGCGGCCAGAATCGTGATCGACGGCAGCGCAAGCATTCCCGCATCGGTCGATTTCACCTGATAGAGCAGCGGTTCGATGTATCGCACCGACGCCAAACCTAGCGCGGCGCCCACGAGCGCTCCCGCCAGGACCATCGAGAAGACCTCCAGCGTCACTCGCCATACGATGTCACTGGCAGGCGCGCCGATTGCCATCCGAATGCCAATTTCGCGCCGCCGCTGCAGCACCGAATAGTCGAGTACTCCATACAGGCCAACCCCGGCGAGCAACAGCGCAACTGCACCGAAGAAGAAGGCCAGCCTTGCCAGCAGCCGTTCGCGGATCGTATGCGATTCGTTGATCTCGGTCTGGGTGCGGATGCCGCTGACGCGGAATTCGGGACGAGCGTTGGGCACTTCCCGGCGCAGCAGGGACGCAAGCGCGAGCGGGTTTGTGATGGATGTGCGCACAATGAATGTCCCCTCGCCGATCGGCACGGATGCACCTTTGGCGTCGACTGAGTAAAACGGAAAATACGCCTGGGGATAAATGGGATCGCGCATGTTGCGATAAGCGACGTCCCCGACCAGGCCCACGGCTTCGAAGCCAACGCGCTCGCCTGCACTGAACACCACCTCGAACCGCCTTCCAATTGGATCTTCCCCGTTGAAGTACACCTTCGCGAAGGTCTTGTTAACGATCGCGACGCCGGGATAGACGTCGCCAGCGCGGAAGTCTCTGCCGCCGATCAAGGGAATCCTCAAGGCTTCTCTCCACCCCGGCGAGACCTGTAGTAAGTAGGCCAGAACCCCGTTGGACGGTGCACCATTGATCAAAATGGAATTGTTCCAACTCCCCCCGCTTAGCAGCACCATATTGGCCAGCCCCACTTTCTCCACACCCGGCACGGCGCGCAAATGTTCCGCCACCTGATCCCAGACGGCGGCCGGCTGCGGGCGCGCCGCGATCGTTTCGAGAGTGAGAACCCGTTCAGCGGAAAAACCGGTCGGCCGGTTGGATAACCGCTCGAACGTGGTGACAAACAGGCCGGCGACGAAAAGCGCCAGGAAACAGAAGGCCGTCTGCAGGGCGATCAGCGCATGCATCGATCGGCGCCTGGCATGTGGGTCGTCTCCGCCTTTCAGCGCGCTCACCGGCTTGACCGCCGACGCCCGCAGCGCGGGCATCAGACCCAGGAAGAGCATCACGCCCACGGTGAGCGCCAGACCGAATCCCAGAACCCGCCAGTCCGCGGGCAATGACAAACGTGCCGGGTTGTCCGGAGGATTGATCATGCTGACGACGAACGGAGCGGACCACCACGCGAACACAGCGCCGATCGCTGCCGCTAAGAACGCGAGAATGGCGCCTTCCACCAGAACCAATTGGACCAGCCGCCAACGCCCCGCGCCGATCGAAACGCGCAGCGCCATCTCACGCGCTCGAGCCGCCGCCAGAGCGGTCATCAGGTTTGCGACATTCGCACACGCAATCAGCAGAACCAATGCCACCAACACTCCAAGAGCCATGAGCGAGGTGCGATAATCGCGCTGCAAACCCGACGCGCCCGCGGCCGCGCTCTCTAATACAAGCGTCTGCGCGAGCATCTTTTCGAGGATCTCTTTGCTAATGCCGGTGAGACCCTTGGTCCGTTCCCTTTCGAATGCGCTCGAGGTAGCGTCTAATCTCGCGCGGAGTGGTTTCAAAGCAACGCCAGGCGCGATTCGCGCCAGTGTCCGGTGCCATGTCCAGTCATCCTTCAGGACTCCGGCATGCATCATGACCGGCAGGAAGATGTCCGTGACTGTGGCCGTCTCCGTGCCGTTGAAGCCTTCCGGTCCTACTCCTACGATCTCGAACAGGCGGTCGCCCAGGCGGAAGGTGCGTCCGACAACTTTTTTGTCCTGCGCGAAACGGCGTGTCCAATAGTCGTACGAGATCACTGCGTAAGGATGTCCGCCCGGCTTCACGTCGTCGCTTTCCGAGAGCAGCCTCCCCACGGCTGGCCGGAGTTCAAACGAGCTGAACATCTCCCCGGAGACGTACTGCACCCAGCCTTTTTCCATCTCCTGTTCCGCCTTGTAGGTCAGGTCCACGCGCTCGGGATAGGAGACGGCCATCAATTCCGCCTGACCCTTCACAGCCGCGCGCATCAGCAGGAAATCCGGGTAAGCCCAACCATCAAAAGAAGCCAGCTTGCCATCGAAACCAATTACTTCGCGAGAAAGCGAGTACAGTTGTCCGGGGTTCGCCACAGGCAATGGGCGCAACAGCAGCGCATCAATCAGACGAAATGCCGACGTGCATGCGCCGATCGCGAGCGCGAGCGATAGGATAGCGGCGGCAGAAGCGACCTTTCGCTTCATCAGTTGCCGCCAGCCGAAGATCGCGTCGGCGCGCAAGGAGTCGAGCCAGGGGATCAGCTTCGCGTCGCGGCTCTCCTCGCGCAACCACGGTACAGAACCGAATGCTCTGCGCGCTTCAGCGGGGTCGCGCCCTTCCGCGATCGCCTCGTCGATATGCGACTGTAACTCTTCGTCGATCTCGCGGCTCAACTTGCGGCCTTGAAACACATTCCCAATGCGCGTCCATAACGACATTTCAAACCGTCCCTAACACGCGACTCACAGCGGCTGTCACAGCCTGCCAGCGCGACTCTTCGGCGGCTAGTTGCTTCTTGCCCGCCGCCGTCAACTGATAAATGCGAGCCCGCCGTCCGGTCTCTTTCGTGACCCATTCCGCCTGGATCCAGCCGGCCTCCTCCATCCGATGGAGCGCCGGATAGAGCGTGCCTTCTTCGGCGCGCAGCACCTCGCCGGACCAGTCCTTGATCGCCGACATGATGGCGTAGCCGTGCAGGTGCGGCCGCCGCGAGAGGATCTTCAGGACGAGCAGATCGAGCGAGCCTTGAAGCGAGTCGGGTTTAGGCATACTCAGACATCGTAATACTTAGACGGCTGAGGTGCCAGCGCGGTTATGTAACAATTTACGGGTCCGGCCGGCATGCGCCGCCACGGGACCCGGGTCCAACTCCGTTTCAAACGGGCCGTAGCGAATTGTCATGCCCGCAAGAATCGGCATCCGCGCAATGGTAGGCTATAGCGCATGTCCCGAATCCTCGCGTGTATATTGGGTCTCATGACACTCGCCACTGCCGCCGATCTGCCTTCGAAGAAATATCTCGATCTGAAGGCCGTCAAAACGATGGTTGCCGCCGCCGAGGCGGAAGCGCAGAAGCGGAACGTCCAGGTGACCATCGTGATCGTCGACGAGAGCGGCAACCTGCTCTTCCTGCAAAAGGGAGACGGCGCCTCTCTGGTCACGCTGGAATTCGCGCAGAAGAAGGCGCGCCATGCCGCCTTCCTCGGCAGCCCCTCCAAGAGCGGCGCGGATACGGTGCAGAAGGGTCACGTGGAGGCGATGGCGTTCCCTGAATTCTTCCCCAATCAGGGTGGGCTGCCGATCAAGGTGGACGGCCAGCTTCTGGGCGGGATTTCGGCCAGTGGCGCGGCCTCCGAGATTGACGAGGCGATCGCGCAAGCCGGCATCGACGCGCTGCTGAAATAGCAGGCCTCGTCCGATCTTGTTCCCCCTTGACTCGCGCAACGCTCAGGCGCTCAATAGGGCCAGCCTGAATTGTGCGTGTCTGGGAGGATGGGCATGAACTCAACCGCGCTGGAACCCCTGAACATTGAGGGCGAACAACTCGCACTCCTGCTTGAAGTGTTGGAATCGGCCCATGCCAGAATGCTGGTCGGGATCCGGCACACCGATCATCGGATATTCCGGGATGAATTGCGCCACCGGCTGGAGGTTGTGGAGCAGTTGATTGAGCGCTGTCCGCCCAAGCCTGCGACTGAGCCCCAGCCATAAGCAGTGCGCTTCCCGCATCCCGGCCGAAAGCTGCGCCCGCGAATTAGAGCGGATCTACGGTTGAAATAGCCCGCCGCGTCTGGTAGCGCGGGTGCGTGCTAAAGGGCTGCCCGAATGACCTTCCGGTAGTTGGCGAATACCTCGCGGCCCAGATCCGTGAGACGGCAGATCGTGAGCGGGTATTTCCCACGAAACGTCTTCTGGATTGCGATATAGCCCGCCTCTTCAAGCTTCGAGAGATGGACTGACAGGTTTCCCTTCGTGAGCCCCGTCGATTGGTGCAGGTACTGAAAGTCGGCTTCCTTGACGGCGGCCAGCAGCGCGACCACCATCAGCCGCGCCGGCTCATGGATGATCCGGTCCACCTCTCCCAGTCGTTGGATTTTTGCGCTCATCTCATTCGCCGGTTTCGAGCGGCTGACGCATAAACCGCAGGCAGACCACCCCGCCCGAGACCAGGCACACCACACCCTCGAAACCGTACAAAATCGCGAATCCGCGGTCGAGCGACACTCCAGAGTAAGCCAGGATCATGCCCGTTGCCGCCATCAGTGCGCCATTCACCAAGAATCGAGGAAGCCGGCCGCCCAAAGCGACGATTGCACCGCCAAACACCCCCGTCCCGGCGAGCAGCCAGCCATCCGGCCGTGACAACCGGGGGACAACCCCGAACAGAACACCGGCCACCAAGACCGCAACCAGGATGCCGAAGCCGATCTGCTTCCATCCGACCGGCTTGTGCTGTACGTAGCCCACCCGCTCGATGAAGTATCGCCTTCGCACCCACTTCAAAGCCGCAGGCATGCTAAGGCCTAGAGCCGGAATCAGGATCGCGAGGGCAAGGACGACTATCCTGAATCCTATCGATCCATGAGGCAGCGTAACCTGCGCGCAAATGAGTCCCGAAACGACCAGGAAGAACAGTCCCATCGCAATTTCGGGCAAGCCATCCTGGTTATGTGCCTTTTGCATCAGGCGCTGCGCCAGCCTGCTTGGATCTTCCAGGCGGGGCAGAGAGGATGAGTTCTGCATTTCTTTCTCCGTAGACTAGTCTGTATAACAAA
>Ga0181528_10001241_pt1 | contig 15935 bp, 11 predicted proteins | sample PEATcosm2014_Bin_47_FD_119742 | JGI IMG/M metagenome (GOLD analysis project Ga0181528, IMG submission 119742) | Peatland microbial communities from MTU Mesocosm Facility, Houghton, MI, USA - PEATcosm2014_Bin10_10_metaG | ecosystem: Environmental > Terrestrial > Soil > Wetlands > Peat | place...
CGGAGGGCTTCGACAAACTCTCCAGCCGGATTTTTCAGATACGCCACCAACGCATAGCGGACCGTCTGCATACTGGACGAAAATTATACCGCGCCCTTCGGACGGGTGCCGGTCAAAAGCAGGAACGGCCGCGGGATTGAGGGAGTTGGGGAAATAGCCCGAATCGCGCGGGAGACGCAGCTTTCCTCATTTATAATCTCAACGTTAGCAACAGTCGGGGCGTAGCGCAGCCTGGTAGCGCACCTGCCTTGGGCGCAGGGGGTCGTAGGTTCAAATCCTATCGCCCCGACCATTAAACTACTGAGCGCACTGATATTAGCTTTTCGTCTCTGTCCAGAAATGTCCAGTCGCTTGGTTTTCACCAGATTTCGCCAGAGGGAGCACGAGCCGCACCACACTGGACTGCGCCAAACGCTTCTGTCACTGACAACCTGCGTGTACAGATTCAACTTAGTTCCTGCATCGGCATGCCGAAGCAGTTCCTGCTGCACCTTCACGTCCACCCCTAGTTGTCGAAGCATTGACGAGTAGGTACGGCGAAAAGTGTGCCACCCTATCTCGGTGCCTATCTGGGCGGCCGCGGCAGCGGGCTTGGTCTGTATTTCGGATTGGAAGGTGGGTGGGATTCCCTTATGATTTCGGAAAATTGGGGCGGAGCCGGTGGGCGGCATTGGGAGTGGACCTACGGTGAAGGGGAAAGAGACAACGTCCTCGTATCGTCAAATCGACGTCCGCATTTGGCAGAGAAGGGGTTTGCTTGTGGTCGGCGGATCTTTCGCCTTCGATCGGTGGAAGGTCGAAGTAATTACCTCGATGAGACGAGCCAAATCTCGTTCTTCATTCGCCTCCGGCTTGGTGGTTCGTGCAGCCTAGCAGATACTTTTCCTCCGCGACCCAAGGGCATGCACCGAACTGGGTATCATCGGCTCCAGGCGAAAGGATTGGCGCACGAAGAAGTCTTCTTAGGTGCTTTGCGACTGTGGCTGAACGAAGTCAAAGCCAACGGCTAGCGATAAGGCCATTTTTTCTCAGGAGTGCTGACTTCCTGCCAGTGCCCCCCTGACGCCCGCCCTCTGACGCAGAGAAAAGTGCTACACACCGCAAACTCGTTTCACCTCGTAATCATCAGCCTCTGCTCCTTGTCGTGAGCCAAGTGAGCCACTTTTACAGGAATGGCTCAAAACGGACCAAAAAGCGTCAGGGCACTCTGTAGTAAGCCATTCGGATGGAAAAGGCGCCGAAGGCGTCCAGCATCGCAACTTTCGGTTCGCACAGCTCCTTGCTTATTTCATTTTCGTAGTCTGTTGCTGGCTGGTCGGAACGGACCCTTGCATGTCGAAGATCTCGAATATGGTGCGTCCCAAGAGAATTTCGTACTTGACCTTCTTTTCCTTCCTTACGACCTCGGAGGCTAAGTCAATCGCTTCTTGCACGCGGGCATGCGGAATACTTACTATGCCATTCGCATCAGCAAGTACGAAATCCTTAGGGACAATCGACAGCGTGCCGATCCGGACCGGGACGTTAATACGCCCGTAGGACTCCTTTGTCGCCCTGCGTGGGCTGAAACGCCGGCAAAATACCGGGTAGCCGAGCATTCGGATTTCCAGCGGGTCCCGAACTGGTCCATCGACGATAGTTCCCGCCACCCCTCTTTTTTGAGCTGAGATCGACATCAGTTCGCCCCACAGCGCGGCGTCGCAATTTGGTGAACCCCCAACAATTAAGACGTCGCCAGGTTGAGCGAGATGCAGCGCGTGGTGAACCGTGAGGTTGTCTCCGGGCGCACATTCGACCGTCAAAGCGGGTCCGCAAACCCGAAATTGAGGATCGATTGGAAGAATCGAAGTCTCGAAGGAACAGGAAGGTCCCAGTGCGTCCGACAGCTGGCACACGGTGAACTGTCGCAATTCTGCGACAGCCTCAGATGCCCGCATACCAGGCATAACCTTGCTCTGGAGATATGGAGCCCAGGCCCTTGCCGAATCTCTTTACGTCGTCGGTGAGAATCAGCCGGTTGAGAAATTTCACGCTCTTGTAACCGAGTTGCCGAGGCAGTCGCATGCGAAGCGGACCTCCATTGCCCACCGGAAGTTCATCTCCATTCATTCCGTAGGTGAGAAAAGTCTGAGGGTGCAGCGCATCAGCCATGTCCATGCTCTCCCACCAATCGGGTTCAATCGAAAAATAGAAAACGTACTTGGCCTGGGGATGTGCTCCGACGAGATTCAAGATGTACGAAAGAGGGATGCCGTTCCATTCGGCGATGTACGACCAGCCCTCTTCGCACACAACTTCGGTGATCTGGCTGTGTGACGGGTAGCTTTTCAGTTGGTCTACCGAGAAGGTAGATGGGCGTTCGACCATTCCGTCGACAGTGAGGCGCCAGTCTATAAATTTCCCCGCCTGAAAGCGCTTGAATTCTTCGCTGAAAGGCGCAACTTCGTTTTGCAGAGGGCGGGCCGAGATCTGACTCCGCGAAAACTCTCGGGCCATCGAATGCTGTGTCAATAACCGCAACGAAGCATAAGTCAAGGTTTCGCCCGGACCATAAAGCCCGCCGTGATCGGGTGGCACCAATCCATATTTCGTGGCGAGGTGCGCAGCTACACCCAAAGCAGAAATACCGGCCGCAGTCGCCACTCCAGTTGTGATCATTTTGCGACGCGAAATTTTGCTCATGCGCGCTCCTTCCCAGTCGCTGCCCGCCCGGTGATCATCGCCCGCACGCGGCTAACAAATCCTTCCCGCCAAACCATCGCCACATGAACGAAAAGGAAAAGTACCAGCGCTACCGACACGAAGAAGTGAATCGTCCGTGCGGATTGCCGCCCTCCCAACCAATTTACTGTTGCCGGAAATACCCCATCGAACGCCGGTGACATGGCCAGCCCCGTCCAGATCACAAGAGGGAAGAGAATAAACACGACCAGCAAATACGTCAGTCTTTGCAGCGCGTTATAGGATTCAAGGCCGCCCTGAGTTTCTTGTATCCGCAAATGATGGGTAATCACTCCTACCAGGCTCCGCCATGACAGATCTCTCTTGCCCGGTAGCAAGTTCCTTCGCAGATGTCCGCTCAGTATCCCGCCCACCACATAAAGCAATCCCATCCCCACCAGGACCCACGCGCTCTGAAAATGTAGCCCACGGCTCCATCCATTCTGATCCGGCAACACATATCCGTAGCCGGTGGGTACGAGATTTCGCGAAGCAGGAATCGGAATCTTGAACAGCGGCTTGGTCAACACGTTGCCGGTCTCGCCCCAATAAAAACGCGGATGCGAAACAATGATTTCCCCACCACTCAGCACCAGCGCGAAAAATGACAATGTGATAACCCAGTGCGTGACACGGACGAGGACCGAGTGCCGATCCATTGTCACGACCTGCGATGGCGGCGAGGAGTTCTCGGCATCAGGTTCGATTGGCACTTGCGCGGATGGTAACGTCGACATTCTTCTTTCCTTTGAGTCCGGCCTTGCCTTTAATCACATTTGCAGCGCAACGATCATCATGTGAAAGGTTCCCGGCGTGAATTCGGGCAGATCCCCAGGATCCGGGGGTTGCGACCCAGGTTTGATTTGCTCGGAAGGCAGGAAGAGTTTGTGGCTGACCGGATCGAGAGCCATCGTTCGCGCCTCCCTTTCGGTTTGCAGAGTCTGCACGACCGTGTACTTGTCGGGGTTCTCCTGCCTCACTACCGTGAGCGTACCGTCGCAATTGGAGGAGAATACGAGTTTCTTTTCGGCATCATAGATCGCCGCATCCGGTTCGACGCCGACGGGAATCTGGGCCACCTGTTTTCCTGTGTCTGCATCCGTAACAATCATAAACTTGTTGTCGCACACAGAAAACAGACGCCGCCCTTCCCTGTCCATGGCCAAACCGGATGGCCCTTTGCAGGGCGCTAAGGACCACTCGTTTTGCACCTTTGTCCCGTCCGCATCAAAGCGTACGAGCGTGTTCTTGTTTTCGATATTTACGAAAACATTGCCCTTGCCGTCCGTTGCCGCAAACTCTGGAATGCCACTCAGCGGAACGGTCGCGACAATCTTTTTTGTCTCGGCGTCGATTACGCTCGCACTGTGACTATGAGCGTTGAACGCATACACTCGCCTCTTAGTCGGCTCGTAGAGAACCGCATCGGGAGCCTCACCGACTTTGATCTTTTGCTTCACTGCATTCGATTTCAGATCGAACACGACGATCGTATTGTCTCCACCGTCGCTGATGAATCCCTTGTTAAGTTCGTTCGCGAGTGCAACTCCGTGAACGCGCTTCAGGTTCTCGATGGAGGCTACTTGCTTTACGGATTCAAGGTCCAGGATCAGCACTTCGTTGCCGCGCGTTACGTATAGGTGTCGGCTGGAGCCGTCCGAGGTTAGATAATCCCAATAGGTTTGATCACCGCTAAATGGGATACGGTCGACCACGGCATATTGTTGTGCGTGCACAGCAATCGAGCACAGGAGACCAAAAAGAAGTCCCCCGAAAGTACGCGTCCCCACAGAATGACCTCCACGAACAGCCTGCTTAACAGTCAAAACAAAGTCACGGCTACTCGAAACTGATACTGCCCACAGGCTTGGTGCGTTGTTTTGCCATCTTTTCGATGAGAGCGAAGTGCTCCATCATCATCTTGGCTGCGGCCGTGGAGTCTTGTTTTTCGATTTCCACGTAAATGTTTTCATGGGAACGATAGGAACTCGTGTAGTCGGTCAGAAGCCGGACTGTTTCTTTCCTGCTCTCCATCAACATCTGCGATAGCATCTCGATGATGGTTGTCATGACCCCATTGCGAGACGCCCGGACGATGCAACCATGAAACTCGGGCTCGGTCCGACACCACGCTTCCGGATCACCCATCGCTTTCTCCATCTCACCAAGTGCGCGGCGCATGGCACGTAAATCGTCGTCTGTCCTCCGATGGGCTGCGAGGCTTGCTAGTTCTACTTCGAGCGTTCGACGGGTTTCAAATAGATCTGTTTTGGCCACGTTCTTAAGCGCCAACGCGAATTCCAGTGGAACTCGCATAATGTCGCTCGCGGATTCTGCCAGATAAGAACCAGAGCCTTGCCGTGCCTTGATCACTCCCATAATCTGCAGAGCTCGTAGTGCCTGACGCAATGTAGGACGGCTTACCGCGAGTGCCTCCGCGAGGTCGCGTTCAGGAGGCAGCCTGTTGCCGGGGACAAAAACCCTTCGCTCGATCAGATCCTTGAACCGGGCTATTAACTCATCCGAAATCGCGACTTTATTTATGCGGGGACCGATATCTAGCGATAGAGGCATGCTTTAACTCGCTTCGACTCCAATGACCGCAAGTTTATATCGCTGAAGTCTGCGGTTGTCAATTGGTAAATTGGTAAAGTGGTAAGATTAAAAACTAGTTGACAACCTGACCAATTACCGGATATACATTCGTCCGCTTACCCCGCCTCACTAAAACTTTGTCATCGGAGAAGCGGATGCGAATTCGAAAATTAGCTGGCCTGTTTATCTTCATCACCCTGGTAACCGTCCAGTTGTTGGCGCAGACCGCCAGCACGTCGCTTAATGGCACCGTCGCCGATCCTAAGGGCGCGGTTATTCCCGACGCCACGGTGACCCTGGCTAATCCCGACACAGGATTCTTACGCGTTGTGAAAACCAACGCACAAGGTGTCTATCAATTTCTGCAAGTACCTCCCGCTGCCTATTCGCTGACCGTCACCGTCTCCGGATTTGCCACAAAGAAACAGACCGATGTCGTCCTGATGGTGAACACACCCGCTACACTCGACGTCGCCATGCAGGTGGCCAGCACGCAAACTGTTCTAGAGGTCGTCAGCACCGCCCCACTGGTAAACACGCAAGAAGCCAGCCTCGGACACGCCTTCAACGGCGATCAGATTTCGTACCTGCCTTTTGAAGGAAGAGAAGCGACAAGCATCCTTAGTTTGCAGCCGGGCGTTACCTTTACCGGCAACGGCAGTAACATAAGCGCAGCGTCGGATAGCAGGAGTGGCTCGGTCAACGGTGCGCGCAGCGATCAAACCAACGTCACCCTTGACGGCATCGACGACAACGACCAGACTCAAGGCCTCGCCTTCACCGGAGCCCTGCGCCCCACGCTCGATTCCTTGCAGGAATTTCGCGTCACCACCAGCAACGCCACAGCCGATGCAGGCCGCTCCTCTGGCGGACAGGTAGCACTCGTCACCAAGAGTGGCACCAATAACATTCACGGCACGGCTTATTGGTATTACCGTCCGCCCTTTGGAGCCGCTAACGATTGGTTCAACGAAAACGCAGAGGTCTCTCAAGGGCTGCCCAATAAGCCGCCATTCTTGCTACGCAATACGTTTGGCGCGACCTTCGGAGGCCCAATCCAAAAAAATCGCCTCTTCTATTTCCTCGCCTATGAAGGCCAGCGCACTCGGGAAAATCTACAGGTCACGCGAGTCGTACCCAGCGACGCTCTGCGCAACGGATCAATTTCCTACTCCTGCACCCAAGATCCAACCTGCCCATCGTCAGGCACATTCACCTTGTCTCCGGCAAACCTCGCTACGATGGACCCGAACTGCAGCAGCCTGGGAACGTGCCCTCTAGGTCCCGGCGCAAATCCAGCCGTCATGCAGCTTCTGCAGCAATATCCTGAGCCCAATACCACCACGGTCGGAGATGGATACGACTTTCAAGGCTTCACGTTCTCCTCTCCGCTGCCGGCGAAACTCGACACTTACGTCGCGAAGATCGATTACAACCTCACTGCCAATGGAACGCATGCTCTCTTCGTGCGGGGAGGTCTTATGAGCGATCGTGGTGCCTCCAGATCGGACTCCACTTCCATCACGGGCACTGGCGGATCTGAGTTCCCCGGCCAGCCAGCCAACAGCACGTCCCTCAACTCCTCGAAAGGACTCATTGTCGGCTACACCGGCGTCCTGCGACCAAATCTCCTGAATAATCTTCGCTACGGATATATCCGCCAGGCCTTCGCCGACCTCGGCCGCCAGTCGCAGCACTTCATCAACTTCCGCGGTCTCGACAACCTGACCGCTCAGACTCCGAGCACCAAGACTACCGTCCCCGTCCACAACCTGGTCGATGATGTCGCTTGGACCAAGGGAGCACATACCATCGAGTTCGGCGGTAATCTGCGTGTCATCAACAATATTCGCGAATCCAATGCCACTTCCTTCTTCACCGCCCAGACCGATTCCTTCTGGCTTGCCGGCTCCTGTATCTCCACCTGTTCAACTCCGGTGAGCCTCGATCCCTCCGGCTTCGGCTTTCCCGCCGTCGATTCCAGTTTCGGTCCCAGCTATGATTTCGCCGTCACCGCGCTAGCCGGTCTCATCACCGTCGTGAATTCGAATTACAACCTCAACAAATCGCTCACCCCGTTGCCCGAAGGAACCACGGTCCCGCGGCACTTCCGCAATCACGAATATGAGTTCTACGCGCAAGACACCTATCACTTGAAGCCCAACCTCACCCTCACCTATGGCCTGCGCTACACGCTTCTTCAGCCTCCGTATGAGGCCAACGGCACTCAGGTCGCCACCGATCAGAGTCTGGACGGATGGTTCAAACAGCGCGGCGCCGCCATGCTTCAAGGCGAAGCCTATGAACCGCTGCTGACTTTCAGCTTGTCCGGACAAGCCAATGGCAAGAAGCCCTACTGGAATTACGACTACAAAGACTTCGCTCCACGCCTCTCCGTCGCGTATGCGCCCAAAGCCGAAGGCGGATTTTCCAAGCGCATCTGGGGCGGTCCCGGAAAAAGCTCTATCCGCGCTGGCTATGGTATGTACTACGATCACTTCGGCGAGGGCGTCGTTAACAGCTTCGACCAACTCGGCTCCTTTGGCCTGACCACTACGCTCACGAATCCGGCAGGTGTGCAAACCGTCGATGGCTCCGCGCGCTTCTCAACTCTCAATGCAATCCCTTCAAGCAGCGCGAGCACCAGCGGTGTCTGTCCTGTCGCACCTTGCCCGCTGGTTGAGCCGGCGCCCGCCGGATCTTTCCCCGTAACCCCTCCCGCGGGCATTGCGTCCGGGTATGCAATTACCTGGGGTCTGGATGACCACCTCAAGACTCCTTACTCACATCTTCTCGATTTTTCTATCACTCGTGAGCTACCAAAGAGCTTCGTCTTCGAAGCTTCTTACGTCGGACGGTTCGCACACCGATTGCTCCAGGAAGAAGACTTCGCGATGCCCGCCGACCTCTGGGATCCGAAATCCCACATGGACTATTTCACTGCTGCAACCATGCTTGCCAAGCAATATCGCGCCGGCGTACCAATTCAAAACGTTCAGCCAATTCCCTACTGGGAAAACATTTATCCCGCAGCAGCCGGATCTTCCGCCACCCAGGTTGGCGCCGAGTGTGGCACCCCTGGTGCACTTTGCGGGGCTCAGAGTAGCGGCGGCGTTCCAACTACTCTTACCGCCACGCAAGCCATTTATGACCTCTTCGCCTTCAACGCCGGTAACGAGACCACCGCCCTCGAGTACGCCGATGTCCCCGGCCTCGTCAGCGCCACCGGTTGCTACCCGGCATGCGCCACCGTCAAAGGCCAGCAGACCCCTTACACTTTTTACTCGCCGCAATATTCCTCGCTTTACGGATGGAACACGATCGGCAACAGCGCGTACAACGCTGGGCAATTCAGCCTGCGCCGTCGAATGTCTGACGGCCTGCAGTTCGATTTGAACTACACTTACTCCAAATCGATTGACATCGGCTCCAACGCGGAACGAATCAATCATTTTCAAGGCAGCGGATTCGCCAGCCAGGTGCTCAATTCCTGGTTTCCCAACCAGCTTCGCGGCGTTTCGGATTTCGACAACACGCATCAGTTCAACGCCAACTGGGTTTATCAATTGCCTTTCGGTAAAGGAAAGCGTTTTGCCGGTGGCGTAAGTCGACTGGTCGACGCTGCCATTGGCGGATGGACCGTTTCCGGCCTCTGGCGATGGACTAGTGGCTATCCTTTCTCCATCAGCAGCGGATTCGGTTGGGCAACCAACTTCGACGAACAATCTCTTGCCGTGCTGGATGGCAAGCGCCCCCGCACCGGTACGTTCATCGTCAACGGCGTGCCCAACGTCTTCTCTAATCCCAACAATACGAACGATCCCGCTTCCGCTATCAACCAATTCCGCGCTGCCCTTCCCGGCGAGTCAGGACAACGCAACAATCTCCGCGGTCCCGGCACTTTCAATGTCGATCTTTCCGTCAGCAAGAATTGGAATCTTACTGAACGGCAAGTGTTGCGCTTCAGCGCCGAGGCCTTCAACCTCAGCAACACTCCGCGCTTCGACGTGGGAACCATGCAACTCAATCTCGCGGGCAACAGCATTACAAACAGCGGATCATTTGGTAACTTCAGCTCCACGCTCTCCAATCCGCGAGTGCTGGAGTTCGCTTTGCGCTACAGCTTTTAGCTCCTGCGGCAGCGCAGGTCGCTTCCCTCGTAGTACATGAACGTCGTCAAATAGAACGATGAAAGCAAGGCTGACATCGCGGAAAGAGTCTGCACAGGCAAACATCGTGACATTGCTTTTACCTTACAACTTTTTCCGCGATAGTCTTTCTTAAACACAATGACTCTCGGGCCTCGCTCTCGTCGTCGTATTTTGCTCGCACTTTGTCTGGTTTCGCTTCCCAATTGCCTCGCCGCACAAATTCAGCAAGCACCGCAACCGTCTTCCTCCGCAAACGCCGAAACGGTCTCCACCGAATTACTCGATCAGCTCGAAGCCATCAAATCCGGCGCTCTGAGCGATGACTTCGCGTACCGGCAGCTCGCACATTTAACGGAAAATATTGGGCCGCGGCCGGTCGGATCAGCCGGGGCGCGAGCGGCGGTTGAGTATGTCGCCGCGCAGATGCGCGGACTTGGACTCGATGTTCAGCTCGAAGAATGCAAAGTGCGTCATTGGGTGCGCGGAACGGAGACTGCGGAACTCGTTGACTACGCGGGCCACGCGGGAGGGACGCAGCAGAAAATTGTGCTTACTGCCTTGGGTGGAAGTACGTCCACCGGCGCCGACGGAATCACCGCCGACGTAGTCGTCGTCAATGCCCTCGAACAGCTTAAGTTGCTCGGGAGCGACAGAGTCGCGGGCAGAATCGTATTATTCAATGAAAAATTCGATAAGCAGAAAAATAGTGCAGGCTTAGGCTTTGCCTCCTACCGCGAAACCGTTGGCTATCGTGAAACCGGCCCGAAGGCGGCCGCCGCACTCGGCGCCGTCGCCGCTCTCATCCGCTCCATCGGCAGCGCCGACTACCGCTTGCCACATACCGGAGATAGCGACGCCGCAGGCATTCCCGCCGGAGCTGTCGCCGCCGAAGATTCCGACTTGATCGCGCATCTCGCCGCCGAAGGTCCGGTCCGCATGCACCTCACGCTGACGCCGCAGAAGTTGCCGGATGAAGTCAGCTACAACGTCATCGGCGATCTGAAAGGAAGTGAGCATCCCGAGCAGATCGTGATTGTCTCCGGCCATCTCGACTCGTGGGATCTCGGCACCGGCGCGATCGACGACGCGGCCGGTGTGGTCATAGCAATGGAAACGGCGCAGCTAATGCAGCAATTGCATCTGCATCCCAGGCGCACTCTGCGAGTAATTGCCTGGATGGACGAGGAGACGGACGGCGCGGGGAGTGTTCAGTATAGGAAGGAGCACAAAAGCGACTTCGCAAACCACGTCGCCGCCATCGAGAGTGATGTGGGAGCCGCGCATCCGCTCGGATTCTTCACAAAAATGAGCGATGCCGCAGCTGTCGCACTGAAGCCGGCGCAAACGATTCTCAGCAGCATCGGCGCAAACATCCTGCAGGAGTCCTCGCATCCGCCCGGCGTTACCGATATCGCTCCGATGTCGGAAGAAGGCGTGCCGATTCTTGGCATCATGCAAGATGCGCGCAACTACTACGACTATCATCACAGCGCGGCAGACACGCTCGATAAGGTTGTCCCGGCCGAGTTGCGCGAGAATGCCGCCGCCATGGCCGTGATGGCCTACGCCCTCGCGGACATGAAAAATCCTCTGCCTCGCTGAAGGTAGCGCCCGCATAAACTTCAGGAAAGTATCAGGAGAATGGAATGGCCGGTCTCTTCGCCACGAAGCCGTTAGACAATATCCTCGCAGAAGCGAATGAGACAGGCGAGCACAGCTTGCGGCGCGCCTTAGGCCCGTTTCACCTGATTAGCATTGGCATTGGATCCATTATTGGAACCGGCATTTTTGTTCTGACCGGAACGGCCGCCGCCCATCACGCCGGACCCGCCCTTCTTCTCTCTTTTGTTCTTGCCGCGGTGGCGTGCGTCTTCTCTGGGCTTTGCTATGCGGAATTCGCATCGATGATTCCGGTAGCGGGCTCCGCATATACATACGGTTACGCGACTCTTGGAGAATTCGCTGCCTGGATGATCGGTTGGGATCTGATTCTCGAGTACGCCTTAGGCGCCGCAACAGTGGCGAGCGGCTGGAGTGGTTACGTGGTCAGTTTTCTGCAAGACTTCGGGATTCTCCTTCCACCTAAGCTCGCGGGCGCTCCTGGAACCGCATTCGTTCTATATCAAGGCCACTGGGAACGATTGAGTCCGCAATTGCAGAAGGCACTGGCGACGGCCCATGTTGATGCCCTCGGCCTGCCCCATCAATATTCTTCGTTTAATTTATTCGGCTTTCTGGGAATCTTGTTTGTCACGGCGATTCTCGTCATCGGCATCAAGGAGTCGGTCACTCTCACATCTGTAGTCGTGATTGTGAAGATCTGCGTTCTTCTGCTTTTCATCTGCCTCGGCGCAAGCTACATTTTGGGACATCGCGCCGAAGCTGTAGCGAACTGGACTCCTTTCCTTCCCTCCAATACCGGCCATTACGGCGATTTCGGATGGTCAGGCATTGCCACGGCTGCGGGAGTGATCTTCTTCGCTTACATCGGTTTTGACCAGGTATCAACGGCGGCTCAGGAATCCAGGAATCCGGTCCGGGACTTGCCCATCGGCATCCTTGGGTCGCTGGCGATCTGCACCGCCATCTACATTCTGGTCGCGGGTGTTCTGACTGGATTGGTGAAGTACACCTCCCTCGACGCTCCGGCACCGATCGCCATGGGCATTGAAATTACAGGGATTCGATGGGGCAGCACATTGGTCAAGCTAGGGGCGATTTGCGGACTCAGTTCCGCAATGGTGGTGACGTTGCTCGGCCAGTCGCGCATTTTCTTTTCGATGTCACGTGACGGTTTATTGCCCACGTGGGCCAGCGCCGTACACCCTCGATTTCGCACTCCTTATATTTCGACGATTCTTGTGGGCATATGTGTGGCTTTGGTCGCGTCCCTCACTCCTATCAATGTGATGAGCGAATTAGTTTCGATTGGGACGCTTCTGGCATTTGTAATTGTCTGCGGCGGGGTTTGGATTCTGCGGAGAAGACGGACGGAGGTTCCGCGTGCATTCGTCGCGCCATGGATTCCGTTCACCCCCATCATGGGCATCGTTATCTCGCTTCTAATGATGCTAAGTCTGGGATGGGAAACGTGGGCCCGATTGATCATTTGGCTGGCCGTCGGAGCAGTTGTTTATTTCTCCTACGGCCGCAGGCATAGCAGAGTGCAGAGATCGGGCGGCGCGGAACGTAGCCCGAAGTGATGTCATCTCGACTCCACAAATGGAATACCTTCTGCGAACGCGAGAGAAACAGGATCTGCTTCGAGAGCGGGGCTTGTTCTGCCGCGGCATGAATAGCCCTTTCGAGCTCACGAAGCCGAGTCGGTAGAAAGTCAAATAATGTGCTAAGAGATTCGCCGAAGGTCAGCGCATGTCGACGCAAGCGCCCAACTTTGAGCAGACGAACCACGTCGGGGATCATCATGTAAGCAAGTGCGACAACGATAGGCAGCCGTGCTACGCGTTTCGCATCAGGCATGCGTAGCAATGCGCGCAAGTCTGCCTCGGGCAGCAGCTTCTGTGCTGCCAACTCTTGTGACAGACTCCTGGAGCTCCTGCAATTCCTTCATCGACAGTTCCGCAGCCTTGTTGCGAAAGCAGCGTTATTCTGAAGCTGTAGTCGCTGACTACCAACGGTATTGCAGACCACCGTCTCAATACAGTGCAGTGAACCGCACGGAATTGATTCAACACAGAGACGGCTTTCAATGCAGACGATCGTTCGTGTCGCGCAGAACAGAGCCGGGGGCAGAATTGCGTAGGCACGCAACCAACATTGGTGAGACCCGGTGTTGCCATCGCAGGAGCGCTCGCGCCAGTGTACTGCCCGCCGTATGCGTTCATCATAGGGCCTTCCAAGAACTTGCCCTTGGTGGACTGTCCCCCCGGCGCCAAAATATACCTTGGCGTCGCGTTTCACCCAGACATAAGAGCCGCCCAGCGGAGATGCCTCTTTCGACAATGATTCTGTTTGAACAATGTCACTGTCCTTCACATCAACAAATGAATTGAGCGATGCATCCCAATAGATTTTCGCGTGGTCTTCTTCCGAAGACTTTCCCAGAAAGCCGTTTACAAGTAGCAACTCACCTGCGTTGTTGGGATCGGGGACTACCTTTGCGACGAATTCATCCAGTCATAATTTGGGTCGCTCGGCTGCCATAGGGTTCTCCTTCGCTAACCTGATTGAATTTGCTTGGAGTAGACAGGGCCCGAAACACCCGAAGTGTGCGCAAAAAATTCCAAGCAGCTTATATCTGGATTGTTACGTTAATCAATCTGTCTTCCTGTCGTTACGATTTAGAACAAGGCTCTCAACATCGCCCGATGGGCGGGCTATCTTTATAAGCGGCAGATTTCATGAATAACGGTTGAATTTACGAAAACCGAAGACTCAATTTTCGGCGGGCGCGAACAGCGGTCGCTCAATCCGTTCTTGTAGCTCTCCCAGATGCATCGTTTACGGTGCGGAACGGCAAATAGTGACCTTCCAGCGATATCCAAAACGGTGCCCGGCAATGAATAAAACGGCAAGAACTGCGGCGTGGCGTCTCGAAATGGCCTCGATGAATTCTAACCTTTCCGAAATTGTCCACATTTGCTCAATTTCCAAAGTTGACAAAACTTAGGACGGTTCTTCGGTATCCCGCGTATCGGTCGGTTGAGCACATATCTCTGTACTCATCAGAATATCCAACCGCATCCCGACTGGGAATCGGCTGTGGAGAAGGCTCTTGGCTCAAGTATGCACTCTCCTGGGGTGAAAGCACCCTTCCCTCGCGCATCCGCTCAAATAGAGTCTGGTACATCAAACCCCCATCTTCCTTGGTCCTGTCTTCATTCCGCGCCTCGTTGATGGCCTTCATGTGAACGCTGGCTAGAAATCCAATAGTATTTCGCGGAACGAAGATCGAGTGAGCCTTGACAAACCCGATTGATCGTTTCCTCCATAAGCTCGCTCACGTCGCACATCGTTTTCAGAGGTTTGTGTGGCAAATCGATCGCCTCAATCACCAGGCGCGCGCTGCCCCTGCATCCGTGCTTCGAGCCTAGCTGGGGTGCTAACAGCTCACTGCACCTTAAGCGGAAATCCCTCAACTGGTCCCCAAATGATGTGAGCTTGTAATCTGGAAGCTAACGGCCATTTCCACTCCCTAGTCGAACCAGGGCGACGCAAGTCCGTCTTGCTCGCGGGGGTTCGAGATGAAGCGTGATCGATTTCCTCACAGTCTACACATGCGCTCTTCGCGCATTGGCCGCAACGCCATCACTCCTTCCCGGCGGAATACAACCAGAGTTTTCGGGGAGACGGCTCGGTGTCTTTTTCTAATGCTTGTAGCTCTCCTCGTATTAAATTCCGAAGGATGGGCGAAACATTCTGACGATGTGCAAGAAGTTCCATTCAAGCTATACAGGAACCACATCGTGGTTGCTGAGGGATCGTTGGGGGGACAGGAAAGAAGAAACCTGGTCATCGATACGGGAACAAACCCGACCATCGTGGACTATCGAACGGCTAAAGAGCTTGGATTGGAGCCAGTCGCTCAGTCCAATGGCAGCACTACTGTAATCGATGGCTTGCTGCCAACCTATTATTCTGTCCTGCCAAACATGGATTTGGGAACGATCCATTGCGGATCGATGCAGGTTGCGGTGGCCGATCTTTCGTGGCTACACGAGCAGACCGGCGTGCGCGCCGATGCCGTGATTGGGTTGGACGCGCTGGCTCATGCCAATTTTGAGATTAACTATGATTCCAGAAAGATTCGCTTCGGTGCGATCCGACTTCCCCACTCCGCCGTGCCCATGTCGGAGGATGCCCGTCTGTTGACGGTTCCTGCAAAGCTTAACGGCTTCGTGTCAAGATTGATGATCGACACGGGTGGTTCGAGCCTCATCCTGTTTGCGGGACAAATGCCTCGGGGGATGAGTTGGCGAGACCTCGGGAAGATCAAGCTTTCAAATCTGGCTGGCCACTCGGAGCTCGAAGAAATTCAGCTGAACGAACTTAGCATCGGGTCGACAAATCTTACCGACAGCATCGCTCTCGTTGCGAATACACCGACGAACTATAACTTTCAAGGCGTTCTGGGGATTTCTGATCGGCAGTTTAAGCGCGTCATGTTCGACTTCAAGCAGCGCCGGGTGGGGTTCGAGCTGCAGGATACCGGGAAGGCATGGGCATATTCTCTCTGCGATTCGCTGTCCGATTCCGGGCCCTGTCCCATAGGGCCTAAGCTTCCGCGGATCACCGGAAGCCGATGAAAATGCGATATTCGCTGTGGGAGTCAGGCCACAGAATATAGTGCGGCGTGCATCTCTGGCTGAATCCTCAATGGGATGGAGACTCGAATGGTGGCACCGCCATCTGGATGGCTTACGAACTCCAAGCTCTGATTCTGTCCGTACAGTGATTCGAGACGCTCCCGGGTAATTCTGAGACCTAACCCGCTTGCGGGAAGGGGGC